>OBVC01000217.1_pt1 | contig 39125 bp, 36 predicted proteins | sample 1494991 | NCBI WGS metagenome assembly OBVC01 (sample SAMEA2579955, study PRJEB22360) | human gut metagenome
ATGGTGGGCCGGACAAGGCCGCGGCGTATTCTTTCTACCGTAGAACGGCGGCCGTCACGAAGATCACCCAGCCTTTGGACGATTGGTCCCGCGCCAAGCATATTCGCCAGGGATGCGATATATTTCCCGTAAGAAATGGGTTCATTAAAAGGGCTGGTAAATTGTTTGGAAACAAGAATGGCGAAATTCGTATTTCCGCTCTTCTTATGGGCGAAAGAGTGGCCGTTCACTGTCTGAAGCCCCGCATTATTTTCCGTCACCACGAAACCGTAAGGATTCATACAGAACGTGCGTACCCGGTCATCAAAGGACCGGGAGAAATACACCAGTTTCGATTCGTAACAGATCTTTGTAATCGGTTCATACACTTCTGCGGGAGATTCCACACGGACACCGATGTCCACCGCATTTGACTGCGTCTCCAAACCGAGCGCGCGGGCTTCTTTCATAAACCACTCCGCCCCTTCACGGCCGGGTGCCGCCACAAGGTACTTGCAGCGATACGTCTCCCCGCCCGCTTCCACACCGAGAACCATTCCGTCTTTGTCCGCAAGAATTCTGTCCGCCGCTGTTTTGGAAATAACGATCACATTGGACGGAAGAGAATCGCGCATATTGGCAAGAATGACGCTGTTCACGTCCGTACCGAGATGGCGGATGCGGGCAGGGATAAACATAAGATCCGCCGCGGCGGATTTCCGTTTCAGTTCATGTATTTCCTCGGCAAACTCATCGCCGTATACCTTTCTTTCAGCTCCGCCGTACCTGCAGTACACCGAATCCACATAGGAAATTAAACCGGCCAGCTCTCCTTTATTCATATAATCATCAAGATTGCCGCCGTAATCCGTAGTAAGCGTCAGCTTCCCGTCAGAAAACGCTCCCGCGCCGCCCCAGCCGCAAACGATATTCGCCCGGCGGTCTTTCGGCGGAGCGTTCTTGTCACGATTCAGCGCTATGCGCTCACGGATATCCAGTCCCTTTTCAAGGATCAGGACAGATGCACCGGTATCCGCCAGTTCAAGAGCGGTAAAAATACCTGCCGGTCCGGCACCGATAACTACCACATCATAAAATCTGCTCATTGCCTCTCCTTTTCACAGAATACATCTGCATGGAGCTTTTTTATGCATAAAAAAAGCCCCGCCGGGGGCGAAGATATTTTATATATCCCTTTTTTAATTTTACAGGAAGGCCCCTTGTGTGTCAAATAAAAGACCCTCCTGCCATGGTATAATGAAGGAAATATTTGAATCATTTGCAGACAGGAGGTTCCCATGCCCTACATCAACATCAAAATCACACGTGAAGGCACTACTGCCGAGCAGAAAGCAGAACTCATCAAAGGAGCCACGGAACTCCTCGCCCGCGTATTGAACAAAAATCCGAAGACCACGGTCGTCACCATTGAAGAAGTGGACACGGACAGCTGGGGCATCGGCGGAGACCCCGTAGAAATTGCAAGAGAAAATGAAAAACTCCGCGTGGCGGAAATAGAAAAGCTGAAAGTTGACAAGGATGCCCTTGAAAGAAAGTTGGCAGAAGTAAAAGATATTCTGCTCACTTTTCCCGATGATGAACCTCCCGTATTCACACTGGATAACAACGCGCTCAAGCTGAAGAAAGGAAAGAAATCAAAAAGGAAGCACAAAAAATAAAACTGACTTTTATTGACAGCTCCATAAATCAGCCGTTATATTCAAAGATAACCGGTACAGTTTTGTAAGAGTTTTTCGGTCGTAACTGCTTTTATACGTTTTTGAATTATTTTTTACAATAAGATGCGTAATTTCATCGTCCCTTTGATTAAAGCATTATAGACTGCTGCTATTTCCACAGATAGACTGGTTAAAACTTTAGGATTAAGTTACTGTTCCATTGTTTTAATACGACAGCGGGATTTTATTTGGGGAGTTTTTGTATGAATAAGCTTAAATTAAGCTATGAAGGACAAATTAACCATTTAAAAAATAAAGGGATCCTTTTCAATAAGGTATCCGAGACCAAAGCTTTAGAGTATTTAAAGCTAAATAACAATTTTTTTAAGCTGAAATCATATCGAAAAAACTTTAATAAAAATAAATCTAAAGATCAGTATGTCCATTTAGAATTTGCTTATTTATCAGATTTATCTATTATTGATACACGTCTTCGAATGATTATTTTAGAAATGGCCCTAAACATAGAACACTTCACTAAGGTGGATCTGATACGGAAAATTACGGATTCAGATGTTGAAGATGGTTACAAAATTGTGCAGGACTATACAAGCTCTTTATCGGCTAAAAGCCAAGCATCTTTAAACAAGGAACTTGATAAAAGCCTGCATAGTCCCTATTGCAAAGATATGTTTCAAAAATACAAATCAAATATGCCTATATGGGTATTTATCGAACTAATTTCATTTGGAACATATATTTATTTTTATCTGTTTTGTGCTAAACACCTTAACGATTCTTCCATGCGTAAAGTCGGTTTTCTTTTAAAAAAGGTTAAAACCATAAGAAATGCTGCCGCCCACAACAACTGTATTATTAATGAACTAAAAAGGAAAGATAATCCTCATAAGCCAAGCAGCCGTTTACAAAATGCGCTTACGGACATAGGCATCTCCAGAAATACGCAAAGAAAGAAACTGGCAAATGAGCCGATTGAACAACTTCTGACCTGTCTTTATTCACATAAGCTTTTGGTAACGAGCCCGGGCGTGCAGAAACATATGGCATATACGCTTGATGAGTTCAGATCTCGACTATACAGAGAATTTACATATGCGGATAATCTCTTAATCAAAAGTACTTTTGATTTGCTTACCAAAATAATTGAAGTCTGGTTTCCATTACAACAACCTTGACAATAATTTTATTTGTCTCTATAATGGAACTACAACAAAAAACGCATCGGCGTTTTGCGGGGATGACTTCGTTATAGATGTCGTCCCTATTTTTTTTGTTTTTAAATTATCGAAATAAATATGCACACAGATATTTCTTCCCGTTTCAATTATGAACAGCTTTTCCGTTTCGTCCTGCCCTCCGTGGTGATGATGATCTTTATTTCCACCTACACCATGGTCGACGGATTTTTCGTATCGAACTATGTGGGCAAGACGGCATTCACCGCGGTCAACCTGATCTTCCCCGCCATCATGGTTTTCGCGTGTGTCGGATTCATGTTCGGCGCAGGCGGCAGCGCCCTTGTAGCAAAGACCATGGGTGAAGGACAGACGGAAAAAGCGAACCGCCTTTTTTCTCTTATCGTCCTTTCCGCTTTCGCCGGGGGCATATTGCTTTCCGCCCTGGGTTACTTTCTTATGCCCTTTCTTGCCTCCGCCATGGGTGCATCCGGTGAAGTGCTTGCATGCAGTGTCTTTTACGGCCGCACACTTCTTCTTTCCCTCCCCATGTTTGTCCTCCAGCGGGTGTTCCAATCATTCATGGTCACCGCAGGAAACCCTTCTCTCGGTCTTCACATGACAATCCTCTCCGGTGTAATGAATATCGGTCTCGATGCCCTTTTCATTCTTATCTTCAAATGGGGCCTCTTAGGCGCCGGCCTCGCCACAGTGCTTTGCGAATACGCAGGCGGTCTTTTCCCTCTGATCTACTTCCTTAAAAGAAATACATCTTCTCTCCAGCTGGTGAAACCGGAATGGGACAGTACTGCGCTTTGGAAGGTCTGCACAAACGGCTCTTCGGAACTGCTCACAAATATTTCCATGTCCTTCGTTTCCATGCTCTACAATTATCAGCTGATCTCCATCGCCGGAACGGACGGGGTCGCCGCCTTCGGCGTGATCATGTATGTGGCATTCTTCTTCGAAGCGATTTTCATCGGCTACTCCATGGGGACCGCACCTATCGTAAGCTACAATTACGGCGCCCGCCGCGATGATGAACTGCAGAGCATTTTCCGAAAGAGCCTCACCGTCATTGCCGGTGCCGGCCTTTTCCTCACCACCTCCGCATACCTCGCCGCCCCCGTACTGGCGGATATTTTTGTCGGCTACGATGAAACTTTAGCCACGCTCACCGTCCGGGGGTTCCGATTCTTTTCCTTTTCTTTCCTCCTGAACGGTTTCTGCATGTACGGTTCGGCGTTTTTTACGGCACTGAACAACGGTTTCATCTCTTCAGTAATCTCTCTCCTCCAGTCCGTTGTTTTTCAAATCATCGCCGTTATAGCACTTCCGCTGTGGCTCGGCACAGACGGTATCTGGCTTTCCGTTTCCATCGCCAAGCTGCTGGCATTTTTCGTGACAGTTTCCTTCTGGATCAGCTGCCGCAAAGAATATCATTACGCCTAAAGAAACAGAGTACAAAAAAAGCATTTCTCCGAGATGGAAAGAGAAATGCTTTTTGTACACTGTATTTTCAATGTTACCAAGTTTGACCTCTGGAATAAGTTGCAGCCACGGCATTGAGAAAAAACCGGATTTCACCGGATAAAAAGAGTATCAGACAGTTCATCCGGTGCCTTAATCTGAAACATAAAATTTTATGTAAAATTATTATTTTTATAATCTCAAACTATCTTCATCTAGCAAAAAATTTCGAAGGCCAATCGTAATAATTCCATTCTCATCACGACGAACTTTAATATTATCTCCTACAACGACAATTTTCCGAAATGAGTCCGGGATATGCAGAAGACTACGTTGTTCCTGATCCACTTTATCTGCTGTCGGAAGTGTAAACGCAGATTGGATGTAATGTTTCTCGCTTCCTTTTGTAGCGACAAAATCCACCTCCAGCTGCTTCTTTCCGCGTTTCCCCTCCCCATTAACCCCGTAGTATTCCACAACACCGACATCTACATGATATCCACGAATCCGAAGTTCATTGTAGATAATGTTCTCCATAAGATGTGTTTGTTCCACCTGCCGGAACCCCAACCTCGCATTTCTCAGCCCCACATCCTCAAAATAATACTTAGACGGCGATCCGATGTACTTTTTACCTTTGATGTCATACCGCACAGCCTTACTGATCAGGAATGAATCAATCAGATAATCAATATAATTCTTGATCGTCTTATCGCTGATTGTTTTTCCCTTTACGCTTTTGAACGTTCGCACAAGCTTACTTTGATTGGTATAGCTGCCAATCGCGGATGCAAGGATGTCCACCAGTTCATCCAATTCCACCTTATTCCGAACATCATGACGTTCAACAATATCCGAGATATAGACCTTTTGGAATAAGGAGTTCAGATACGCTGCTTTATCTTCCGGCTCTACCATGGTTAGAATCAGCGGCATTCCTCCATAGATAAGATAATCGTCCCATGCCTCATCCACAGATCCCTGATATGCCGGCACATATTCGGAAAAACTCAACGGATATACATGAATTTCATCGCCGCGCCCGCGAAATTGGGTAATCACATCGGAAGAAAGAAATTTAGAGTTGCTTCCGGTTACATAAACATCCGCATTGCGGATATGAAGCAAACTATTCAAAACGTCCTCAAATTCGTTTAAATACTGCACTTCATCGAGAATAATATAATAATCTTCCTTATCCCGGATGTTTTCCTTAATAAACCGGAGCATGGCATCAGGGTCCCGCAAAGCTTTATTGCTGCGATCATCTAAAGCTACTTCAATAATATGATTTTCCGGTACACCGCTATCCAGCAGATGCTTATGGAACAAATAAAAGAGCAGATAAGACTTCCCGCACCTTCTCACACCTGTTATCACTTTTATCAGGCCGTTTTTCTTTTTACGAATTAATTTATCCAAGTAAATGGCACGTCTGATTTCCATATACATCTCCTATTCCGAAATAAGTTGTATATGCACCTTATTTCGGAATATATTGTACCCGGTTTTCATGGATACCGTCAAGATAAACTGCAGAGCATTTTCAGAAAGAGCCTCACCGTCATTGCCGGTGCCGGCCTTTTCCTCACCACCTCCGCATACCTCGCCGCCCCCGTACTGGCGGATATTTTTGTCGGCTACGATGAAACTTTAGCCACGCTCACCGTCCGGGGGTTCCGATTCTTTTCCTTTTCTTTCCTCCTGAACGGTTTCTGCATGTACGGTTCGGCGTTTTTTACGGCACTGAACAACGGTTTCATCTCTTCAGTAATCTCTCTCCTCCAGTCCGTTGTTTTTCAAATCATCGCCGTTATAGCACTTCCTCTATGGCTCGGCACGGACGGCATCTGGCTTTCCGTTTCCATCGCCAAGCTGCTGGCATTTTTCGTGACGGTTTCCTTCTGGATCAGCTGCCGCAAAGAATATCATTACGCCTAAAGAAATATTTCCAACAAAAAATATTCCCTTTTTCAGCCAGGGCATCCTTGAATACGTGATCCTGAATCGCTTTGCGTGGGAGATGCATCTTCCATTATCAGATGAGATTTAAGCCACCGGCTCCAACGCATGGTAAAGTGATTGGCATGAGTTTCCTGCACATACTGATAGAACTTTGCAATCATGGCCGCTTTCTCATGATAATAAGCGGCTTTCCATTGATTCTGTTTCGGCTTATTCATTTCATAAGCAATGTAATTTCCGCCAAGAAGATATTGGCGCGAGAGAATATCCTCCAGTGATATATCAGGATTTTTCATCATATCATACATGGCCATATAAATCGTAGTACGTCCTTTGCCCGCCCGGCAGTGGAAGTGCAGCCATGCATGATCGGGCAGTGTGCCTATGAAGGAGATGAAGTCATCAATGTTTTCAGGCGATGGCCAGATATGATCCGTTGCCGCAATGCGGTAATAATACAGACCATTTTGTTCCACCAGCTGCCTTTCACTCATGACCGAATTAATCTTCATAGGTTTAGGATCGATCGATTTCTTCCCTTCATCGAGCATCGTCACAATGAGGCTTTTCCCCTTAGCTGCACACAAACGCCTCATCTCATCTTTTAAAACATCATTTTTGTTCTTTCCGATGTTGCCCCAATCGCGCGCGCCGAACCAGCTGACGGCATTCCCATTAAATATACCATGCGTTTCCTGCCGTAGATCCACAATATAAATTGGCCCTTTCGCCTGCTTCTTGAGTACGGAAACCAGCTTCTTAAACTCTCCGACAGAGAACTCCGCACTGCCGGATATGTTCAGACGATCCAACCCCTTGCGCGAGGGGGTCATCGTAAATCCTTTGCCTGTTTTCTTGACATCCACATCAGAGCGGAACGCAGAATTCGCAGTACGAAATCTGCGCGGCAATTGATCCCTGTCTTTTGCATCGAGACGCCAGATATAGCCATCGTACTTTGTACGACCGGCTGCAGAAACATCCATCTGATCCGGTGCTTGCTGCAGAGAAACGCCACTTATTTCAGGTTCCGCTTCCCAGGCATTCCCTGATAATGGCATGCTGCCAAGTATTATTGCCGCCGTTATTGAGAATAGTATTTTCTTTTTAAGATGCAGCATGAGTGATACACTTTCCCTTGTAAAAAATAATTGTAAATGGACAAATGAAAAAGCTACAGGGTCTACAGACGTATAAATCCATAGCTTTTTCTTATGAGCAAATTCCTCTGACACATTTTATCATCTACCGTTTTCCTTTCTCCTTTTTGAACACACTACCGTCTGTGATTTCCCTTGTATTCCCTGCTGATGAAATCCGGTCACGGAAGAAAGCAACGGGATGATATCTACTTCACTGATGCCGCTGCGATACGGTCGGCCGCTTTTTTTACCATTTCATTGGCGGAGTCCGTTGTCAGAACGGAAAAAAGACGGTACTTATCGCCGTACTTCATCACATAGCCTTTTCCGTAAACGGGAACGGCAAATCCATCAACGAAGAAAACGGCACGCACGCCGCTTGTATAAATACGGGGTCTGTCCTGTGCGCGGTGGATCTGCTCTACATTCAGGAAACTGACACCAAGCATGTTGAACGGAATCTTGGGATCTGTCTCGGGCTTTTCATTGATCCGCTTCGCCATTTCCAGAAACATACCATTCAATACGTTTTCCATGCCCAAAAGAGCCACGTTGCAGCCATACAGTTCGGAAACCGATTTTCCCGACAGACGGGATGCGTCAAAAGCGTCTTTCATGGCTTCTTGACCGACTACAGGAGCAAATTCGCAGTTCATGACGAAAGCGGGCACGCTGTTTCCTTCTTCCGTCACGGTAAGCAGTCCGAATTTCCCATCCTTTCCAAGAGGAGTAAAATCGGTATTCTTTGGAAACTTCACTTTTTGAAAGAAAGATTTCGCGTCTTCCTGCACAATGCCGTTCCATACAGCGGAAACGATATTATCATCTTTAGGAATATTTATGGTTGAAATCGGCGGAAAGCCTGCCATGTCTCCCATATTGTCTGTCATATCGGCAGCTCCCGCACACGTTGTCGTCATGGCACAAAGAATCGAAGCCGCCAGCATTATTTTCATCTTCATCATTTCATCTCCCGTGCCGCTTTTTCCACATAAGGCACAAAGTATGCCCCTGATTTCTGATCGCTTGCAAAGAGTGTGTATGTCGTACTGTCACCGTCTTCCAAAATGAGCCCTTCCGCAAAAAAGGGGATCAGGCAGCCGCCAGTGTATAATCCGGCTTTCACCTTTGCCAGGCGGTACGCTTTCCCTCCGCGGGATTTCTTTTCTTTCCAGCGGGCCTCACCGCTCACATACAGACGGATTCCCTTTTTTGCCAGAAATTGTTTATACGGCTCTCCGATTTCAGCTTCTTTCCACATTTTGCCTGCAAACGGTATGGCAGCGTTCTTTTTATCAGATGCTGCCTGTTTCGCTGCAGTGCTGCCCGCCGTGCCTGTCATTTCTTTCCCCAGCAGTTTCACGAAGGGTGATAAACCGTTCTTCTCTTTCCCCGGATTCTTATGATCCACGGAAAAGGAGAGGACGAAGGATTCGTAAAAAGCTTCCGGCGTGTTTGCGCGAAGCTGGTATACCCGCAGCTTTCCCAAGGCTTTCGCCGCCAGACGGGATACATCCGGTGCCAGTTTGGACGTCAGGTAAACAGATGTCGGGCTGTCAGCACCGCCGATAATGCCGATAGCAGCTGCCTGCGGTTTCGACTCCTTTTCAACTGCTTCATGTTCCGCCCAGTTTTTCATCTGCTTTCCAAAGTACGTCTGTCTCCCGTCAAGAACATCGACAGTATCTCCAAAATCCAGCACGTTTCCTTTCGGAAGAGTGAGTGTATCTGCCGAAGCGGAAAAAGTGAGTAAAGCGGCCATGCCGAGCGCTGCGCATATTGTTTTCATAGTGACCTCGTTTCTTTTATATTTCTTTAATTATAGCAGAAACGAGCGTCTGTTATTCTATTATTTTACTTTTCTTTATTGTGTCTTTTACAACGAAATGTCCGGATGGGCGAAGCAAAAGATCTCGTATAGAATCCCTATCACCGGAGGTCTGCAGATGATCCCTGATTGACGGGCTTTTTAAATTCATTTTTTGATCCGGCTTCCAACATATGCTATTGTGTCGGATTTTTGTATCCGCAATCAACTCCCTTATGATTCTACACTTGTCTTTCGCAACGCAAACATAGCATAAGAAGAAATACTTTACAATTTCCATACCAATAGCTTTGTCCTGAATCGTTTCACCGATTTGTAACATACAAAAAGATCAGAACGCTGTATCCAAAGACAAATACGTCTGACCTTTTATCACTGCATAGTTTATATCCTATGACCTATAAATAAACAGATTCCCTATCCCATAAGCCGGATTCTCTCAATCCCAAAATTACAACCCCTGCTTGAAGAATTTCCTGAAAGCAGATACCTCCGCATGGGACTGCGTGACAGATACGGCATACTTGCTACCGCGTTTGATTCCCGGTTCATAAGTAATTGGTTCAAACTGGAACGTAACATCCGGCTTGGAAGCGGTGCAGTACCCCACCAGTGTGGACTTAATCTGTCCGCCATTTTCTTTATTGAACACAACCGGCTCTTCATGCCCTTTCAGCTCCGCGTCCACAGGCACTACAACCACTTCTCCCGGTTTATATCCTACGATGAAATTACTGTGCGTCGTGACCTTAACGACCACTGCATCCGTAAAATCCTCCATATGGCAGTATATCAGTGTATACTGATCCCCTTCCGGCACGCACTCGTTGAAAAGCTCTCTCATCCTCGCCTTATTTCTTGCATTTTCCTCATCTGTCGCACCGGTCAGAAGCTTCTTAACGATATCCATCAATCCCATAATACTCTCCTTGTCTAAAAATATAAAATTAATTACACTTCACAACTGCCATTTTACCATATATGACAATACCGGAAGAACAGTACATAAATTTGCTCTCTATAAAGCAATCTTCTCCGCGATAACCTCAACTACTTTTACGGTTTCTAAAAAAATCAAATCGCCTACATAAAGATTGTCTGCTAAATATACCTTTCATAATTCTTTAAGATAATCGTCATCCTTTATGTCCTCAATAATCTCTATTGCCTGTTTCATAAGCGGCAAACTTTCTCTTCTGTTTGCAGTTGAAATAATCGCCTGTTTTAGAATGTCAAAATCAATTTCCTCTTTTCTTAGATTGTATAAATTATATAGATCGTAAAAATCTCTCATCCTTGTTGTGAAGATATTTCTTTTAATAACACTCTCATATTTTTCAGCCAATATCGTCTCAAGTGGATATGCCAAAACCCTAAGACTTTCCTCTTGAAACATACAAGGATATAGATATTCAATCTCCTTTGGTGTTATGGTATCTCCTGTTGTAATATCAATCTTCATGTCATTTTTAATCTTGTCAAAGTTAGCTATTAAATGTACTCTGAAGTTTTCATATTCATCATCTTCTCGTATATGGCTTATATTCGTTATTTCAAATTCTATGCCGTCATTTACCTCTACATTTATGATTTCTGAAATAATATTTCGTATGACTTCTTCCTTCAATGGCACGCCTTTTATAGTGGTATCCATATCCATCGTAGTACGGTTATCAATCCCAATCATAGAAGATATAAGAAGTCCGCCTTTGATGACAAAATTAAATTTATACTTAGATTTTGACAGTCTTTCTAAGAATCTTTCAAAGAAAAACATTTGCAGAACTTCCTGTGATCTGAGGTTTTTAGAGTTTGCAATATTTCTTATTTTTCCTTTCAAACCTTCCGAACCTATCATTTATAAAACCTCCATATATTTTCTGATTTCATCTTCAATTCCAAGAATCCTGCTGTATTTAATAAGATTTCTGATATTCTTATCTTTACTCTTAAAGTATCCAGTCATTGCATCTATAAATATCTGCTTATCAATGGATTTTCTTTCCAAAACAATATCGCAAATACATCTTTCCATGTTATAACATTTTACAGGTGAGCCAATCGGTGTTTTTATCTTAATAGCTCCTAAATGAAAAAAATCTCTCTTTACATAATGTGCCTTGATGTTAGGAAATTTACGTTTGATATGCCCTGCATTATATCCCTGCGGCACACTGATATGAAAAACATTCGGTGTTCTGTCACTAAATCCAAGAAGATACAAAGCTGTATGGAAAGAAAAGACCACTTGCTCATTATTAAGTGATATAGCGGCAAAATCATCATCTACGGCATCTTTTTTCTTATAGACGCCTTTTTTAACTCTCTCCAGCTCGCCTTTTTGGACAAGTGAAGCTAAGATATGTCTTTTGACGCCTATCTCTTCCGCTTGTTTATTTGTAATAATATTATTTTCTAAAAAATATTTTTCTAAAGCATTCATTCTATCACCCTCTTTACAAATACTCTTTAATTATAGATAATTAAAGAGTATTTGTAAAGAGGGCAAGTATTTCCCTAAAGTATAACCGTTAATACCGCGATAATCGTGTAGCATATTAGACAATTCATCATTTTTCTTAATAAAATCAATTAAATGTTTTTCTGTAATTATAAACTGCTTACCTGTGCTTTTAACTTTAGTTGCTATAACCTGCTCACCATCAAGTGATGTTACTCTAAAACCATGAATAATACGATTACGCATCTCAACAATTTCACCAAACTTTTTAGCAATCGCCGGATCTGAATTTGCAATAGTTTTTGCAATGAGTTGCATAAGTCTTCCTGATTCTTTATCAATCAGTTCATCCCACGAATACGAGCTATCCGTATGGAGAATATTCTCGATTATAAACCCATTATTTGAACTAAACACAGAAAGCGCCGTGCCCAGCAACAATCTATACTTTTCTGAAGGCAAAGATTGCCTTGTACATACCATATCATACATAATCACACCGCCTCTTCTGATCCTTGGTTGTTAATATATACTAGATACTGTTCATACTTTCTCAGCATCATGTTCTTTGCATACTGCTCCATGTGCCCTGAAATCTGCCTTGTGGTTAAACCTTTAGCATACATACTGATGATCTTGTCATCTATACCGGAAATGTCCTTTTGCCGATTTTTTACTATCTGTGGCTCAAATGTGCCATTTCTATCTTTGGGAACATCTACCTCAAATTCACCGTATTTGCTTCGGACGTTTTTTGTTTTTGATCCATTACGACAGTTTTCTGAATGGGAGCGTACAGACTGTGGATAGCCAAGACGATCTGTCATCTCAGATTCCATCATAGACCTGATAGTGCCTCCAAGAAGATCTTTAAGTACATCCTGAATATCTTCTGCAGTCTTTATTTCATACTCATCCATCAGTGCGGAGATGATGCTTCTCTTTCCTTCTGTTAAAGGACCCACATAACAAACCTCTTTTTTCTTTCGTGTCATAATTAAACATCCTATAGTTCACCACTAATCTGATACTACCATAGGAGGCTTATTTATTCATATTTACAGACTTTTTCTTACACCCTTCTTTTCCAAAGAGCAGATTGCTCGGCTTTTATATGCTATATGATTTTCTGTGTCACTGTCCGATTTGCTATTGCAATTTAAACTAAAAAATGAAATCATCAAGTATCGACTTATCAATCGACAACCTTTCTGATAATTTTTGATTGATTAGCCTTATTGCTTTTTCTACACAGTTTTTGCATTCATCAGCAGCATACTTCACAATTCCCTGACATACCAATTTGAGCAATTCCTTATAATGCACTTCCAAATTTTTATTTTTTCTATAGTATTGATAAAGATTTATTGCAGATGGAAGCATTTTATCGTTGATTCTATCTATTACATTTTCCCATTTATCGTCGTTACTACAACCCCTAACCTCACATCCTTCTATTGTCCATACAATTTCGTAGATACCTTTATCTTTGTCAACTTCTTTCAGAATTCTTTTCGTTTTCTCATTCACCACATCTACTACAGATTTGTCACAAAACAAACGAGGTCCCTTTCCAAAGCTTTCAAACTCAACAGCTTTTAAGTATGTTAATCCTATAACATTTAACGAAGATCGCTCCAGTTTATTATCTTTTATATGGTTTTCATAAAAAAAATCAATTTTTTCCCCAACGGAAATACCACCTCTAAATAGTAACGGAAATGCTTTATGATATTGCCTGCTGCCATTATCAGGCATGTCTGCAGCTTTTTTGCTTAATATAATATTGTCAATATTGGTTGACAGGCTATCCTCAAGTATTCCAGGCATTAATCCGCTACTCCCAGAGAGCGGTAATACCGTGATCTCTTTACCATAGGGGGAAATCCTCCATTGGCAGAGCAGTTCCGATGATTATTCCAATAGCTGAGGAAGTATCGCCAGAATTAAAACTTTGAGTTCTTCAACAGTCATCTTTTCTGGTTCGTAGCGATCATAAAGCAGTTCAAACTTTATTCTATTCCACATGCTCTCACAGCGGGCATTATCATGGCATCGGCCACCGGCGCTATCCATACTCTGTTGTATTCCATGGTAAATGATCGCATTCCAGTAGGCTTGGCTTAGTATACTGGGTTCCGCGGTCTGAATAAATAATGGCTCCCCAAAGCCCAGGATAAGCCATCATTGCATTATCTAAGGTTCTCACACATAGAGGGGTCTTCATGTTCGTATCCATCGCCAGTCCAAGAACAGCAGAATCAAAGCAATCAAAAATGGTGGATATGTATAGTTTTCCATCAGCGGCTTTAATCTCCGTGATGTCCGTTACGCATTTGGCTAGCGGTGCATCTGATCGGAAATCACGTTTCAGCAGATCATCTGATTTGCGTGCTTCACGATCAACCTTCGTAATGCCATTAGGCTTTCTGCGTGGTCTGTGACTAAGTCCGATTTCCTCCATCACACGATAAACGGTACGTTCGCTCGGAATAGCAACACCTTCCGGTTTCTTGAGCTTCAGAGCCTGGTACATGCGTATTCTTCCATAAGTATCGTTGCACTCATCCTCTGTATGTATATCGAACATAGCATCTGCGAGAGGCTGATATTTCCACGGGCGATCTTTGGTTGCCAGATATTTATAGAATCCCTGACAGGTTACGTGGAGCATGCGACAACAGAAACTAATTTCTCCCTTGATAGCGCTGTCTTCCGTTTTGATGGCAATAAACTTCATTTTTTCGTTTTTGCTGACTTCAGACGACTCGCGGCGAAAAAGGCACTTGCTTCCTCCAGAAACTCATTTTCTTTCTTTAATCGGCGAATCTCCTTATCCTAATCTTTAAGTTGAGCACGGAGTTTGATAAGCTCCTCATTAAGCATCATAGCGCTTTGTGGCGTCTGTGTACCAGCACCGAGATCGAGATTTCCTAGGCGGTTTGCTCTCACCCAAGTATAGAGTGTATTCTTTGGGATACCGAGATCCTTGGCAGCCTTAGCTTGACCAATCTCCTTGGTGAGCTTAACCGCCTGTACCTTAAATTCGTTATCGTATTGCCTGTTTTCTGCCATTTGTTGGCCTTCTTGTCGTCTTGATTATATTTAGAAATCCTTGAGGATAAGGTGTCAACTTTATTTATACAACATCAATCGTATAAAGACATGAGGTAACTGGCGCGACATTTTCATAATCATCAAGAAAGGCTTTATTGATTCGGTCACCGTCAAGCGCAATCATCGAACGAAGCTCCACGGTATCCATCTTACAGCGGCCACCTTTCAGCACGCCGCCCACAAATCCACCGTGGTCTTTTGCGATATCCCGTTGCGCTTTACTCATCTTCGCGTATTCTTCCGCCGACTCTGTTGTGCGAATCGTCACCTTAAGTGAACTTGTAAGATGAAAGTAGACACACAAAAAGGTGTCTGCTTTTTTCATGGTAAGATTTTTACAGGAGGTAAAACTATGGCAAAGAAAGGACAAACATTTAGACGATGGTCTAATGAAGAAAGACTAAAATATGTGCTGATGTGCGAGAAAGAACACATTCCCATTCGCACTTTGGCCCGCGAGGCAAATATCCCTCAAGGCACTTTGGTCGGCTGGGTCAAAAGATATCGCACAGGTGGAATCGATGCGCTCAATCCTCAAAAGCTGCATGCCGGCAATAGATTTGCAGCATTACATACAAGCAAATCTCTGAATGAAGAAGAGCGTTTGCTTTTGCTGGTAGAGAAATTGCAAATTGAAAATGAACGGTTAAAAAAAGGATACACTGTGAAAGGAGTTGGTGCCGACAAGGAGTTCGTTACTTTAAAAGACTTGAATTCCAAATCATAGACATTCTTAAGGATGAATATCCAGTCGCTGAATTATGCCGGGAAATGGGCGTTAACAGATCCGGATATTGCAAATGGGTTTCCCGTAAAGGAAAGCAAAACATATATGAGCGAGATAGAGAACTGCTAACAAAGCTATTGAAGGACGCTCATGAAAAGCATCGTTCATACGGATACCACAGACTTGCAAAAGTGGTCAGAGATGGGACAGGCTGGCTGTTTTCGGACAATTTAGTACATAAATGTTGCAAGTACGCAGGTATAAGATCCAAAACAAATCACTACAATTGGAGCAGACCTATGATGGGTCAGGAGCACAAGCAATTCCCTAACATTGTTAAGGGCATATGGAAGGCGGCAAGACCAATGGAGCTGGTAGCATCAGATATGACCATGATTCGCCATAAAGGAGTTCGCTATGAATGGACGTACCTGCTGGACACATTCAATAATGAGATAATATCCAGTCATATTTCAAATGTTGTTGGAGACAGAAGAACATATTTTAGATGCCTTGAAGATTTAATAGAAAAAACGAAGGAACAGCCAAATCCAGTCACTCTACATACCGACCAAGGATCTGTCTATTCCTCCGCAGCATTCTTCGATGCTCACAAAGATTATAACATAATTCGTTCTATGTCACGAGCAGGAATGCCAACCGACACCCCTGTAATTGAAGCGATTAATGGTTGGATTAAGAGTGAAATATATTCAGAGGGCTGGCACAGGAGATATGATTCGGCGGAAGAAATGATTGCGGCGTACGTTAAATACTACAATAACGAGCGGCCTGCATATGCATTGCAATACAAAAGCCCAGTTCAGTATAAAACAGAACTGGGTTTTATGTGAGTTGCTTTTTTTACTGTCTACTTTATGTTGACAAGTTCACTTAAGGCGATCTTTTAAATCATCGTAGCTGATGGTTTTATTCACGCATCTTTTCGCCTGACGGCTATTTCCATAGATGATGGCAAGGTCTCTCATACGTCTTCCACCTCCTGAAAATCACTGTTGAAATACCGGACCTTCTGTCTGCGTTTTTTCGCTTTCTCAATTTCAATTCTCATGCCCCGGGTGATTTCTTTCCCAAGCACCCAGACCTCCTGGCACTTGTCCATCAGGACAATGTCCATAAAGATAGCGGTTCTCCTGTCGTCCTTGTTAGTATCATCCATGAAAGGGAACAACAGATGCGCGGTCAGTGGGATATTCCCTTTGTCATAGGCGTATTTTACAAAATTGGACGCCCTTTTCGTGTTCTCCTCCACATCCCCGTAATAAGGCGCGCATATATATACCAACGGGTGAAAGGCGGTTTTTTCTCCCACCATTGCCGTGTTGTTAAATACATGGTTTTTGTCCACACTTACACCTCCCGCTCAATCAGCGGCAGAATTCCTTCTCCCTTCAAAAGGTCATAGAGGAAAAATCTGCCCTTCTGAGTCCAGTAGGTATGCATCACGCTTTTCTCCGCATCAATGGCGAAAGTCTTGGACTGGGTGTATCCCAGGTTCGCGTAGTGCTGATATAAAAGCCAGGTTTTACGGAACTTATACTGGATGCCGAGGTCATGAAGCAGTTCATTGAATCTTCTTCCGCTCATGCCATAGTCTTTGGCAATCTGCGTAACCGGAACCGTGTTCTTGTTCTGCAGAATCAGGTCGTAGTAGCTTGCCTTCAGTTTAAGTTCCGCAATCTGCTGATTCTGAATGGCCGCAGTAAGTTCCAGTTCTTTCCTGCGCGCTCTCTCTTCTTTTAACTGAGTAAGCGCGGCAATGGCGAGATCCGGATTTTCTAACATCTCATCGATTGCGTACATGCCGTGTCTGCAGATTGCCAGGAGAACCTCAGATGTTACCCATCTTTTAAACTGCTTTGCCTTTGGGAGCTGGTTGCGAAGGATAAGGCTGTAAAGACCGGATTCATTAATAATGTACATTTGACGATTCTGACCTGAGTCGGTGAAACACCGAGTCAGCTTATCCTCTTCGTCCACATGTTCTTTTAGGACATCGGATGTGTCTCGGTATCCGAGAATTTCCGCCACGTCCTTTCCTGCAAAGAAAGGCTCTCCATCAATAACGGTTGTACGCACAGAGCCGAACTCCGCGTTGTTAAAAACCTGTAATTCATTCATAAGAATTACCTCCTTAAAAATTTTTTACGGAGGACGTCATTGCCTCCTAAGTGGTAGCCATGGGAGGTGATTAAATCTGACGATTTTTATAATTTTCTCTAAGTTTTTTCTTTGCCCGCTTCAGCTTATGCGTGATGCTGTTTTCATCTGCACCTATGCGAGCAGCGTAGTCACGAATTGATTCATCGTTTAAATAGACTGCGATAAAGGCGTCGGCCCATTCCAGCTTTTTAGCCAGAATCTTGCACACCCACCGGCAGGCAGCTTCATAATCTTCTTTCTTCTTGCGTTCTATTTCGTCTTTGCGAAAGATGCGGTCATCCGCGACTTTGTCCATTAACGGCTCGGATGAATCGATCCCATCCTCGATGCTGTCTTTTCCGGGCTGCGCCTTACTGTAGCCGCGATGACGGTCAAACTTGTGCCAGTTGTTGTATTCAGGTCTGTTGAATTGCTCATCAAAAGCTTCCTGGATACGGCGTTCCTTTTGTTCCTGCTCAGTTTCCTCATCCTCAAAACCGAGGCTTACCCACATTTCCTTTGTTGACTTTTCGTCCAGCTCTACTGTCTGATACTCGTTCTCGTAACGAATCTTAAGTTTCATTTGCATTCCTTTCCGTCCGTGGTCAGGTACGATGGAATGCAAAAGGAGCCTGCGGCCGAAGATGAACCACAGACTCCTGAAAATCCGAAAATGGGCGCAGAAATCTAACGGTGGGTGCATCTTCATTCCCGGAGCGGTCTTTAATTACCGCCGCATGAACTCTCTATGCATCCCATCGTCCTAATGGCCATCTCGGACTAAATGAGATTTGATTACCTTTGTAAGCCTTTGCTTACTTGAATTAATTATTGCCCTTATTGAATTTTTAAGATCAACTCATGGAGTTGGTTAAAATCCCTTGCAAATAGCCACTTTTCCTATTTCAGAGCATAAAAAAAGACCCCTTTCGGGGTCCAAAGCCAACTCAGTGAGTTATCTAAATTTTAATCGGGATCGATTGTTATTGTGCTGCCCAATTCTTTGATGCTTGCCTGTTTCAAAACACCATTGAAATCCTGCAGGGATAATCCGGGCATATTCTCTAAAATGCGGATATAGGTCTTGTCGGGGTCCTGATAATAATTCAGTTTGTTATCGGACTTGTCGAATATCTTCTCCACGATACGGAGATTCAGCCGCAAACCGACACAGATGGCCATAAGCACCTCTGTACCCATATTATTGTACTTGTCGTTCTTTATTTTGCCGTGATAATTCTTGTGCAGACCTGTTCTGTCGTTAAAGGTTTCCGGGTAATTCCACTTTCTGTTTTCCATCAGATACCACAGGCATTGGCAGAGCGTGGTGGTAGGATCACCCAGCCGCTTAACCAGTTCGATTTCTTCGCTCTCATCATACGTGAGGATATGTTCTCGGAATGCCGAATACACATCATCCTCTTCGTACTTGAAATTTGCCTGGTATTTCGGATGGAATGTCAGCATACGCTGATCGATTCCTTCCACATGATAAAGAACGGCAAATCCTACAAAGTCCTTCTGTATATTTCGGTAGGTCGTATATTTCTGCTCACGGATATTGATGACACACTGCGCCAGATTCTTTTTTGCTTTTGCCGTCAGATGCAGACCGTCTTCTTTGGCGGTTATGTATTTCTTATCTGCCAGCACAAAGTATCCGTCAGCAAAAACGAACTGACCGCCGCTGACCCATTCCCGAAGTGAAGAGTCCAGACTCAATAGCTGATACGCCTCCACGGGAGTCAGTGCGACAAGCTCCTTGCTGTTGTTGATTTCTGCAAAGACGGCGTCAAAATCCTCGAAGCCAGATATGCGACCGAGCAGACCGACCTCAATCAGGCGGTATTTGACAGATACGCGGGACACAATGAAGAAGGTACTCAAATCCTCAATCAATGTGTCGCAGGACGGTATAATGTCGTTCTGCGTATTCTGATAACTATCAATCAGTTCAAGTGCTTTCTTCTTGAACATTTCAAACGGCATCAGCACTCGCGGAGCCAGACGGTGAGCCTGCCATTCAAGCCACTTTACTTCGTTTTCTTTTGTCTTTTTTCCTTCCGGCGGCTCGTAGAAGGTTTCGGACTGGCGGCACATAATTGGATACAGTTTTTCGGATGCCGCCGCGTTCTTCACCGCCAGTATTTCAAAATATGTTTTATCCTTTTCCCAATGGAGGGCCTCATGGATGAGCGTGTTTCGTTTTGCGCCTTCTCCGTACATTGCCCCGGAATCAGGATCAATCAGAACTGTTCCCGCCGGAAAGGACACTGTTTTGGATGTGCCTTGCTCGTGGTCGTATATTTCTACCTCGCCATCGAGAAGCAGACAGCACCCGAAAATGTCCAAATTGCGGGACAGAGAGACTTCTTTGACCGTGAGATTTGCTTTCTGTAATATTTCATCAACGGGCAACGGCATCGGCGTTTCAAGAGCCTTTTTGCAATGCCTTGTCAGATACTTGGTCGCATAATCATCAAGGCGGTTCTTCCCAAGAATCAAGGCTCCCGTTTTCTTGTTTATATCAAAGATATCGCTCGATGTCGGTTTGTTCGTCATCCGTATCCGTCTCTCCTTTTTCCATGTAATCCAGCGGCATGGCGGCAAGCATCTTCTTTGCCTCGCGCCATGTCGGGCAATACTCCTCAACAAGTGCATGGAATCTGTGAGTATGGTTCTTCTCCAGCAGATGCACCAGTTCGTGTATCACCACATATTCGAGGCATTCCATCGGCTTCTTGGCAAGTTGGAGATTGATCCATATCCTGCGTTTTTCAATGTTGCAGGTTCCCCACCTGGTTTTCATGTTTTTTATGCGGAACTCATCCGCATGAACCCCTGTCTTTTTCTCGCATCCTATTATTATGGACTCAAGCACACGCTTTAATTCCTGTCTGTACCATTCGGTGAACAGCTTTTCTCGTGCATCGGCATCCGTTCCCTCCGGCACAGTCATGATGATTTTGGTAGGGGACTTTACAATCTTATGCTGTGCGCCTTCATAAACGACCTGTAGGCGGTAGGGTTTTCCCCAAAGATAGTGGGATTCGCCGGACACATATTCCCGCTTGCTCTGCCTCTCCTGTGAGAGCATCCGATCCCTGACTTTCGTTATTTCCGGGAGCTTCTTAAGGACAAAGAGTTTTATATCCTCGTTCGATAGCTCCATTGGTGTGCTTACAGTTACATTTCCTTCCGGCGGATTGACTCTGACATAGAGGTTTTTCAGGTTTTTCTTCCTGATCACCTCTATCGGCAGTCCGCCGATAAGCATTTCATCATTACGCATCGTATTCTTCCTGCCTTTGTGCAATATCGAAGATGTTGTTGGTTTCCTCGGTGGCTCTGTCTTTGGCATACATATGAAGCAATAATTTTTTATAAATAGCAAGTCTTATACGCTGCTGTTTTTGAAAATTTCTCTTCCAATCCGGCTGTATTGAAACACGGATCGCACCGTCCACATCAATCGTCAATTCGACATTTTCTTCAAAATAATCGTAGAGAGCGCGTCTTGCCGCACTGTCCTTGATTTCATCAGGATAACTGCCGTTTGTTTCGGGATGAAGGATTGCTTCAGCCAGTTCCACGACTTGGCGCAGATATTCCTCATAGCTCATCGCTTCAACCTTACGCTGCATGATGATCTTCTTGAGCATTTCGGACAGCTTGCCGTAATACACACTGTTGGAACTCATCTTTTTTACGATCTCATGCTGCAGGTTGTTGTCAATCGTCTCCGCCTTCGCCTCATCGTTACCCGGCAGATCTTTTACCAGATCAACAGGCGTGGTAGTCTTGCCCTGGAGGAGCAGTTCAACGATAGACATATTACCAAGTTCGCTGACAACCCTTGTATCCTCTGCACGGATGTATGTGTCGAGAATATAGCGCATATCCACCTCGTAAGGCTTGAGATCTATATAGTCGCAGCTTGCCAGCTTTATCATTTCCTTTATTTTGTTGTACCCGGAAATCTCGCCGCGCAGATGATTGACATCATCCTCGGAATAACCGTAATCCACTACCAGGCGATCACAGCAGTTCGCAAAGGAACGAGAAAGAGACGCCGTAAGGACATAGAGAGTATCCCTCCGTGCTGTCTTTTCTTCGTCCTCGCTGTCCTCACCGCAGAAGTATTCGATAAAATCGGTATCAGCCTGAGGAGCGGGTACATTTTCAACAAGCGCTTCAAGCGAGATGAGCGTTCCTTCCAGTTCGGATTTTGCCTCGTCATAGCGGTTCTTGATAAGACCCTCGACATCTTCCTTGTCGTAGCCGTCAAACGCCTCGGAGGTGTAGTCGGCAACGGCAAGCTGAACATTGCGGAACAAGTCCATGTAATCCACGATGTATCCGTAATCCTTATCCTCACCGTCCGGTCTGTTGACGCGGCAGATAGCTTGGAACAGATCATGGTCACGCATGGATTTGTCGATATACAGATATGTAGCGCTCGGAGCGTCAAAGCCTGTCAGCAGTTTGTCCACTACGATCAGCAGTTTCATCAGCGCCGGCTCATCCTTGAATTGCTCTTTGACGCGCTTCTCAAACTTGGAAAGTTTTTCATCTCCAAGCATCCGCTCGTATATTTTCTTTTTGTATTCTTCTTCGCTTTCCTGCGAAAGATCGGAGGTAGCCGTTCTAACGCTCTGCGTAGTCGGCTCGTAGGAAGTCACGATGGCACATTTGGTGAAGCCCATGCTCATGAATATTTCCCAGTATTTGCAGGCTTCATAGATGCTACCCGCCACAAGCATAGCCGTACCGCGGTCATCCTTAAGCCTCGGTTTCAGGCTCATATCAAACACAATATCAGATGCGATTTTTTCCAGCCTCTGCTTTGAACTGTACAGTTTATTAATGGATGTCCAGCTTTGTTTCAACTGGAGTTTTGCCCGCTCGGTCAAGCCCTGCGTTTTCTGCTCGAACCACAAATCGACTTTATCCTGACTGGACAAATCCTGGTCGACATCTCTCGCCTCATAGCGCAGATCAAGAACCACTCCGTCAGCCACGCCTTCGTCAAATTTATAGGTGTGGATGTATGTGCCAAAGGTTTCAATGCTGGATTTCTTGTCGGTCTTCAAGAGAGGAGTCCCGGTAAAGCCAATCAGGATAGCGTCCGGCATCAGCACCTTTACCGCTTCATGAAGTTTACCAGAATTGGTACGGTGGCATTCGTCAATAAAGGCGATGATGTTTCCTTTCGCCTTGAAGTTCTTCGGCAGGTCTTTCAGCAGTTCCTTGCGGTACTGGTCTATATCCGACTGATTCCCGGCGTTATGGCCGTACTTGTGAATGAGGGAGCAGACGATGGCATCCTCGTTTTTATCCAGGATTGAACGCAGATCGGCACAGCTTTTTGCCCTGCGTACATTTTCTTCCACATCGATAAAGAGGCTCTCAATCTGATCGTCAAGTTCGTCACGGTCGGTGATGATGACCACGCGGCTGTCGTTAATGTTCTCAATGATCCACTTGGTGAGCCAAACCATAATGAGCGACTTGCCGGAACCCTGCGTGTTCCAGATGATGCCGCCCTCGCCGTCCTGAATACGCTTACGGGCAGCGATGTTCGCAAAATACTGATTATGGCGCGTAACCTTTTTAATACCTACGTCATAAATCACAAAGTCATGTACGAGAGAAAGAAACCGCTCCTTCTGGCAGAGAGATACCACGCCGTCACGCAAGCGGTTGACCTCCTTGACCTGCAGCAGCTTGATTTCAGCCGAAAGATCATCGGTCGATTTCTTATCCTCTTTCCATTTAAGATAGTATTTCTCCGGAGTGCCAACCGTGCCGTAGAACAACCCTTCTGATTCGTTTCCGACAAATAGAAACTGCGCCGTGCTGAAAAAGTTGAGAATATTCTCCTTCTTTTGATTTTGCAAAAGCTGACGGATTCCTTTACCCGCACTGACATAGGAACTCTTCAGTTCAAACACACCAAGAGCGATTCCGTTGATATATAGCACCACATCAGGACGCTTCCTTGTTACCTTGTCGAAGCGCAGAACGGATACCTCCTCCGCCACGAAAAAGTCGTTCTTGCCAATGTCATCCCAATCGATGTAATGAACAGTCTGGCGATGTCCGTTCGCGTCCTTTGCTCCCTGTCTGCCGTAACGGAGCAGTGAGTACACGCTGCGGTTGATCTGATAGAGCGCATCAGATTGATTGTTGACCTTACTCACAAGCTCGCTGATGGCGGTCTTAATCTGGTCATCGGTGTATCCGCGTTTTTTCAGATTTACCTTCAGCAGTTCTTCCTTAATAGGCGTGTTGTCGATATCTTCCAGATTTCCGAGATCGGTGTAGCCCAGATCATCAACCAGCCAGTGCCGGACTCTATTTTGTAACTTCTTTTCCGCATCTACTGTTGCCATCTTGCGCCTCCTTATACACTCAGGCGGACACGCCCCATCAACAGGTCATCCATTGCGCCCTCTCTGATTTGAATCATCTTATCCTGTTCAGCTTCTAATGCTTCGATTTCTTCGTCCATTGCAGTCAGCGTATCTGCAATTACCTCCTGCTCCTTTTTGTCTACAGGAATTTCAAATTCAAAGTTCTTTAAATCCTTTTGATATAAATGTTTTATCGTTGACCCTGCTGATAGAGTATCGATAAATTCTCTGAACACAGAAGAGGACAAAACTCTGAATAAAAATGTTGGCAATAATTTATTGTTCGTTCTGAATACGAACACACCGCTATTTAGCGTAGCAGGCTTTCCAAGTTCTGGAACAAGTGCCACTTTGCCAATAGTGCCATCCTTTGTCACCAGCACATCATTTTCAGAAACCTGGATATTCACATCCATATCATAACGGTCTTTAGAAACATGCCAGATATTATCAAGGCTGACAGTTCCATGAGAAAAATCCGTGCCGCCAATTAGATAACTGTACCCTGTTCTCAAATATTCGTGCTTTTTCAGGCCTTGCCAGCCGATTCTTGCTTTTGGTGTAATGACTTGATTAAAAGATACCTTCATCCATTCACCTTCAAAGCCGTTTAGCCTTGTATTCCGGCAAATCAAATCCTCCAGCGCACCCTCACGAATACCGCGCTTCTTCTCAATCAACTCGGCAAGGTCATCAATGTAGGTGTCAAACAGAGATAGTGTTTTAGCAATTTCTTCTTGCTCTGGCTTCTCTGGTAAGTGTATATCCGTATCAAGAATAATACTGTTATACAGTCTTTGAATTGTAGTTCCTTCTAAGGCGTTCCACGGAAAGGAACGATAGAACCACCACAGAAAATTGCGGTCTACCTCTTTTTTATCAATTTTTAGCCAAACGATATTTGAATCCTGGAAATAGGAATCCTTACCATCAAACACTACGGTCTTTCCAACTGTTCCCGCAGCAGAAATAAGCACATCTCCTTTTTCCGGATATGGATATAAAGCCTTATATTTCTCATATAACTCCTGTGATATGTACGAGTCAGCTTTACCGCCAAAAGTGCTTATTTTATGGAACGGGATTGCCCCATATTCTTTCGTTTGACTTTGAAAAATTCTACGACACATTTGAATGTAACCCAGTTCTCGAAGTTGCGTTGGTGTCCAATCACTCGGATAATTTACCATTTGTATCCCATCCTTTCCAGAGCCGCAACTACCGCAACTCTTGATTTTGCGGTTCTGTCCTCAATTTCGCTGAGCGTATGCTCATACCGCTTGGCAATCAGAAGAACCTTGGAGGACAGGCTGTTCAGCACCTGCTCGAATTCGTCACGGATATCCGCAGAGAGCTTACTCATCCACTTCATGTCAAAGAGAAGATGCTTGATCTCATCCAAGGTCAGTTCGCCGTATTTTGCCTCAACCTCATCGTCCAGGGCTTTGCGGGCTTCTTTCCAAGCCTTGTCAGCCTCGTCCTTTTCTGCGGACTTTGCCGCGTATGCTGTCAGCGCATCATATTCGTCCTTATAAACCCCCGGTACAACTGCGGAATCGGCAGCCGCCTTGAGTGCCGCCTTCAGCTTTGCTTTTCCGAACGTTCCGTTCTTGTTTCGGATATCAAACTCAGCCAGTTCCGGCATCTCGCGGATGAGCGACTCCATCTCATCGGTCTTGCCATCGTCAAAGAGTGCAACAAGGCGCGTCATGGCGTCCATGACAGTGGAAGTCTTCTTAACATCCAGTTCTTTAAGTCGCTTATTGAGATTTGCCTTCGGAATGCTGTCACCCTTATCGTTCAGCACATCCTTCAGCAAGCCCTCATCGCCGGATTCCTCTTCGCGCATCTCGTCAAGTTCTTCCTCAAGAGCTACGGACTGTTCCATCAGTTCATTGATCGCTGCAAGCTCGTCAGCAAAATAAACCGCTTCGATAATCTCTCTCGGAATGAGCGCGCCTTCGAAAGACTTCACCTTGGAAGTATCGTCCTCGGAGATTGTCTCGCCGTTCTCGTCCTTCGTTTTCTTCTGCACGTACTCGTATTCGATTTCCCGACCGACCTCATAGCCGCTGACTTTGATAGCGTAAACATCATCCTGCAGCTTTGCGTTCCAGTAATTCAGCAGGCAGTCGTAGACATCATAGTTGTCGAGAAGTCGTGCGGATTCATACTCCTTGAGGAGCATGATCGCAATCGTGCGGATCAGTTCCTTCGGATTGGTTTCGGACTCGATACCGAGCAGGATGTCTTTTACCGAATTACGCCACTTTGCGAATATCGCATCGGTCTCTTTCTGCTTTTCGGCAAGGATGTTTGATTCCTGTCCGATTACGCTCTCGATCTCGCTGGACGGGAGAGCGAGGTTATATATATCGTGCGCCTCATCCACGCAGGTGAAGATTTTCTGCTTCAAAGCCGGAGAAATATCCCACAGCCTCTTTAGCGACTCAATGTCTGTTCCCGGAATGCCGCCCTTCAAATGCGCCGCGATATTCTGCGGCAGCGTATCGTCAATTTTCTGTATGTAGCGAGGCACATTCAGATTGCCCGCGTTCTGTCCCAGGATATCCGTGTACTTCATAAAGCGGGCATAACCTTTGACGGTTTTTCCACTGATAAAGGTCTGTACGATTTTCTCAATATCCTGCTCACGGAGCCTGTTTTTGTTGCCGTCCTTCTTAAATCCTCTGCTGGCGTCAATCAGGAAAATGCCCTCCCTTGTTTCCGCATCCTCTTTGTCAATAATGACGATGCAGGCGGGGATGCCTGTTCCGTAGAACAGGTTTGCAGGAAGGCTAACAATGCCTTTGATGTATCTCTTCTTCAGCACTTCGATACGAATGGTTTCTTCCGCATTGCCTCTGAACAGAACACCGTGCGGCATAATGATGCCCGCCTTGCCGTTACTGTCGAGGGATTTCAGAACATGGAGGAACCAGGCATAGTCTCCATTCTTTTCGGGAGGAATGCCGTAGCCGTCAAAGCGCCTGTATTTGTCCTCAGACGTCTTAATGCCATCGCTCCAAGACTTGTCGGAGAATGGCGGATTCATGACGATGAAGTCAAATTTCTTCAGTTCGCCGAAATCGTCCGTAAAGGCGGGATCGACCAGCGTATTTCCACGCTTGATTTCGCCTGTGCCTTTCTGATGGAGGATGAGGTTCATCTTTGCCAAGCCCGCCGTGGCATGGTCTTTTTCCTGACCGAAGATGGTCACGATGGAATCGCCGTTTTCATCCACGGGAGCCTCGTCCGCCGCCCTGATGAGAAGGCTTCCGCTGCCTGCGGCCGGATCGTACAGAGTCCACTTCTTGGTCGGCATCTGACGAATGTTGCCAATGCCAATAAGCCGTGCGATGATTCGAGACACTTCGCTCGGCGTGTAGAACTGTCCCTTGCTCTTGCCGGACTCTTGCGCAAACTTCATCATGAAATACTCGTAAGCATCACCGATGATGTCATCGCCGCTGGCACGGTTGTTTTTGAAGTCAATCGCCGGATTCTGGAATACGGCAATCAAGCCGGATACCTTATCGACCAGTTCCTTGCCGGAGCCAAGTTCATCGGGATTGTTGAAGCTGACATCGGGAAGGGAACCCTGAAGCCTGTTGTCCTCAAGGAACTTCTGGATAATCTTATCCACCCGTTCGCCGACATCGCTCTTTCCCTTGGCGGCAATCAAATCCTCAAAGGACGCACCCTTGCTGATGGTAAACTCGGCGAAAGGCTGACCCTTGTATCTGTCGGAAACATATTTGAAGAACAGCAGGACAAGCACATAATCCTTGTACCTTGCCGGTTCCACACCACCTCTTAATTTATTGCAAGCCTCCCAAAGGAGAGCATATAATTCCGATTTTTTCACAGCCATAACCTCTAAATATCTCCATTCTTAATTTGAATAATCATTTATCATTCGATTGCACTTTTCCCGCTGGTAATCCACTCCTCCAGTTCCGATAGTTTGAACTTCCAAGCTTTGCCTATCTTCTTTCGCGGGATATCTTTGCCCTTGCGAATCCAATCACGAATAGTGGCAGGCTGTACGCCAAGATACTCAGCCGCCTCTTTTGTACCGATCCATTTTTCTTCTTTTACGATTTCGCTCATTTGGGTTCTCCTCACTTACGAAAATGTGTACGCAATAATCCAATGAATATTTTACCAGATGGCTTGTATTTTTTCAACGGTTTGGGTGCTTTTGTATCGTTTTACGTGGTATCAAAGATAACTGACAATAGTTACATAGTCTCAACACCTCAAAAATCGCTCCTGACAGCATTTCTGTAGTCTCAATGCGGCAAAAAGCAGTTCTGTAGTTACAACCCTCTATTTTCCAGTAGTCAGAACTGTTGTCAAACGGTCTAAAAAAGGAATTCCGACAATCATTCAAAAACAGAACGATTTATCGGAATCCCTTGATTTCAAGCCTTTTCTGTACAGTTTAGTCCTTTACTCTTGACATCAAACAGACAGTCTCCACATGCATAGTCTGGGGGAACATGTCCACCGGCTGGACTTCTTTGATTTCGTAGCCTTCCGATTTTAAAATCTTCGCATCTCTGGCAAAGGTGGCGGGATTGCAGGAAACGTAGACGATGCGCTTGGGATTCATGCCTGCTGCCGCTTTTAATACTTCTTCGCTGCAGCCTGCTCTGACGGGATCCATGACGATCACATCAGGAACCAGTCCTTTCCGGTAAAGATGCGGCATGAGTTTTCCCGCGTCGGCCGCGTAAAATTCCGTATTTTCCATATGGTTCTTTTTCGCATTCTTTTTGGCGTCTTCTATGGCGGGCTTTACGATTTCTATGCCGATGACCCGCTTTGCCTTTTTCGCCAGGCAGAGGGAAATAGTTCCCGTGCCACAGTAAGCGTCTATGACGGTTTCTCCTCCTTTCAGATCGGCGTATGCCAATGCTTTATCATAGAGAATTTCCGCCTGCTCTTTATGCACCTGAAAGAAGGAGTACGGGGATACTTCAAATCGCAGTCCGCAAAGGGAAGCAGTGAGCGTTTCTCCGCCCCAGAGGTGTCGGATTTTCTCGCCCAGTATCGTATTTCCCGTCTTGGGCTGGATATTGTGCCAGAGGGAAACAACTTCGGGCAGTTCCTTTTGTATTTCTTCTATCCACCGTTTTTCTTCCGGAAGGGTTTCGGAAGCGGTCACAAGAACGACCATCTCTTTTCCGTCATCACCCACACGCCCCATTACATGGCGCAGGCTTCCTTTCCGTGTCTTTTCATCATAGACGGAAATCCTGTACTTCTCTATAAACCGCCGGGCAAATTGAAGCAGGCGGTTATTTTCTTCTTTCTGGATAGCACAGGAGGAAACCGGTATGATGTCATGGCTTCCCTGCCGGTAGCAGCCGAGCGCCGCTTCCCCTTTTACGAGACCTGCCGGTACGGCCATTTTATTTCTGTACGCGAAAGAATGTGCCGCCGGAAGCACGGGCCTCACCAGATTTCCCGATTCGCCGGCGATACGCTCTATCACATCTTTTACATGGCGGTATTTCATATCGAGCTGCCCCTCATAGGTGAGATGGGAAAGCTGGCAGCCGCCGCAGTTTTCATAAACGGGACATTCCGGCACCATACGGAAAGGGGATTCCCACTCTATGGAAAGCAGTTCCCCCAGGGCATAAGATTTTTTCAGCAGAGTGATTTCCGCGGTGACCGTTTCTCCGGGAAGCGCCCCGGGAACAAATATGGTGAACCCATCCACACTCCCAATCCCTTCTCCATGAACACCCAGATCCCGGATTGCCACCGTGTATGCTTCATGGATTCTGACCTGCACCGGATCGTATTTCATACCGGCGTCTCCCGATTTCCTGTTTTTCATATTGCCAGATCCGCCACTTCCTTATATCGGTATCCAATCCGATGTACGGCGTCTTCCGCCTTGTCCCTGTCCGCTGTCCGATGGACGAATATGACATATTCATCACATTCCACATCTATAAAGCCCAGCTGAAATCCTTTCCTGCGCAGGGCATTGTCATAGTCGGCAAAAACAGAAGGGGCGGAAATTGACTTGTTTCCATACGTTCTGAAATCCGGCAGGTCGGCAGACACTCCGAAATTTTTTGTAAGCGCGCTTTCGATCCGCCATTCCAGGGTTTCCACCTCCTGCTTCCAATCAAGCCCCATCAGAAAAAAAATATGGGCTTCCTCATCCATGTACTCCATCACATAGAACAGTGTGCTGCCATACTCCCCATCTTCTCCCGCACCTGAATAGTCTTTCAATGTCTCAAAAAAAGATGCCAGCTTCTTCTGCGTTTCTTCCGCCAGACAAAGTTCTGCCAGCGTCGTATACCCTTTTCTTTCCGTTTCCGAAATAAGAGGATAGTCTTCCTCTGTCCCAATTTCTTCCTGCGCTTCCATCCGCACCGGATGAGGTTTGACCAGCCGCCTCGACCAGGGAAGTCCGGTGAAGGTGCTTTTCAAGTACAGGTATATCAGCGTCCCTCCGCCGATCAGCACCCACTTCGCTTTGGGAAATCCGATGGTGAACCAGACAGCAAAAGCAATGCACCACGCAATAATAAGAACAGCATAAAAAATCTTTTCTCTTCGCACAATTCGATGGTACTCTTTTTCTGTCATGATTCCCTCCATGCCCTGTCTATTCCAACCTCATCCCCTGCGGCTGCTTTCCCGCTCCTGACTTTTACTCCATTCCATTATACATGAGGAAAGAAATATAAAAAACGCGCACTGATACATCTGTAAAACATTTCACGAGCAGGCTTCCCTGAATCTGCGGAAATTGAAAAAGATTGCCGCCCCTTTTCAGGCATGATATATCGCATTCAGAAAGAAACTGTTCACTATTATTTGTAAAAGGAGTTTCTTTCTTCTATTTCTGCCAGAAGTGTCCTCAGCCGTATTTTTACGGCGCCCGTATTTGTTCCCTGATCCAGACTGAGCACCATATATAATTTCCCTTTTTCTTTCAATTTCCTTTCCACTTCATCTGCCGCCTCTCTATCCAAACCGCAGCTGACGGAACGCAGCGCCACGAGTTCCAGACCGTCTTCCCTTATCACTCTTTCGCAGGCTTTCCGCAGCAGGTAAGAGGATGGCCTGGCTCCGCCCGGCAGGCGGTCTTTCTCAAGAAGCGCGAGCCCTTCTCCGGACAATACCGCCGCGCCTAAAGTGTCTGCCATGTAAGGAATCCCTTTATGGATTTGCGCGTCCGCATGGAAAGGTCTGCCGGTAAGTACAATGCCTGTTCTGCGGTTCTCTTTTACCCACAAAAGCGCTTTTTCGGTTTCTTTTTTGTACGCGTTTTCATACCGCGTTAATCTTTCATAGCCCGCTTCTACCGCTTTTTTTATATCCTCTTTTGAAAATTGCGGCAGTTTCCGCACAAGAACTTTCTCCAGTTTCTTCATACCGAACTCCGGAAGTGTGGGGTGGAGATAGGGAATTTTGGCTTCCGCAATTTGTTTCTTCATAAATTTCGCCAATACATGCCCATAGAGCGCATGCCGTTTTTCATCGGTAAACGGATTCTCCCATGCCCTTGCATGCGCGGGGAACCAGATCATCTCCGGTTTCCGCCGGAGCAGATTTTGCAAATGCCCGTGCGCCAGTATGCAGGGATGGCAGTGCACACGCTGCGGAATGGTCATCGCTGCCCTTCTCGCATCTTCTTCATTCCATTCCGATGTCATTATGCGATATCCGAGGCTATTCCAAAATCCTGCCCAAAAAGGGAAATCCGACCACATATCCAAAGCGGCGGGTATTCCCACAATCCCCCTGCACTTTCCTTCAGGTATTTCCTTTTTAAATACATGATTTTTTACCCACTGGTACACATCCGGACAGGATGTCTTATTTTTTTCTCCGGTGAATATGATTTCTCCCGTTCCGCACCGATTCCCCGTCACAAAAGCTTCCCCGCCGGAAAAACGGCGCACACTGACAGCGCAATGATTACCGCAGCCCGGGCAGATCCGGTTTTCCGTTTCCATGCGGAACGCTTTTATTTCCGCAGCGCCAGGCAGGGAAGAGGTATGCCCCTCTCCAAATTGGTCTTTGGCTTTGAGCGCCATCCCATAGGCTCCCATGAGCCCCGCGATATCCGGACGGATGACTTCCTTTCCTGTCAGCCTCTCAAAGGCGCGGAGAACCGCGTCATTATAAAAGGTACCGCCTTCCGCCACGATATGATCCCCCAACTCTTCAGCAGACTCCAGCTGAATGACGCTGAAGAGCGCATTTTTGACCACCGACACGGAAAGCGCCGCCGCAAGACCTGCCAATCCCACGCCGCAGTTCTGTACCTTTTTCACATAAGAATTCATAATGACCGTACAGTGTCTCCCCAGATCGGGCATCTCCTTCGCCAATGCCGCCTGCCTCGCAAATTCCTTAATATCCATGTGAAGATGCTCCGCAAAAGATTCCAGAAAAGAACCGCATCCGGAGGAACAGACTCCATTTAAGGAAATACGGTCTATCCTTCCATCTTTTAACTGGCAGTACTTCATATCCTGTCCGCCGATATCCAAAAGCGCCGTCACTTCCGGGCAGAAAAATCTGGCAGCCCGAAGATGCGCCATAGTTTCCACTTCCCCTGTATCCAAACGGAACGCCTTGCGGAGAAGTCCTTCCCCATAACCGGTAACTCCGACACCTGCCAGGCGGCACTGAGAAGGCAGCGCCTCATACATGGCAAGCAGAATTTCTTTCGCCCGGGAAATCACATCGCCCCGATGACTGCCGTACCACTCTCTGAGTATCGTGCCATCCTTGCCAATGAGTACAGCCTTTAAAGTGGTCGATCCGGCATCTATGCCCATCCATACTGCCCCGGTATATTCCGCCAGAGGATACCGTCTGACTGCGGCCTTCGCATGTCTTTCCACGAAATCTTCATACTCCTGCGGAGAAGAAAAAAGACCTTCCACCATTTCCACAGAAGAAACGGCGTCCGCTCTCTCTTTTTCCATACGCAGCTTCACATTTTTTAGATTGGCCGATTTCGATTTTTCAGCTGAAACAGCCGCGCCAAAAGCAAGGTAATATTCACTTTCGGGAAGAAGAACCGCATGATCCCCGTCAAGAGAAAGCTCTTCCGCAAAACATTTTCTCAGTATCGGAAGGAATGTCAGCGGTCCTCCCAGAAAAGCGACACGTCCTTCTATCGGCCGGCCATGGGAAAGCCCGGACACGACCTGGGCAACCACGGCATGAAACAGGGAAAGTGCCGCATCTGCTTTTTCCGCTCCTTCATTCAGCAATCCCTGGATATCCGTTTTGGCAAAAACGCCGCATCTTGACGCGATCGGATATACTTTCGTACCTCTGCCGGCAAGATCATTGAGCCCCGCCGTATCTGTCCCCAAAAGCTTTGCCATCTGGTCCAGAAACGCACCCGTACCGCCGGCACACATCCGATTGACCCGCTGATCCACAGCCGGGTGCAGATAAGTGATTTTCGCGCTTTCCCCGCCGATTTCAATCACCGCGTCCACATCTCTGCCGAAACGGGAAAGATAATCCGACTGCGCAGCAAGCTCCGGCACAAAGGGCATGCCGAAGCGTTCAGCAATCTCCTCTCCCCCCTGTCCGGTCATGCAAAGAAATACTTTGCTTTCTTCATACGCTGCCGCCAGATCGGTCATCAATCGTTTCACAGTTTCCAACACACGACACTCATGAGGAATATACCGCCGCCAAAGAATTTTACCGCCGGTGTCTAAAACGATGCATTTCACTGCCGTTGCACCTATATCCATTCCGGCATGTATATGGCTTCTCATCTTCTCTCCTGTCAACAATCCCGTAACACAGCAAGCTTTCCCGATTTTTCATTTCGTACTCATATAAAGCACATCTTTCACTATTATATACCATGGAATCTTTTATTTTCTTCAGTGAAAACGAAAATAAGCCATCATGGATTTGTCTTTTCCACAATGGCTTATTGCTTTTCTTCCATCAGAAATTAAACTGCGCGGAGACAGCAAAGGTTCTCGGCGCGCCGAGGCCGATATTATTTCCCCCGGAAGCATACCAGTAATCTTTGTCCAGCAGGTTGTAGCACCATGCGGATAAAGTCACAGGCTGTTTTCCGAACCGGGTATCCCAGGAGACGCCTACATCTACTAATGTCTGTCCTCCTACTTTCAGAGGGTTCTTATAGCTTGATGTATTCCTGATCAATGCGGATCCTGTATAACTCAGCCGTCCGATGAAGCGTAAATCATCATTGGGTTTGTATACAAGCGCCAAGTCGCTGCTCCACTTCGGCAGCGCATCTACTCTTCTTCCGTCATTCATCCCTTTATATGTTTTGGTCTGTTTGGAATCCAGATAAGACACGCCCCATACATAGCTCCACTTTTCTCCTATACTGCCGGCGGTGGAAAATTCTATCCCCCTGTTTCTCTGCTGCCCGTCCAGCTTATACGTTTCTGTTCCGTCAGCATTCAGGACGCCGATCCCGTTTGCCTGTTTGATTTCATAGAAGCTCAGGGTATGAAGTACATTCCCATCCTTATATTTGAATCCGAACTCATTCTGTTTTGTTTTGCTGGGCGGGATTGTTTCGCCGTGATTGGTATATCGATTTCCTACTGTACTGCCCGCCGTAAAATGTTCTCCGTGGTTCGCATAGAAAGAAAACCGGGGTGTAAATTTATAAGTCAGTCCCAATATGGGAGAAGCGGCATGCGTTTTTACATAACTTTTATTTACATAATTCGTGGTTTCCACTTCATGCCGGTGTACACCGAAGGTAAACATCAGCTTTTCATCAGGAGAAGAAATTGTATCCAATACGGCCAGACTACGCATCATCATCTTCTGATGGGGTGTGATCGGATCCCATACGATTGTCGGTGCGGGGGAGGTATTACTTTCATAAATATTTCCATCTATCTTGTATGTATTTTCTGCCGACCATAAATTATTTCTATCTCTGCTGAACCGTGTCCAGTCTATACCTGCGCTCCATTCATTTTTCCATTTCCCCATCATGAATGTGCCTTTGAATCCGGTTCCGAAGTAGGTGTAGTGATGGAACACGGGCGTCTCCTGATAAGATCCGGTATAGTTGCCCGCCAGATCCTTAAGGGTACGGTTCCCCCATAAATCCTTCGAGTAATCCTCCCAGCGCCAGCCGAAATTGGCGAACCATATCAGATTATCGCTCAGATACTGCTCGTGATTGGCGATAAACGTATAGTTTTCATACTTTTCATCAATCCAGCAGGGCGCCAGATGAGTCTTATTCTTCGGCACGGCGGGGAGCCGATCCAAGGTTCCCAAACTGATCGTGTTATTCCGTCCCCACTGTTCATCATAGTCATAACTGAAGAAAATATTGCTCTTGCTCCGTTTCGCCCTGTGATCAATATTAATCGCTATATCCCGTTTCTTATCTCTCGTACCGTCAACCGCCAAATCGCCGACACCGTTCAATACGTTCACGCGTACGCCCCATTCATGATCTTTGCCGAAGCGTTTTCCCCAGTCTATGGTTTCCGTGAAATAGGAATCACTTGCCCAGGAGAGTCCGGCACCGAAATTCGGTTTATCCTGCGCTTTCTTCGTAGTCACACTGACGGTGCCTCCCACAGAGCCCGCCATGAAAATACCGATCCCGTTCACGCCGATATTCGGACCGCCAAGAACTTCCACCTTATCAAAATAATTGGTAGGCATAGTCATCTGGTGGCTCATGCTGGGCACGCCGTTTATGATCCAGCTGCCGCCTCCGGCAGAATAACCGCGGATTCTTATATTGGTATCCAGAGACCCGTGTGTGACTGTCACGGAAGGCGATAAAGACAAGGTATCCATCAGACTGCGCTCAGGCTGGGAAAACGTTTCTATGGCCTGCTTGGTAAAAGTCGCCTGCTGGAACGGAACGTCAAGTATGTCCTTTTTCCCCAGGGCGCCCACCTCCTGGATCGTCCCGATCAATCCCGATGCTATCGGCGCGGTCTGCGCATTATCCGCATCATACCGGTCCCCGACGACATTGACTTCATCCAGCTGCCAGACGGCGGAAGCGTCCATTCCCCCACACAAGGCTGCGGATAAAGTCAAAATTATGCCTGCCACTAACTTTTTTCTTTTCATGATGGTCATCCTCTTTTCTGTTTTCGATCCATCCGGATCTGTTTATCCCCATTATAAAGTAGAGGGTAACCCTCAGGTCAATACTTAATTAACGAAATATTATAAATTGGCATAATTTATTTATTGTATCTTTAAACGTCTTCTTATTTTTTATGCTGACGGTAAACAAAAAGCAGGCATATCACCTGCCTGCCACTGTACTGCTATATATCTTCCGGATAAAGTCCGCTGTAAAAAATATTAACGGCATCACCGACACGTACCGCCGGACAACGGATCGTGTAAAAGGGAACGGTATACACCCTTTTATTTAAAACTGCCGGTACCTGCCGAAACGCTGGATGGTCATATAGCCCCTGCAATATATTTTCATCTCTTTCCGGCGCGGACTGGATAAAGATCACGTCCGGCTTTTCCATCATCAGCCTTTCAAAACTGAGAATTTCTGTATTTCCTACATTCTCCACCTCTTTACCAATCACATCGCCGCCAAGCCGAGTCACAATATCTCCGGCAAGAGTGCGGGGCGTATAAATGTAAAGTCCTTTGGAAAGGGAATTGATAATCAGAACCTTTTGTTTTTTTCGCACGCTTTTCATTTTTTCCATTTTAATCCGTAAATCTTTTTGTATCTTCCCTATGATTTCATCTGCCTTTCGGTTCTTTCCTACAATTTTTCCCACATCGGAAATATATTTCAGCTCATCTTCGATAACATGCTTTTCCGAAAAATCCGCCATATTGGTCAGTGTCATGTATACCGGCACATTTCTTTGGTGCCAGAAATCCCAAGTCCCGACAGAATTGGCTTTCCCTGTAAAATCAAAAAGCCATCCTAAAATAAAATCCGGATTCATGGCAAGCGCCTTTTCCTGCCCGATTGTCCGCGGCACTGTCATAGGCAGCTGCCTGAATAAAATCCGGTTTTCTTCCGTCAGATGTCTTTCGTCATCAATGCCGGTCGCTGCAATGATCTGTTCCCCCGCCCCCAGTTCAAGCAGTGTTTCAATGGAGTTCTGCCAGAGCGCAATAATGCGTGTCGGCGGTTTTTGATAAACAGTGCTGACTTTTTTACCTTCGCTGTTATAATTTTCAATCGTTACAGGAAATTCGGCATTAACAATTTGCGCAGCATGATTTTCTTCCCTCTCCGGCGCAGTATGTATCCCGCATCCGGCAAAAATGGCTGCCATGCCTGTGATCAGAACAGATAAAATCAATTTGCGGTACAAACGCATCACATCCTTCCCCATATATTCACAGCTGCCCTGAACAGTTTTTCCCACTCATTTCCTTTTGAGTCTTTTCTTTCTATTATGCTATTATAAAGCAGCGGGTAACTCCCAAGTCAAACCGGCCAGGAGGTTTTATGAAAAGCAGACGAAAATATCTGACTATACGTAAATTCAGCGAATTGACGCACACCACCGTAGACACACTTAAACACTATGATGAAATCGGACTTTTGACCCCTGCTTATATTGGAGAAAATAAATATCGCTACTATCTTCCCGAGCAATCTCTGATACTGACGCGCATTCTCTTCGGCAAACATGCCGGCATCCCGCTGAAGGAGATCCGGAGTTTTATTCACAGCGGCCATCATACGGACGCTATACAGAAGTATAATGAAATCATAAATGACCTGCGGGCCCGCGGAAAAGAAACCGAGGCCATAATCAGCACCATAGATAATCTTCGTTATTATTACAGCTTATCTGAAAAACATCCTCCCAGAACTCTATTTTCCCTTTACCTTCCGGAATGGTTCATTCTCTTTTCCGAAAAATCAAAAATCGACGCCGCCCATGAATCCTCTTCTTCCGATATCGCGAACAATCTCTTTTTAGAAGGATTTAACGGGCAGAAATGGCCACATTACCTCTTAGGCGCCCTTCTTCCCGAAGAGAATATAAAGACCAGGAATTTCTCTGAAACGAAATATTTCCTGAAAATAGATACACCCCAGCTGTATGACAAAGCAAAAATACGATTCGTCCCTAATGGAGAATGGCTCTGTATGCTCTTTTACAGCAAAGGAAAAGGGCTTTCTGAAAATCTCGGTTTCTACCTGGATACTCTTGAAAAAGAAAAGATATCCGTCAGCGGCGATATATTTATCATGGATGTGGTAAACAGCCTGATTACTTCCAATCCCGACAATTACTGCACGATGATCTACGCACTCAAGGAACGGCAGACCCATGAACAATTCTGACAGCACAAAGATCTTTATCTCCCTCAAACTGATCCCGCAGCGGCGGGACGGCACATTCTTCCCTTTCGTCCACTTCCAGGAAGCATGTTATATCTTTTTGCAAAAACTGTATCCGCTTTTTCAAAACAGTAAAAACCCGGAAGACATCCACCCCCTGCTGGGCGAAATACTTCTTATCCTGTCCGCCGATACGGAAAAAGATTACCTTCACGCGCTGGATTTGTTTTCTTCATGCAGGCAGATCCTGGAGCTATGCAACGAAATATGCCGGCAGGCAGACTGGAATTTTTCTCTTGACCTTGCGATTGCTGCCGATGCGGGAAGAGCAGAAAAACTCATCATTCCGGGATCCGGCCCGTTTCCGGACGCCGTTGCCTGGACAGGAATCCATGAAGAAAGAGCCTCCCGTATCAGCCACGCCATGGAAAAGGGAGTCCATAAAGATACCCTGATCACCCACTCTTTTTATAAACACCTGCCTGAAAAAGCAAAAGAGAAATACGCCACCCTTTACTATCTCCACCATATCTGCTGCTATGCCGAATAATAAAAAAAGTAAAGTGCCTCTTCCAAAACACACTTTACTTTTTTATTGTCCGCCGAAAAGGCATGAGTAAACCCCCAGTTAAACTGGGGGTAGATAAAAG
>OBVC01000220.1_pt1 | contig 38887 bp, 35 predicted proteins | sample 1494991 | NCBI WGS metagenome assembly OBVC01 (sample SAMEA2579955, study PRJEB22360) | human gut metagenome
CCCGAACTGACCCGCGCCCGGCCCCCGGCCCAATTCGGCCGGCCGCCGTACCGGCCGCGAATATGCCATCGAAACCGTGGACCGCGATTCGCTGGGGCTCGACACCCTGCGGCGGCTCGATGCGATGGGCGGTGAGCTGATGACGCTGCGCGGAGACGGGCGCGAGGGGAGTGTGGTGCTCGAAGTGGCCGGTTTCGGCCTGACGCTGGGACGTGCTCCGGAGGCGGATTCGCAGGCGGATCTGGTCATGAGGTCCGGGCGTGTGAAGCTCTACTTTTTTAACAGCGGCGAATTCGGCTTTACGAAGTTCGTCGGCGTCGATTACGGCGGCTATGCCCCCGAAGAGAAAGGGTTTCTGGATCAGAAACTGGGGAATTCGTTCCACTGCGCCGCTTCGGTGATGCAGGTGCAGGTCGCCCTGAACAAGAGCCGGACGCTCTACTTCGCCACCGATCTGCGGTTCGCCGTCGACAACTACCGGCTTGCGGATGCCGGAATCCGCTTGGGCTACGAAAAGGGCCGTCTGCTGCCCGTGGCGCTGGACGAACCGGCCGACAAATCGAAATTCGTCACTTCGTCGCTGGGCATTCCGCTCCGGCTTATCTACAAGCCGTTCAAACATTTTCAGGCCTCGGTGATCGCCTATTCCGATTTCGGAATAGAGCTGACGTCGCTCCACAAGAAACCGCGCGTGGAGTACGAGCTGTCGGGGCTGCGAACCTATCAGTTCGGTGTGGGAGGAACGGTTTCCTATTACGGCATCGGCATCTTCGCCAGCTACGGCGTAACCCCGCTGTTCAAGAAGCATGCGGGACCGGAGTGCCATACGTTCAGTTTCGGCATCTCGCTGCTCATGTAACCAAATACGAACGGACATGAAACGACTATTGTTGATTTTGATACTGCTCCTTCCTCGGCTGGCCGCGGCCCAGAGCAATTCCGTAAACGACTTTTTCAGCCGTTATGCCGCCGCCGAGGGCTTTACGAGCGTGCAGCTGGAACAGAAGATGATGCAGCTGATGAGCCATCAGGCCGCGGAACGGGGCGACAAGGGGCTTGCCGTACTGCTGAAGGACATTCAGTATATCCGCATCATCGCTCTGAAAGAGGGTGACGGCGGTCGGTTCGTCCGGGATGCCGAGGCGGCTGTTGCCGCCGACCGGAAGTTTCAGCCTGTCACTTCCGGCTCGGAGAACGGGCAGACCACGAAGTTCTATATCCGTGAAACCGCGCTGTCGGTCAAATCGGAACTGGTGATGATAACTTACGGCGTGAAGGAGACAGTCGTGGTGAATATCTTCGGGGTGTTCGATCTCCGGCAGGTCGCCCGCCTTTCGTCGATACGCCCGAAATAAGGGCCGGATTCGGAAAATTCGGGCGGCTTCATCAAGCGGTCGCCGGTATGAAAAGTAGATGCGCCACGGATTCCGTGGCGTGTTTTTTCTGTATTCTGTGCCGGATTTCGGCGTTGTATGGACGATGCTTGTTGCTGTCTGATGAGCGGCATTTGCTGCATGCGAATCCTGCGGAAGCCGGCGCGGCTTCTGCGTTTTTTTTATTTTCGGAGCCGATTCCCGTGCTATTGCAGGGCCGGTGTCTGCGTCGTTGCGGACGGAATCCCGGAGGCTACTCCGGGGATTTTTCACTCTCCGCCCGGATCGTGTCGGTAGCCCTCCTCGTCGTAGACGGGGCGGTCGTTCTCCGCATCTTCGTGCGCTGCGTCCGGAATCCGGTCGTCGAGCGGGATTTCCGTCTCCAACAGCTCTTCGTCGATCAGGTTTTCGTCGCGTTCGCCGCCTGCGAATCCGTTGTTCTCCGTGGAGATGACGGTGCGGTCGTTGGGAAATTCTACGATGTCCATGCTTTTGTCGTTTTGGTTTTTCGCGTTTCGTCGCAAGAACGATACCGTTGCTGCGGAACTGTGCGGAAGAAAAGCATGGTCTGCCGTCGTTTCGGGTATTCGCCGGGACGCTCCGCGGCTGCGGCCGGAAATAGTGCCGGGAGAATAGTGCCCGGAGAGGGATCGGGGTGAATGACTGAGGAGAGTTGCCGGCGGTGAGTCGCCGGGGAAGAAAGTGGGGGACATGATGCAAGCGTCTGCGTTCCGGGGCATGAAAAAGGGCGGGAATATGCTTCCCGCCCTTTTCCGGATTGTTCCGGCACTTTTATTAGTCTTCGAACTTCGCGGAAAGGAACTCGCGGTTCAGGCGCGCGATGTGCGCGATCGAAATCGACTTGGGGCATTCGGCTTGGCAGGCACCCGTGTTGGTGCAGTTGCCGAAGCCCAGCTCGTCCATCTTGGCGACCATCGCCTTGGCGCGGCGTGCACCCTCCACACGGCCCTGCGGCAGTTTGGCGAGCGACGATACGCGGGCGGCGACGAAGAGCATCGCCGAACCGTTCTTGCAGGTTGCCGCGCAGTTCGAAGACCCCCGCGGGGCCCCCCCAGCCGATGCAGGCGGCAGCGTCCATCGACTCTTCGGCGTCGGCCTGCGCGATCGGAATCGCATTGGCGTCGGGCACCGAGTTGGTGCGTACCGAGATGAAACCGCCGGCCTGAAGAATCTGGTCGTAAGCCGAGCGGTTCACGACGAGGTCCTTGATGACGGGGAACGCAGCCGAGCGCCACGGCTCGATGGTGATCGTTGCGCCGTCCTTGAACTTGCGCATGTAAATCTGGCAGGTGGTAGCCGCCTGACCGGGACCGTGGGCGTGACCGTCGATGTGCAGCGAGCACATGCCGCAGATACCCTCGCGGCAGTCGTGGTCGAACGCTACGGGCTCCTTGCCTTCGTGGATCAGGTTGTTGTTCAAGATGTCGAGCATCTCAAGAAACGAGGTGTCTGCCGAGATATTCTCGACTTTGTACGTCTCGAAGCCGCCCTTGGTCTTAGCGTCCTTTTGACGCCATATCTTTAATGTAAAATTCATAATTTCAAATTGTTATTAAAGTTCAACGTCAAAAGCTTAGTCTTTGTAGTTGCGCTGAGCGGGGTGTACGAATTCGAAGTTCAGCGGCTCTTTCGTCAGTTCGGGAGCGGCGTCCTCGCCCTTGTATTCCCAAACGGCGGCGTATACGAAGTTTTCGTCGTCACGCTTGGCTTCGCCCTCTTCGGTCTGGTGCTCTACGCGGAAGTGACCGCCGCACGACTCCTCGCGGTTGAGTGCGTCGCGCGCCATCAGCTCGCCCAGTTCGAGGAAGTCGGCCAGACGCAGCGCCTTTTCGAGCTCCACGTTGAAATCCTTCTCCTGACCTACGACTTTCACGTCTTTCCAGAACTCCTTGCGCAGCGCCTGAATCTCGCTGATCGCCTTTTCGAGCGACTCCTTCGAGCGGGCCATGCCGACGTTCTCCCACATGATATGGCCGAGTTTCTTGTGAATGTCGTCCACCGACTGCTTGCCGCCGATCGACAGCAGCTTGGCGATCTTCTCCCTGACGCCCTTTTCCGCTTCGTCGAAAGCCTTGGTGTCGGTCTTCACCTTCGGAGCCTGAATCTTGTGCGAGAGGTAGTCGCCGATGGTGTAGGGCAGTACGAAGTAGCCGTCGGCCAGACCCTGCATCAGGGCCGAAGCGCCGAGACGGTTCGCACCGTGGTCCGAGAAGTTGGCCTCGCCGATGGCGTACAGGCCGGGGATGGTGGTCATCAGGTTGTAATCGACCCAAATGCCGCCCATGGTGTAGTGCACGGCGGGGAAGATCTGCATCGGCTGCTCGTAGGGACTAACGTCGGTGATCTCCTCGTACATGTCGAACAGGTTGCCGTAACGTTTCTTGATGATCTCCTTGCCCAGACGCTCGATGGCGGTCTTGAAGTCGAGGAATACGGCCAGTCCGGTCTCGTTTACGCCGAAGCCTGCATCGCAGCGCTCCTTGGCGGCACGCGAAGCCACGTCGCGCGGCACGAGGTTGCCGAAGGCCGGGTAGCGGCGCTCCAGATAGTAGTCGCGATCCTCTTCGGCGATGTCCGACGGCTTCTTGGCGCCCGAACGCAGCGCCTTCACGTCTTCGAGTTTCTTGGGAACCCAGATGCGGCCGTCGTTGCGCAGCGACTCCGACATCAGCGTCAGTTTCGACTGCTGGTCGCCGTGAACCGGGATGCAGGTGGGGTGGATCTGCGTGAAGCAGGGGTTGGCGAAGCCTGCGCCCTTGCGGTAGCACTGGAATGCGGCCGAGCCGTTCGACGCCATGGCGTTGGTCGAGAGGAAGAATACGTTGCCGTATCCGCCCGTTGCGATCACGACGGCGTGTGCGCCGTGGCGCTCGATCTCACCGGTGACGAGGTTGCGGGCGATGATGCCCTTCGCTTCGCCGTCCTCCACGACGATGTCGAGCATCTCGTGACGGGGATAGCTCTTCACCGTGCCGGCGGCGATCTCCTTGTTGAGTACCGAGTAGGCGCCCAGCAGGAGCTGCTGACCCGTCTGGCCGCGGGCGTAGAACGTACGCGACACCTGCGCGCCGCCGAACGAACGGTTGGCCAGCAGGCCGCCGTATTCGCGGGCGAAAGGCACGCCCTGTCCCACGCACTGGTCGATGATCAGGTTGGCGACTTCGGCCATGCGGTAGACGTTGGCTTCGCGGGCGCGGTAGTCGCCGCCCTTGATCGTGTCGTAGAACAGACGGTATACCGAGTCGTTGTCGTTCTGGTAGTTCTTCGCGGCGTTGATACCGCCCTGCGCGGCGATCGAGTGCGCGCGGCGGGGCGAATCCTGAATGCAGAATACCTTTACGTTATATCCCAGTTCGCCGAGCGAAGCGGCTGCGGATGCACCGCCCAGACCCGTTCCGACGATGATGATGTCGAGCTTGCGCTTGTTTGCGGGGCTTACGACCTTGATAGCTGCCTTATGGTTGCTCCACTTTTCTGCGAGAGCGCCGGCAGGAATTTTAGCATCTAATTTGAAAGCCATATCTGTTGTGTGTTTATTGTTCTGGATAATCGGTTAGCAGGCGCCTGCGCAGCAGGGGCAGACACTCTTGATGAAGTAGATCACCACAACGGCGGCGAAGCCGAGGAAGATGACCGTCGCCACGATGTTGGCGATGCACTTCAGGCGGGGATACCACGTGTCGTTGGCCCATCCCACGGTCTGGAACATCGACCATACGCCGTGCGTGAGGTGGAACCAGAGGGCGAAGAACCACACGAGGTAGATCACCACGTAATACCACTGCGAGAAGGTGTAGGCGATCAGCGAAGCGCCGTCCGCCGGATGGAGTCCGAGCGAGTTCTCGTGGCCGCCCAATACCTCCACGAGCTGCATTTTAGCCCAGAAGTTGAAGAGGTGGAGCGCCAGACCGCCCAGAATGATGAATCCCAGTACGAGCATGTTTTTCGATGCCCACGACACGCCCGGTTCGACTACCGTCACGGCGTAGCGCTGACTGCCGCGCGCCTTGAGGTTCTCCAAGGTGAGGATGACCGCGTAGATGAAGTGCACGACGACGCCGGCCGCCAGCACTGCGGTGCCGGCCAGAGCGTACCAGTTGGCTCCGAGCAGCGCGCAGATCATGTTGTAAGCCTCAGGCGAGATGATCGCCACAATGTTCATGGACATGTGGAAGAGAATAAAGAGCACGAGGAAACACCCCGTTACGCTCATCACTAACTTCTTGCCCAGCGAGGAATTAGATAAAAAACAGCTCATAATGATTTAAATTTGTTTATATTTGTTAAAGTTTTGTGTTCCCGGACGCAAAGATAGCCATTGTTTGCAGAATAACAATAGAAACGGGCGGGAATTTTAGACCGAAAAGGTGGGATTTTATGACCAAGAAAGAACTGCGCGCTGCGATGAAAAAACGGAACCTCTCGCTTTCTTCCGAAGAGCGTGCCGCGGCGTCGGAGCGTATCTTCGGCCGGGTGGAGCGTCTGCCGGGATTTTCGCAGGCCCGCTGCGCGGCGTTTTTCTGCGCGCTACCCGACGAACCGCAGACCGGTGCGGCGCTGGCGCGGTGGAGCGCCGCAAAGCGCATCGTCGTGCCGCGGGTCGAGGGCGATGCGATGCGGTTTTACGACTATGTGCCCGGAGAGCTGTGCCGGGGCGTTTTCGGAATCGCCGAGCCGTCGGCTGCGGAACGGCCGTGCGATCCGGCGGACATCGACTTCATCGTCGTTCCGGGAGTGGCTTTTACCGCCGCCGGAGCGCGTATGGGCCGCGGCCGCGGATATTATGACAAATATCTGTCGCAGTCCGGTTTCCGGGGTGTGAAAGCCGGCGTCTGCTATGCGCATCAGCTGGTCGGGGAGCTGCCCGTCGAGCCGCATGACGTCTTTATGGATTACGTTGTCACCGACGATTGAGGATATGGATGTGAAGGAATTTATCGCCGCATACAGGGAGGCCTTCGGCGAACGGCCCGAACTGCCCCTGCTGTTCCGCTATACGGACAGTCCGATGCGCCCGGTCGAAAAGGTCGGGGGCTGTTTCTTCAAGGCGCTGGCCGAAGCGCGCCGGGGGCTGCCCGTGAGTCTGAATGCCGGCAATATCGGCTGCGGGGGCGGGAAGTTCTACACGGGATTCAGCCCGATGCCCGAATTCGTTCCGCAGTTCGTGTCGCTCAAGGAGCGCTATAAGCGGACGCCCGAAATGGTGCTGGAGTTCATCGCCGCTCTCGACCTGCGTCCCGCGCCGAAGGCGTGGCTCGAATTCGTGCGGGCGGACGTTGCGGAGACGTTCGACGGAGCGGAGGGAGTCCTCTTTTTCGCGGTGCCCGATGCGCTGGCGGGACTGGTGACGTGGGCGACGTTCGACAACAATGCGGCGGACGCCGTGGCGTCGCCCTTCGGGTCGGGGTGCAGCTCGGTCGTGGCGCAGGCCGTGCAGGAGAACCGCAACGGCGGCCGGAGGTGTTTTCTGGGCCTTTTCGACCCTTCGGTCCGGCCGTGGGTGGAGCCGGATGTTTTGAGCTTCGTCGTTCCGATGTCCCGCTTTCGGGAGATGTGCGGCATGATGCGTGCAAGCTGTCTGTTCGATACGCATGCGTGGAGCAAAGTTCGCGAACGGATTAATAACGACAATTGATTTTATGGAAAAAAGAAGAGCGGCGCTGGTGCTTGCCGGCGGCGGAGCGCGTGGAGTGGCCCACATCGGGGCTATCGAGGAGTTGGAGAGTCAGGGATTCGAAGTGCATGCCGTGGCAGGCACTTCGATGGGGGCGCTGGTCGGCGGCATGTATGCTTCGGGACACCTCGAAGCATTCAAGGAGTGGATGTATACGCTCGATAAATACAAGGTTTTCAGTCTGGTCGATTTTGCGCTGAGCACCGAAGGTCTCGTGAAGGGAAACCGCGTGATCGGCGCCATGAAGGAGCTGGTGCCCGACGTGAAGATCGAACAGATGCCGCTGCCTTTTGCGGCGGTGGCGGCCGACCTGCTGACCGGGCGCGAGGTCGTGCTCGAACGGGGCGGGCTGTACGACGCCATCCGTGCTTCGATTTCGATTCCTTCGGTTTTCCGGCCCGTCCGCCGGGGCAACATGGTGCTGGTGGACGGCGGTACGGTCAATCCGCTTCCGCTGAACCGCGTTCGCCGCGAACCGGGCGATGTGCTGGTCGCCGTGGACGTGAGCGCGCCGTTTTCCGACGAGATGGCCGCGCGGGTCAGGTCCTCGCTGAATTATTATAAGGTGATTACCGCTTCGTCGGAGATCATGCAACAGCATATTGCGCGTCTGATGTGCGAGATCTACAAACCCGACCTGCTGATCGAGATGCCGGCGGACCGTTTCGGAATCTTCGAATTCTACCGTGCGCGGGAGATCGTCGAAGCCGGCCGTCTGACGGCACGCGCCGCACTCGAACAGCACATGGTCGTCGCCGGATAGCGGATATCCTCTGCCGGAATGCAGGAAAAACCGGGCCGTTGTGGCATGATCTTTGTTTTGGGAAAGAGAAAAGATTGCGACGGCCCGAATTTTGAAGAATTCAAAAGTAGTGACGCAACTTCACACAGATTTGAGGGCCGTCGCAATGGTTTTTATGACGCGGATATCTCCGGGGACGGACGCAGTTTTTGTCCTCCGGGGATTTTTATAGTACTCTGCACTACAAAGGTAAATAAAGTTTCTGAAATTGCAATGCCCTTGACCGAAAGTGGTATTCGTGCGCCTAAAATATGGAAACGGGCGGACTGTTTGGGCATCGGGGCTTGTTGTTTTCTCGTATATGGGCTGACTTTACGGCTTGTTTTGCCGGTTTTTTCCGCGGCTGTAAATAAAAACGTTCCGGCCTTGCCGCCGGAACGTTTTCGTGTAATCCGTTTTATGCGTGACTAACGTCTGTCCTTGCCGTAGACGTAGGCCGGGATGCGGTGGCTGCGTTTGCCGATCGGAACGCCGATGCCGAGCGTGACGTTCATGATGCTCTGTCTGACTGGGACGAACTGCGGCGTGTGTTTGGTTATCAGGACGTCCGTGACGATGAAGAAGTTGATCCAGCTGGGGCAGAGGTTGAGTCCCAGCCCCACGGCGCCGCCGCGATTGTCGATCACCGAGTAGCTTCCCGTGAGCGTGAACCAGCGGATCGGGTGGAAATTGACCGAACCGGTGATGTTGTGAAAGGTCTTGTACTCCCAGAAACGGGCCGAATACAACAGTCCGATGCCGATTTTGTGGCGCCATACTTCGTATTCGAGTCCGGCGTTGATCGTTGCGCGCAGCATGCGCGACACGCTTTGGGGCGCTCCTTTGTGAAATTCCAGCACGTCGATGTCGAAATCGGGCGATTCGGTGCCGTCCTCCGTGACGTTGACGCCCGTGAACGAAAGCTCTTTCGACGAGAAGCCCGTGACGTTTTTCTTCTTGCTCCAGCCGATGAATCCCAGATCGTTTACGGCCAGCGACGCCTGCAGGTTGGGCAGGATGTCGTACGTGGCGCCCAGATCGACGGCGAAGCCGTAGCCTGCGGGCGACGTGGGTTTGAAGTCGATGTCGTCCAGCTTGTAAACCTCCTCGCCGGCGTCGTTGCGCTTGGTCGTGACGTCGAGACCGGCGGCGGTGATGTCGAGTCCGCCTGCGGCGTCGATCCGCCACTCCTCTTCTCCGTGCGTCACGTTGAATCGGGTGAAGTACATGCGGGCGCGGGCGGCTCCGACGAGGAATTTGCCGCGGACACCGATGTAAAGCCGGTCGTTGAGCAGCGGAAACGAGTAGCTGAAGGCCGCTTCGAGGTAGCTGTCGGCCGTGAGGCCGATGTTGTGGATGTCGCTGCCCGTGCCTTCCTTGAGGAATGCGAAGAGCGAGTAGGGCAGCGTAGCGTCGGCGGTCGCGCGGGCGTTGAGGTCGAACGACCAGAAATTCTTGTGGTTGCGCGAGAAGGCGCCGAAGCCGATGAGGTTCACGCGGGTGTCGATGCCCAGCAGGTTGTCGGCCTTGAGTCCCGAAAGCGCCTGTCTGGTCGAAACGGCTTCGTCGAGCAGCGTGACCAGTTTCCCGTTGCGGGGATAGAGCAGTTTGTCCACGGCCAGATTGCCGCTGGCGTTGATGTCTATGCCGCCCAGACCGGGAATGTTGACATAGCCGCGCAGCGGTGCGAAAGCCGGGTTGAACTGGCTGCGGAAGGTCGTTCCCTCCATGAAGTAAGCCGTCGGGTTTTGGGCGGCAACGCCAGATGCCAGCAGCAGCGTTGCGAGAAAAGCGTATGTTTTTTTCATGTGCGGTGCCGGGTTAGAGGTTGAGTTTCAGACCGCCGCGCTTGACAAGACGCAGTGCGATGACGATTTTCTGGTCGGGCGTGAATCCGGAGCCGGGGAAATATTTCTCCAGTTTGACGGGGAGGATGATCTCCGTGCCGTCGATGATCTGGCGCAGGTCGTTCTCGTGGAGCCGCGTTTCGCCGATCTTGGTCTTTACGTTGGGTTCGACGCGTATGTCGAACTCCACCTCCGTGGGGGAGAATCGGGGGCTGAACTGCAGGCTGACAGGCAGTGCGCTGATGATTTCGCCGTAGATGTCCAGCGTGTTTTTGGGATTTGCCGTGCCTTTCGGATCGAGGTTGTCGGCCAGCATGTCCACCACGTCGCTGCCGAGGTCGATCCTGCCGAGGTCGTAGGTTACGTCTTCGATTTTCAGATCCGTCAGGTAGCCGCCGGCCAAATCTCGGACCTCGCCGGCCAGCTCCTCCTGCAATCCCGTGGTAGCGCGGAACATCGTGATGAATACCTGCTTGAAATCTTTCGGGTCCGTGTTCGGCGGAAGCAGGGGCAGGAACGTGCCGAGATACTTGTCATAGAGCAGGTCCGCCACGGCGTTGATTTTGGCGTCGGACCTCTTCATTTGTTCGATCAGTTCGTCGAGCAGCTCGTCGATATAGGACGGGGTGTGCTGAATCTTCTGAAGATCCACGTATTTTCCGCCTGCGGGCAGCGGCGAAGGCAGCCAGATATCGGCTTCGTCGAAGAGGGCTTTGATGTCGGTGCCTTCCTTGCTCAGTTCGCCCATGCTGACGGTGACCGTAGCCAGCGGCAGCCGGAATTCGTCGCCGATGACGACGCCGTCCGTGTCGATTTCCGACAGATCGTAATTGTTGTCGATACACGAAGTTACGAGCATACCGAACAGAAACAGTGGTAAAATCAATCTCATAGTTTTGAGGGTGTTTGCATTGGATTGCAAATATATGCCGTTCCGACGAATAAACCAAAGAATTGGACAAATTCGTCAGCGGAGCGGACAAATCGGCCCGCTATATCGTCCTCTGACGGGCTTCAGGGGTGCATCTGCGGGTTTTGCGAAATATTTGTTACATTTGCGTTGCTATTGTCGTTATGGCCGAAACCGGAAAAAACAACCTCAGGGAACAGGTGGCGATGCTGCCGCTGTCACCGGGCGTCTACCAGTTCGTGGACCGCTCCGGGACGATCATCTATGTGGGCAAGGCCAAGAGCCTGCGCAAACGGGTCTCCTCCTATTTCGTGCAGAGCAAGGAGCACAGCGCCAAAGTGCGTGTGCTGGTGCGGCAGATCGCCGAGATCCGCCATATCGTCGTCAGCAGCGAGACCGACGCGCTGCTGCTCGAAAATTCGCTGATAAAGACTCTCCAGCCGCGTTACAACATTCTGCTCAAAGACGACAAGACCTATCCGTGGATCGTGGTGCGGCGCGAACATTTTCCGCGCGTGCAGTCCACCCGCCAGCTGACGCGCGACGGCTCGCAGTATTTCGGTCCCTACAGCTCGGTGATGATGCAGCACAGCGTGCTCGAATTCGTGCGCGAAGTGGTGCCGCTGCGGACGTGCAAGCTCAATCTGGCGCCCGAACAGATCGCCAAAGGCAGGTATTCGGTCTGCCTGCAGTATCATCTGGGCAACTGCAAGGGTCCCTGCGTCGGGGAGCAGAGCGAAGCGGAGTACGCAAAGCTGGTCGATATGGTCGTCGCGGTGCTCAAGGGCGACCTGCGCCCCGTGCGGAGCTATCTGGAAAGCGAAATGTCGCATGCCGCCGCCGGGTTGAAATTCGAACTGGCGCAGCGCTACAAACAGCGTCTGGACGCGCTGGACAACTATTCGAGCAGGTCGGTGATCGTGAGCGCGAAGATCGTCGATGTGGATGTTTTTTCGCTTCTTCCGGACGACGATGTGGCCTATTGCAACTTCGTGCGCATCCGCCACGGCTCGATCGTGGGCGTCTATACGGTGAAACTCTCGACGGGCGTCGGCGGCGACGAACGCGACATGCTGACGCTGGCCATCCAGCATATCGTGGAGCATATCGCGGGAACGCTCGCCAAAGAGGTCGTCGTTCCGTTCCTGCCTTCGACGACGCTGTTGTTCGACGGCGTGACCTTCACGGTGCCGAAGCGCGGCGAAAAACTCGAACTGCTGGAATTCTCGCAGAAGAGCGCCCGCATCTACCGCGCCGAGCAGCTCAAAAACCTCGAAATCAAGAATCCCGAACGCTATACCGAACGGCTGTTGAACGCCCTGCAAAAGGAGCTGCGTCTCGACAGACAGCCGCGGCACATCGAATGTTTCGACAACTCCAATCTGCAGGGGGCCCATCCGGTAGCCTCGTGCGTGGTCTTCCGCGATGGAAAACCCGCACGCAAGGAGTATCGTCACTTCAACATCAAGACCGTGGAAGGGCCTGACGATTACGCTTCGATGCGCGAAGTCGTCTTCCGGCGTTACAGCCGTCTTCAGGAAGAGGGGGCCGAGCTGCCCGATCTCATCATTGCCGACGGCGGAAAGGGGCAGATGGGCATCATTCACGAGGTGCTGGAGTATCTTGGGCTGGACATACCTGTGGCCGGACTGGCCAAGAACGACCGCCACCGGACCTCCGAACTGCTCTGCGGCTATCCGCCCGTGCTGGTCGGCATCCGTCCCACTTCGCCCCTTTTCCACTTTTTGGCGCACATTCAGGAGGAGGTGCACCGTTTCGCCGTCTCGTTCCACCGTCAGAAGCGCAGCAAAGCGTTTATCCATAGCGAACTGGAGCAGATCGAAGGCATCGGCGACAAGACGATCCGCACGCTCCTTCAGCACTTCCGCTCCGTGGCCAAGGTCAAGGCCGCTCCGGCCGAGGAGCTTTCGGCGCTGGTCGGTCCGGCCAAGGCGAAAAAAATCAGGGCTTTTTTTGAAAAATAGCCGGATTCTTTGAAAATTGCAAAGATTCGACTATCTTTGCCATCCCGATTCTACGGATGAGGTTTGCCCGGATGGCGGAATCGGTAGACGCGTTGGTCTCAAACACCAATGACAGCAATGTCGTGCCGGTTCGACCCCGGCTCCGGGTACAAGAAAAATCGCTTAATTTGTTGATTATGGCAGGTTAAGCGATTTTTAATTTTCGGGTTTTCCCCGCATTTTCCCCGCAGAGAAGAAATGGTTGAATGCGAAAACCAAATGTTGATATTACTTTTGTTTTGTGTAATCCGTTGGTTGAATTAAAACAAAGCATATTTGATAAGACCATTTTTTCAATTTTTGTGCTTGCTGTAAAAATTTTCTATTGTTTTCGAAATGCAAATCAGCAAAAATCTGTCTGTGGAAACCGGAGTATTGCGTTGTTATGGCAGACAACGTGCTACTAATCTCTATTTTTCCGGTTCTCGCAGACAGATGTGAAAGAACGGCGGCGGGATTTAAATGCAGGAATGTTTGCAATGGTTCACCGCGATCAAAAGGCCCGCCGCCGATTAACTATTTGTAAATCGAAATGAGTTTTCGAAGTTCAGAAAACTTGAATTGCCTGTTATTTCGGTCTTTATCGCCTTGTGTGTATTTCCTCTTTGAGCAAATGCAGGTCTTCCACACCCATTATTTCGGTCGAACATTCCCCAAGCCAACCGTTCTCTTGGTTGACACCGGTGTATATTTTTATATAATCGACTCCCGGCAGGTTGACGCTGTTTCCGCTCGCATCGACAGCCCAGCTTATATCGATCGACGAGTCGTCATAGCTGTTGATTTCATTGTCCGCATAGCCATAGCGGAATTTGTAAAGAACGAAATAGGTTCCCGAACCACTTTCGTCAATGGCATTCTGAGGCAGGCATGTGCCTGTAAACGACAGCGTATTTCCGGCCCAAAGCGGATAATACGGTTGTGAATGATACTGATTTTTCATTTTGTAGCCGGAATTTCCCTGATTATCCTCCCATTTTATATACGTATCCCATTCGTCTCTCGATGTCGGTTCGCTGTCGGGACGGTAATAGGTTATCCGGTAATCGAAGTAAATGTTTACATCGTTACCATTGACCTTCGCCATTTCATACCACGGTTCCTTGGTAGGATCCACATGGGCGCTGCCCTGTATTTCATACCATTGTACGTTGTCCGGTCCGAGATTGTCGGGATCATAGGCCACCATAATTACTCCGGGCTCACAGCTTCCGCCCTCTGGAGCATCCGGATTGGGATTGGCATTTGCATAAAAGGCATTGCCTAAAACCCGGAAGTCTCGCAAGCCTTCGACATTCTGGATTGTATGGTCAAAACCGACCGTTACGTAGCCGCCGAATCCGCCGAGGGTGATCATTCCGCGTTTATTATTGCCGATGGCGTCCAATACTTTCTGATTCATTGTCTCCTGCGTATCCCCCTCCTCGTACAGCGGCAGCGTATTGGTAAATTGTCCGACTGCCGGCATGTAGTCGAAGACTTTGGTGATATAGGGATTCGCCCCTTCCGCAGGCGGGTCGATAGGAGCATATTCGACAAAAACAGTGAAATAATAATCAAAGAAGATATCCCCTTGCGATGCTGTTAATTTCAAGCCGATAGCGCCGCCATGTGAAAACATGTGCTCAAGATTCTTGGTTTGAGCGACCGGCTCCTCATCCTCGAACCATAAGTAAGAGACACCGTCGTCGGACACGCTGGTTACTTCTATCCGAAACAGTTGGTCGACCTTGGCTCTAAATCCTCCTTCGGGCTCTTCGATGGTTATATCTTCCTTTTTGAGTACGTAATCGGTGGTTACTTTGACCTCGAAATCATAGTCGAAGGTGGTCGTTCCCTGGCTGGCATGCAGCGTAAGGGTGAATGTTCCCAACGAAGTGAAGGTGTATTCCAGATTCTTCGAATCGGCTATTTTCGAATCGCCGAGAGACCATTCATAGGAAACGCCCTCATCCGAAACGCTTTTCACTTCGATCCGGAAAGGCTGGTTGACCAGAGCCTTAAATCCCCCGTCGGGCTGGTTCACAGAGATGTCTTCCTTTTTCAGGAGATAACCGTCGTCTCCGTTATCAGCGTCGTTGCACCCGGCAAGAAATCCAACCGAAAGCAACGCCGATAGAAGCAGTAAAACGATTCGCTCATAATTTTTTTTCATATTCAAGTGTGTTAAGTTACTCTTCCAGCGGTTGCAATTTTTTATGTGTGAAAACAATATGTGCCGGTATGTTCCCGGTGCTTATCGACCATTTTCGTATGCCGTCCGGCCCAAAGCAGTGCAGGGTTCCGGCACGGACGTAGTCTTTGGCATCGGTAACCAGAAACTCTCCGGTGTTTGGGTTGACGGCGATTCCATAAGGTGTCTGGATACGCTTTTCGGTACCGTCTTTGATAAAGTTGCGCGTAACGATCTCCCGTGTGCGCGTGTTTACGATGGCATAGGATACCGTCCAATCGTTTGTCAGATAACTCCATTCGGTACTGTAAAGGAACAGCGAATCCCGACACAGGGTCATGTGCGTGTTGGGCAGGTCCTCGAACTCGTATGTGACCTCGTCAGTCGAAGTGTCGATTATGAATGTTTTAGAAGGTATTTCATAATAGTCTCCGCGGGAAGAAACATACAGGTTGCCGTAATTGTCCGGCTGTATCCGGTGAAGGTTGATAGCGACATCTATTTTTTTCTCTTCCGTAAAAGTTTTCAAGTCGATAACCGACACGGTACGGTCGTAATTCGGGACACGGTAACCACCGGAATTGGCGACATAGAGTTTATTGCCCACAATGGCCATCTCTTCGGGCTGATAACCTACGATGCACTCATCGACGACCTGAAGGCTTACCGTATCGATTTTGGCCACATATCCGATCCGGGCATCCGGTGCTATCTGTACGGGGCCTGCATAAGCGCTCACATAAGCGTATTTATCTTTGAATGCAAGGTAGCGGCAATTGGGGATAGCTATTTTGGTGATATGCTTGGCTGTATTGACATCCATTACCTCGACATAATTGGAACAATTTATAACCGCCCAGAGTTTGTCACCGTAGATTTGAATGTCGTTTCCCACGTCGCCGAGGTCTTTGACCTCATAAGGGTTGCGTTCGCCGTAAATATTTCGCGTGTAAACGCCTGTCTCATAGTCGTAATAGTCGAGCGAAGCCTGGTTCGTTCCCATATTGCCTTCGTTGAGCAGAAAAAATCCGTATATATCGCCAGTAACCTGTTCCCACGGATTCACCAAGGTCGGCTCGGAGGGTAATACCGGATCGTCCTTGCGGCAGGAAGCCGCAAAGATGAGAATGCCGATGAAGACTGTAAGCCATTTTAAATAAAATCCCTTCATAATGTAAGACTTAGAATAATCTTGAAATTGGTTCCCGGCATGGGATACCATTTAACCACTTCGTATTGCTGGTTGAAAATGTTATTCACCTCCGCGGTGATACGAAGCTGAGCGTGTTTAAATGGGAAATTTCGCGACAGCGACATATCGTGCGTATACCACGGCTGGATATAATTGACCGGAGTATTGTTTCCGAGCATATATCGCTCTCCCGTATAGATAAAACTGTAATTAAAATCCCACTTTCGATAGGAAGCGTTAAGAATCACGGTGCCGCTGTGCCACGGAATGTAGGGTATCTGGTCGCCATATCCGTCCATAACGGTTTCCTCCCAACCTTCATCCTTCTCCTTAGTGAAGTCCTGTGCCTTCTGATAGGTATAACTCAACCGGGTGTCCAATGCCACGCCGCCTATATTGAAACAGGGATTGAACGTCACATCCACACCGCGTATCTCCACATATCCGAGATTAACCATTGTCCAGACGAGCTGGTTGGAGGTCGGGGTGGCGATTATCTTGTCTCTCACCTCGTTGTAATAGGCATCCGCCGTAAGATTGAGCGTCGACAGCACTCCTTTGCCGAATCGTTTGGAGTAGACAACTCCCACATTGTATTGCGTGGCGTATTCCGGCTTCAGAAGCCGGTTGCCCAATTGCACGTAATAGAGGTCGTTGAAGGTCGGCATCCGGAATATCTCTTTATAAAAGGCTCTTATATCAAGGCCGATCTTTTCAAACGGACGGTACGATGCGATTACCGTGGGAGAGAATACGTTTTTATCCGGCGCTGTTTCCATCCTCCGAGCGCTCCGGTCATGTAAATACGTGTAAAGCAGGCTTGCCTGCATGCTGAATCGTTTGAGGTTGACCGATGTGGCTATGGCTCCCAGCAACGTATAGCGCCTCGGTTCGATGAAATGCGCATTGAACATATCGGTGCCGTCTGCATCGAGTTTGTTCCATTGGAAATCTGTGGACAGATTTGCTGTCCACCACGGGGTGAAAGCGAACAGATTGGCAGCCGTAATATAAACCTCCTGCTGCCAATAGTGATTATCCATCGGTTGTACGGTACTTTCGGGCGGCATGACGTAATTCATATAGTCGTTGGCGTATTTGGCTTGGATTTTATAGCTGTAGAGATCCGTCACCTCTTGCCTTAAGGAACCTTGAAAGAAAAAATTACGGTCTTTCTGCCGGTCTTCGTTCAGTAATGAAATACCGTAATCCTTTTTTACGGCTGCACCGGGATAGCCTCGCTCTGAATTGTAGAAATATCCTTTCGCCTGCCATTCTCCGCGCTTTACCTTGCCGAAAAGAGCAGCCTCGGCGCGAAGAAACCGGACATCCCCGTTGCGTCTGACTTCGGTGGTGTCATAGCCGCCATCCTTATGATAGCGAAATTTATATTTGCCGGAAGTGTTCAGATATTCAATATTGGCCGACGACGAAAGGTTTTCGCTGATCCGGTGCTCCCAAAGGGCGGAAGCGTTGATAAGGTCGAAGGAACCGCCTTTGAGTTTTACATTGAAACGGTTTCTGCGTCCGCTCTCGAAAACAGGTCTGCGCGTCACCATATATACCGCACTTGCCGAGGCGAAATCGCGTGCGGACTGGAATATGTCGCTTTTCTGGCCGTTATAAACGGATACCAATTCCATGTTGTCAAGCGAAAATTTACCGAGGTCCACCGTCCCGTTCTGGGCATTGCCGATCTGTATGCCGTCGTAGAATACCCCCACGTGTTGGCTGCCCATACTACGGATGTTGACGGTTTTCAGACCCCCGATACCTCCGTAGTCCTTTATCTGCACACCGGAAAAATAGCGCAACGCATCCGATACGGAATGTGAGTTGAGCCTTTGCAGTTTCTCGCCGGAGAGGATCTGTGCCGGGACGACCGCCCTGTTCTGTCTCCCAAGCACCGTCACCTCGTCGATAGCCAGTATCCGGACCGAATCCGGGATTTGTCTATTCTCGGCATCTTGAGCATTCGTAGTGCCGCAGGCGAGAAAGTGGAACAGTATCAAAATTACCGATATTCTTTTCACTTCTTGATAGCGCTTGTTAATTAATGGAGTGCCGGGATTTTCTTATCCCGGCACTCCGGGTGTTGTCGCAAACGAGGGCCGGTTATTCGAACCTTACCGCCAGATCGTCCCACGCAAAATATGCCGGCTGGCTGAACCCATAACCGTTATCGCTGTCGCCTGTGACGTTGAATTCGATGCGGCTGACTTTTCCGAGTTCGGAAAGATCCCATTTCTGCCAGTCGATGACGGTACGTTCGTAATTGGCGATTTCAAAAGTCGGCTGTACGGAGGTAATTTCGGCGCCGTTTTCGTCGAATCCGATCGCCACCAGTCTGACGAAACCGTCCGGTCCGACCGGATCGGTGAGCCCATTGCCGCTTACCACACAGTTGAGCAGATAGGTCGTGGCGGTCACATACATGTGGTCGACCACGCGGGCTACGCCGTCCTCGAACCAGATGGCCTGAAGCTTCGTCCCGCCGTAGCCGGAATCGTCCCGATAGCCATAATGTACGCAGAAATTCCGGGAACCGTTGTGTCCTCCGAATCCGGTTTCGGGATGTTTGTAATAAATAGCCAGTTGATGTTGAAAATCGCCGCTGTCTACATCCTGTTCCACATAGTTGGAGATGGCCTCGCCGCCGCCCCAAAACTTATGATCGCCCCATTCGTCGGTGAACCGATGCGCGATTTCCGTATTTCCCTGATCGTACCAGTTGTAAACATTGTCCGACGACGGGTAGAGCAGCGGTCCGCCGTATTGGGGCGTATCGATCAGAGAAGACCAGTAATTGAGTCCTTGCGTTCCCTTGTAATCCTCGTCCTCGAAAGTGAGGTAGCGCAGTTCGTAGCTGCTCGAAGTGACATATATCGAGGCAGTCACTACGGCTCCGTCGCTGCCTACTACGCCTACGGTTACTGTTCCTTCGAGTTCCCATCCATCCGCAGCAGGTGCTATGATGCGCAGACGCCCGGCATTGTCTTTGAAACTTGCGCTGACCGTCCAGTCCATAGGCCCGGTGGCTGCTCCGGCAAGGGCTACCGCATTCTCGGTAGTAAATTGGAAAATACGGCTCTGTCCGAATTTGAAATGCTCGGTCGGTTCGGCGTCAATCTTAATGCTGGCATTCAATCGCTTCACAACATCTATCGTAGTTCCATCGGCAAGGTAGAACGTGTAGTAACGACCATTGTCCACAACGTCTGTAAAGAGATAGGTATATCCTTCGGTCGTGGCCGGCAGATCCTTCCCCTTCCACTGAACCCGGTCGCCGTTTACCGTCCAGTAACCTTCTTCGTCTACGCCGATCTCCGGTGTCGTTCCGTCCTGTCCCGTAACAGGAATTTTCTGGGTTTTGGCATCGTCGGCATACATGAAATCCGTTTTCCCGTCGATAGTGATCGCCCAATAGTAGATTCCCTCTTCTGCCAGTACGGTAATTATCGGAGCTTGTGCGTCCTGTCCGTCTTTTCCGTGATATAACTCGATGATTTTGCCACTGGCGAAAGTTACGATCCAGCCCTTTCCGGAATCCATTGCGGAAAAACCCGTAATGGGATCACCTACATCTATTGCATTAATAAGTCCCTCAAGTCTGATGATATCCTTATTCATTTGAGCGAGGGCATTCTCCAGATTGGTTACTCGATCGTCCAGGTCGTCTACCTTCTTCCAAAGATCGTCGTCGTCATACGAGCAACTCCACATCGCAACACCGAACAGGGTGATTGCCAAAAGGGTAAATAATTTTTTCATTCTTGTTGTATTTTAAGTTTGACAAATAAAAAATCAACCGTATCCTTGCGGGATACGGCACAACAGAAATTCAAAACGGATTCACACCTTTCGCAGGGCTGTCGGAAGCCTCGTATTAGACCGGAATGCCGGATGCAGGGGGAAATCGCTGTTTTGATTTTCACCCGTACACCCGCAGGTTGCAAATCTTATAAATGCATCGGCAGGTCTTCTGACTTGTTCCGGTTTTACGCCTTCCCAGCCTTGCGGCCAGTGGCAAAGATTGTAAAACCTTTTGCGCCCCATGTTTGGGGCAGGAACTCACAGCAACGGGTATTGTCGCAGATTCTCACTGCATTCCCTTTTCATTCTTCATCGCGTAATCGGCGATTCGGAAACCTTTGCGACGGCAAATATACAAATTTTTGCTTGTTAGGTATCTTCGATACGAAAAAAAAATGCAATCCTGTATTTTGGGTATTTTACAGTTATGAATCATACTTATCTGATTTGAGATTTTAAGAATAATTACTTTTTTCTCAGATGCTCTGCATCTTGAAGTAGCTTATACGCTTTCCGCTCTTTAATTGAGGCCTGTTCCAGCTGCTCAGCCCGCCGCCTTACGGCTTCTTCGTACCACTCGACTTGGTTTCGGACAGTATCGCGTATGGCCGTGTGCTGCTCATCCCTGAATATCGTTTCCAACTCCATTAGCTCCTTTTCCTTGATTTCACCACGCATTTTCACGTAGCGGTATTTCAGGTCGTTCGCAGCTAACTGTTGGTTGCTCCTTGCGATCTGATAGATAACCGCGATCTGCAGGAAAATACCTCCCAGCATGGCGAACATCGTCAGAAATGTTTTCGAGGATTTGATGTCGAGCGTATAAGTATGTCGATGCTCCTGCACGGGCCGGTTTTCGGGCTTTGCCGCTGTTTCGACGGCTTGCCCGACCTGCTCGATCAATGTATGCGTCTGCCTGTTCTCTTTGTCGATCACCTCCAGTCTCCCAGCCAACTGCGCTAGCAGCATGTCATATTTGTTAACGATCTCCCGCTCCTGCTCGGTTTTTACTCCGGGCAAGGTCGTATGCCGTTGCAGGTGTTCGAGCAGCTGTGCGACTTGTCCCTGCGAGAGCTCTGCGGCCTCTATCAGCCGTTCGATCCGTTTCAGTTGGACATTATCCAAACCCGCGTTTCCTGCGCCGCCTGCTTTGGCGTTTTTGATGGCTTTGACAAGCGTTTCCTTGAGGTCTTCATACATCTCGATCGAGAGATCGATCTTATTTTCGTTGTTCATGGTTTTCCGGTTTTAAGGTTATATTTTCATTTTGGCTCTTCTTTTCTGTTCTTCGAGTCTGCGTCGGTGTTCCATCGCAGCTATTGCCATCGCTTCGGCCGCGGCATCGAGCAGTGCCGTGATTCGTGCTATATGCTCTTCGGGACTTTCTCCCGGCTTGCGCTGCAACTGCTCGGCGGACACTCCGACGGGCGAACCGGCCGGCGGCAGCGGAATCCCGCCTGCCTTTCCGAGGTTTACCGATGGCGGCTCTTCGCGCGCAGTGCCGCCGCCACCCATACTACCGAACAGCGCCGCAAATGCCGAACGGTAATTGCCTGCCGCCGAGAGGTTTCCGACAAGCGTTGTTCGGTGTTGGGTCTGCTGTTGAATATGGTTGAACCGGTTGTCGAGTTTCGTAAAGCTGAAAGCCCGGTCGATCTTCGATCCGGAGAACTCGAATCCGTTTTTCGAGAACAAAACCCCTTGTTTGCGGTCGGTCAAACCGCAATACTTGTATCGCACGCCGATGCCCTGTTCCTTTAATTTACCTTCCAGTTCGTTCCAACTTTTGCACTTGGGCAGACAGCCTTTGATCGCATCGTGGATTTCGTATCTGGTCTTGTCGGGTTCGCGCAATTGCTCCCGCCGTACGTCGTCCTTTCCCGGTGCGAGATACAATCCGTACTTCTCGGTCAGCTCCCGGCAGACCTTGGCGTTTCGAATCTTGATGTTCTTGTCCGAAATGGTCTGCCCGTTGTTCCCGACCCGGTTGTAGACCAGATGGCAGTGCGGATGGGGCTGGTCGAGATGGCGCACCAAAAGATATTGCGTATCGGTGATGCCCATCTTCTGCATGTACTCCTTCGCAATCTGCGTCATCAGGGCATCGGTCATCCGCGGGGCATCTTTGGGTGAGAAAGACAGCGAGATATGCCCGACGGTGTTTTTCAGCCGCGGGTTGAGCATGGTCTGGTCTTTAAAGTCCTGCACCATGTCCTTCACTTCCGGAGGCATAATGCCTTCGGCTTCCAATATCCGGGATTCTTCTTTCATCACGTAGCCTACCGTCCCCGAAAAAGACGATCCCGATATTACCTTACCGACCATCGCATATCTGCTTCAGGAGTTTTTCGATGGCCGTGACGATCGCCGCATGCCGGACTCTGACAGCCGTCAGACCTTTAGCATTGGCCAGCCGGGTAAGCTGGTTCAGGTTCCGGGCGATGCCTTTGAGTTGGGCCATGAAATCCAGTTGTTCGCGGGTGATCCGTGCTCTTACCGTTCCTCGGTCGATCAGCTGGCGCAGGACTTCGGCTGGCGGTTGTCCTGCTTCGCGGCAGAGGGCCGAAAAGCGGAGTTTCCGTTCGGGGCTGAGCCGTGTGCTGACGACGTATTTGCGGATGTGACCGATGCCGACTTTCGGGCGCCCGCCTTGTTTGCCATATGTTTTTTTCGGTGTTTCCATGATAAGTGGTTTGTAAGCATCTTTTGTTCAGACCAGCGGGATTTTACGCCGGCCAGCGGGAAAGGCGGAGTTTTCGTCTACGAAAACACAACCTTGCCTTCCTTAAATCTTTACCCCTTTCCGACGCAGTGGTTCAATTTCCGCCGTTTCCGCTTTCAGGGCTTGCAGATTATTCCGAAGAGTCTGAACGGCCTTTGTTTCGGGGGCGTTCTTCTGTGTCGAAGGCTTTTGTGTTCGGCCTTTTATGCGGGCGGTCAGATAGTCATTTACGTCCTTGTGCCCGCTGTAAAAACTGCTTTGGTCGATTAGCTCGCTGCGGGGGCAAAGACGGATCAGATCGGCAGTTGCCTTGCGTCCTGCCTCGTCGTTGTCGAAGAAGGTGTGGATCACCGGATGCTGGCTAAGAAACGGTACGGCTTTGGGCAGGTTGACGACCGAGTTCAGAACCGCGGCGTCAATGCGCAGTCGTTCGGGATGTTTCAGCGAGAGATATGCGAGGAAATCCATAAATCCCTCGAAAGCGATTACCGTATCGGAACGGTTGCCGATGGTGGTGATATGTTTGGGCGAGGAGCCGCCTTTGAACCGCTCGGAGCGGAGCTCCCACCCTCCGGCATCGTTGCGGAACCCGACGGCGAAAAAGGCGCGGCCGTTTATCTCGTAACGGACCTCGCGGCAGAATGCCGCGGCGACCGGCGGGACGATGCCGCGCGAGGCGAGATAACCTACCAATGCCGGATGCCGGAGCGAAGCGTCGGAGAGGATGCGGAACGCGGGAAGGGTGGCCGGACGCAAGACCGGCAAGGGACCTCCGGCAGCTGGACGCTCGCCAACACCCGGTGAAAGAGAAACGGAACCGGCGTCCCTTTTTTCACCGTTTTGCAGCCGTCGGATGGCTTCACGGCTGTCGCACCGCTCCAACCGCATCACGAGGGTGAGCAATGTGCCGCCTTCGCGCAGTCCGAAGTCGTACCAGAGATTTTGCACGTAGTCCACTTTGAAACTCGGCGTGCGTTCTTCCCGCAAGGGTGAAAGATACATGCCGTAACCGTTTCGTTCGTATTTGGGCAGAATGCCCCGCCATGCGAGGAATTGCCGGATGCCGATATTTTTCAGATCATTCATAATTTTTGTTTTTCGAAGTTTGCCGATATTGCCTTACTACCTACTACATTTGCGTAATCGTTTGATAAATAATTCGCTATGTGTAGTAACCAAGTTTATGTCACCTTACTACCGTAGTAATTGACGTAGTGGCGTAGTAAGATGTCGTAAGGTGTGTATTTTGTATTCTGCTACATGGCAGCCTATTCTTTTTCAATGTTTTATCGCAGTGTGTAGTAGCGTAGTAACTACAATCCGTAAGAGACGAAAGGGTTGGGTGAGATTTTTTCAATGACCCAGCCGTAGACGGGATTTCCGTTGATACGCTTCGAGCGTCGTTCGAACCCGGCCTTGCGCAAGGCTTCGCCCATGCGTTTCTCGGAGAGGTTCAGCGACGAATAGCTGCGCAGGTAGTCCAGAATCTCCACGGTGGTCATAAAGCAATCCGTGACGGCATGTTCCGGAGGCTTCTCGAACCCTTTCTGCAGCATTTCGTATTCGATGGTCTGGACATGGAATGCGGCGTTTCCCTGGTGCAGTTCTTCGATCTCGGTGTCGTCGAACCAGTAGCGGAATCCGTTGCTCAGGAGTGTTCGGGCTTCGGCATATACCCGATCCATATTGACCCATATCGCCCGGTCGATGTCGATGGATAACACCTCGAATGGCAGGAATCGCCGCGAACCGGTCGGATCGGTCAGAAAGTCATTCCCGTTCACCGAGGCCATGAAGCTCGCCAAGTGGGGATACTCTTCGATGTAAACGTCGTAGGGCCGCCGGTATTTGACCGAAGGAGCCGTGATGAGGTTCTTCAGCTCGTTTTCATCCCGTTTGTTGAGCGCCTTCAGCTGGTCGTCGATGTTGATGAAGAGGTATTCGGCGACCAGCGTCAGCACGTCCTTGTTTTGTGGGTCGATCTTTCCCGTGAAAAGATAACTGGCGAGTGAGCGGGGACAGAGGTTGTCGAGCCATGTGGTCTTGAACTTTCCCTGCTCGCCAGTCAATACCAGACAGACGTGGTTCTGACATCCGAGGTCGTTCGTTGCATTGGCGACCACACCGACGAGCCATTTGGTCAGGTACTCCGACCAATGCCGGGCGTTGCGCACAGTGACGGTCGCGGCCAGTTCGTCGATGGCCTGCGTTCCCGTTACTGGCGGCAGTTTATGAAAATACGCCTGCACGGGATTCACACGCTCGGAAAAGTCGCTTTCGAGCATGCTGCGCAGGTTCTCCGCCGAGGTGGAGATGCCGATGGTGCGGTCGAGCTCCCGCCGGAAGGAGTTGAGCCGGTATTTGGTCACGGGGAGGAACTCGCCGTCGCTGCTGCGGAACTCCGCACGGCTTTTGACCGTGTTGTAGCGAAAGGCGTAATGCTCCCGCAGGAACTCCTCGATACGCTCGTTCCGGGACTGCTTGCCGGGGACTGCAACGCTGTCTGACACCTTATTTGCCATCTTGTTCGCCGAGAATCCGTTGAATGTCCGAGGTGCGGTAGCGAACCTTGTTCCCGACCTTAACGGCTTTCAGATATCCTTTGCGGTTCCAATGCCAGAGCGTCGCATCGCAAACGCCGCATAGCTCTTTGACCTGTTCTTTGGTCAGGTAACGTTCCTTGCGGGCTTCGGCGACTTGTGCAGCCAGCTCTTCTTTGGCGCGGTCGATAAGGCTTTTGGAGAAAGCCAACAGATCCTCGCCGCTTACCTCCAGCCGGATGCTGCCCGGAGCATCCCGGAGGATGGATAATAAATCTTTCATACATTGCTTTCCGCCCGTTGTGAGGCGCAGCCTTCCGGCGGACGGGAAAGCAACGCCGCCGCCCGGAAATCCGAGCGACGGCGCAAATATAATGTTATGATTGAGCGATATTTAAGCGTTTAATTCGCGGTGTGTTAAGGCGAATTTAACGAGCCTTATTGCGATAGAAAATCTTTTATTTCCCGGATGATAAGGGCCTCGCTGCCCCGACTGCTGACGGCCGATCCGATAAGCAGCGGTTCCGTCAGGCGGCTGTATGCTTCCTGTATGCCCCGCTCGTGGACGATGCGGATGTCAGAGCCGTATTCCGCTTGCAGGGCATCGCGGAACGGTTTGATGTTGGTTGGAACTACCAGATAGCGCAATTCATCGAGTGCGATCTTCAACCGTGCGATGTCGGTCTGGGTGTGTCTCTTCGTGATGTATTCGCCGATCTTTTGCCGCAACACGTCGGGATGCGTGACAGCCGGTGAAAACATGTCCATCAATGATTTGGTCGTACTCGGCCGGCCGGGTTTTCTCTTTTCACCCGCATCTTCGGCCGGAAGAGTGCCCGCAGCCCATTCCAGCACCCGGTCGCTTTCGGCCAGCCGCATCGCTTCGCGGTGGGCATCCCAGTCCTGCTTGGTGCGCAGTTCTAATTTGATGGAGCGGGAGATCAGCAGTCTGATCGTGGCGCTCATGGTCATCTTCTGCAAGAATCCCAGATCGGGCGAGCGCCGCAGCTCTTCGCAACGCTCCACCATCCGTTCGAAACTCTTGCCGAAGTAGAGCCAGCAAAGCATTGCCGGGAGTGTGGAATCCTTGCCGGGCTGTTCGCACTCCCGGATGATCTTGCCGGCAAGGTCGTGTTGTCGGGCCGCCTGTTCGATCTCATCGACATGCTCGAACAGTCCTTCATTGGCTTTGTCGGACATGAGGCGCCGGTACCGGGGGATAAGGGACATGGCTTGGAATATGACCGACTGGCACCCTGCATAGTCACGGGCGTTCATCGCCTCCTCGAATGCGGCGTATTCGTCGGGGTGGGTGTTCATCCATTCCCGCAACTTCGCTTTGAAAGCCTCGTATTCCTGCTGGCCCATGATGCTATTGATTGAGTTCCTGTAATTCGATCTTCAGTTGCTCGGCGAGCTGTTTCTCGGACGGTAGATAGAGTTGGTATTTACTTGCTAAAATCGTATTGTTATTTTCTGGCAGGGTGTATTTTACCAACGTATCGTTTTTATCGGCACATAGCAGAATCCCGATCGTCGGGTTTTCGTCGGGGGCTTTTTCGTTGCGGTCGTAGTAATTTACATACATTTGCAACTGCCCGATGTCTTCGTGCGTAATCTTGTGGGTTTTCAGTTCGATAACGACGAAACAGCGGAGCAGGCGGTTGTAGAATACCAAATCAGCGAAAAATTCGTCGTCTTCAAGCAAGATTCGCTTTTGGCGGGCTACAAACGAAAAACCGTTGCCCAACTCCAACAGAAATGCTTGAAGATTGGTAATCAACGCACGCTCCAAATCTTTTTCGTAGTAGGTCGCTTCGGGACGCAAACCGAGAAATTCCAATACCATCGGGTCTTTGATGATCTCAGTCGGAGATTCGGGAATGCGTTTCTTACGGGCAACCTCCAGCACAGCTTTCTTATCGTTGCTCAACAACAGGCGTTCATACAGTCCCGAATTGATTTGTCGCTCCAATTCACGCCCTGTCCAGTTGTTGTTGGTGGCTTCCAGCTCGTAATATTCACGCTTGTCTTTGTCATCTATCTGAATCAGAAGGCGATATTGATACCAATTCAATTGCGTCCGCAGTGCGGTCGCAATTGGATAAGTGCGGTAGAACTGCCTTGCTCGTTCTAACTGACGCACGGAAAATCCACTACCGAACTCTTTTTCAATTTCCAATGCAACGTTTTGAAGAAGGTATGCTCCGTATTCCGCTCGGTCTTGGCCTTTTTGTTCTTCGATAAAGATGCGTTCGCCCAATTTCCAATACATTTGTACACGGACGGTATCCACACTACGAATCGCTGATTCTCTGGCAGAAAGAATAATAGTCCGAATATCGGATATAAATTGTTCGGTCAGATTAGCCTTAACTATTTTCATATATCGTCTATTTTGAATTCCGACCGCGCTGCGGACGCAATCATCTCCTTTACGACAACAAATTTACTAATTCTTTTTTCATTTCATCGTCAATGGTGCGGTAACGTGCGAAAGCCTTGCTGCCTTCCTTATGTCCGCTCAAAGCTCCGACCAAATTGGGGTCTTTGACCTGCTTATACAGATTTCCGACGAATGTCCGGCGGGCCAGATGCGACGAGGCGATCTCGTAAAGCACCCTCTTTTCTTCTTCGCGGGTGGTGGGGTTTATGACCGTAACCAACCGCTTCAATCCGGCGGCTTTGAAAATCCGTTTGATCGCCAGATTGTATTTCTGCTCGGAGATGAACGGCAGCAGTTTGTCGCCGTCCAGACCTTTGTAACGGGATGCGATCTCTTTGGCTGTTTGATTCAGCGGAACCCGCACGGTCAGCGGTCGCCCTTCCTTGGTCTTGCGCGGTATGTATTCGATGGCTCCGTCGATCAGATTCGATTTCGTCATTTTCAGCAGATCACCCACCCGGCAGCCGATCAGACATTGAAAAACGAAGATGTCGCGCTGAACGGCCAATTGCGGATGCCGCATCAGATTCGTGCCGTAAATCTTGTGCAACTCCTCGACCGTGATATAATAAGGCGTTCCGTATGTGCATTCCTCCAAAGGGAAATCATCGAACGGTCGGTTCCGGCTCTTTTTGTTGCTGTTGCACCAGTAGAAGAAAGTCCGGATGCGCGAGAAACAATCCAATAAAGTATTCTTCCCCCTTGGTTGCGGTGTGCGTGCTTCGGGAATAGCTTCGTAGATTTCCGGGTAAAGAGTGCAGTAGCGGTATTCATTTTCCAAAAAATCCCAAATATTCCGCAAGGTGTCGGCCGTTACTTGATCGATGTCCAATACGAATGCTTTTTGCCCCCTCTTGGTTGTCTGGATATAAAGTTCATACCGCTGTAATCCTCGTTTGATGACCCGGTAATTCTTTTTGCGGACATCGGAAAGACGGTGCTTTTCGAGAAATTCGTCGAACAATGCGATCAATGTCGGTTTGGCCGTTTCTTCCGTGGCCGTTTCGACATTGTACTTTTGCGGATTGTAATATTGTTCCAAAGTCTCTTTCAGCCACTCTTTCTGAGGTTCTGCCGTCTGTCGGGACTGATAGGCTTTTTCGAGGTAGGACTTGAGTTTGCGGGCTTCATCGTTGTAATAGGAACGCATTTCGTCGTCGCAAACGATTTTGCTTTTGACCTGTTCGGCCTTGTCATCCCAAAGATTGGGGTTGATGGTGAGCCGGGTCGGTGCGACCATATCTACCTGCCTGCCGTCCCGCAGGCGTGCGTAAATGGTCGCCTTCGATTCTGTATCATAGCGTTTTACGCTCTTTTTGATGATGAGAGTTATTTTCATAGTACCCAGATTCCGGATTGACAGAGTAAAAATACGAAAAATTCCCCACATTTTCCCCACATCTGCTAAAATATGTTCAATTGGAATTTATCGGGTAAAATGATTGAATATTTATATAATATTGATAATAAATCAAATAAATGCAAAATTGCCTATTTTAGATTCTATTATGGTTTAATAGAGTTTAATATATTCAAATGCGGCTCCGGGTACTGATTAAGGTGTCAAAACTTTGATTGTCAAGGTTTTGACACCTTTTCTTTTTTGCCATGCCCTTCTGCGGCGGTTTGCTTTTCGCAGATTTGTTCGGGCGGTGCCGCTTTTTGAGAAGGAGCGTGATTTTGCCCATTCGGGAAATTTCCTGCGGCGGAGCATGATATGCGCTTTCGCGTTATGCCGCCTCTCCGGTGCGATTTTGAGTTTTGATACTTAAGTTTGCCATTCGAGTTCAATTTTTGCATTAAGGAGATGCGGGGAAGGCGAATGTCGTATATTTAATGCAATAAAAATCAGCATGCATCCCAAATTCCAAATATATACCGATATTTCGTCTCTGCCGATAAGCGAACACGAGGCCTATCAGGAGGAGGGTTTCTGCGGTATTTGCACGGGAGGTACCGCTGTGATAGAGGTTTTTTCGGTGCGCAGTCCAATTTCCGAAAACGATATCGTTACGATTCTGCCGTTGCAGCTGGTGTCGATCCGCGAGGTCAGCGACGATTTCTCGATGACCTTTTTCAAAGTAGACAAGGAGATGTTCCTCGACATCATGAGCGGGCTGGGAAAAATAACCCCGGATTTTTTCTTCTATATGCGGAAGAATTTCCTGTACAGCGTCAACGACGTGGACCGAAACCGGTTTCTGGGGTTTTGCCGGACGATCGATCTCAGGGGCAGTAACGACGATCCCGTTTTCCTGCGGGAGACCATTCTGCACCTGCTGCGGATTTATTACTGGGATTTCTATGTCCTTTTCCAGCAGACGACGAGCGCCAAGAAGCGCCCTTTCGTGAATACCAACAAGGAAAATATCGCCATGCGGTTCGCCATGCTGGTCGGCGAACACCACAAAACGCGCAGGGAGGTCGCTTTTTATGCCGATAAATTGTGCATATCTCCCGTATACCTGACCAAAGTCGTTCAGGAGGTAAACGGCCAGTCCGCCCATGAGATGATTGCCGACTACGTCGTTATCGAGATCAAAACCCTGCTCCGGGACGCGAGGCTCGACATAAAGGCCGTGGCACGGCGGGCCGGCTTCGCCAACCAGTCTTCGCTGAGCCGCTTTTTCCGCCTGAAAACGGGCATGTCTCCCACGGAGTACCGCCGCATGATCCATGCCACAAGATAAGTTCTTGTTCCGTCCTCGGTTTCGGAATTCCGTATCGTGCAAACCCGTCCGATGACCGATGTGTGGCGTTCGTAAACAGACGCGCCGGTTTTTCTGCCGCTGTTCCGATCGGCTCCGGCGGAGAGTCGTTTTGTTCCGGGAACCGGAGGTAAATCGTTGTATGGCAGACAACGCTAAACTAATCTCCTGTGCTCCGGCTCCCCTGAACAAAACGCCGTTCCTTTTACGGCTTGTGACGGAATTGCTCCGTAATGTCTTCCATTGCGCCCGCAGGACCGATTCTGTAGAGCCGCTGATTGGTCGTCGGTGAAGTCAGCGGCCCCAGCGACTCGACCCACCCGCCCAGTTTGATGTAATCGAACACCTGCGGCGCGAATCCTTCCGGCAACTCCTGCCGTCCCGAATACCAGCCGACGTGCAGGACCGGCAACTCCTGCCGCACGACCTCCGCCAGCCGGGCGATCCGGTGCGGCGCGGCATCCCCGCCCATAAAGCAGACGCAGGTCACCGACCGTCCGTATCGCTCCAGCAGGGCGCGCAGTTCCGGGGCGTCGAGCACATGCCCCGCATCGGCCTGCAGGTGGGGGCTATGACACCCCGGACAGCGGTTCGGGCAGTTGGCGATGTTGATCGCCAGCGTCGTTTCGCCCGGAATCTCCGCGAATACGATGTCGAAATTGTAGTATCGGACCACTGTTTCCGGAGCTGTCATACGGCCTCCTGAGCGGGCGAACTTTTCTGGCCGGCCGGTTCTTTCTGTGCGAACGGTTCCTGCTGCGGGTGCGCACCCTGCTGTCCGGGTGTTTCCGCGCCGCCCGCCGCCGGTTTCATGTTGCCGTAATAGCGGCGTTCGGCCTCCTGCTGGCGTGCGGCCGAGAAGTTCGAGACCCGTTTCATGTAGCCGATCACGCGCGTCAGGTAATCCAGATCGTCGCTATGGCATGCGGGACATGCTTTCAGATAGCGTTTGTCGATATGCCCGCACTTGTTGCAGACCGTATTGGGAATGTTGAACGTAAAGTAGTTGCAGCCCTCGGCCGCGGCCACGCGCAGCAGGTGGCGGTACTGCTCCTTCGAAAGGTGCTCTTCGAGATTCATGTGCAGCGCCGAGCCGCCCGTGAGGTGGTCGATGTAGCGGCGTCCGTGCAGCCGGAATTTGTCGACGACGTTCAGCGACTGGTCCTCGACGACGTAGAAATAGGAGTTATAGCAGTCGCGCGGCACGGCGTATCCGTCCTCGCGGTCCCATTTGGCGTGCTTCACGCCGACGTTTTCGGCGGGGATCATCTCGCAGTTGAACATCAGCTCCTTGGTGCGGTATTTCTTGTTGTAACGCTCGATCAGCCCCAGTACGTTCTGCACGAAAGCGACGTAGTCGTCGTTGTCGTCGATGCGGATTCCCAGAAATTCGGCGGCTTCGACCAGTCCGTTTACGCCGATGGTCAGGTATTGGCGCGAAAGGTTGATGTAGCCCGCATCGAAGAGCGGCAGCATGCCTTTGGACTTCAGTTCCTTGAGGTTTTCGTTGTAAGCCGTCTGCACTTTGTGTACCAGATCCGTGATCTCTTCCAGATAGGTGAGGTAGTGCATGCCGTTCTTCACGGCGTACTGGATGCAGCGGTTGAGGTTGATCGTCAGCACGCTCTTCGAGCCGGTCGAGACGCCGCCCGCGCCGAGCGTGTAGCTGAACCCGTTGTCCTGAATCTCGTTCCGCAGGCGGCAGCAGCTCGACAGCGAGTCGGCGTTGTCGCTGATATAGGTGAAGAACGAGTGCCCCTCGGCGTACATCTGCGCCGTGATGTCGCCCCACTCCCGGTCCATCACGTCGCCGTCTTTGGTCAGCAGCGCCATCGTCTCTACCGGGAAAGTCAGCACGGTCTTGGTGCGCTCGCGGTTGAACCACGTCATGAAACGCTTCTGCAGCCACGACAGCGACTCCCAGTGCGGATGCGAACCGTCGGGAAATACGAACTCCCCGAACAGGCTTTCGAAGTAGTAGCGGTCGTAGTAGGCCACGTTCCAGAACACGGCTTGGAAGTTGCGCGCCCCGGTCGGCTGGTTGATCGAGTAGACGATCTGTTCGAAGCAGTCGGTGATTATCTTGTCTATTGTCCGGCGTTTCTTCGAGAGGTCGGCCACCTCGTCGGCCCGCTTGTAGTAATCCTCGCCGTACTCCTGCTCGATGAAATAGTTCATGTACATCAGGAATTCGGGCGTGGCGCATGCGCCCGAAAGCATCGACGACACGATGAAAACCATGTTGACGAATCCGCCGCAGAACGATTTGAGATTCGTCGGACGGGTCGAGTTGCCGCCCACCGAGAGCGTGCCGCCCAAGAGCCACGGATACATGGTGATCGAGGCGCAGTAGTTGGCCATCGACGTCTCGTCGTTCTTGTAGATGAAGTGCTCCTTGAGCAGGTGCAGGTATTTGTCCGACAGTTCCTTGCCGTACATCTCCTTGATGCGGTCGGTCAGCAGGCGGCGGTTCAGGCGGATGAAGTTCTGCTTCGGCAGCTCGCCGATCAGCGTGGCGATGTTCTTGTTTTCGACGTTGGCGTTGGCGTCGTATTTCGAGCCGGTCGCCGGGTTCGAGGCGTCGCAGTAGTTGATCAGAAATTCGAGTTTCTCGCGGTCTTCGCGCTCCTCGGTGTGTTTCTGGCGGTAGAGCATGTAGCTCTTGGCCACCGCGAAGTAACGCTCGGCCATCAGCGCCACTTCGACCTGATTCTGAATCTCTTCGACGCTCATGCCGTCGGACACGTGTACGCGGCTCAGTATCGACGTGATGTCGTCGTCGGTGGCGTAGCTGCCGACCGAAAGGAAGGCCTTGCGTACGGCGCGTTTGATTTTCTCGACGGAAAACGCTTTGCGCTTGCCGTCGCGTTTTACGATGTAAAGTTCGGAAATGCCCATATTTTCTCCTGTTTTGTTGTTGGCCGGTTATGCGATAAAGCCCGCTTTTGCCGGCGGACGGCCGCCTGAAAAGCATGGTTTCACCAAAAAAATCAGTGTAAAACAAAGTTGCTGCACCGCTCTATATCCCGAAAGCGGGTGCCGTATATCGGTCAGGCAGGTCTTCTGACTCGCTCCTTCCGCACGCCTTCCCGTCCGACGGACAGTGGCTCTGAGAGTGTGCGGAGCGCAACGGAGCTTACAGCTACGGGGATAGTCCCTGATTTGCACAGGAGTTCCCTTTTGATCCCAAGCCGGCAGCCGCCGGCGGGGAACCTTGACCGGGAGCAAATATAGAGATTGTTTCCGAGGCGGCAATCGTTCGGCGCTCCAATTAATGAACAAATTGTAAACAATACGGCCGACGCGGAAAAAATATGCCGCGTCCGCCCTCATGCGGTGATTTTTCGCAAAAGCTGTCCGCATGCACCTCTCTTTGGGGGCCGGGTGGCGCAAAACCGATAAATTTTGCTACCTTTGCCGCCGTATGAGAGCATCCGTCAAAAAGATATACGCTTCGTTCGGTCCCGACGCCTTGGTCGCGTTCTGGCTGGGCGTATGGTGGATTTGCAACCTCTTTCAGGCCGGTTTCACGGAGCTGGCCAACGACGAGGCCTACTACCATATGTTCGCCGAAAACATCTCGTGGGGCTATTTCGACCATCCGCCGATGACGGCGCTGCTGGTCTGGCTTGGGGAGCATCTCTTCGGCGGGGAGTTCGGCGTGCGGTTTTTCTTTACCCTGCTGCAGCCGCTTTACCTCTTTGTCTTCTGGCGCATCATCCGGCCCTCCGATGCCGACCGCCGCGATGCGGGGCTTTTCGTCATGCTCTCGGCCGCGACGCTCATGCTGCAGTTGTACGGTTTTATCGCCGTGCCCGACGGTCCGCTGATGATGACTGCGGCGTTGTTCCTGCTCACTTTCAAATGGTTCACCGAAGGGCGGCGCGCGGCGTGGCTCTGGATGGGTGTGGCCATGGCGCTGATGGCCTACAGCAAGTACCACGGGGCGCTGGTGGTGCTCTTCGCGCTTGCGGCGACCCCCCCCCGCGTGTTCCTGCGTCCGACCTTATATCTCAGCGGCGCGGTGGCGCTGTTGCTGCTCGTGCCGCATTTCGTGTGGCAGTACGAGCACGACTGGGCGTCGCTGGCCTATCATCTGGCGGGGCGTAACTCGGTCTTCCGGCCCGGTTACGTCGCCGAATACCTGCTCAACCTGCTGGTCGTCTTCAACCCGTTCTTCGTGCCGCTCTATGTCCGGTCGTGGATCGCCGTGAAGCCGCAGAACGCCGTCGAACGCTCGCTGAAATTCATTCCGGCGGCGTTTATCGTCTTTTTTCTGCTTTCGACGCTGCGCGGATACGTCCAGCCCCAGTGGGTGATCGTCGCCGTGTTCGGACTGCTCTATACGCTCTTTACCCACGCCCGGCGTCATCCCCGGACGCGCCGCTACCTGATGCGCATGGGGTGGGTGACGCTCGCCCTGATCGCCCTGACGCGGCTGGTGATGATCTTCAATCCGCTGGGCATCCGTTACGAAGTGTTCGACAACCGCACCAGTTACGGGGAGATTGCCGAAATTGCCCACGGCCGTCCCGTCGTTTTCCGCCACGGTTACGCCGTCGCGGCCAAATACGCCTTCTATACCGGCGGAGAGGCCTACTGCCAGCCCAATATCCGCTACCGGACCCACCAATGGCAGTTCCGTGACGACGATACGCGCTTTGTCGGCCGCGAAGTGCTGGTCGAGACGCCTTATGACGAAGCCGACACGACGGGCCGCGTCCGGAGCGTCGTACTGCCCAACGGCAAGCGTTTCACGTGGTTCGTCGATACGCATTTCCATCCGACCCGCCTTGTGGACATCTCCTTCACGGGGCTTCCCGAACGAGTCGCCGCGGGCGATACGCTGCGGCTTTCGCTGCGAATCGAAAATCCCTATCCTTATAACATCGACTTGGGCGGCGACATGTCGCTCGTCATGCTCTGGAAGCACGGCCGTTTCCGCGTCGAGGAGTTCGACACCGGGGAACGTTTCCGGATTCCCGCCGAGGAGGAAATCCGGCGCGAGGTGGTGTTCGTCGTGCCCCGACAGCTGGCCGGGACCGATTTCGACGCCGGCTTCGCCCTGCGCCGGGAAGGGTATACGAATTGGTTTAACGGAAAACCCCTCCGCACGGAGGTTGCGCGATGATCGAGCAGTTTCTCAAATTCTGCATCGTGGGCGGTTCGGGCGTCTTCGTCGATTTCGGAATCACCTACCTTTGCAAGGAGTGGCTGAGGCTCAACAAGTACGTCGCCAATTCGCTCGGCTTTCTCTGCGCCTCGACGACGAATTACATCCTGAACCGGATCTGGACTTTCCACAACGAGAATCCCGACATTACGGGACAGTACCTCCGTTTTCTGGGCATTGCCGCCGTGGGGCTTGTCATCAACAACCTGACGATCTGGCTGCTGCACGGCCGTTTCCGCCTGAATTTCTATCTGGCCAAGCTTTTCGCCATCGGCGTGGTCACCTTCTGGAACTTCTTCATGAACTATTTCTTTACGTTCTGACGCTTTTATTCCTAATTTATTTGACTTCGATTTTCTTGATGAACTTGGCCGGATTTCCGGCTACTACAGTCATAGGCGGCACGTCTTTGGTTACTACGCTGCCAGCCCCGACAATGGCTCCGTAACCGATGCGTACTCCCGGAAGGATAGTCGAATTGATACCGATCCATGCCTTGTCCTCGATTACGATCGGCCGGCCGTAAGTTGCGCTGCGGTTATCCGGATTGGGGGCGTGGTTGATCGTAATCAGATTGACCTTCGGGCCGATGAATACCTTGTCGCCGATCGTGATGCCGCCGCGACCGAAAAACGTGCAACACTGTTGAATGAAACACCCCCTTCCGATCGTGACGGGTTTGCCGAGAATCCGGCCCATATATTCGTGCACTTCTTCGGGGGTGCGGTAGCCCGTATTCATCTTCGTGGCAGTTTCGATGGTGGCGAAAATATCGCTAATCAATGCCTCGTAACCCGGCTCGTCGGGCGAAACCATCTCGCCTGACAGGTCTTTTTCAAAAATATTCTTCATGATTTTCTGTTTAATGTTTTCTGATGCAAAGGTAGACGGAATACCGTACAATGGCTTTGTTGTGCGGTTCAAGTTGCTTTGTTGTAAAGTTCATGAAATAAAAAAGCCCCGCATTTATGCGAGACTCGTTTCGTGTTGCAGCTCCTCAGTCGGAGGAATGCCGTACGTTTCTTTATAGACCTTTGAGAAGTGTGAAAGATTCTTGAATCCGACCTCGAAACAGATTTCCGACACCTTTCGTCCGCCTTTCCGAATTAATTCGCGGGCGGCTTCGAGACGGCGGTGTATCAACCATTCCTGCGGCGAAAGCGCGCTGCACTTTTTGAAATCGCGTTTGAATGTGGACAGACTGCGACCGGTGTAGTTGGCGATTTCTTCCATCGATATGTCATTCATGTAATTGCTTTCCAGAAAATCCAATATGTCGATTTTCCACGGATCCGCAAAATCGAAAACGGAAGCATACAGATGCTTGCTCGTATTGAGCAATACATAGATCCCCTCGATCATTTTCAGATGCAGCAACTCGTCTGTCGGCTGGATGTTCGAATCGAAATAAGGAGTCATGGATTCGAACAGACTTACGATGTCGGGACGGTTGGACGGCAATTTATATAAGCTTATTTTATCCCGTTTGGCATCTTTCGGCAGGGCGTTCCGGTCTAAACGGCTGTAAAAACCACGCAGGAATTCGGGAGTAAACATCAGAAAAATCGCTTTGAACTGTTCGCCGTTCCATGCCTGTTTGGTCATTTGTACACTGAAATCCTTTCGGATAAAGGCACAATCGCCTTTATGCAGCCGGGTGATTTCCCCGCGTTCGTCGATTACCATTTCACCGGAGTACATATATACTAACACATGGGAATGATTCCGATGTAGGCAGCTTTTCCCTCCGTCGAAGTACATCGCTAAGAAAAAGTCCGAATAGCGTAGCGTATTGATTCCGTCTGTCATTTTAGAACCGGGGCTTTCTGCAATGGCAGTCTGCAAGGTGGTCGTTGACATATCCCACGGCCTGCAAGTGGGCGTAGCAGATGGTGGTGCCGAAAAATTTGAACCCGCGTTTTTTCATGTCTCTGCTTATGGCGTCGGACAACGCCGTCGATGCGGGAATTTCACGCATGGTTTTCCAGTGATTGACCACGGGCCTGTTGTCGGGAAGAAACGATTTCAGATACCGGCAGAAGGAGCCGAATTCCCGCTGGATTTCGATGAAGAGTCTCGCGTTGGTCACCGCGGCTTCTATCTTCCGTCTGTTGCGGACGATTCCCGGATCCTGCATCAGCCGCTCTACGTCGTCGTCCGTAAAGGCCGCCACTTTATGCACGTCGAAGCCGGCGAACGCTTTTCTGTAATTTTCGCGTTTGCGCAAAATCGTAATCCAGCTTAATCCGGCCTGCGCGCTTTCCAGCACCAGAAATTCGAACATTTTCCGGTCGTCGGTAACTTCCCGGCCCCATTCGTTGTCGTGGTACTCCACGTACAGCGGATCGGTTCCGCACCAGTCGCAGCGTTTCAGTGACAAATCCATATTACTGTGCTTTTTTCGCGGCCCTGATTTTGCGCAGCGGGAGTCCCAGCACGCCGAAGAACGCTTCGCGGAAGATGCCGCCGCTCATCTTGGAGGTGCCCTCGCGGCGTTCGACGAAGATGATCGACACCTCCTTGAGTTTCAGCCCCAACCGCCACGCCGAGTACTTCATCTCGATCTGAAAGCCGTATCCCTTCATCCTTACGGCGTCGAGGTCGAGCGTCTCCAGCGCATGGCGCGAGTAGCAGACGAATCCCGCCGTCGCGTCGCGCAGGGGCATGCGCGTCACGATGCGCACGTACATCGAGGCGAAGTAGGACATCAGCAGACGCGACATCGGCCAGTTGACGACGTTTACGCCTTGCACATAGCGCGAGCCGACCACCACGTCGTTGCCCTCGGCGGCGGCTTCGTACAGCCGCACCAGATCGTCGGGATTGTGCGAGAAGTCGCAGTCCATTTCGCAGATGTAGTCGAATCCGTTGTCCAGTCCCCAGCGGAATCCCGTCAGATAGGCCGTTCCCAGCCCCTGTTTGCCGCTGCGCTCCAGCAGATGAAGCGTTTCGGGGAACTCTTTCCGGCGTTGCCTGACGATTTCGGCCGTCCCGTCGGGCGAACCGTCGTCGATGACGAGCAGTTCGAAAGGTTCGGGCAGCGAAAAGACCTTGTCGATCATCGCCGAGATGTTTTCCTTCTCGTTGTAGGTCGGAATGATTACCAGTTTGCGCATAGGGCCTTGTTTTCGGATTTTCTATACAAAGGTAGCATTATTTTGCAAAAACGCGCCGCCCCGGCTCTTTTTCTGCGGGGACGGCGGATATTTCCGGCGCTTTGCGCGGGAGCCGCGCACGCTTTTTACCGGCGGCGTTTCATCGCCCGGATTTCCTGCTTCGCGGCGTCGCTCACGCGGTAGGACTCGATGATTTTCTGCAGCGATTTGTTGTAGGTCCAGTCGTCCAGCGAGCAGCTGCCCAGCCAAGCGTGTGTGCGCTGCGGAAATTTGACGTAGCAGACCGACACCGCCCATGCCACGGCCATGCGGGCGTAGTAGGCTTCGTGGCGGATGCCGTCGAGCTGCCCCAGAAAAGCCTCCATGATCGGCTA
>OBVC01000232.1_pt1 | contig 36742 bp, 33 predicted proteins | sample 1494991 | NCBI WGS metagenome assembly OBVC01 (sample SAMEA2579955, study PRJEB22360) | human gut metagenome
AGCAAAGGACTGAAAATCCTTGTGTCCCCGGTTCGATTCCTGGTGGCACCACTTTGCAAGTAGCGGAATGTAGCGCAGTTGGTAGCGCACTACGTTCGGGACGTAGGGGTCGGGCGTTCGAGTCGCCTCATCCCGACTAAAGAAAAGCTAAGGGGTTGACAATCAACCCCTTTTGCTTTGTCGGTAGTAAAGAAGTCGGCGAAAAGTCGGCGAAGAAATTCATTGAATCGTCAACCGGGCATTTCACTCAAAAATTTAGAAATGCCTAAAAAAAATTTTGTTACTCAGAAAAGAAAGACGGCAATCGAGGAGGTTGTCGCTTGGAAGACACCGAGGTTTCATCAGGCTTCAGAGTGTTATGTGTCGTTGTCAGCTTTCGACCCGTCAAGGGGCAAGATGTGCATCAAGAAGTTCATGCTTGGCCATGTAAAAGGCAAAAGGGCACAGCGCGCATACGGTGAAGCTCTAATCAAAAGATTGACCGAGAAACTGATGCAGGGATGGAATCCGTGGATAGAGGTGGTGCAACCTCTTGAATATACCTCATTTGACGAGGCGTGCGACCGATATGAAGAGTATTTGTTGAAGCTTCTGAAGGAGCACAACATGAGGGAAGAATCGGTCATATCCTACACAAGCCGGATAAGAGTGTTGAAGGAATGGAAGGCAAAGGAGAAGATAAACCTGTATTACACCTATCAGTTCAACAACCTTCTGGTCGGACAGTTCTTGGACTATGTGTTTATTGACAGAAACAACACTTTGCGCACCAGAAACAATTATCTGGCATGGCTCAAAACCTTTTGCAAATATCTCTTGGAGCGTGGATACATCCCCAATGACCCAACCGAGGGATACTCGTGTGTGCAAAAACGCGGACAGCTCAAAAACCGCGACGTGATACCAGACGATGTGCTGAAGGAGCTCAAGGATTGGTTGGAAATCAATAACAGACATTATTTGTTGGCTTGCTATATTCTTCATTACCTTTTCGTTCGGCCGAAAGAAATGAGCTACTTGAAGGTTGGAGATTTTAGCATCAAGAAGAAAACACTATTCCTGCATGGGAACAATACCAAGAACCATAATGATGCCCTGCTCACGATGCCCGATCATGTGCTGAAGCTCATGATAGACTTGCATATATTTGACAATCCGGGGAACTACTATCTTTTCAGTGACGGTTTTGCTCCCGGGCCGGAGCGTAAGAGCGAGAAGGCATTTCGGGATTACTGGCACCATTATGTGCGCAAGAACCTGAAGATGACCGACAGATACAAATTCTATTCGCTCAAGGATACCGGCATCACAAATATGCTGAGGGCCAACACGGACATTCTTACCGTGAGAGATCAGGCGCGCCATTCCTCCATTCTAATTACAGATATATACACTCCGAAAGACATACAAGAAGCCAATGGGCTACTGTTAAACTATCAAGGAGTGCTGTAAAATTCTATAATCAGAAAGTAGGAATGCTCATCTTCGCTTCCTACCTTCCATCTTTCCTACAAACGACGGCAGCCGACAACTCATCGCTACGAGGTAGTTGCCGGCTGCCATCAATCACAATCCAATCAAACGGGTCAGCCGAAAGAGACCATTGCGGCAGCACTTGGCCACGGCGGCAACACTGTTACGGACATATATATTAGGTTCGATAATAAAAAGGTTGACGATGCAAACCGAAAGGTGGTGGATTATGTATTGTATGGTAAAATGTAGGGCCCTTAAAAAAGGGACTACCGGTTAGAGTAGCCTTTCACAATCATTTTGCAAACCCATTCGGAAATATTCTTGGGTTTTGCCCGCTTCAAAATTTCGTCAGTCTTCTCATCCAGGCAGATGCTGATTTTCCGTATCGGCTTCCGGATTTTCAGCCGCGGAATGTTCCGCTCGTCTAGGATGCGGTAGACTGTCTGCTCCGACCGCACACCGGTCAAAGCCATAATTTGCTTGACGGTGTGTGCCTGCTCTCTGTACAGGCGCACGACCTCCTCTTTTTGTTTTGAATTTATCATTTTTGTAATTAAAATTTCGCTGTCCTGTGCAATACCCAGGCAAAGCGGCGCGTGTGCCGTTATGTTATATTATGTATTTATTCGTTAGTCTTTTATTGTAAAGATTTTGTTATTGCTTTTATTTCTGCGCGTTCCTGCGCAGATTTGTGATAACAATCAATTTCTATACAGTTTTCTCCCTCTTTCCAAAGTTCTGTACTCAAATCTCTGCCCTTTTTAAAGATTTCCCTCACTTTACCGAGGACTTCCATTGCAGTTTGTTTGTTTTTAAATTTATTCATCTTTTCAGACTTCTCCTCCCAAGAGTCTACCCTATGTGTACTTTCCCATACTTCTAAGGTATCAAAGGCACCTATCTTATAATAATGTTCTCCGTCTTCCAACTCCCAATTATTATTTTTAGGGGAGTACTCAGAAAACAGCTCTTTTAGTCTATCAGCCACCCAATAAGCTATCGGCTTGCTGATAAAACAGTTGTTATTAGCTATTAAATGATTAGCCGATCCCGAATTTACTCTATTAGATTGCAAGGTTAAATGATTATTTATAGACCAAAACCCCTCTTTTGGCATCCAGTCGGTGGTTTTTAGGCTCTCCCAATTATCTATAATATATTTGGCTGCTTTTCTTTTTGCCGTTTTCTTATTTTTTCCATCTTCTTCCCAAAATATCCCATTAGGAAGAATAATTCTAACTTTTATTTTTGAGTAGTAATAAAAGTTAGCCAGATACACTATATCTACCTTCATTTCTTCTTTAAAGTTTTGTTTTACAAATTCATGTAAAACAACTGATGGGTTTTCGCACCTCTTTAATATAGGTTTTGTAAGATTTTCCATTTCTTTGCCCGTCATGCCGGTAGCGCAGCGTTTAGGTTTATAATTAAATTGCAATTAGTCTTCTGTTACGTTTACCGAGTAGCAGTAATCAATGCTGCCTGAATCTTTGTAGTAGCTCTTGATGGTGACGGTTATGGTTGACTGCCATTCGCCGTTCATTTCACCGTCTAGGCTGAATGTCTGCTCTACATCGTCGTAAAGATACCCGTCGCCTTCAATGTCTTTAAGATATTCTTCAGCTTCTGATTCTGATTCTACTACGACGTAGCCCAAATAGCTAAGCTGCTCTTCTACCTGTGCCTTAACGGCTTCTACCGTCTTGGCAGTAATCTTTGATGTGTTGACTAATTTTTTCATATCATTTGACTTAACCGTGATGTCGAGGGCTGAATTTGTTTATTGTTTTATTAGATGTTATTCTCGACCATGTATTTGGCAAGGTAATAAGCCTGCTTCTCGGAAATGTAACCATTTCCGACAGAAGCCTTTGCAAAAGTCTCAATCAGGGAGGAGATAAAATCGTTACCCTCCACCTTATTCAAAGCGTCCATATAAGCGTTTACCAATGTGTTGTGGCAGTGCTCGTTTACTTTAAGCAGACTGTTCTTTAGACTCTGAATCCTGTCAGCCGTAGTGATGGTTCTCACCTGTGCCTTTGGAGCAGATTTCAGGCTCTCGCCATTTTCGTCCGTAAGGTTAAAAGCCATCTCTTTTTTCGTTGTTCCGTTAAGATAGGCAACCTCTACGTAACCTGTTGACTTGGTGATGATGCGTGTGATAGTACCCTCTTGGTTCTTCTTGTTGAAAACCTTTGTACCTATGTTTATTTTTGAAGTCTTCATGTTCTTTTGACAGTTTTTTCGATGTGTCTCACCGCTTTAGTTGTTGTTTCTTTTATCTATTACAAAGGTACGAAATATATTTGAATTATCAAAACGAAATCCGCTTTTATTTTGATAATTAAGGTTATTTTACACAAACAGCCGGCAACTACCCTCACGGGCGGCTGCCGGCATTCAAAAAACTAAAAACTAAAACTAAATCAATCAACTATCTATGAAAAAACAACCAAAGTTTATGTAATATCCTAACTTTTTTATAGTTAAAAAATCATCTGTTGTCACTTGTCTGGAATCCGTCGTTCCAGTCCATATTGTAGAATATGAATTGGAAACGCCCGTCATTGGCGGTATCGTCGTCAGAAAGCCAAATGTCGACATACGGCGTATTCCCGTTCAGCCCCATGCTCTTGACGGATGCCTTGATTGGGCAGAACTCATTCGCGCCGTCCTCGCTGTAACCGTAACCGGTCGCAATCACACCGAAATGGTGGTACCAATGGCTTCCGTAAGCCTGAAGAACGGAATACCATGCGTAAGGCATTGTTATCCGGCACCATCCTGCACCCATCCGGCTTATGCCCAGCCGGCTGCCGTCGAATGTCCGGTAATTCTCAAAGTCCGCGTCACCTGTTTTTGAGCATGTGGCGAACCCCCATGCGAATGCACGGAACGGAACACCCGTCTTGTTGTGCGAAGGGTCATGCCTCTGTTCGACGAGCCACCCGTGGAACGTGTTCTCGTCACCGAGCCCGTGGAGCACCACCACCGTGCCGGGATAGACCAGCAGTTGGGAGAACTTCCTGCCGTTGTCGAAGAACCATTTCCCGGACGGGGCGTTGATTTTTCCAACGCCGGTAGTCGGCAGCGATGTCCCGTAGTTTGAAAGGTGCAGTGTCCTGCCCCGCTGCGATACGTCCCATTTGAGGTTGAAATAGTTCACCCACTCGTTGTTTCCGCCAAGCCACGCGTTGTCATGCCTTGTCAGGTCAAAGCCGCTGCCGACTGTCGTATAAGGAGACGAGACGGCCCCCTCGACGATGACTTCGGAGAACGTGCCGCCCTCTGCCTTCATGTTCTTGGCGGCAACGTTGCCATCCTTGTCCACCGTAAATGTCTTGTTTGGCGTTGAGAATGTCCGTGCGTTCACGTCACCGTAGAATCGGGCCGTTCCGTCCTTGAACTCGGCAACGGGGTTGCCGTTGTTGTCCACCCACTCGAAATGGTCGGCCACCTGCCTTATGTGCCCGTTGGTGATGTCGATGCCCGTGTCGAGCAGGGCCCTCTCCAGCGGAACGGCGTTCCATTCCGGGCACTCGTCCCCGTAGACCACGCCCACGCCGTAGACCAGTATCGTGCCGGAAAGGCTGTTGATGCCGAAGCCGGACTCCCCGTCCCACAGCAGGAGGCCGTCATGGTTGTAAAACGTGGTGTAATACTTCCTCCACCCGTCCCCGAGGTCTGCATAGCCGCTCTTTTCAGAAAGGTAATTGAACGAGCCGTGGGCGGTGTCGTTCTTGCTCCATCCGCCGAAGCTCCACCCGGCCCCGGCGGTCTCTTCCCTGACAACGGCGAACATCGTCACGGGACTGTCTTCGAGCATGTCGCCGTAATCGTCCTCCAGCTCCCACAGCAGCTGGTAGCCCCCCTGCCCGTTTGCGGACACCCGCCGCACCTTGCCGAACGCCTCGTCATAGACCGTCGATTCGGAGGTGACGGTGGCTTTCTGCCCGAAGATGCCCAGCGGCTTCATCACATAATTGTTCTTCGGGTTGTTGTGGTACGGGACCCACACGGAGGGGGCCGCGCTCTCCACGAGGCACACCCCGTAGATGCTCCCGGCGGAAGCGGCGTGGAGGCGCATGGGGATGACGCTCTTCTTGCCGCTGACCCCGGCCTTGGTCTTGAACGTGGCACGGCAGAATGTCCATTCCGGCGTGAAGTCGAACTTGTTGTGGCCGTCATCCGAAGTGCCGGTGAAGCCCTGCGAGTTGACAACCTCGGCGCAAGCGTCGGGAAAGAGGAAACAGCTGAACGAGCCGCTCCCCTTGGCCCAAAACGACAGCGAATAGTAGGCGCCGGGCTTGAGTTCGACATCATTCCAGGTCAATATGTCGAGATTGCCGCTTCCCGTGTTCTTCCCCGTGGCCACGGTGAAGTCCCTCACGGCCCGGTCTGCGAGCGTCACGCCGCTGCCGGCGGAGACTCTCGCCCCGTGCAGGGTCTTGGTGTCCTTGAGCAGGTTGTAAGTCCTTTCCGGCCTCTCCGAGACCTTGGCGGAAATGCGGCCTGCCGTGGCCTTGACTTCGGCGATGTTCTTCCGCATCTCGCCCGTGTCGGCGTTGTATATGGTCTGCTCGACCCTCTGCGTGATGGCTCTGGCATTCTGCTCTATCCTGCTGTTCCAAGTGCTCTTGTTGCCGTTGTAGTCTTTTCGCAGTTCCCCGAGCTCGCTTTTGAAATTCTTGTTGTCCTGCACCCATTTGGAGGTCAGCTTGTGCAGGTTGGTGCCCACAAAGAGCCGGAGCGGATAGGGTGTGCCGGCCACAATAGCCTCGATGTCCACATAGCCGCTGCCGTAGGCGTAGCCGGTGGACGGGTCAACGCCTATGGATGTTATTTTTATGCGGTCTGCCTCGGCCATTGCCCCGATGCCCGGTGCCGAAGTCCCGATGACATTGGCCGTGACGGTTGTCGGTTTGTTGCCACGGTAGGCCTGCACGTCGGCGTAGGCATTGTTGAGGGCCGCCGGTGGCACAGCCCCGTTGTCGTCAGTGTCCACGGTGATGAGCTCCGTGGACAGCAACACGCTGACGGCATCGGAGCCCGCCTTGCCCTGCACCTCGCTCCACGTGTAGGCAGAAGTGTCCATCGGAGGATAGGGCTTGTCCCATACGGCCACGCCGAGGTACTTGCCGGGGGTGGTGCCGAGATGCTGGTCTTCGGGGGAGGGGATATAGGGACAAGGCTTGTCGCCTTTTGTCAGCTGAAAGTTCCGCGCATACAGTTCTGCTTCGACACCGTCTGTGTCCGATTCGTTGTTGTCAAACCTTACCACCACGGACGACCAGTCGGCGTTCGGGTTGTCTTTTGTGGAAAAGACAACATCAAAATGTCGGTATTCGGTTGTCAGCTGCTCTTTGTTTATACGCCGCATGCACACTTCCTTCACGGCATTGTCATACAAAAGAATGTCTACAGAACTGACATGCCCATTCGTCCTGATGTCCGCAGAGATTACATATCTTTGGTTCGGCCCGAAAAGACCGTCCGTGTTGCCGCGCTTGAAGACGATGTACTTTTCCTTTTTAGAAGACGTGACCACTTTCAGTTCATTGCCCCCGACATTTTCACCGGAAATAATCATCGCCCCCGAGAGCAGGTTTCTTCCGTCCAGGTCCGATTCAAGGTATAACGACACCCCCATGACCTCCACCGTTCCGTCCAAGTTGTCCATTCGAAGTTGCAGCCTGCCGTTGCCCGTCATGACCGGTACATCACACACGTTCCAAAAGGCGTGCGTACCGTTGGATACACGCTGAAATGTCGGGTTGCTTACCAATGTCCCCCAACCGGGAATGCCACCAACGGGATTTGCCTGAAAAAACATGGTAGCATTGGGTGTGGTGTTACCGGACACCTTGACAACAGCATGGATGACCACCCTGCCGCCTTTGGTGAATGGTGTGAATGCCCACCACTTTTGGACCTGATTTTCTTTGTTCAGTCCCTTTATGGTGACTTTTGTGTCCCCGATTATGTGGTTGCCCTCCACCAAATTGGCAGGCGTGAAAGTCTTCCCCCCGTCATTCGAGTAACGGAGGAAAGTGTAGGAGGGCTCCTGAATCTTGTGGAACGTCACGCGTCCCCGTGCCTGTATTGCCATAGATTAGAAATCAATGAAAGCCTCGAATTTGGTGTCTATACCGGTGCGCATGTGCGAGTACCTGATGCGCACGGTACGGTTGGCGGAAGTGCCGAGCCCATTTTGGGTGTTGAACGTGCGCTTCACCTCGTTGTTGGCCACCGTCCACCCTGGGAAGTCAGAAGAGGCCGGAGCCCATGTGGCATCCTTGGCCTCCGCATCCGTGAGCCGGTAAAAACCGATGGTCTTGCCTGTATAGCTGCCGTCCTCCCAGACCTTGCCGCCCTGTTTCATAATCCATTCCAAGGGTACACCATTGGTATGTGCAGTGGATATGCTCTTGTCCGACCCTCCGTCGAGATCGTAGGTGTCGGTCATGTCGATGATGGTCCCTACCGCCGAGCAGCTCTTGTTGAAAGTCGAGCTGTTGGGGTCGGTGTCCTTGATGGTCAGCCGGACATTGGAGATGTTCAGCACGGCATTGCTGTTAACGGTGAGCGTGTCAGTGTTCCACCCGCTGAAAAGACTGCCGCCGGGCAGTCCGCTGCCGGCAGGCGCAGTGGCGGCGGTGATGGTCTTGTAGTTGCCATCGGTGCCCTGTATCTCCCATGAGTAGGCCACATTGGTGTTGTCGACGGCCCCGCCGCGCACCATGTGTCCGGACACCCGTACATCCTTGGCGACCCCGGCCACGGTGGTGAACACGCTGAGCGGAGTGTCCATCACGGCGATGATGGAAGTGCCCGCGTTCTCGACCTGCGACAGCTGGATGACAGCCGTACACTGCTGCGAGGCCCCCGTGTCCGGATCTACGTAGGTGTACTCGCACCTGATGACGGACGAGGCCTTTTTCAAATTATGCCCGAGTACAAGGGCGAACTTGTCGGCGGATGTCGTCTTGACGGTGAAACCGCTTTGGCCGCTCACGATTTTATAATTATCAAGATACCACGTGCATGCGCCGGATACCTTGTTCTCGCCGCCGCTGCCGGAGATGGTCAGTACGGGGACCAGTACAAGGTTGGTCTGCGTGTAGTCCGGCACATAGCTTACCGGGTCTTTTGACATGATTTGCTGCGTGCTGATGCTTGGTGCCAGCATGAAATTGATTGTCCTGCCGTCAACTATCTTGTGGAAAGTCACCCGGCCTCTTGCCTGTATTGCCATGATTCTTTGTATTTTGTGATTAAACGATTCCTAAAATGAAAACCTGTCTTGCACCGCCACCCTGTCGTTTTCGTCGAGCAGCGCGCATATAATGTCCGTTTTGCCGGCCATGTCGGTGTAGTCCAACGATACGGATGTGCCTGCATTGGCGTGCCTTTGGCCCCACGCCTCGTCATCGGACTGCGGGGCCTCGCTTTCCCGTGACCAGACGAGCCGCGAAGCGTCTATTTTGTCGGAGACATCCTCTCCGTCCTTGATATACGAGACCTCCAGCGTGGCCACGTGCTGCTGCCCGTCACGGTAGAGCCGGTCCCCGTCGGCAAGAAGGAGCTCGAATCTCGTGACCCCCTTGCCGTCCTTGCCCGGATCGCCCTTGTCGCCCTTGTCCACCTGCTTCTGCCACTGCGGATTGCCGACGGCTGGTTCGGAGGTGACAACCGTGCCGGGAGGGGCCACGCAGAGCCACAGGGAGCCGCCGTGGGACACACGGTCGTAGTACGCGTATTTCTCACCGGCCAGCCAGATTCCCCGGTCGGCCACGAGCGGCACGGCCACGCCGCTAAGGGACATGACCTTGAAAAGCTGCGTGGAGAACACCACCTGCCGGGGCGAGATGATGGCCGTGCGCCTGCCCGTGAGCGTGTAGGAGTTCACCTTGTCATACCACACGATGGCCGGAGCGTCGTCACCGTTGACGATGACATAGATGAGGGCCATGCGGTCGGTGTCCGTGCGGTTGCCCATCTGCACGAGAGAGTCTTCTGCGGCCGGAATGTCGGAGCCCTGTTCGCAGTCTTCCTTGCTAAGGTCTATGTAATCGTCGCCCACGGCGGTCACCCTGCGCCAGTAGCTGCGGTTGGACACGCCGGCATATTTGCCCTCCCTGATGTTGAATGTCTGACATCTCGCCTGGTCATTCGCTTTCCACAGGTTGGTCGTGGCCGTCGTGCCGTCGTCCTGATAGAAGTGGCAGCGGTAGGCCACGCACCGGCCCGCATCCGTGGTGACATGCCCTGCGGCATCCACCATCTCCACCCGTGTGACCTTGGAGCCGCAGGAGGAGAACACCATATTGCCGCCGACATACGAAAGCCTGCGTATCTCCAGCTCGTGGAATATGGCCTTGCCCCACACGATGAGGTCGGTGACGGAGAGCTGGTACTTTCCGTCCTTTCTCCGGGTGAAGCCGAATCCGCTCTCCGAGACGATGTCGAAGTCGGCAGACTGCAATACTTGCGAGATGATGAGAGAAAACAGCTTGGCCCGGCCCTCTTCATCTATCTCCGCCCCGTCGAGCTTCAGGGATTTCAAGACAGCCTCGCCAATCCCCGAGATGCCGTATTTGTTCTTAAAGGCGATGCCGTCAAAGAGCGTGAGTAGAAATCGGGTGGTATCAGGAATATCCTTCCGCAGCAGCTTGTCCCACAATTTACTGCCTGCACTGATGTCATTGGCCTCGTCGGCATATCCTGCACTCACTTTCTTCGAATCGAGAGTGAGGTATTGGCCGAACCTGTCGAGAGCCGCAAGCACGGACATGTTGTCATGTGTATGTCCGAATGCCCCGTCGCCCTTGTAGGCAGCCGTAATCTCACGGGCGAGATATTCGAGGATGGCGGCTGCCGTCGTAACATTCCATTTGTCGGAATAGGGATTCTGAACCGGAAATAACGCCCCACCGCTCAGCTGCAGCCTGTCCAGCTCAACCAGACGTGGGGCGACCGTAAAAGACGCTACATCAGGGATTTTGATGTCCAGCACCTCTGCCGGCATGTCTGTCCGGGAAAGATTGAGATAAGGCCGGGCATCGGCGTATTTGTAGGTGAACGTGTAGCTTGAGGGCAGCTCCTTGGCCTTCCAAGTGACATCGCTGTCGGTGACGACTATCCTGCGGATGCCGGCATCCACATACAAGTATTTGCCGAGCGAAGGGAAGAAGTCGAGCAGCCATTTGCGCTCGTCACGGGAGAGAAAGCCCGTGTTTTTCTTGAATTCGCGTTCGGTGTCAACACGGTACTCCTCCGATTCATTTTCTATCTCCACGACGCTGTGGGTGTGCTTGGCGGTATTCTCAGAGTCGCCGTAAGCGCGGAAAGTGTCTATCCCGCCCAACGAGTTTTCGAACAGTACCCACTGCTCCTCTTCACTTCGGATGTCGGAGGCGTAATACCGTTGGATATATGTCAGCCGTGTCCCCGAAGCGTCTTCCACCCACACATCATAGTAGGACGGCAGCTTGCCGAGCTTTCCGGCTATGATGGCATACTGGACAGGAACCGTCCACACCGAGCCGTTGGAGAGATTGGCCATGGTGAGTGTGGTTTCGTCGTACTTGCCGTTTGCATCCACATACGCCTTGCAGCGCACCACGGAATCAACCACCGCATAATAGGTGAGGAATTCGGGAGTATAGTAGGTTACGGGCTTCACCGTGGGCTGCCAAGTAAGAAAATTAGCCTTTAGGAAATTGACGGCGGAGTCGGCAAAATGGTCAACGCCGGCACGCAGGACGGAGAATGTCCACGAAAATGTGCCGGAAGCACCGACCTCGGCAATGTCCACCTTGAACCGGCGGACGACGGAGGACTGCCTGTAGGCATCGGAAGTGTCCTTCAGCTCGAAGGAGAGCAGGGGCGAGACGATGTTTTCCAAATCCACCTCGATGCGGTTGGACTTGTTCGGCGTATAGGTGTGCCGGACAATGGCCGTGCCCGTACCGGCATCGCCCAGCACGAAAGTGATCTCGTTGCGGGTTGATATGACGAAGTGGTTCATCGAGCCTGAGAGACAGAGTTCGTCAGGTTTCAGCAATATATCCATAGGCCTTTTGCCGACTCTCCCGGAAAGGGAGAAAACCGGATTGTTGGTTATACATTATATTATTGTCAGGGCAAATTTACGAGAAAAGAATGTTCCCCTAAAGGACACTACGCCTTCACTTGGGGACACACTCCAGCCATACCTCCGTCTTGGTGAATTTCCACTTGCTGTGCCTCCAGAACGAGCCGTGCCGCAACATCTGCGAGGTGAAGGAAACCTGCCTGCCGTAGGGACTGCCGACATAAGCGGCTGAGGGGACAGGAGGATAAATGGTGGTGAATGTGCGGTCTTTGTCCAGACCGGCATTCTCATATTCACCGCCGCTGACCTCCGTCTGCCGCTGCCTTCCCACCCACTTGTAGGCCGCCTTCATGGCCGGCAGCTGTTCGGCGATGACAGGGGCGGAGACAGTAGGTTCCATGAGCGACACGGTGCGCAACTCCGACTCCACAGGCTCATTCTTGCCACCAAGGGTGAACTTCAGCTTGTTGAAGAAGAACGTCACGCCACGAATGACCACCTTGGCGTAGGATGGCAGATTCTGCTTCTGCGACTGTGAGAGCAGGAGACGGGCCTTCATCTCGTGCAGGGAATTGCGCAGCAGCAGGTCGTAGTCGCGGTAGAACCGCTCGAAGATGCCGTCGGCCCCATGGTAGTAGAGTGCGTAGCTGAAGATGCGGGGACGGGAGGCGTCATGGATGTCGTAGGACGAGACGGTGCCCTCCGGCCGGCCCGATGAAAGATAGCTGAAGGCAAGCATGGTCTTCTGTTTGCTTGCCGACTCCGAGTCCGTCTCCTTATCCTCGCCGGCCACCACCATCTTGGAGTTGCGCGAAATGTAGGGGCCGACAAACAGATAGGTGCCGAAGTCGGTGGTGACCTCCGCACCGTCCACGGTGCCCTTGTGCCTGAGCTGCCGGAACTCTGGCATGAGGTCGGGAATCTTGACTTCCTTGGCCCCGAGGTCTTCGCCGGTGTTGTAGTCCTGCGAAGCCTCTCCTATTTTGGTGATGACCTCGTAGTCGCCGGAGAATCCCTGCTTGTAGAAGGCCCCGTCAACCGGATTGAAATAGGCACCGGGATTGGCTTTCTCCATGTCGTCGATATCATCGTAAGAATTGGAGATGTCGGTGTCCACCTTGTCGGCGGACGCAAGCGTGATGCGCCGGTAGTCCTTTTCCGCCTTATACGAAATGACCGGTTCCGAAACCATGCAGCGGGTGAGGTCTTCGGCCGGCGGGGCGGCGAGGGCATCCTTCAGGAAAATGACACCGGCCGTGCGCCTGCCCTCATCAGAAGTGAACTCGCAGCAGAACTTTTTCCTGAAAACGGCTATGAAGTCGGCGCAGGTGACATCGGGCACGAGGTCGGCGACCTTGATGCGCCCATTTACAATGGCATCCATGACATTGTTCACGACTACCATCTTGGAGAACGGCTCGGTGCGAGTGAAGAAATTGTCCTGCAACTCGTAGCCGAAGTGGCTGAAGATGCGCTTCAGGAGATGGTTGGCCCGAATGAACGGCGATATGTAGTAGCCGGGGGCAAGCGTGATGGGCACCTCACCCACATACTCGGTGCGCTGCACGGCATTGTAGAAGTCGCAACCGTCATCGGAGACATCGGGCGAAAATGCCGTGATGGCGGGCTCGGTGACGAGCTGGTAGCCGTTGCCTATCCATTTCCACACATCCTTTGTCTTGACCGTAGTCTCCTTGCCGTAGGCATTGATCATTTTGTAGTTGAAACCCGAATCCACGCCCGAATCGTCCGTGACGAGTATGGGGAATATGCCGTACTGTTCATGGGTGTTGTCGCGCAGACGGCGGCAGAACTCTATGCAATCCTGCACGGGCGTGTTGGAGCCGATATGCGGCACCTGCACGTACTCGTCCTTGAAGATGTCCTTGAGCTTCACATTCTGGATGCGGGAGTAGAACGAACCGTCGTTGATATAGAATGAGGTGGCGATATTGCCTTTATATTGGGCGGACAGCACCACCTGCCGGCACTGGGCGAAATACTCGCCGTCCTGAATGGCCACGTCTGCGGCGGCCATCTTGGTGCGACGGCCGAACGAATCGGGGAAACCGAGCAGGCGGCGGTTGCGCTCTGAAGCGGGCAGTTCGAGCGGCGTGGTCTGTTCGCCGTAGTCGTTGAAAAAGGGATTGGTGCGTTCCACCTCTATTTTCGTGTCGGGCTTGAGGTTGTAGGCCTCGCCCTTTTCAAGATTTGTGATGCGCATGGTTATTTGCTTCCTATCTTGCGTGCCTGGTCACGCAGCTGTTGTTTCTGTTCTATTTCGTCGAGTGCCACGGAAGCCGGGATGCCTTCCGAGGCGAGCCGGTCAAGGAGGAGGCACAGGCGGTCGAGGACGGGGTAGGTCAGAGTGGAGGACTGCGACGCCGTCGCAGTGTACCCGACTGAAGGGGCCGGAACCGAGGGGCCGGATTGGGGGGAGAGGAAACCGCCCGAGGCACGACCGGCAGCCTGCCGGATGAAGAATTTGTTCATGTCGAGAGTGCGGATGGTGCCGGCCCGCTGGGCGTGGTCGATGATGTCGATGAGTGGCGAGACGGTGGGATTCTCCACGGCGGCATTGGAAGCCACCCATTCCTTGCTTCGTCCGGCCGGGCCTTCGCCCACGAGAACGGTGGGACGGTTGATGTAGCCCCGCCTACCGGGCTCGTAGGCGGCATGGAAACGCCTGCCGTCCTGCTCGCGCTCGACATCGATGCTTCCGCCAGACTCAAGGCCGGTGGCCACACGGGTGCCGGAAGAGGACGAGGAAGAAGAACCGCTCAAGGTCATCTTTTTCACCTTGTTGCGCTCGGCCAAGGCGGCTGCCAGCTGCGCTGTGCCCGTGACAGTCATCAGGGCAGCGGCAGGAATTCCGGCCGGCCATCCGAGTTCTGCGAAAGTTTTGGCAATGGCAGCGGCTGTGGAAGCTATAATCTGCGAGGCCTGAATGGCAAAGTTGACATCAGCATACTTTTTCTGTATTTTCAATGTCTCGTTTGCCTTTTTCTTCTCCAGCTCTGTGGTATCCTTGCCTGCATTCTTGGCAGCTTCTATCTCGGCATCATACTTGGCATTGACATTGGCCACTTCTGCATCCTGAAGGGACTTAAGTGCATTTCCGAAGAGATTGCTATAATAATCAAACGACTCTTTCCAACGATCGAACTTCATCTGCTTGACGGCTTCCTCATATTCCTCCTCCGTCATCATCTTGTTCTGGAGATGCTGCTTGAGCTGTTCAAGCTCGGCATTGTAGAGTTCCTGCTGTGTGACCAGCCCGTACTGTTGGCGGATTTGGAACTTACGCTCCTCAAACTCTTTCGTGAGGTTGGCCACAGTCTGTTCCTTTTCCTGCTGCGTGGCCCCTTTTTCATCAAGGCTTTTCTTGAGCTGTTCAAGCTCGGCATCGAACAGTTCCTGCTGCGTGGCCAATCCATACTGCCGGCGAAATTGCAGACGGTCGGACTCCGCCTGTTCTGTGTGCTTGCTTATGATTTTTGCTTTCGCAGCCTCGTATGCCTCTGTCAATGCCACTTCGTCCTCGCCGTTTTTCCGGGCTATCTCGAGGGCGGATTTGTAGAAGGCCTCCAAGGAAGAGAGCTGCAGCTTGTGGTCAAGCTCCTGTTTGTCCCGGTCGCTCATGCCTGCCTCCTGCATTTGGCTGAGCGCATCATAGTATTGCTGTCGGGCTGTCAGTGACTTTTCCCAAAAGGCCTGTCTGGCTTGTTGCTCATTGGCCTCTTGTGTGAGGATGACACGCTGCCGCTCATTGCCGTCTTTTATCCGCAATGCCTTGGCCTTGCGGGTGTAGCTTTCCTCTATGGTCAATACTTTGGCGGCATGGGCCGTCTCGAGTGACACGACAGCCCCGTCATATTCTTCTCTGGTCTTCTTGCGGGTGGCAAGTTCCTGCTTGAGTAAATTCAGACTGTCATTGTAGGAGGCCTGCTCCGCATCGAGTTCCTGCTTTCTTGCATTGCCGAAAAAAGCTTTGTCCTGCCGGCCCACCTTGTCGGTCTGTGAAGTCTTTTTGCCGGTAGAGGAGTGGGTGTTTTCAAGACCGGCCTTGCGCTTTTCCAATGCCGCTATCTGGGTGTCTATCTTTTTCAAAGATGCCATGTCGCCCACCTTAATGGTCAGTCTCTTTGCTTTCAACGCATCTATTTTCTTATCAATGGCATCGAGAGCAGCTCCAACCGTGCCAACATTGGCTTTGGAACTGTCGCTGCCCTGACCATTTCCATTATCTGTAAATAGCTTTTTACCAAACTCCTTTCCAATGGCATCAAGGGAAGTGTCTATGACTTTTATTTTGTCCGCAGTTTCCTGTAATTGACGGGACATCGCTGATACATTTCCAGAATAGCCCATAGCAGCATTAACATAGCCAGGAGCGACAGCACCACCAGAAGTCTGTGGACGCCCAGCATTGTTTTTCGTAAATTCAGATTGCTCTTTCTTGAAATTAGCCAGTTCTTGCTGTTGCTGTCGGTATTTGATAATCAATTCAGCCTTTTGCTTACCCAAGTCTTTGATAGCAGACTGCGCTCCCTCCAATAAAGCCTTTTCCTTGAGGGCGTTGAGATAACGTGTCAAGGCTTGTGTATTTTCATCGTAAACCTTTCCCTCACGAGAGAGTTTAGCGGTGTAATCAGGGACAATCTTCTGAAGGGCAGCAATAGCGTCCTTACGCTCAGCAAGAGAAAGCGAATTGTCATGGATACGCTTAGTGAGCATCTCTATCTTAATGCGTTCTTCCTCTACCTTGCGACCAGCTTCAGACTGTATGTCGTTGAGCTTTTTCTGTGCTACAGTGGCAGCGTCGGTACGCTTGTTAAACATAAGCAACGCACCGACAACAAGGGTGATACCACCGAGGATAAGTCCCCATGGGCTAAGTTTGAGAACAACGTTGAACGCTTTTTGCAAGGCTATAGAGGTAGTCATCGTCTTGTTGAGAACAGCATGGCGCAAGGCAGACAGCTCAAGCATAGCATTTTCCACAGCAGCTGCAGCTGCCTTAAGTTTGCTTACAGCAACGGCGCGCTGACTCCATAAGTATGCCAACTTTTGACCAGCAACATAGGCGGCATAAGTGGCGGTGAGTAAAACAACTGCCTTGGTAAGGAGGACTAGTGTATCTCTATGCTCAACAAGATATTTGAGAGCCTTGATAGCACCTATCTGTATCTGACCATAAATATCTGAAAATTCCTCCTTGAGAGGTAAAAGCGTTTTTCCAAGAGCAAGCTGAGCGTTCTCTAGTTCGACAGTACGCTGGGCTGCACGATCAGCAGAAGAGACATAGGTCTCGCCTGCCTGTGCAAGATTTTTCTCGACAATGGAGGCGACACCTTTCATGAAGTCGCCAGTTTCCTTTGTCTTCTCTGATATCTCGGCAGCAGATAGTCCGAGGTTGTCAAGTATCATAGGGGACTTACGTCCAAGACCTGTTACGATAGAGTCTACCATATAATCGAGAGACTGTCCCGTCTGCTGAGCTTTGAGTTGGGCAAATGAGAGATACTTGCCGAGGTCTTCAAGAGGAATATGAAAGTCTCGTGCTTTGACAGCAGCCTTCATCAGCTCAATGTCAGATACAGTACCTTTGGTGGCAGTGCGGAGTTCCTGCAGATATTCAGGAGTACCAATCTTATCGAAGGCATGCGAGATACCGTCAGCAGATTCAGCAAGTTCTACACTCTTTTCTACAGATTCCGAGAGCGTACTTACAAGTGATTTTCCCCAGCCTACAAAGGTTTCAATACCTTTAACAGCAAGCTGACCCAAGAAAAAATTATTATAATTATCAGAACTGGCTAATTCCTTGAAACTCTTGGCATTTTGCTTTAGTTCTGCCATTCTGGCATTGACAGTCTTAAGACGGCTCTCAAGGGCTTCATATTGTTTGGGGTTGAGCGATTGGGAAACATTATCCAATTCTTTTTGCAAAGACTTTGATTGCTTACGGAGCTGCGACATAGTCATAGCATTTGTATCTAGGGAGCGTGTTTGCTCTTGGATACGTGAGGTTAAATCCCTAATTTGCTTGCCAGTATCTTTATAGGAGGCAGAGAGTTTCTTGTACTGTTCAGTCTCTTTCTTGCCCGATGCTTCGAGCTTAATCATCTGTTGGAGGCGTTGCTTATTTTCGTTGCGAAGAGAGGCAGACTGGGTTTCGAGTTTGTGAATCTCTTGTTGTGCCTTTGCCGTCTTAACATCAACGGTATACTGGATTTCGTCTTCAGAAAGGTGCTTATTTGCCATAATGTTTATGGGTTTAATGAACGTTGTAACTGGTCATGAATGGTTTTTCTTACTTCATCGGTAAAGCTGAAACGGAGCTGGGGAAATGTCTCATGATAAAGAACTCCCCAAACGACACGGTTATAAAGAGCAAGGTTGCGTCGTTTGAATTTAGCTATACGGTCATTTCGCTGGCGGTAGGCCATATCAAGAAAGCGAAGATAAGGTAATATACGAACGAAGACCGTATAGGATTCGCCCGAAATACTCGTGTTGGAAGAATGTTTGGAGAGAGAGGTAATCAGGCGACCTGACCGTAGCTGATAATTGCTACGCACAACGGATTCCTGCGTAGCATAAATTTTAGAAATACCCTGCTGGAGGGAATCGTGGACGAACTTCTTACGAATGAGACTGTCTGTTACCATACTTGCTTTTTATGCTGCAAATATAGTAACAGACAGTTATAGGAGAAAGGACAGAGAATATCCTATTTAACGAGATGCCTGTATAATGGAATGCCTATTATAGGTGTGAGAAAGCCACATAACCCAATATAGAACAACTTTACAGACCACGGCTCGCCATGTGTGAAAAACGGCATCAAGGCAAGCGTTGTCAAAAGAAAAATTGCTTCTAAAAGTACCATAATCCTAATATTAATTCCAATGCAAATATAATGCTTATAGTTGAAAATTGCAAGTCATTCCTCGAGTATTTCAGTTTCTATGGCCCGGAACAGTTCAAATACGACTTGTGGAACCATAGAATTGCCGAGAGCTTTTATGGATTCCTGTCGCCATCGGGTGAAAGGAATGGCAAGACGAGATACATCAAAGGGTAGCCCATCATTTCCTCCACAAATAGGGGTGACAGTTGGGAAGTTCCGCCACCAACCTTGTGGGCAATCTGCTCCGCCAAGTTGCTCTGTTCCGCTTTCGGCTTCTTGTGTGCTTTCAGATTGCTCATCGTCATCATAGACCTCTTGCCGTCGCTCGCCACCGGAGTAAGCAGCCAGTCCGCTTTGCTGAACATTTTCGGCAAGTCTTTCTGCTTGGACTTCTCGCCTCGCTCCTTGAGGTTCTGAGCACTGGGAGTCGGCAACATCCCATTGAGTGCCATTGCCGTCAGCCCTGACCCCATCTGGCTGCTCGGGTTGTAACTTGTCGACCAGTGCGTTGCCTCGGCTGCATTCGGGGTCGGCAGGATTCCGTGGAAACAGAGGTAGTCCAGCAGGCCGTTCGGGCGTTGTTCTCCGTTCTTCCGGCTTCCCATCGTCCGTCCCCCCTTCGCGCGGAGCTCCTGCACTCTCTTGCTGTGCTGTATCTCCACAGCCAGTGGAGTCGGTAGCAGTTCCTGCGGGCAGAACTTCTGCTTGCCGTTCTCGCATACTTTCAGCCCCTGCGTTACAGGAGTGGGCAGCATGTCCGAGTAGACTATCTGACTCAGAAGGCTGTTGTATCTCGTCCCGTTCCTGTAGCCGTTGCGCTTCGCTCTCGCCCTCATCGATGCAGGATCCTCGCAGAACTCCATCGTGCATGGTGTCATCAAGAGGTGTGGGAACATTCCTTCGGGCGATGAACCACACTCTGTCCCGTTGGTGTGGCGCACCGACGGAACAAGCCGGAATAACAAACGGTTGGACGGTGTATCCTTCACGCTCAAGGTCTGTACAGACGGTTTCGACAACGAACTGTTGCTCTTTTCGGTATATGTCGTCGTCCTCACCGAATAGAGAGGTTGTGCATCCCACCTTAACCGCCTCGCCGGGCTGTACCATCGAGAGGATGCCAGCAACATTTTCACCAATGACGAAAGAGGGCTGTATCTGCCTGATTGCTCGTAGCATCTCCGGCCAGAGGTAACGGTCATCATTCGCTCCAAGTCGCTGTCCTGCTGAACTGAATGGCTGGCATGGAAAACCGCCTGTGAGTACATCGATTTTTCCTTGCCATTTGGAGAAGTCTGCCTGCTTGATGTTTTCATAACCGATTGAATTAGGATACCAATAATTGAGAATGGTGTTGCAGAACTCGCTGATCTCGCAGTGAAAGACATTTTGCCACCCCAGCCAAAAGGCTGCGAGCTCGGGTGCGCCAATACCGCTGAAAAGCGAGGCGTGCATGATAAATCTTTTCATTCATTTCCTTGTTTGTTTGTCAATGGCAAAATTATATACTTCTATTCTGTTTGTAAAGGACACCTCGTCTCCCGACGAAGTGCCCTGACAAACAAACATCCAAACGAATGGATGCTTTGACAAAAAAGAAAATTATCGTTCACGGAACATCCATTTGAACGACAGCCCCTGCGAGCCGGGACGGTTGCAAAAGTCGAAGCCTGCCTGATGGAGTGCTTCAAAGACTTGGTTGGTGGCGACCTTGGCCGACGGGTCTATCTCCTTGATGGCCTGCACCACTTCTTCGGTGGAAAAGAAGTGGGTGGCTTCGGCCGGAGCGGAAGCCGGGCGGTAGGTCACTTGCAGGGCAGCCACATAGATGCTGATGTCGGTGATGGGGGCTTCTCCTTTCTCTTCTGAGGAGAAGGGAGATTGTTTGCCATTCTGTTCCATAACTGTATGTGTTGACGGGTTAATAATCCGCACCGCTGACTTCTGAAGGGCTTTCAGGGCAGAGGGCGTTGAGGGTTCGCAAATTGTCCTTGAGGGCACGGAGCGTGCGCAGCATGTCGAACGTGCCGGGACGGGGCTGGCCATCGGGGCCAACGAAAGTGCCGCCGTCGTCGGAGAATATGCGGTTCTCGATATTCTCCAAGGTGCCAAGGCACTCGAGGAAGAAGCCATCGCCCACCATCTCGTTGAGAGCCGCAATGGTGTCTTGACTGACGAAGTTGAGAGCTTGGTCTACCGGTCGTTTCATGCCTTGCCTCCTTTCTTTTCCGACTGATTGACACGATAAACCAAATAGGCTGCGCAGAGCGCGGAGACAGCAGAGGTGAGGGGCTGCTGCTCTACGGCAACGGCGGCGATAATCAAGCACAAAGATACGAGATTGATTCGGATAACCAAACGACGGGTGACGGTGAACTCGCAAATACGGCTGTAAAGCTCACTCTTTTGGTCGAGCCAAAGGTTGAGAGACTTGATTTTGCGCTGTATCGTAGCACGTACGTCGATAGGCTGCTGCACTTGGGCAGAAGGCTCGAAATTGATTACTTGTTGCATATTGCATCAGTGTTTTAGCGTTTCCCGGATCCGCCGGGTGCGGATACAGAAAAAGCGGACGCTCTTCCTGTTCGCTAAAACACCGATGCTGCACCCGAAGGGCAAAAATCGTAGGAAGGCATCCGCCACTATCTTAACCGCATCAACGAAGGGCTGCAACAGAACCTGTCATTGTGCAATATGGGCCATAAAAAAAGCCCATCGTTCCAATAAGGTCGGGGCTTGAATATCATCTCGCCCTTCGTTGATGCTTAACCGCATCGATGTCTTAGCAGTTGCAAAGATAGAAAGTATTTTTGAAACTGCCAAGCTTTTTGCTGAGAAATTATTTAAAGAGGGGGAAAATCATCATAGTTTGGTTTTTCGTAAGGAATGCCATACTCATCAAGAATTTTGAGTAATTGCCACTCTTTAAGAACCTCAATAGGAAATCCTTGTCCTTGGAGGTCTTTTATTTTTTCCTTTTTCTTTGGGCCCGCAGCATTACCTACTATGACCATATCGGTATTTTTACTAATGCTCGTGTTCATGTCTGCTCCATATAGCCTTAAAAGTTTCCCAAGAACATCACGCTTAGGAAAGGTATCTAACTGCCCTGTTACAACTATTTTCTTGCCAAAAAACGGAGTGTTAGGATTTTCCACCTCGTTAGCTTCGAGTGGTCTTAAAGTGTCTGAATCAAGGTGCCTGTTTTCTTTTTCTGCAATAGACGGAGTTCTGACTTTTTTCATAGACATTTTAATCTCCGCACTTTTCCGTTCACGAATGCAAAAATTAATAAATGTGTTGATGTTCTCTTTACTTGAAAGATAATCTACCAAGTCTTTGTCAATAGTAAGATTGTTAATTTCCATAGACATAAATATTTAAGTTTATTATGCTGCAAAGATACAAACTTGCAAGGGGAAAGGCGAAATATATTCTCACCTTGCATAAAATTTATTTTTCCCAACGCAACCTATATATGCGTCCATGTATGGGATTGGCACAGCAATAGGAATACATTTTATTTCCCTTATCAAACGGAACGGTCTCTAACGGCTTATAATCTCCGTCTATTTGTGCGTCCAGTTCCTTATATTCAAGGATTGCAGGTTGATTGAATGCGGAATTTTTATACGACAACAACACTCGAAATGTCATCATATCAATGGGAGAGTCCAATCTACAACTAATCCAAGGTTGTGCCTTGTGGTCTGGGTCATCATTTTCTGTCTTTATATGAATGACAGTGCTCTCATTATATTTTAAAGGATGTTGAAATTTTATTTTTGCCTCATCCCATTTCCTCTCATCGTCGTAATGTACAATGTCTTCAATTGTTTGGGATGTAGAAGATAGTTTGGGTAAAATGCTTCCTGTCCACTTGAATTTATAAGGTATATGTGTGAGGAATAGACGTTTACATTGTATCATACGAAAGGATTCAAATGTTGATTTCACGCCATCATGAGATTGGAAAATACAGAAAGAAGATATACGACGATAGTCTTCGTCCGAATTGTCCAAAATCACCTTGTTTATACCTCTAAGAATACCACATATCAAAATTGCAAAGCCCAAGCATAGTACTGTTAAGGCAATGAGACCAGCAGTCTGATTGCCTACAAACATAAGAATTAAACTTACGATGGAACAAAGCGAAGCAAAAATAGCACATATAGACCCTATATATGCTCTCAAGAAATCAAATACTTTCATATCTTCCTTTGTTCGTATTGGTGTGCGTCTATGCGTCTGTACCCATAATTCTAAAAGTTTAGAAGCCACTCGAAAGTGGCCTAAACTCTGCAAGAAAGCAGAGCGATGCTTGATTGATACTGCAAAGATATAAATAATAAACGTAAGTGGCAAATGTTTATGATATTATTTTTGCGTGATGAAACTTTTTTAACGTAATGATATAATAATGTATTAGTTGAAAAAGCCTCTCGCATACACGAGAGGCTATGGATGCGCCCGCAGCCCACAGGCGACTTTTGTTCAAATCGGCGATATAGTTGATGCCGGGGCTGGAATATTGTCGGCTGCGCGACGGATGCGGTCGCTCAAATCTACGAGCGCACCCTTCAGCTGCTGTGCCTCTTCAGGGGTAAAGCCACCCACTCCGCCATTACCGTCGATGCCGTACATCTTGTGTTGGAACCAAGGTACCGACTTCTCAAAATAGGTGCGGGAAATTTCACGCCATGATACGCTCAAGTAAATATCACGCATACGGTTCTTCATATCGGTGATTTTGTCTGCTTTTCTAATTGCTACTTCCATGCTCTTTTCTTTTTATATTTATCTTTTAATGGCTCTCCCCGGAGGGAGAACCTTTTGTTTTCATTCTTTAGGCATGTCCGTCATTCTGTCGAAGATGTTCTGTGCAAATTCAAGGAGCTCGGGATAACCATTGGGATAACTGTTGCAATAGTTTCTGATTGCTTCAATGAGGTCTTGTTCCTCGGGGGTAACCTCCATTTTGATTGTTTCTTTCTTTTGTTTCATACTATATCTTTATTTGAACAATGCAAAGATACTACTTTTTTGGATAGTAACCAAAAGTTATACTATCTTTTTTGATAGTAAAGCGCGTTTTTAACATTTGAAAAAGCCGTAACAGTTTGGGAACTGCTACGGCTGTAAAGAACGAGCGGCGTGTTTTATTCTTCGGACACGAAACCGTGGTTGATGAGGTCGGCAAGGAAGGCCTCGGGGCTTTCGGTGCTGACAAGGTAGCCTTCGAGTTGCTGAAGACGGCGGGCAAAGCGGTGCATGTACTCTGTGTCCGTGCCCTCGCTGTCGAAACGGCTGCCCATGTGGAGCTGGTGGAGAAAATCGGCCGGGGAGGTGGCGACCACCCGGTCGCCATCCTTCAGCCTGTAGGTTGTTGTCATACTGCTAATTTTTTTGTTCTCAAGCTGAAGTAAAGCTTTTCGCTGTCGGTAAGGAAAGGAATGTTCCGCAGTGTGGTGCCTGTTCGCACCATTCCCTGCTTTGCAAAGATAATCATTTTTGCGAGAAAATGAATCCAAGCGGACATTTTTGTGAAGTTGGTCGAGCCGCCATGCTGGCGGAACTCCACCGTGCGGTGGCGTGCGTAGGCTTCGAGATTCACCTTGTGGTAGCGGTTGTTGTTAAATGCTGCCCGAAGCTGGCCGATGTTGGCGGCGCGGTTGATGGTGGCCTCGGTAACGGCGGTGAGGCCCTTGCAATAACGGTTGTTGCGTCGGCTGCGTGGCATGAAGCGGTCGATGACTCCCTCGAGGCGTTTGTAGGTGAGGATAAGGTTCTTCCAAGTGGCAAGGTCAAACTCGGCAGCGTCCATGTGGACATGGAGCCCGCAGGAGTCGTTAACCCTGACCTCGCAGAGGTCGAGCACCCAGCACACCTTTTCAAGTTCCTCAAGCCCCTGCTCGCCGTGGAGGATGGGACTTACCAATTCGAAGGTGTCGTTGCCGCAAAGGCTTGCGTCCGTTACCAGTTTCCAGTGGTCGGCGTGGTCGGTGTGGTTGTAGCCTTCCACCTGTACGCTGATTCCTGCTGCGGTAAGCTCGCGTGCGAGACGGTCGCGCGTGCAGTTGCAGGCTTCGATCTCCACCCCGAAATTGCGGTTGAAGGTGTAGTCGAGGGCCGGCGCGATGGCGGCCGCCGCTTGAGCTGCCGTGTCGGCAACACCCTGCATCATGCGCTTGTAGACATTCTGCACAAAGCCGTAGTTTCCATTTGCCACAAGGTCGGCAACCTGCCGGCGTGTCAAGCCGAGGGCGAGGAGCTTTCTTATTTTGGAGGTTTTTGTTCCGTTCTCGTTGAGAATGCCTTGAATTTGCTCGTTCATAATCTTCGTTTTTTGAATGTTCTTTGCATAAGATAAGCTGCACTCGGCAATCAGAAAGTAAACTTTCATTGCACTCGCTGGCATTATCTTTGTTTTCTAATTGTACCGCTAAGGTAACACTATTAGTGCGGACACGCAAGTAGTATCGCCTTTATAATCAGCGGTTTAGAACTGTTTATCTTCTGCTAAAAGATGATATGAAAAGAGCCGTCGCAAACGTTGCGGCGGCTCACGAAACCTGAATCAATCTAATGGCTAAAAACTAAAACCTATGAAAACATTTATTTGACTAACCTGTAATATCTTGCGTATGTGAGCCGGGTGTGGGGATTACGGCTGATGATGTCCATGCGTACCTCGCGGCAGCCGAAACGGAAAAAGAGAAACCGCTTGGGCACGCGATGGACGATAATGTCAAGGGTGTCGGAGGAAGAGACGGTGCCACGGAAAAGGGAGTCGGACACACAGCCTGAAAGGGACAGCCACGGGTCGTGCCAGGAAAAGCAACGGGTGGACGGGTGGACGGGCGGACGGGTTGCCTGACTGTCAACCGGTTCACTCGTCAACTCGTCAGCCTGTACACTCGTCAGCGGTGCCTCAATGTCGGTGCGGGTGGAAGTGGCAGCGGTGGCAACTCCCGAGATGCGGGAGGGCTTGATGCCTATCTGACGGGCGACCTTAACCAAAGTGTCACCACTCTGTCGGAACTCGTCCGGGCGGAGGGTGAGTGCCTGGGTGGACGCATGGCTGTTGCCGGTGTTGGTTTCGGTAATCTCCACCGTGCCGTTGTGGAGGAGCAGGCTCTGGTTCTCCTTCAGGCGGTCGCGGTCGGCTTTCATGTCACTGTAGGCCCGGAAGGCAAGAACAGCAAGCCCTGCGAAGAGGAGCATGAGAATGGCAGTAACGGCATTCCAACTGGCATTGATTTTCGGGAACATAGGCTTACTTGCAGATTTGGCGGACGGACTTGATGAGACTGAGCATCATTCGGAGATATTCGGGTGAGGTGGCATACCTGCTGCCCCGGTTGTCGCAGATGCGGCGTGCGAACTCCTCGGCATCTTTACGATATGGCCACGCGTCGGCATAGCCTGGCTTCCGGAGGAGCCGAGTGTGCTCGGCAAGACAGTCGGCGAGAGAGTCGAAGTCCTTGAAGAGGCGGTAGACGGTGTAGTACCACTGCTGCCTGCCCTTGACCTTGCAGACGGACACGACACGCTCGGGGGCGTTGAAGGTGCGGTCGGGGGTGTTGAAATACTCATGGGTGAGCACGAGGACGGTCTTGCCCGTCCAGCCGCTGCCCTTGGTGATGCCGAAGAGGTTGTACTTGCCCACCTTCGACTTACCCCAGCCCGTCTCGAGGATGGCCTGTGCCGTGACAAACTCGGGGGCGATGTCGGTGGTCCGGATGGCTGCCGCATAGACGCGGCGTGCGAAATCACGCTGAAGTTCTGTTGCCATTACGAATCTTTCTTAATATACTCGCCCTTATCGTTGAAGTCTTTCAGCCGGCGGACGAATGAGGTTGGAAATATGGGGTAGATGGCCTGAATATTCTCCACACAGGAGAACCCTTCACGCACCATCATGAACACGCAGAGATAAGTGCCGATCCACTGGGTGGTTCCGACGATGCTGCCCTGCACGGTGTAGTTGGTGAGGACATTGGAGAGGATGAGCAGCACGATGTAGACTGCGATTTTCTTTCCAAACTTGCTGAAGAAGGATTCACTGGAGGCATCCTTGTGGAGCAGGTGCTTGACCACGCCGAGGATGGTGTCGAGGATAACGGCGATGCCTATCCACTTGGCGAATTCCCAATCCTGATAGAGGTATCGGGAAAAATCTGCCACAATGGAGAGTGGCATCGAGACAATTGATATCATGGGTAGCTTTTTCATTGTTGCCGAACTGAAATTTATGATACAAAGGTAAGTCATTGCAGCCGACGGACAAAGGACCGGTATAGACCGTGGGTGCCGAGACTGTCGGGGGCTTCACACGACATCATGAGCGTCCAACCGACGGAGTGGAGCTCGGTGGCGACAAACGGCACTATTTCGGCTTTGTCGAGATTGCCCCGGGAGAGCCAGTCGATATGTCCAAGTTCCGCATCGGCAAGCAGCCAGGCATGAACCCGGGAGAGCAGGCGGAGCGTGGTGTCGGAGGCAAGCATATATTCGGCGGCATCGGCGTGGTTGGGCATCTTGTTGGCCACAGTGATGGCCATGCGTTGCGAGAACCGGAAAGAGCCGGGGCCGTCGCCAAGCATGTCGAACTCACCGTAGTCCACGAAAAGGAACGAGCCAATGAGCTTGTCGACGCGCTGCGAAAGCTCGTCGAACGACTGCCCGTAGACATAGTTCTTGATTTCGGGGACGCGGGCCTCTTCCGGAAGGTGGCTGAGGTCGGTGAGCAGGTCCGCATAGCCGGGGTGGTCGCTCGAGCCATTGGTGAGCATGGACTTGACACCCGCACGGTCTGGATATTGGGCGAAATAGAGAAATTGTTCTTTTATCATAGGATTTTGTCGATAATGTCGATGGGAAGCCCCACCTCACTGCTGATTTTGACTTTATCCCATCCTATGCCGTGCAAATCCTTGACGGCATCGACGGTTTTCTTGCGCAACACCTTGAGATAGGTGAGCATGTTCATCCGCTCTATCTGTCGGGTATCTCCAAGCCCATCCTTGGAAAGGCCGTAAAGCGCATCGGAGGCATCGAGGGCGATAGGGCTCTGCTTGCCGGGCTTGAACTTGGAGAGAAGAGAAAAGTGGGTCTTGTTGAAGAGGTAGTTGTTGAACGCCTGAAAGTTGAAGGAGACGGCTGCCAAAATGTGGGGAGGCAGGGAGGCAAACTCCTTGGAAAGTTCGTGTGCCCGCTCGGAACTGTATTCCCCGTCCGGGTAGTAGAGGATGGCAGCCATGAGGGGAAGTGCCTCTTCGCCACGGCTGATGAGCTCGCGCGCTTCGATATACTGGAGAGCTGTGAGCGAGCAGGTGAGCATTCCGAAATCGGTGGCGATACGGTAGGCTTGGTAAATCTTGCCATTGACGGTGATGACAGGCAGAAGCTGGGCACAGAAGCAGAGGTCGACGACATACCGATAGTCGAGCCGGCGCAGCACACGGGCCAACGGATGGTGCAGACGGAACGGATCCGTGCGCCGGCAAAGTTCGTAGGTGCGGTTGTCGAGGCCGGCAAGAACCTCGTTGTCGTCAGGGTAGTCGATTTGAAAGAGGAACGTGAGCCGTTCGGAGATGGCCACGAGGTTGGCTATCTGCTCCTCGCTCCGGAACCTGCGTTTGGCCCATCCCATGATGTCGCAGAGATAGTTGATGCGCACCTCTCCGGCAGACAGTCCCCCTGCCGCCATGCGCAGGAGGTCGGCCACGAGATGCAAATAGTGCCGGGCGCCCATTCCCTCCCATCGGTTGGGGATGGTGTAGACCTGATTGTCATATACAAGTTCTATATCCTTCATGGCAGCATTACGATATTGTCGTCAGGACGGTTGTATGCGGAATTGGAGCTGATATCGGCCACGGTGTCGGTAGACAACAGCATGTCGGCATTGGAGAGGAGCTCTTCTGATTCCCGGTCAAGCCGGTCGGCAAGGGAGAGGGTCGCATCGCGCTCATCCTTGCCGGAACGGCTGGCATGGCTCTCGTCGAAAAGGTTGCGGATGGTCGGTGGAAATTCAAGAATGTCGAAGCGGCGTAGCGACTTGGCAACGGTCTTTTTGGCAAGGCCAAGTAGGAGCATCGGACGGACACGCCCGGCATTATCGTCGGTGATTTTGGCGAAATAAACCGACAGCAGCTCATCAAGGGCTTCTTTCTGAAGAGGGATAGTACGGAAGAAGAAAAGGTAAGACGCGTCAATGGGATAAACCATGTCGAAATCGGTCATGGTTCTGATTTCACAATCGCTCAGAATGGAGAAATAGCGGGTCTTACGCCATAGCGCACCCGGGGAAGTGGTGTCATCATCCTGTACCTCCGTATCCATGAGCAGCTGCACGATGGTGTCCAGCGCATTGCAGTAGTTCTCCATATACGAACGTCTCATGGCCTCCAGCTCGTACTTGTAGACATCCACTTTGTTTTTACGACGGTTGATGCTGTCGAAGACGAGCTGCGTGGCCATGGTCATGTTGGCCATTGCGGCACGCAGCCCTTCCAAGAGGGGCGAATTCTCGTTCTCCTTGGTGATGGCTTGGAACACCGCCGGGCTTATGACTGTCTCCACACGCTTGCGAGCCGTAAGTCCGGAAGACTGGAGATCGTTCAAATCCATGTTTGTTTCGACCCCCGGGGCATACCGACTGAAGGTGAAAAAGTCTTTAAAAATGTCTGTGAGTATGTTCATGACTGTTGCTGGTTTAATCTGTCTTTTGGGGCCACATCTTCCTGCCTCTGCGGCACCTCACGGTAGAAACCGATGCGGTAGCCCTGCTTATAGAGGTTCGGGAAGTTGAGCTTCAGAGCGAGATTGAACGGCTCGGAGCAGATCTCGTCCTCCGGAGTGAGCGACATGATATAAATAAGGTAATTGTAATAGGAGTCGGAGCCTGATTTGCTGATCACTCCGTCCTTGTCAACCGCTGTGATGGAAGCGTCCAGCCCGACCGAGGAAAGCAGGGCCTGTTCAGTACGTTTGTCGTAGGAAATGAGTGCTTCGATATATTCCTTATATTTCAGATCTATTGTCTCTATCTTCCACTGTTGTTCATGGCCGGACGAGTCCATAAACGATATGGAGGAATAGGCCTTACCCTGGTTCTCGGCCCCGCTGAGATAGTCGCCAATCTTGCGTAGCTCGAGGCGCATATATTCCACAAGCACCGATTCGCGGTATTCCGTACCAATCTCGATGCCGTTGTATTTCAACAGTTCCTGCTTCTTCGATTTCCTCAGTTTGTTCTCCTCTGTGAGCTTCATCAACTGGTTTCGCTTGCTGCTGACCCACGCATTGGGAATAATGATGTGTATTTTGGCCGCGAGGGAATTCTTGAGAAAAGAGTTTATATAGGTGGCGGTCTTGTTGCTCCCCTGAATGTAGGGGCGTGCGCCCTGATGGGTTTCATTCACGCCGTAGAACTCATCAACCGATTTTTCACGATGATGGGAAACGGCTGCAAAGTTATAGTTATCCACCTCCGAAAGATTGAACTTAGGGTATATCTTGTAATTGCCCAGCCCGTAAGTCCACCTGCCTACGGCAATATGGTGGAAGTCACTGTAACCGATTTGCTCGTAGGCAACATCCTGCCGGGTGGTGGCCAGACGGCAATGCTTGTTTTCCAAAGGTTCGAGCCCGGCAACCGGCATCAACCCCAGACGCTTGCCACGGGCAAAACGCCACTTGCAGAAGAAGTCGCCGAAGTAGTAGAAGTTCTTGATGCAGGTCTTTGCAAATTCCTGTGCCGTGGTCTCCATTCCGCGCTCGCCCCAGGTATTCACCCAATCGTCCCATTCCGGCAGTGCGGTGTATTCACGCTTGAGCTTTCCGTCTTTCACCGTCTGCGTGTACGCGCAGATGCCATGCCCGTACAGCATCTTTATCTCCTTGCTATACAGGCGCGGCAGCAGCCGGTTCTGCTTGATTTCCATCGTCACTTCATCACAGAGGGCGTTGTTCAAGCCACGGGCGCATATCTGATAGCCATTGACACTGAGCCACTGGTGCTCATGGAACCGGAATGCGGCATTGAGGGGGATGGACAACCCGGGCTGGGCAAAGAGCTGCTGCCCCTCACCTATCTGGAACGAAAGCACATTGCCGTCCATGACATAGTTGCCTACATTGCCGTAGAGTTCTATCGTATCGTTGTTCATAACCAATTTATCTTGTGTAGTTTATATCCGTCCTGCGGGAATCCCATATATCTGATGAGTATGCGGTAGCACATCTTGGGCTCGCCATTTCCATCGGTAAAGAGGAAGTAGTTCTCGGAGTCTACCGCAAACCTTTCCTGCGGCAGCTGTGTGCGGTATTTGCAGTGTTCCTTAACCACAAGCCCGTCACCGGCCATGCCCATAGCCCTTGAATAGGGGAAGAAACACAGCGTGAAGTCCCCTTGCGGGAGCTTGCTTATCTCCCTCGCCCATTGCATCGCATCGATGCCGTCCATTTCAACAGCCTTCTCCATCACTTGCGAAATTACTCAATTTCCCTATTGGGGCAAAGGACGGAAAGCGAGGGACACCGTCATATTTCCAACCATTCGACAGGTTGCACCTCATTATCCAAAATCAGCGGTGCGTGGTAGTTTCCGTCGATTGGACTTTTTTATTTTTGTTTTTCAGAATGTAAGGCGTTGATTTTCAATAAAGTATGTTTCTAACCTATGTAAATAGCCCCCGTTATTGCCCTATTTTGGCCACTTTTTATACCAGATATTGGACATTATTGGCCGTTATATCGTGATATTTTCAGGCAAATCATCGGGATAACTGCTAAGTTCGCGCTTCACAATGTCGGCAAAAAGACCATAAAAAAGATAGATTGCAGCACTGGGGAGCTGCGTGGTTAGGCCCGGCCGTCGCTTTAGCCCCTCCTTCTTCTCGCTCGACTTGTCCAACTCTATTTTTCCGTTAGTTTTCTTTAACGGAGATATGAGGATGGCACTGCAAAGGTTCGGACACTCGTTCTCGTCAATACGCACCTTGGGGAGCAGAGGAAGTTTCTCTGCAAAGAGTAATTGGCACAAACGGAATTGTTGCCAGTGGTATATGGTGCCTTGGCCCTCATTGTAAAGAATGACGGAAAACCCGTAACTCTCCAAGGATGCCTTCATCGTAAGCGAGTCGGTGGTGATTTGCTCCAACTCCTCCTTTGTCTTGTTGCCGGCCCGGTCGGGATAAAGGTGGATGATCTTGTTCACGGCATCCGCTCCAAAGAACGAATACACCTGCTGCGCAAGGTTCTGCTGGTCATCGGGGATATATGCCCAAAACTCCTTGATGATGTCGAAGCGGCGACCGTACTCCTTCTTCTGGCCAACGATGAGTGACTGGAAGTTGCCCGGGTCGTAGCCTATATAGAGTGGCTCCCGCTTATCGTAGTGGCGCAGATAGCGTGCCGTGAGCGTGAAGTGGTCCTTGAGGTTCAGCTTCAATATCTGGTCGTAGATGTAACTGTCCTTGAACTGGTGCCGCTCGTGGTCGTAGGTGGTGAAAAACTTATTGGTCACCTCCTTGTGCCGAATGGCGCAGATGGCGGTCAGGAACTCGTCCATGTCGAGCGTGTCGAGCTGGGTCTTGAAAAACTTAGGACCGAGAATGTCCTTATTGCAGAACGACGACGCACGGATATAGTAGATGGCATTGCGCCTCATGTCGGCAAGGCGTGGCTTCCACCGGGAGATGAAGGCATTCTGCTTCTGTGTTTCGAGGCGTATTTTCTCCATCACGACGGGGTTTTTCGTCTGCCGGAGCTCCTGCTGCATCATAAAGAGGCGGTAGGCTGACGCGTTGATGGCGAGCGACACGGATGCAATCTCATCGATGAGCTGTTTGTCTGTTTTATTCTCGTACTCCTCAAACCAGTCGTCTTCGCCCAAGTCCACCCGGGCGGTATCGCTCACGCCCGTCACGCCCTCGTAGTAGGCGGAGCGGCGAATGTCGGCCGAGCCGCCACGCAGGGACGGGAAGAGCCGGGATTTGAGTTTCTCGCCGCTGTTGTGTTTCATCTCTTCCACGAAGGCGTGTACGGCATTACGGCCGGCAACACTCTCTGGTTGGTCGCTGCTGACCAACTGGAGGTGGGCCCCATTGCGGAAGATGACCGAGTGCTTGGCATAGGCAATTGGGTAGCGTGGGTGACGGAAGTGAGAGGGCAGTTTTGCTTCGCCCACCACATAATCGATGCCGTACTCCAGCATCGGGCGTTGCTTCCCACCGACGATGACGGGGCGTGAGAACGAGGCTTGAATATTGGGCCACACATTGGTCATCAGGGCAACGTAGGTTTTGTGAACAAGGAACGAAAGCTCGCCGGGCATGTCGTTTGCCACGCGGATAAGGCGTGGCGTGATCACGCCCTCGGTCTTTCCCGTGGCGCGCGCCCATTCGGCATAGAGCATATTCGGATCTATGAGATTGGCAAGAAGCTGCACATGATTCATGTAGAAGTTCTCGAACTCCTGCGGATGTGTTTCCTGTTGAATGTCAGTCATTTGGTATCTCCTGTATGATTTCCGCATCTTCGATGTCGGCATCGCGCAGCAGGCGTTTCTTCTCCTTACCCTCAATGGGCAGAGAATCAATGAGCGTTATATAAAAACCTTCATTATGCTTGGAGGCGATTTCCTTAAGATTCTTTTTCGTAAAGCCGAGTTCCTCGGCGGTGAGTGTCGGTGTGAACAAGAAGGTAACACCGAGATTGCGATCGGCTTCTGCTATTTCTGAAGAACGTCGGCGGCATTCCAAGGACGCATCATAGCAAGCTTTCATTCCCTTGTAGTCACGCTGCTGGGCACACAATTTGGCAAGGTCTTCATACTTGTTAGCAAAGTTGCTCTCCCAGACCTTGATCGGCACATTGCAGTCCACCTGAAAGTAGTTTATGGCCTGATAAATGCGCGCCATGCAGGTGCGTTCTTCGATCCTTAGCCTTTGTTCGGCATTGATACGGAGCCGCAGTTTTTTCGCTGCACGGGTGATATTCCGCTCGAACTCAAAGATTTCAGCGGCCCATTGCAGCTGCTGCAAGAAGGTCTTGATGTCTTGAGGAATTCCCTCGCAGTCACCATTCGTAAGGAATGTGGATATAAGATCAGGATGAATGGAGTCTAATTTTTCAAGTTCACTTTTCATATACCAAAAAGTTTGAAACGCAGGTCTTTCTCCGAACGCTCATTTTTGCGTTCTTCCAACAGTGTAATGGCATCGGTATCGCCTTTCTCCGCTTTCTTGGCAAGTTCCGCGTCTATATTATATTCGCCGAGCGCACATCCTTGGCGGTATGCCTCGTAGTAAACATCTCCGGGAATGTCTATACGAAACAGCAAGGCCATGCGCTTGGCCTTTCTCAGCCCGAGCAGTTGGCAAATACGCTCAGGGGTGTAGCTTAACGCCCCGAATGTCCGCACCTGCTGGACATACTCGTCTGAAAGAACATTGTCAACTAACTCTGGCATAGGATAACGCTTTTGGTTTCTTCACTTGAAAGTATCCTGCCGTCCCTCTCAAGGAGAATCGGCTGTTGCGGGAACATGGCTATAAATCTGCGGACTGAGGCCGCAACGTATTTCGGGTCTATTTCCATGCCGTATCCAATGCGATCAGTCTGTTGGCATGCCATAATCGTCGAGCCGGAGCCGGAAAAGAAGTCCACGACAATCGCTCCGTGCTTGGTGCTGTTACAAATCGGATAGGCCATCAGGGCTATTGGCTTCATGGTAGGATGAATGCGATTGGCCTTGGGCTTGTCAAAATTCCACACGGTAGTCTGCTTCCTGTCCGCATTCCAATAGTGTGCGGCTCCAGGCTTCCATCCATAAAGGCAAGGTTCATGCTGCCATTGGTAATCCTGTCTGCCCATTACGAGCGTATCTTTCACCCAAATGCAGCATTGGGCAATCTTGAAGCCAGACTCACGGATTGCCCTGCGGAAGTTCTCTCCTTCGGAATCCGCATGGAACACGTAGAAAGAACCTCCCGGTTTGACAACGGAAAACATCACATCGAAGACGGACTTGAGAAATCTCAAGAACAGGTCATTCTCCATAGAATCGTTTTGGATGGTCAGCTTTGCCTCTCCACCACCTTCGTAGTTGACATTGTATGGAGGGTCAGTAAGAATCATATCTGCCACACGACCGTCCATCAAGGCAACCACATCTTGTTTGGAACGGCAATCCCCGCACATCAACCGGTTGTTTCCAAGACGGAAAATATCGCCGGCGCGGACAAAACCTGAATGGTTTTCCTCTTCCGAAGTAAAGTCCGCCGCATCCTCCTGAATGTCCGCCGTCTCACTTTCTCTTGCGAACAGCTTATCTCCGGCGATGGAGAAATCCGTCTGCTTGACTTCATAACCAAGATTGAATTTGGACAGATCATCAACCTTGATGTCATATTTGGCAAAGAGAAGCGTATCGGGGTTCTTCTGTGCGAACTCCGAGTTGTATGCTGCAATTTCCTCTACTGCCTCACGCTTGTTGGAGGCTTGTATTTCCTCGTATGGGATTTCAGGAATATTGAATCCATAGGAGCGAAGTCCGAGGAGTGCTTTTCTGCGCTGATGGGCATCTATGATCCACAGTTTGCCATCAGGGTCTTTCCACACTTTGAATGAATACTTGAAACCACGGGTGATGATAAGCATTTGCAGTTTCGACAGTTTGTCAGGATCCGATATTTTAAAGTCTTCCTGAAGCTCATTAAAAGAATCCAGCGGGGCGGTAGGGAGATTGCCCAAATTAAATACTTTTATTGAATTTTCCATTATTTGCTGTTTTGTTCAAGCACCATCTTGAAGAGGCGTTCACGCTCTTGGTGGCGTTCGAGGTTCTGTTTATCTTGCTGTCTGTGGCCCTTGCGGTCGCTGCGCTTGAGGTAGGAACGGTAACGTTTGATATTGTCAAGCACGTTCTTATGCCGGCGCAGGAACTCGGCGGGGTCAGCCTTGAGGAGTTTGATGAGCCCGGCTATCTCGGAGCGGCCGAACAGTATCGGATGCTTGCAGAGATATTTGCCCATATCGTTGAACGATTGCAGCTCGGCGAATGCCTGAAGATTGCGGATGCGCAGTTCTGCCATGTCGGCAACAGCCTGAGCGTTCGGCTTGTTCTCCAGCAGTTCGTCGAGCTGCTTCATCTTGCGCCACGTATTGATGCGGTCATTGTAGAGTACGGTCGCCATCTGCACGTCGGCATCGTCAAGGTTTTCCCAATCTATTTTGGGGTACTCTTCTTCTTTGCGGAGGGTCTTCCCTTCTTTTTTTTTGAAGTTTCGGAATTTTCTTTCGTTTCTGGAGGAGCTTTTTCCGAGGATTCCTGCTGCTCCCCTTGGGTGGCTGCGGGAGTCTCGTCGGCTGGAGGCATTTCACCTGATTCTTCGCCCACAGGAGCCCCACTGTCGGGAATTCCAACGGAATTAACGCCATCAGTTTTCGGGCCGAGTTCCGAGTTTTCCCCACCTGTCGGCACTTCTGTTCCCTCACCGGTTGTCGGTTTTTCGTTTCCATCGCCTATCTGTTCAGAGAATTCGGTTCCTGTTGCCTGTAGTTCTGGGTTCTCGTTATCATCGCCCACAGACACTTTTGCGGCGAAGAACTCGCGGCGGTGAAGTACGATTTCGTCATGGGTACAGACATCAAGCAACTCGAACAGAATGTCTTCCCCGTTTTTATTAGGAGCGAGCGTATAACGCGTGAGGTTGGTATTACCCGGAGCCTTTTCCGTCAACAGCAGCAAGTCGGCTTCAGCAGCAAACGGGTTCTGAAGCTGCCGAAAGTGATTGAGCTTTTCTTTTGTACTATACATAATTGAAAGGTGTTAGGTGATAGGTGTCGGGTGATGACTGCCGTCTGACACCCGACACCTGACATTTATGCTTCCACACGTGAAACTTCCACAAGGGTGGCGGTGTCAAGTACACGGAGCGTGAGAGACGCACCTGTCTTGCCCGTCCACGTGGCCCCGTCTTCGAGGACAAAAGTCGTGCCGTCGGCAATGGTGGCCGGCTTGTCTGTTCCTGTTCCAACAAGAGTAATGAAGCGTCCCTTATCACCCTTGCTAAGTCCCGACACGGTGGCGATGGCGGCAGCGGCTCCCGTCCCATTGGGAATGTTGTAGGTATTGGAACCTGGGGTGATGGCAATGTTAGTGGCCCCAGGCGCAACGTTGGTGGCTGCCACAACGGCAGGGTTACCCGTGTAAACGAGCGGCAAGTCTACCGACGACC
>OBVC01000244.1_pt1 | contig 35227 bp, 39 predicted proteins | sample 1494991 | NCBI WGS metagenome assembly OBVC01 (sample SAMEA2579955, study PRJEB22360) | human gut metagenome
CCTTGATCTCTTCCGGAGGAACGGGGGGGCCGAGTTTAAAAAGCCGTTCGTGATCCGCAAGCTCATCGAGCGCGGCATCGTGAAGACGGTGAAATCCGCGAAGAAGATCATCGACCGGAAAGACCCCGTGATCTGGGGTATTCTGGAGAATGTCATAAAGGGACACCCCGTGCTGATGAACCGTGCCCCGACCCTGCACCGTCTGGGTATTCAGGCGTTCCAGCCCAAGCTGATCGAGGGCAAGGCAATGCAGCTCCACCCGCTGGCATGTACGGCGTTCAACGCCGACTTCGACGGCGACCAGATGGCCGTGCACCTGCCGCTGGGCAATGCCGCCATTCTGGAGGCCCAGCTGCTGATGCTCGGTTCGCACAACGTCCTTAACCCGGCCAACGGCGCGCCTATCACCGTGCCGTCGCAGGACATGGTCCTCGGTCTGTACTACATCACCAAACCCCGCAAGGGCGTGAAGGGCGAAGGCCGCGTATTCTACGGTCCTGAGGAGGCTATCATCGCCTACAACGAGCGTCAGGCGGACCTGCACGCCATCGTGAAGTGTCTGGTGGACGACATCGACGAGAACGGCAATCCGATTACCGAATTGAAGGAGACGACCATCGGCCGCATCCTCTTCAATCAGGTGGTGCCCAAGGAGGTCGGTTATATCAACGAAATCCTCACGAAGCGTTCGCTGCGCGACATCATCGCCGTGGTGATGAAGAAGGCCGGTGCCGACAAGGTGGCCGCTTTCCTCGACGATATCAAGCATATGGGTTACCAGATGGCCTTCCGCGGCGGTCTGTCGTTCAACCTCGACGCCGTGATTATCCCCGAAGAGAAGGAGAAACTCGTGCAGGAGGGTTACGAGCGTTCGGACTCCATCATGGAGGACTACAACATGGGTCTGATCACCAACAACGAACGTTACAACCAGATCATCGACGTCTGGACGAACATCAATACAAAGCTCACGAAGGTCGTGATCGACACGCTGATCAAGGACGACGACGGTTTCAACCCGGTATACATGATGCTCGACTCCGGCGCCCGTGGTTCGAAGGAGCAGATTCGTCAGCTGAGCGGTATGCGTGGTCTTATGGCCAAGCCGCAGAAGTCGGGCGTCGAGGGCGGTCAGCAGGTCATCGAGAACCCGATCCTCTCGAACTTCAAGGAGGGACTTTCGGTGCTGGAGTACTTCATTTCGACGCACGGTGCCCGTAAGGGTCTTGCCGATACCGCGCTTAAGACCGCCGACGCAGGTTATCTGACCCGTCGTCTGGTGGACGTTGCGCAGGACGTGATTATCAACGAAGAGGACTGCGGTACGCTCCGCGGCCTGACGGCTACGGCCATCAAGCGCAACGACGACGTCGTGCAGACCCTCTACGACCGCATTCTCGGCCGTACGGCCCTGAACGACGTGATCCATCCGCTTACGGGCGAAGTGATCTGCAAGGCCGGCGAGGAGATTACCGAGTCGATCGCCGAAGCGATCGAGAAGTCGCCGCTGGAGTCGGTCGAGATCCGCTCGGTGCTGACCTGCGAGGCGCGCCGCGGCGTATGCGCCAAATGCTACGGCCGCAACCTTGCCACTGCCCGCATGGTGCAGAAGGGCGAAGTGGTCGGCGTGATCGCCGCTCAGTCGATCGGTGAGCCGGGTACGCAGCTTACGCTCCGTACGTTCCACGTCGGCGGTGTGGCCGGCGGTACGGCCGTCGAGACCAATGTCGTTTCGAAATACGAAGGCCGTCTGGAAATCGACGAGCTGCGCACCGTCAAGGGCAAGAACGCCATGGGCGAGGCGATCGACATCGTTATTTCGCGTCAGTCGGAGTTCCGTATCGTCGATCCCAAGACCGAAATCGTTCTTTATACGCACAACCTGCCTTACGGCGCGACGCTCTTCATGGCGGACGGCGCCGAAGTCAAGAAGGGCGACATGATCTGCGAGTGGGACCCCTACAACGCCGTTATTATTTCGGAGTACGAGGGCCGCGCCGTTTACGAAAACATCATCGAGGGCGTTACCTACCGCGATGAGCGCGACGAGCAGACCGGACTTTCGGAGAAGGTGGTCACCGAGTCGAAGGACAAGACCAAGAACCCCGTCATCAAGATCGTCAACAAGGAGGGCGAGGAGGTCAAGCAGTACAACCTGCCCGTTTCGGCCCACGTCGTGGTGAAGGACAACGCCAAGATCAAGGCCGGCGATATCCTGATCAAGATTCCGCGTGCCGTCGGCAAGTCGGGCGGCGACATCACCGGCGGTCTGCCGCGTGTTACCGAGCTGTTCGAAGCCCGCAACCCGTCGAACCCCGCCATCGTTTCGGAAATCGACGGCGAGGTGTCGTTCGGCAAGATCAAGCGCGGTAACCGTGAGATCATCATCACCTCGAAACAGGGCGATATGAAGCGTTACCTCGTGCCCCTGTCGCGTCAGATCATCGTGCAGGAGAACGACTACGTGAAGGCCGGAAGTCCGCTGTCGGACGGCGCCATCACTCCGAGCGACATCCTCAATATCCTCGGCCCGACGAAGGTGCAGGAGTACATCGTCAACGAGGTGCAGGAGGTGTACCGCATGCAGGGTGTGAAGATCAACGACAAGCACTTCGAGGTTATCGTTCGCCAGATGATGAACAAGGTGCGGATCGAGGATCCGGGAGACACCCGTTTCTTCGAGGACCAGACCGTCGACAAGTGGGAGTTCATGGACGTCAACGACGAACTTTACGACAAGGTGGTCGTTACCGACGCCGGCGATTCGACGTCGCTGCAGCCCGGACAGATCGTTTCGCTGCGCAAGCTCCGCGACGAGAATTCGAGCCTCAAGCGCCGCGACATGAAGCCCGTGCAGGTGCGCGATATCATTCCCGCAACCTCGACGCAGGTGCTGCAGGGTATTACCCGCGCCGCGCTGCAGACTTCGAGCTTCATCTCGGCCGCATCGTTCCAAGAGACCACCAAGGTGCTCAACGAAGCTGCCATCCAAGCGAAGGTCGATCCGCTGGAGAACCTCAAGGAGAACGTCATCTGCGGTCATCTGATCCCCGGCGGTACGGGTCTGCGCGAGTACGACAACCTCGTGGTCGGGTCGAAAGCCGAGTTGGAATCGCTTCAGCAGGCGCAGTAAACCTACGTTATATATACGATTCGAAAGAAGCCGTTCCAGAAGGAACGGCTTCTTTTTTACCTTGTCCGGATTTTTTCATTGTCTTTATCACGTCACTGTCCCGATAATTATGCGTAAATCGAAATGGTTCATAATCCCGGCGGCTTGGCTGGCTGTTTTCTTATCGGTCGGATGCGTTGGCCGCCCCAAACCGGGCGTTTCGGCGCAAGCGGAGATGACCGCTCACGGAGTTGCTGCGAATAGCTGAAAACCCTGTACGCTGCAGCGAAGCGTGCTTGGCGCTGTTCGAACTTACGGGACCGGTGAAAACCTGCCAAGCAGAGAGCTGGCAGACCGGAACTGCCGAAAAAGAGTGCGAGGAGTGGAGAGGATGCGCGGGCCGGGATGTCGGCGTTGCTGCCCTGTGATACCGCAGGCCGGATCGTTATTTTCATACGATGACGCCGGGCGGCTGACGCGGACCCATGCGAATCCCGGCCCGCAAAAACTGCGGGTTCCTGCCGGGGAGAGCCTGTCCGGGTTATTTTTTGTCGTTGTAACGCTTGGCGAGACCTCCGGTCGATGTTTCGCGGTAGAGACTCGGCAGGTTGTGGCCGGTTTCGTTCATCACCTCCACGACCTTGTCGAAACTGACCATATGCGAACCGTCGGAGAGCGTGGCGTAGGCGTTGGCGTCGAAGGCTCTGGCCGCGGCGATCGCGTTGCGTTCGATGCAGGGGACCTGCACAAGTCCGCAGACGGGGTCGCAGGTCAATCCCAGATGGTGTTCGAGTCCCATCTCCGCGGCGTATTCGATCTGCGCAGGCGTGCCGCCGAACAACTGGCAGGCCGCGGCGGCAGCCATGGCGCAGGCCACGCCGACCTCGCCCTGACAGCCGACTTCGGCGCCCGAAATCGAAGCGTTGGTCTTGGCGACGTTGCCGAAGAGTCCCGCCGTGGCCAGCGCCCGCAGGATGCGGATGCGCAGGAAGTTGCGCGAATTGGCCAGATGGTAGAGCACCGCCGGGACGACGCCGCACGAGCCGCACGTCGGGGCCGTTACGACGGTGCCGCCGGAAGCGTTCTCCTCCGAAGTCGCCAGCGCATAGGCGTAAATCTGGGCGCGGGATTTCAGCGAATCGGTGTAGCTCTTCGATTTGACCCAGTAGGTGCTGGCTTTGCGGGCGACTTTAAGCCCTCCGGGCAGTACGCCGTCGTTGTTCAGGCCGCGCTGGATCGTCTCGCACATCACGGTCCATATCTCGTCGAGGTAATCCCAGATTTCGGGACCTTCGCAGTCGGTTACGTATTCCCAGTAAGTCTTGCCTTCGTGGCTGCACCACGCTTTGATCTCGCTGACGGTAGTCAGCGGGTAGATGCTGTGCGGCGTTTCGAGACGCGACGTCTCGTTTGCCAGCGCACCTCCGCCGATGCTGTAGATGGTCCAGCTGTCCGCGACATTGCCTGCCTTCAGCCCTTCGAACAGCATGCCGTTGGGGTGGAAGGGCAGCACGACTTCCGGTTTCCAGACGATTTCGGTCGGAGCGAGAGGCTCCAGCACCGAGAGGATCGCGGCGTCGGTAAGGTGGCCTTTGCCGGTGGCGGCCAACGACCCGTACAGCGTCACGCGGTAGGCGTCCGCATCGTGACAGCGTTCGGCGAAGCGTTCGGCGGCTTTCTTGGGACCCATCGTGTGGCTGCTCGACGGGCCGTTGCCTATTTTGTACAACTCCTTGAGTGATTCCATCGTATCGTTGTTTTCGGGGCAAAGACAGTGCAGGCCGGGCGCAGAGACGAATTTATTCGAACCGTGCCGGGACGCCGCCTGTCTGAGCGGAGGTTTATCCGCCGCAAAGATAATGTAAATGTCGGAATTTTCTCTTCCCGAAAGAGATTTGAAGAGATCGGAGGCCTGCCCGGCTGTTTATAAAACAGGAGAGAAACCGAGGTTTCTCTCCTTGTAGTCTCACCGCGACTCGAACGCGAATCTAGGGTTTAGGAAACCCTCGTTCTATCCCTTGAACTATGAGACCCTGAAAAAAGCGGTGCACCTCCGACGAAGCGCACCGCAAAGATAATAATTTTTCCCGTTTTTAGAAACTGAAACCTACGCCGATCGAGAACGTGTGGGCGCGGGCGGTGTAATTACCCGAAAAATCGGCGATCGGGCTGGTGAGCTGGCTTTCGGGAATGCCTGCCGCCGTCAGTTTTTCGTTCACGATGCCCAGCACCGAATTGGTGTAGGGATAGGAACCCGTGCGCTCCGGATCGGCCGAATTGACATAGCCGTAGGCGATGTCGATGTTCATCCATTTGATCGGGCGGAAGGTGACGCCGGCCGTATAGGCGAGCTTGGTCATCGACGGGGTTTCGGGATTGAGGTAGTCGCTGCGCACGGGGCTTTCGTCCACGTACATACCCATGCGGGCCGTCAGCCAGTCGAGAGCGTGGTACTGGCCGCCGAAGCGGAACGCCAGCGTATTGGAGTATTTCTTGTCGCTGACCGGAATGTTCAGCACGGGAGTATTGCTGTCGGGGTCGAGAATCCGGACGTCGAGCTGGTCGTAGGCGCTCCAGAGCACATATTGCAAATCGACGGCGAATTCCCACTTCGGAACGGGGCGGAAGCTGACGCCCCACGTCAGCGACGCCGGCAGGGGCAGTTCGGTCTTTACGACGGCCGACGTGAGTTTGGCGGGGTCGAGACCCAGCTGGGGCAGGAGCTGGCCGATTGCCTGAGCGATCTGGGCGTTGTCGATCATACGCAGGTCGATCGAACCCGAATTGACCTTCATTTTGAGTTTCGAACGGTAGGTGAAGCCCAGCGACCACTGTTCGTTGATGTCCCACATCATGCCGAGGTTTACGCCGACGGCCATCTTGGCTTTGCCTTCGAGGCCCAGCGACATCAGATTTTTGTCCCCGGCCATTTCGAAGAGGTTGGGCATTTGCGGATTGAGCATTTGCAATGCGCCCATGAGCGCCTTGTTCTGCGCGTTGTCCGCACCGATAGGCAGCAGCGAACGCGAAAGGTCGAATTTACCCCATGTCATCATCAGACCACCGCCGACGGAGAGGTGCTCGCAGAGTTTGAACGAGACGGTCGGCTGGACGTTGTATGCCTTGAGATTGATCGACTGCACGAGCTGCGCTCCCGGCCAGTTGTTGCCCCAGTCCATCGAGGAGCCGAACGGCGTGTTGAAGGCCAGACCGACCGACATCCAGTCGAGGGGTTTGTAGTTGAAGTAGGCGTAAAGCGGAGTGGCTATGCTGTTGTCCGAAGTGTAGTGCTGCGGTTTGGTCTTGCCCGTATAGTCGGGGAGCGACGTATAGGTAGCCTTCGAAGCGATACCCGTGATGCCGACCGAAATGTCGAACTCGGAGTCCTGAAACGAAGCGGCGGCGGGGTTGAACCAGATCGATTCGGAGTTGAGTTTCATGGCTGTACCCACATGGCCCATACCGTTCTGCTTCGAGGAGAGGTTGTTCACCTGATATCCTTCGGCGTATGCTCCGGAGGCGGCGGCAGCGGCGGCCAGAAGTAGGAAGATTTTTTTCATAACGTATTGGTTTGGTTTATACTGTCCGCACTGCGGAGTGCGAAAAATCGAGGGCAAAAGTATAAAAACTATTCCCGCCACCCAAACTTTTTGGCCTAAAATTCCTGAAAATTGACCTGAATGGTATAGGATTGGCCGAAAGGACGGATGGGGCGGGGGATGCGCTGCCGCATGAAAAAAGTGCGGCATGTGTCATGCCGCACCTGAGTCTTCGTTCCATGCCGGATTATTTCCGGTTGTTGTACGCTTCGAGCGCCTTGCCCAGAATGAGCAGCGAGCGTTCGAGGTCCTCTTTTTTGAGGACATAGGCGATGCGGACCTCGTTGCGGCCGCGGGTCGGGTCGGAGTAGAAGCCCGAAGCCGGGGCGAGCATGACGGTCTCCCCCTCGTATTCGAAATCCGAAAGACACCATGCGCAGAAGTCGTCGCTGTCTTCGACCGGGAGCCGCGCCACGGTGTAAAAGGCGCCCATCGGAATCGGCGAGTAGACGCCCGGAATGCGGTTGAGACCGTCGATCAGGCACTTGCGGCGTTCGATATACTCTTCGTAGACTTCGGTGCTGTAGGAGCGCGGAGCGTCGATCGAAGCTTCGGCGACGATCTGGCCGATCAGCGGCGGCGAGAGCCGCGCCTGACAGAATTTCATCACCGCGTCGCGCAGTTTTTTGTTCTTGGTGATGAGCGCGCCGATGCGGATGCCGCATTCGGAGTAGCGTTTCGACACCGAGTCGATCAGCACGACGTTCTGTTCGACGCCTTCGAGGTGGCAGGCCGAAATATAGGGCGATCCCGTATAGATGAATTCGCGGTAAACTTCGTCGGAGAAGAGGAAAAGATCGTATTTCTTCACCAGATCGCGGATGCGCTCCATCTCTTTGCGGGTGTAGAGGTAACCCGTGGGGTTGTTGGGGTTGCAGATCAGGATGCCGCGCGTGCGCTCGTTGATCAGTTTTTCGAACTCCGCGACGTCGGGCAGCGCAAAGCCTTGTTCGATCGACGAGACGACCGGACGGATCACGGCGCCCGCCGAGATGGCGAAAGCCATGTAGTTGGCATAGGCCGGTTCGGGCACGATGATCTCGTCGCCGGGGTTCAGGCACGACATGAAGGCGAACAGCACCGCTTCGGAACCTCCCGTGGTGACGATGATCTCTTCGGGCGAAAGTTTGATCTGGTATTGCTGGTAGTAGCCCGCCAGCTTTTCGCGGAGCGACCGGTAACCGTCGCTGGGGCTGTATTCGAGTACTTTGCGGTCGATCTTCTTCAACGCTGCGAGTCCCGTCTGGGGCGACGGCAGATCGGGCTGGCCGATGTTGAGGTGGTAGATTCTGATTCCCCGCGACCGGGCGGCTTCCGCCAGCGGAACGAGTTTGCGTATCGGAGATGCCGGCATCAGCTCGGCGCGTTGTGAGATTTCGGGCATGCGTGAAAAGGTTTTTGAATGACGCAGGAGACTATTCAAGCTCGATCGTCGGACGGAATTTGACAGCCTTGCGGGGCGGGATCTTCACGGCCGCACCCGTACGGGGATTGCGGCCTATGCGCGCGGCTTTCTGCTGCACGCTGAACGTTCCGAGACCCGTGAGGGTAAGACGCTCCCCTTCGCGGAGCGACTGTACGGTCACCCGGATAATGGCATCGACGGCTTTGCGCGCGTCGATTTTCGAAATGTTCGCATCGAGAGCGATAGCCTCGACCAACTGCGCTTTGTTCATATTATTTGAGTGTGAAAGTTGCGTCTCTTCCTAACCTATTGGCAAAGATATGCAATTTTCCTAAAAGTCAAAAATTATAGTGCGGAATTGGAACTTTGCCGCCCTCCGTCGGGAATAAACGGGATAAAGATTTGGCAGAATGGAAAATCCGTGCTACTTTTGTCCCCGGAAAGATGGCAGAGTGGTCGATTGCGGCGGTCTTGAAAACCGTTGAGCTGCGAGGCTCCGGGGGTTCGAATCCCTCTCTTTCCGCCAAAGTACTACGAATAAAAAAGCGATGCACTGTAAAATCCACATTTACAGTGCATTTTGTTTTTGGCCTCAAACAGGAAAATGCAGTTTTAAGCAGATTACTTGTGTCTTATTCGGTGTACCTAAATATGGCTGAAAAAAGTACACCGATTTAGCTGTAATTTTCTGATATGCATTTGCTTGCGCCGTTTTACTTCTTGCCTTTGGACACTTGGGATTTTAATTTTGCAACTTAAAACCTATGTCTATGGAAAGGACTACTTTCGGCCTGCTGTTTTATATTCGCAGGACCAAACTCAACAAGTCGGGCGAGGCTTCGATTTTTTTGCGTATTACTGTCAATGGTGAGCGTGCAGACGCTTCGATCAAACGTTCCATCGAACCCCGTTTATGGAATACGGCCAAAGGTAAAGCCGTCGAAAACGGGCGTGGATGTAAAGACCTGAATCTTTATCTGGATGCTATTTCCGCTAATATTTTTCGTATTCAGCGTGATATCGAATTGGAGGGTTTGGAATTGACCCCTCATATTGTTCTTGATCGCTATTTGGGGAAGAAACGTCCCGAACGTCATACTTTGATAGAGGTCTTTATAGAGCACAATGAAAAACAGAAAAAACTATCGGGGATAGACATTGCTCCGGCAACGGTTGTACGTTATGAAACCTGCAGGAAATTGATCACACAGTTTTTACAATCTACCTATCATCGGGAGGATATTTATTTGGATGAATTGTCCCGTCAGTTCATCGAAGATTATGAGTTCTTTTTGAAGACCGAGCGGAAATGCAGCCATAATACGACGATTCAATATCTCAAGAATCTGAAAAAGATAAACCGTATCGCCATGACAAAAGGGTGGTTGAAGACAGATCCCTATGTCGGAATTCGATTTCACAAAGAGCAGGTGGAACGTGATTTTCTTGACAAGTCCGAGCTGAAAAAATTACTCGATAAGCAGATCGACATTCCCCGATTGTCGCAGATACGGGACGTATTCGCGTTTTGTTGCCTGACAGGACTGGCATTTTCGGATGTAAAACAACTGCGGCCGGAACATATTGCGATGGACATAAATGGTGTGAATTGGATTCGTAAGCCACGCCAGAAAACCGGGAGTATGTGTAATATACCTATAATAAGTGCGGCGCAGGAGATTTTATCCCGTTACAGCGACAATGACTATTGTCAAATGCATGGAGTATTATTGCCTGTGTGCAGTAATCAGAAGATGAATGCTTATTTGAAAGAGTTGGCCGATGTATGCGGCATCCGAAAACTCCTTTCGACTCATACCGCGCGACATACGTTCGCAACATTGACGCTTGCAAGTGGAGCAACCATCGAAAACGTCGCCAAGATGCTCGGACACTCTGATACGAAAATGACCCGCCACTATGCCCGGATTTTGGATTCATCAATCTTGCGGGATATGCAGATTGTAGCCAAAAATATGGCCTTGTAATATCGTACGTCCTTTAACGCCCGGTGAGAGTCAGAGCTATCTTGCCGGGTGTTTTGGGGCGTCGCGATGTTACAATATCGAGATAGTCATTCAAGCTGCCCCCCCCCAATCTATAAAAGGACCCAACCGATGGTTGCTCAATGAGGCAATATACTTAAATAAAAGCGGGTAAGTGTATTCTCATCCTGATAAGACCTTTCTGAAAATCAAGACATGATGTTAAAACGTTGATATAAAATTACATACGTGTCTGAATTGCCTGTGCCTTTGTGGTATCTTTGCGTCAGAATCATTCGTGATAGTTACTGCTATGGACCGTATGGAAGAAATTCTGGAAATCGTGCGAGAAATCCGCGAGGATGTCTCCTTTATGAAACGCCACCGTAATATGCTTTGCGGGATGCCTATTCTGGAAGTCGACGAAGTATGCGACTTGTTGAAGATGAGCGATCGTCAACTGCGCCGTTATCGCACTTCGGGTCAGCTCGTCGGTTTCCATTTCGGTCGTCGTCTGATGTTTTCGACGGCTGAAATCAACCGCTTCATAGAGCGTGTTGAACTGGAACATAAGCAGAAAAAGTCTTTGAGAAAAGCTATCCATAATCTTTAACACATAATACTATGTCTGAAACAACAGAAAGATCTTATTATCTGGTGGAGTCCATGTATTTCGAGAAACTGCTCCGCACGCATTTCATGCTGACACAATCCACGCTGCTCTTCGAACACCTGTTGAGCCACAGTGACCGTCCGATGTTCCTCTCGGCCCGCAAGGTCTGCGAGGTGCTGGGTATGGATCGTCACCAGCTCGAACAATGCCGTAAAAAGCGGATGATCCGCGCCCGTGCCGTCAACGGACAGATGCTCTACGATGCCTACGAGCTGATCGCGCTTACGGAACACTTCTACCGCCGGAAGTTGCGGAAGACCCTCTCCCGGATACCACAGTTCACAGTGCGCTGACCGAAAGGGATTGACTGCATTTGCAGCAGTCCTTTTTTGTTTTGGGGCAGCACGAGTAATAATTAGAATTCCTTTGTGATCGCCGTCTCCGGGGCAAGATAGCATCAGGGGCTTACGCCCTTTTCGGCTTTTTCGCACGATCTCCACCCTTCGGGTCGTATCGCACGAAAAAGACCGACTGCGGGCTGCCCCTGCCGCTGAATTTTCTGCCCCGAAGCCGGCTTCTCACTTTCATATTGGGTATTCGCCGGCCGTATGTCAAACCAAAATTCATTTCGAAGATGAAGAATCAGAAGTTCGAAATTGCGGTAGCAGGTTACGACTACCGCTTCAAGACCTACGCCCGGGACGGTGTGGAAGCATCGGTAAAGGTGAAATGTTTTCTCGGACAACCCGATGCCGAGTGTACGATCCTTATTCCGACGTTGAACGACTACCTGCGGGAAACGGAATCCTGCCGCAGGCAGGTTGCTCAGCGATGAGAAAGTGGATCGATCAGTCGACCTTTGACGAGTTGTTGCTCGCCAATGCCGAAGATAACGTAGAGCGGGCCATTCAAAGCGCATCGGCCGTATTGGAAACGGTGCAGGAGTTCGTTCCGGAAGCAGCCTTGTTCTACCGTGTCACACACGCCGCAGACAGCCTGAAGAACTATTTCGAGGAAGCCTGCACCGGTTTCCTAAGAAACGGTATCCTATTTCTCGTCCGCCAATACTTCTATCCAAAACCCTATTACGACCTCCGATTCGATTGGTCGTTCTTCCGATATGCGGACAACTACTCATACGGCAAGGCTTTCGACAAGCAATCCGAACCGAATCGTATCGGGGTCTTCACCAAAAAGAAGATCGACGATTGGGTGCAATACCTTACGCAGGGTTTCCGAAACCTCGAACGTATTGATGCGGAGAACGAACGAAAAATGACGGGGTACCGCAACAGGTTGGAAGCAATACCGGATGTCGTCTGGAACAAAGACAAATGCCGCGGCCATATCACACGACACGGCCTGACCTATACTTTCGAGATCCGGCAGACGGATTACAGTGAAAAGCTCTCTTTGGATTATCGCTGTCGCACGCTCGATGATTTCCTTGCACTCTCCGACAACAAACTCATACTTAAACCTTGATTGGCTACAGCTATGAGTACGACGAAAGCGATCTACTTGCAAAAACTTATCTGGGAAGGCTGGACAGTGCAGCATTTCATTGAAAGTCTGGCCCCGGAGGTCGAACGGATTATGACCGGAAGAAGTTGGCCCAAACCTTTTGCCTCGAAGCAGGAACTTGCCGCATGGTGTAAGGACAACCAGCCTTACTACAAGAAGCGGATTCCGGGTGTGAACAACTATTTTGCCCGGCTGTATAACCTAAAATGAAGACGACTATGGAACGAAACATTATTATCGAAAATATCTGCTCCGCATGCCACTGCGGCGAACGACGCGCCGAGGAATATCTGGCCGCGGAACTTCGTAACCTGCGTGAGTTGCGGGATGCCGGCGCGCTGTGCTACGGCGATCTTGAAACGGCTTGCTCAGGGCTGGGACTGGACTTCGATTATACGGACTATTTCTGTCGAGCCTTGTCACTGGACTAACTCCGATTTACGATGAATAATCTTTGTTTCAACCGCTTCACACTGCGGACGGACGATGCGAAAATCCGCCGCAAAATCCTTCGCTGGCTGGCGCTCAATTACCGCTTGTACGAATACCACCCCTCGGACGCAGAGGTTCGCGGACGGTTCATCTCGTGCAAACCCTTTCCCGCCGAGGCGTTCCGGCGTCAGATCGGGAAATTGTACGGCGACAGGACGCTGTTCCTGCGGATTGTCTCTACGGACTTATACTCGCTCTATGTGGAAGGTAATGTCTACCTGCTCGGAGCATGGTACCGAATCTTTCTTTAATAACCTGCCGCCTGCTCCGAAACGAGCGGGCGGCATTATTTCAATAGTATGGCATACGAATCATCCATCCCTTTCGCGGATATCCGGGATTTCCGCGCCGCCGAGATCAACGGTATCCCGGCTCTTTTCACCATGTCTCGCCTCGATTCCGAAACCCTTCCCGCAGATTTTCACTCGTGCGAGGTTATGGGCGGTCGGGGCAGCGATTTTCAGTGGCTCGTTCCGCTGGCTCTTGTAAACTTCACCGGAACGTTCGTCTCCCGGCAGCCCTTGCTTCGGGAAGGACAGGCATACGCCGAAATACGCCGGTACGGCCTCTACGACCCGACGGCTTTCGACGAATGGTCTGAAAACAACAACGATAACTCTTAAACATTATGCAACGAATGAACATGCAGGAATCTGATTTCCGGCGTGCGCTGGAAATCATCACCCGAAACAACCGAATCACGGTGTCGTTCAACACACCGATCGCCGACAACTACTCCCAAGTCTATCCGCTTCTTATCCATGAGAGCAATGCTTCGGTACTGAAACATCTCCATGAGGCGGGCTTCTCGATGAGTATGACGAAAAAAGGACTGGAAGTATCGAAGTATTAACCTCAAATAATCGCGCAATGAACCGCTATGTATTTTATCGAAATCAAAAAATTACTGTCATAGATTGCCGGTATTTCAGTATTGAAGCTGAGAATCTCGAAACGGCTGTCCGGAAAATCAAGGACCTGTGTGCTGACGGTCAACTCGACGAACTGTCAAACGATCCGACCTATCAGGAAGATGCTGCTTATCAGATTCCCGGAACGGAATATCCACTGGACATAGAAAACAATAACGGAAATCCTACGGTTATGATTTACTCGGCCGCAGATGGAAACCGTATCACGGACAACCTTCCGAAAAGAACTACCGAATGCTTGTCGACACCTGCTAGTCGCGATGGAACGGACAATCCGCAGAGGAGCAAATCCGAATCCGGAAAGAGTCTGCCGGATGACTCCCCGGTGCAAATCCGATCTGCATTGCGGACATCGACCTGATGTCCTCAGAAATACAATAACTCAAACCAAAAACATTTTAATCAACGGAAACATGAATCTACACGAATATTACCGTAACCATAAGGACGCGATCAATGCGTCTATTATGGAAATTGCCTGCGATTTGGCCGTCGGACGACTGCTGAACGCGCACGATGCACCTTTCGAAACATTTGTCGAAGCCGATGACCCTGACGATCCCGACAGCGGAACTCATTACAAGGAGGGGTTTCAAAAGGAATACGACAAATATTACGACGAGGAGTACGCCCGTATCGCAAAGCTGATGCGCTTCGACCATTGTGCGAAAGACGGAATTGCGGTTTTGTCCGAAGATACTAATGTCTAAACGTATATACTCATGATCGATATTCCTTTGGCCCTGCGTGTTCCGCCGCAGGGCCGTTATAACCGAGGTATTTATACCTGTTATGAATGTGGTTTCGAACCGCCGCACTATAACGTAGTACCTTGCATGCTGGGCCTTGCCGAGACCTCTGCCGGTACGATGGTCGTCTGGGAATGATCCCGGTGCGGTCAGAAATGGATGTTTCACTATCGGGCCCAAAATTCCCGTGAAGCTCACGATTACGCTGCCCAACTCCTCGCTTACCGCAATGGCGATCCCGATTGGCGTATGAAGCTGAATCCCGACTGGATTGCGGCGCAGCGGCAGAAAAAAGAGCAACCCTAAAACCTGATCCAATGAAAATCTTTGAAAGAATCACAAAACGCTATGCGCTCCAGAATTACTATCTGCGGCGCAATTTCTACTGGCCGGACACGCTGCCGGAGATTCTCGACTACTGGCAGCAACACAATGAACTGCCGTTCCTCTATGGCGGCGATAACTGGCCCTACGGTGCTATGTGCGAGCGGCAGCGCCGCAAGGGCGTCTATGCTTCGCAATACCTGACCCCAGACCATACGGCGCGCCAGATGGCGGCGCTGGCCATGCGTTATTTCGACAATGACAGCCGTATCGTGGACGCTTGCTGCGGTACGGGACAACTTACGCGCGCCCTGCTCCTCGAAGGCGTGCATCCGTCGGCAATCCTCGGCTTCGATGCCGATGCGGAGCTGGTTGATCTTTACGAACGCCTCTATCCCGATGCTGCCGCACTGCGGATGCAGTTCCGAGAGATCGACTTCCACTGCGAGAACGTCATTGCCAATCCGCCGTTCGAGGTTCCGGAATGCACGGTCTTTCTGCAATGGCTTTCCCGAATTCAATGTTCGGGCGACCGAGCCGTGCTGCTTCTGCCGTCCGGCTTCATCGACAAACAGCGTCCCAGATCCGTGCAGGAAACGATGCGACATTTTATCGTCCACCACCGGATACCCATGCAGGAACCGTTCGCACGCACGAACTGCCGTGCGGAGATCGTCATGCTGGAACGAGTGTAGTTATTCCGGTAAAAATAAATTTTACCCGCAGACACCCAGTTCGGGGTGTCTGCGGAATTTCAAGGGCAGATGAATATTCCAGCTATGATTTATTCATCCGATTTAACACTTTTAGCTCAGTTAAGATGTCACGCTTGAATTTGCTAAGAGGGCGATTGTTGTCTTTACTCCTATCTATTTCAGTTCCAAATATGCAGTTGAAAGCTTCTTCTTGAGAGGGCGTAAAGCCTCGAACCGTTTGAGGTAATATATCATGCAGATATGTACGCGAATACTTTTGCGCAAACGTATATAAGTCTTTTAGTTCTAATTGAGAATGGGCATTGTAAATTTCTTTCAGATGAAAAGATTCACATAGCTTTTCTGCAGACGGATCAATATTTTTTAATTGCACCGTTAAAGATGCTGCATCCTTGCCTTCATACGAAAATGTGAAATATTCTTTATCGCAGTCTGTTAAATAAGGATTCATGGCGAGACAGAATTCTTTTGTCCCTTTACAACTGCTATTGCATATGTGACATGATGGGATTAGATTGTATAAAGACATCGCAAAAAACGGATATCTCGATTTGGGCAGATAATGGTCGAATTCGGGTCGTACGATGTTCTTGGGATTATCTACTGTCAGTGTATATTGCCGATTACAATATACACAACTATTTTGTCCGATCAATCTCGCTAACTTATATCCGTTGGATTTGTTTATATAAGACTCATAATCAAATACGTCTAAAACTTGCTTGAATCTTTTTATGCGATATTTTTCGGTTCTGGATCGTTTCTTTTTTTTATATGCGTCGATAACAGGTTCGTATTGTCCGCGCGGAAAAAGATGCGATTTCAAATCCTCGCACATGCCATATAACTCTAGGGGATGGCTTATCAAAATCTTTCTTAATAAATCATCCGTTAAATATTTTTTAACACTTTTTATGGAGATGTTATCTCTGTTTATTTTCATTTGTGCCCAGAACATATCAATATATTCCTGTTCTTGAACAGAAGATAAAAATTCCAAATGCCACATATCAATTCAGGTCCTTAATATTTACCAATTCCTGCTTTCTCCTATGCAATTCGGCTTCTAATTCAATTATTTCCTTATTCAAACGTTCGACAGCATCATCGGTGTAAACTTCATCGAGCATCATCGATAATTTTGTGCGTATGAGAGGTTCTCCGATTTGTCTGATAATAGCGTTCCATTTTTGATATTCACATGTCGAAAGAGTCGTATGAGATTCTCTTAACTCTTGAATACGCTCTATAATCTGTTGAATCAGATGTTTGGCAAATTCTCCGGTTGCCCCATTTTCTAGAAAGAAACTTTGCCTCAGTAGGTCATGAATATTTGCACCGAAAGAATTGACGGTAATCATTTTATTTGCCTGATGTCCGTCTTTAAGATATAGAATGTTACAATCCGGTATATCCGACAAGATGAATGGAGAATGTGTTGCAAGTATAATATTGAAAGCACATTTTTTGTTCAGTCCTAATCGTTTGATGAAGTTGAGCAAATTATAGATAAAAGTTCTCTGATATTCCGGATGAAAGCATAATTCGATTTCATCCAATACGAGGTTTATATATCTGTATGGGATTCGTCTGTTGTTGCCATCTACCTCTGGAATGGACAAGATGTTACGAATGTGATATAAGAAGGTTGTCGAGGAAAAGATAAATTGCCTTTCTCCGGAACTTAATTTATTAAACGGGATTTGTTCTCCATACGAATTTTGCAGGTATATCTGAAGACGATAAAACGGAGGAGGAAGTAGCTCTGTGATTTCCTCTGGTGTTGAGTTACTCTTTAGAGAACCTATATAATCATCGATTCGACTTATTTCCGGATTGCCTCCTTTGTAGAGATATTCTATATATCTAACGGTTTGGCGCATTTTCAATGTTATGTGCGAAGTGTCGGTATAAATGCGATTGATTAATTTATCTATTCCATCGCTATCAAAATCCACTTTATTCAAATCCTGAATATCATATTTAACATCATCCAAATAACTCGGATATTTATTTGAAATGGATAGTATCTTGTATGCTAAGTATTTATAAGCAGCATTTACATATTCAATATTGGCAACTTCTGATGGCTCATACATTTGATATGCATCTTGGATGCAAATTTTTATGTATTGAAACATTGACTGTCGAACGGTCGTATCCACCTGAAACAATTCCTTTTGGTAACTTCCGCGACTTTTATTTGATGAATATTTTTTATTTATATAATTTTCATCATACACGGCTTTTATAGAGCCCAAGTCATACCCCTCTATGAATTGGTTATTTTCTTCGTTTTTATTTTGGTCATATAATATCAGCAAGGTTGCTAAGCGACTATTCGTTAGATTCAGTTCATTATTAACATCTAAGATCCCATCATCACGGTACGGATTTAGTACAATGGGAGTTAAATATCCATCATTCTTATGGAAGAGGCTGCCGAGCCAAATGGATGGTTTAGATGCTATATCTTTGTCAACGGATTCCTCGATGTAATCATTGAGATTATACGAATGCAGAGAATAATTGCATACGATTGTATAAAAGAAGTCATGTAGAATAGTATAAATATCCTCATGGGTTATTCCTATTTCACCTATGGAATTTTCACACATGGGCTCAACATCTAACTGTTTACCATAAGGTTTAAACCCATTTCCGAGATCAATCAGAACCTCTTCATTCTTGCATTTTAAGCAACGTATTTTGTCATGGATAATAAAATATAATTCCGCATCTATTCCTCTTACCATATGGAGCTCTTCGGAAATATTGTCCGGGCGAATATTTTTAAGCAGTTTGACGGAGAGGTTATTGATCATTCGGAATATAATTTCCAGAATTGAACTTTTCCCACTTCCGTTTTTTCCGACTATTGCCTGTATAAAGATATTCTCACCCCAGAATTCATCGCAAAAATTGGTTTTTTCGGGTTGATTGTCATTCAAGATGAAAGGATACTGTTTATTCAAAATCAGTTTATCCTCCTTTTTATCGACCTTATAAAGTGTGTTAAACAAATACCACTCAGGATTTAGAACCTTTTTGATATTAGGATAGCAATCTTTACCAACCTTTACTGCAATAAGTGCAAAATGTAGCATAGATATAGTTTTTACTCATTAATCAAATATACATAAAAGAGTTAAGTCTTCCAAAAATCCTTTCTCTTTAAATCATGAGTGATTGAAAGGGAAAAAAGAAGCTCTTCTACTCCTCGGTTGCCGTCGGGAAAGATAAGCCCGGTGCGGTCGGCCGTGCCTCCCTCTCCGGCTCCGGGGCGGAAAAATCATCCTCGCCGAGGCTGCGGTATTTTTCCGCCCCTGCGCCTTCACCGCGGGCTTATGAATCTTCCCGAGGCAACCGACCCATTCGGGATATAAAGCCTCATAACATATTATTCATTGCTTGCGCGATAAAAACAATAATATTCGTGTGAGCGGAAAACACGTGAGACACACGGCAAAAACTGTTAGATGTTATGCAGACTACAAAAATGAACACGCAATCGAAGAAGAGGGGCAAGAATGCAAACCGCAAGACGGCTTTTTCCGACATCGCTGGACAGGAAGCACGGGATGCGGCTCGTACCGAGATTCCCGAAGAAGCGCCTATCGAATCGCAAAAAACGGCTGATGAGGAATGTCCGTTCATAGACCAGCCGGAAGTTCATGCCGAGGCGAATGTCCGGCTGCTGGATCTGAACAAGATCGTCAATTCGACCTACAATCCCCGCAAGAACTTCCGCGAAGAAACGCTGTTGGAACTTGCCGAAAGCATCAAACAGTCGGGCGTTCTTCAACCTATCTGCGTGCGCCCCAAGGACGACGAAGGTTTCGAGATCGTCTACGGCGAGCGCCGCTATTGGGCGGCTGCAATGGCGGGTCTGAAATTCATCCCGGCCCTTATCCGGGAGTTGTCGGACGCCGAGGCCGAGGATGCCGCCATCACGGAGAACCTGCAACGCGAGGACGTGCGTCCGCGCGAGGAAGCCGCTGCCTACAAGCGGGCCTTGCAGTCGGGACGGCATACGATCGAGAGCCTCGTGGGCAAGTTCGGCAAGTCGGAGGCCTATATCCGCTCGCGTCTGAAACTCTGCGAACTGATCGACGCCTTGGCCGGGATGCTCGACAAGGAGGAGATTTCGGTGGGCGTCGCTACGGAGATCGCCAAATATCCCGCCGACATCCAGCAGGAGGTCTACGACGATCATTTCGCCGAGGGGTGTTACAGTTCATGGAAGACCACGCGGATCAAGGACATCGCCCGACGGCTCTACGAGCGTTACATGACCAAGCTGGAAAGCTACAACTTCGATAAGACGGAGTGCCTTTCCTGCCAGCACTACACAGCCAATCAGGTGTTGTTCAAGGATGAATGTACGGGCGGCTGCGCGGGCTGCCAGAACCGTGAGTGTATGATCCGCAAGAACAACGAGTTTCTGGTGCAGAAAGCCGTGAAACTCCTCAAGGACGATCCGCGTACGACGCTGGCTACGGGTGGCGAAACCCCTGCTGCAGTGCTGGAAGCACTCGAACAGGAGGGCTATCACGTCGAAGAGCTGGAATACAACGTTTATCACTACGACAAAGCTCCGCAAATGCCCGACGCTCCGCAGGCCGAAAATTGCGTGTCAGAGGCGGATTTTGCCGAGGTTCAGGAAAGGTATGAAGCACGGATGGCTCGTTTTACGGAACAGACGCAGCAATTGGAGTTCAACATCTCGGAAGGGCGGGTGCGCAAATATGCCATCATCGGCAACCTCGATATTGAAATCCGCTACGAAGAGATCGAGGACGAGGAGCGGGAAGTGACGGTAAACGAGGGGCAGGTCGATGAGCATAAAGTCTTCGTCACCGTCGTCCCGCCTTCTCCGCTTGAAGGGCTGATGCAGCAGGATCGCCGCAACCGGGAAATCTGCTACGAGCATATCACAACCGATATGAAACGGGTCTTCCTCGATGTGAAGGTTGCGAACAAGCCTTTGCAGAAAGAGGAGCAGCAGATGTTCTACTACGCCGTGATGCAGCGCGTAATGAGCGACTCGAAACTCCGGCAGTGCGGTTTCCGACCCAAGGAAGGCTCTTACCTGACCGACCGGGAGCAGTTCGCTGCGGCAGTACGCATTACGGTCAAGCAGCAGGCGGCGCTGGTCCGCGCGTTCCTCGTAGACTACTTCCGCTCGGCAGCTCCGGAATACGGATGTACGGATGAGACGCTCCTGACGGGAATGATGTGCCGCTTCGCGGATATGAACTTTTCGGAGCAGAGTCAGAAAGTGCAGCAGGAGTATCTGAAAGTCTACGAGCGTCGCAAAGCCCGTCTTCAGGAACAGATCGACGCTTTGCAGGCAAAAGCCGAGGCCGAGGAGTTGGCGGTCTCGATGCAGGAGGCTCCGGACGTCGAGCCTGAGGAGCTTCCCGACCTGCTGCCGGACGAGACGCCCGACGCAGAGCCGAAGCCGGAGCCGCTGGTCATTCCGATGGACCCCGATATCGAACCCGACACCCGGATGCCTGAGGAGATGAAAGCAGTAGCATAACGATAGTGCGAACGAGATGTCCAACCGACGGAGCAGGTCATGCCTGCTCCGTCTTTGCATTACTATAACAATGAATAAGAATCTGATTGAAAAGATCGCTCCGCAGCTGACGGAGCTGATGATAAAGAAAATGGAGACGCTCACCGAGGAGTGGCGCAAGCCGTGGATCGCCGACCTCGCGCACGGTCTTCCGCGCAACCTGCGCGGCACGCCCTACCGGGGCGGGAATACCCTGATGCTGCTGTTCCTCTCGGAGATCGCTGGCTACCATACGCCGCTCTTTATGACCTTCAAGCAGGCCAAGGAGGAAGGCCTGAACATCCTCAAAGGCTCCGGTTCGTTTCCGGTCTTCTTTTGGAAACTCTACATCCGCCACAAAGAAACCCGTAAGAAGATTGAGTTGGGGGAATACTACAGCCTGCCGCGGGAGCAGCGGCGGCAATACGACGCGCTGCCTGTGATGCGTTATTATCCGGTCTTCAACATCGACCAAACGGACATGCCGGAGCGGCAGCCGGAGCGTTACGCCTCGCTTACGACACCGGCCGGGCCGAAAGACTACTCGGACGGTCTGACGTGCGAATCCCTCGACCGGATGCTGGCGGAGCAGTCGTGGCTCTGTCCCATCCTGCTCAAATCCGGTAACAGGGCTTCCTATTCGCCGACGCTCGACCGGATCGTCTGCCCCGAAAAACGGCAGTTTCCGGAGGGCGCGGCATTCTACACGACACTTCTCCACGAAGTTACGCATAGTACGGGACATCCGGAGCGTCTGAACCGTTCTTTTGGTTCTTGTTACGGGGATGCCGATTATATCCGGGAGGAACTGGTCGCCGAACTTACGGCGGCCCTGTGCGGTGCGATGCTGGGTTTCGCTACGTCGCCCCGCGAGGAGAGCGCCGCCTATATCAAGGACTGGCTGGCGGAGTTCCGTAAAGAGCCGACCTACCTGTTCGACATCCTCACGGACGTGAACCGCGCAGCGCGGATGATCTCCGAACGCATAGCTGGCGGGGAAGAATCAGACTCTTCGGAAGCGATTCCGGCCGAAGCTGCCTAAAACATGTAAAACAGATCGTTTAACCTGTGCCGCGGCCGAATGGCCGCGGCGCTTTCATTATCAGTAATATGCAACAAGATAAAACCGAAGATCGGTACAGCCGCGAAACGCTGCTGCCGATGAATACGCTTTACGACCATGAACACCACCTAACGCAAGAGGACGTGGACATGGCCAATAAGCTGGTGCGTCACATCGAACGTATCCGCAACCCGCTTGTCCCGCAGGTCGGCGACCGGGTGCGCTATACCACGCGCTACGGTGACTTCTACGGCAACGCCTTGATCGAAGCCGTCCGTGAAGGCGGAACGCTTTCGATCTGCCTGTGTCCGTACGTTCCCTTCGTGTGGAGGATAGCCGGCGGCATCGGCTGCGCGGTGAGCGGAGGGCCTTTTACGGCCGTAACGTCGCGGGTATTGCAACCGCGCGGAAGCGTGCAGGGGGATTTCTGCGATTGGGGACATTGCGGCGCCTGCGGTAACGGTGCTGTCCGATTCTGCGCCGATGTGCCGCTGTGGGAATACCGGGAATCGGAGCCGCTTTACGGCGATTTCACGACCGAGAAGTGGCGTAAGATCAGCCTTTACAAGGATACGGAAAACTTGCATGGCGACCTTTACCGGGGCGACTGTATTTCGTTCCGGACGGAGGAGGAGTTCCGACGGTTTCTCTCCGATTATGAAGGAACGGTATTCGCGGCTCTCGACCCGAAATCCGTCATCATTTGGTGTTATTGGGACAAGCAGACCGCCGTATCGCAAGAGAAATGGGATGCGCTCGATGCTCCCGTTTCCGAGCGGCGCATCTACAACACGCCCCAACCCGTGAAACTCGTCAAGGACCACGGGCGGCATACCACGGTCTGCTATTTCGTCAGACCGGAAGACGACATCAGGCAACCGCAGGACATGACACTCGAAAAGTTAATCTACGAAGAGTCATGCCCTACAAGCAAAGTTACTGCGTAGAATGATCCCATCATCCGTATGCCACTCGATTTGGATGATGTGGACACGCAGACTTGCCGAATCATCGACCTCTGTGAGCGAGCCAGTGTTCAGGGCCCTGTGCATCCGAGGCTGCGCGATACAATGTATTAATATAATATCCATTTACCATGCACGAAGCAGAACAATATTTACGCAATCCAGAAACCCCGAACTCCCTGTACATCCAGTATCAAGGTCGACGCCGACGCCTGTTTTACAACCGCGATCAAAACATTTGCGGCATTATCGGTATTGGCAGACGAAGGTATGGCTTCGGGTTCGGCGACTGGGACGGCATCGAAAAGATTTTCAAACCGGCTCCGGACAAAGACCCTGAGGAAATCAATCGCCGTCTAATCCGCAAATTCCAGCGGGAAGCGGCCAAAGCGGGATTCACAAGCCCGTTCATCCGCAATATTCAGAATGCCGATTACGGCAAATGCCTTTATAAAAACGGGATCACGACCGGCACCTGCATCGACGGGCAGATCATTACGCTCGATGCCGTGCGGAGATACTGCGGAGAAACGACCTACCAGTGTTTCTGCGAGGCAGTCCGTAGCCGCACGCCGTTCCACTCGGGCCGGTTTGACTTTCGGGGCTACGACGGTTCGCTATGGGTGGAGCCCTGCGATAAGGATGATGGCTACCACCGGGTTGGAGACCTGGCCGCAGGATTCTCCAAAGAGTACCGCGGATGCGGTAACGGTTATTACTACCTGCTTATCAACGAACAGACCTTCATTGGCTGCGATATAGACTAACCAAAATCCGGACTATTATGAAAATCATGTGTCAGGAACATTACGACAAGGTAGTGCAGTACGCCGAAAGTATCGGCGACAAGACGCTCCACGAGTGTCTGAAACGGCTCGAACGGCGGGAGCAAAATCCCCATCATCCGTGCGAGATCGAACTTTACAAAGATTTTGCTCCGTATTCATTCCTTTTCAAAGAGCGCTATCCCGACGGGCGTTTGGGCTTTGTCGGCGGATTGGTTTATCATGGCCGTCCGGACCGCTCGTGTTGTTTCATCGACGAGCCGTTTCACGGTTGGATGACTCATACCTGACAGGGCGCCATATTCAGCGGTAAGAGTCAAGATCAAGATTACATATGTCTGAATTTTCGAGTCTTCTACAAAGCCGAAGATACGAAAATTCAGGCATATGATCGAGTTGGCGTATACAGCTGTATTCTATTTTTGCTGATTTTGCAGATATGCATCATACATATCGAGTATCCATGCATCGTTCTCCTTGGCCTCTTTTTTATGCTCTTTCCCTTCGGGCCCTTTGAACCATTTTTTGCAGAAGTCTTTCAGGCCCGGATACTTTTTGTCCATCAGCACGGAGCTGACTAACATATACGGATAGACGATCTTGTCGGGATCATTATGGAAACGGATGCCGTACATGGTTTTCAACACCCGTCGGTCGGTGTTGCCGATCCGCTCGGTAGTCCATATCTTCCACCAGTAAGCCGTTGCGTTTTGGCCGGCCTTGTTCAGGCAAACCATGCGATGAAAAGAGCGGTTGCGATCCGAAAGGCCGGGAGAGGCGATATCGCGAGCTTCCCAACGGATACCGTCGGGATTGGCTTCGGTCTTTTCAACGTATTCGACGCTCTCCACATCATCGGCAGTATATTTGACCGGCTCCTTATCGTCGGGAGTCTTGGCAAGTTTGAACGAGTAGTTCTCCTTTTTCAGTACGGACGACTCGGCGTGCCATCCCCTGTGCAGATAACCGTCGATCTTCTCTCCTGATTTAAGGGTTACCACTACGTGGCGGAATTCCTGATCCTGAGGTTTCTTGGCTTCCGCCCGATCCGTCGTGCCTAACATGATGAACATGGTGGCAGCGAAAAGTAAAAACTGTTTCATGTGCTTTGATATTAGGGTTAATTTCTGGTCGGATCGTAGTCATGCAGCATAAGGATCGTTTTATCCCGATAGGCATTGGATTGGCGTATACGCTCGGCCAGCGTGGGATCATCGTCTATGTAACGAGCGATACGCTCACGGAAAACGTCTTTCGACCGGCGGTAAGCGCTGCCGACGCATTGAAATTCACTGCTACCGTGTTTTTGCAGAAAGTAGGCCGCGCGCGACCGGCTGAACCATCTGCGTCGTTGCCAGACCTGTATACCGCCGTTGGTGTTGATGCCGTAACCTTTTTTCGAATATATGCAGGCTTTTATATATGGTGTCTCAACGTAAACCCACATCCATCCGGGTTTTGCCCCGAAGATGAATTTACGTGTGTGTTCCGGGCTTTTGGTGTGCCAACAGATCACCGAATCTATATCTCCGGCCGGTAATACCTCTTTGGTTTTAGTTTTTTGAAAAGCATCTCGGAATATTTTCAATCTGCCGGATTTTTTTGGCATTTTCAACCTGTCGTTGCCCGTACATTCGATGACCGAGCCGTTTTTCATGTAAATGCGTCCTTCGAGGAGGGATGCTGCCTGTAAGGTTGCTGGCGCGGTAAATAGAAACAGTGCCAGTAAAAAACGTTTCATAGGTACTTATGACATTGGAATTGATCGGGATGCAATATAATAATTTTTTTTCGTATATCAGTACAACGCGGCATGCGGTTATTGGGGCGGAATGTATATTCGTAAGGTAATAACATTTAGGAATGCTGGTACTGGCTGCCGATACAACATAGGCACGATATTTTCGTTTGTATTGCGAACAAACTCCGCAGGGAGTACCGAGGAAACGACGCAATTTCACACTACACAGCCGGCAGGAACCGGCAAAGCCCCGCTTAACTATTTGTCGAAACGACGACACGATGCCCGACTGCATTGCGTGCCGACACCCCGTATGCCCCTGCGCCTAATTATGCACGATGAATATTCATTTCGATATATACGGTCTTATAACGACGACCGTCAAATCGCTGCCCTACGTCAGCGAGGGCATTCCGGCGGGATTCCCGTCGCCGGCCGCGGACTATATCGGCGACCGCATCGACCTGAACGAAGTCCTCATACTGAGTCCGGGTGCGACATACTATGCCCGCGTTCGGGATTACTACCTGGTCGAGGAGGAGCTGGAGCAGGGCGACGGCATCCTGTTCGACACGCGGCTTGCACCGCGCACCGGGGACTTGGCGTTTTGCGAGGTCTGCGGCGAACGGGTGCTGAAATATGTCCGAAAACGGGGGCGCGAGCTATGGCTACTTGGCGGCGGTACGGACGACACGCTTCCTGTCGACGGCGAAACCGAAGCGCGGGTGCTGGGCGTCGTTACGGTCGTCATCAAAATCCGGCGGTTCAAGCGACGGCGCACACGCCTTATCGACCGCCTGCCGCAGAAGGAACAACCCGCGCTGTTCGAGCGGCGGGCGATCCGAGCCTCGTATTTTCCGGAGAGCGACGTTCCCGTCGAGGGGTTCGTCGACCTGAACGAAGAGCTGATTCCCAACCCGGTCAGCACGTTCTTCGGGAAGGTGCGGGGCATCTCTCTGATCGACGACGACATCGAGGACAGCGACTCGGTGATCGTGGACCGGATGCTCGAACCCCGGTGGGGCGATCTTGCCGTATGCGTCACCTCCGAAGGTTTCACCATGAAATACGTTGAGGTGCACGACGACGGGGAGATCTGGCTGATGCCCGGCAACAGGGACTATGCTCCGATTCGGATTACCGGCGAGAACGAACGGTTGATATGGGGCATCGTCACTCACTCCATCCGGCAGCTGAGAACGAAGAAGGGAGGTGTGGGATGAGCCGGAAACTGTTGCCCCTGAATCCCCGTCAGATGGTCGGCCTTGCCGACGGGAATTCATTTTACTGCTCCTGCGAGGAGTCCATGCAGCCGTGGCTGCACGGAAAGCCCATTATCGTGGCCTCGAACAACGACGGCTGTGCGATAGCGATGAACAGATTTGCAAAGAAATACGTCAAAATGGGCGACGCGCTGTTCCAGATAGCAGACACCATTCGGGGACACGGCATCGTTACGTTCTCCTCGAACTATGAGCTCTACGGTGACATGAGCAACCGCATGCACAGCATATGGGCCTCCTTCGTCCCCAACCTCGAAATATACAGCATCGACGAAGCCTTCCTCGACTTCACGGGAATGGAGGGCTTCGATTTCGAGAAGCTGGGGCGCGAGATCATCCGCACCACCCGGCGCGGAATCGGCATCCCGATCTGTCTGGGCATTGCCCCGACGAAAGTACTGGCCAAGGCCGCCAACAAGCTCGCCAAGACGGACGACGCCCGGCAGGGGCTCTATATTATCGACACGAAAGAAAAGCGCGTGGAGGCATTGAAAAAACTACCGATAGGCGATGTGTGGGGCATCGGTCGGCGGCATGAGAAGCGCCTGACGGCGATGGGCGTCCGCACGGCCTACGATTTCTCCGTTCTGCCGCGCGAGTGGGTGCGCAGGAACTTGACCGTCGTCGGCGACCGCCTCTGGCGCGAGATGAACGGGACGCCCTGCATCAGTCTGGAACTGGCGCCGCCCGACAAGCAGGAGATATGCACGTCGCGGGCATTCGGGAAAATGACCTCCGACTTCAACGAGGTGAAGGCCGCCGTGGTCCGTTACCTCAGCTCCTCGGCCCGCAAGCTCCGCGACCAGCATTCCTATGCCCGGCGCATCTACGTCGGCATCGAAACCAATCCTTTCAACGAGTCCCAGCGTCAGACCTTCCGGGGACTGCAAATCGAATTCCCCGTGCCGACGGACAATACGTTCGAGATGGTGCCTTATGCCATGACGCTGCTGCGGGCGATCTGGCCGGCCTACGCTCCCGGCGAACGTCCGTTTCTGTTCAAACGCGCTACTGTCACGCTGTCGGACCTTATTTCTGCCGAAGCGCTTCAGCTCAACATGTTTCATCATCGACCCGACATCGGGCAGCTGCGGCGTTTGCAGGCTGCGGTGGACGAGGTCAACGGACCGCTGAACCTCGACAGCCGCCTCGTGGTGCTGGGTGCGGAATTGACCGGGCAGAATAACACCCGGCTGCGTCGCGAGATGCTTTCCAAGTGCCCCACGACAAAGTGGGATGACCGGATAGATATTGCTATATAATATGATTTTTTTGTAGTAAATTGTTTATGGAGCAACCCATCTTATCAAACTATCATTTTGAACGCCCCAAGCAGCAACAGGTTTAATTTTGTGTTCGGAGATTTTTTGCAGACAGTTCAATGCAATAGGAGAAAGCTTTGTGGAATCATAAAAAATTAATTCCGCAACTATTCATATCAAAAATCGCAACCGAAAGGGAATCTACGTTCAATATACCCTTGTAATTAGCGATAGTCGATGTCTCTACCGCCTTTTAGCTGTTGTTTTGCACATAAGGAAGAACGTGAAAAAGTAACTACGGAATTGAATAGATGGATAAAGGTTGATGGCCTACTCCCTGATGAACTGGAAGAAGTCCTTGTGAAAAATGAGGAGCAGCAATGCCATGACGTAGGTTTTTATTGAACGGTAAGTGGCTAAGTAAAGTCGGGAAAGTGACCCATTGGAAAAGATTTTCGGAATAAACATAAAAAAACACGGAGTTAAGCTCCGTGTTTTTTGTACATGATTCGTTATGGATAGTTGGGGGATAACCGACCGTTTTCATAATTGAGTATCCACATCGGAAGATCGTCTTCCAACATTTCCACCGATGGCTGAACATAATCCCGGTATTTGAAATGCTTTTTCTTTTTATGAGCATCGTATGTTGAAAGAACTGCTTTTTTCTACCTCTCCTATTGTCTTTGTTTAGTAATTCCATTATGCACTACCAGTCTCAATTTTTTGTCTTCATATCTGAATATCCAGATACCAAATCTATCACTTTCTAAACCATCTAATAATACGGTTCCATCCTCCATAGTTTTTGTTTGATTAACTGCAAAATCAAAAGGAATTTTTCTATCAGTTATCTTTAGATGACGATCATTTTGTTTACCATAGAAAATAAAAGTATGGTTATTATAATTAATTATACCGAATTCTCGCCCATTCTTTAGAACTCGACGCCCAATCGCCTCAATCTGTATACAGTTGTCACCATTTTGATCTAAAAATAGAGATATGCCGTATCTGAAATTCTTATTATAATAACTTTCTCTTGATTCAATAACTAATACGCTATCAATTACATTCAATAAATCACTATCAACTTGAACTTCCGGCAAGCATACTCTGGTTGTTATGCCAGCATTAGCTTGGGCAAATGCACTGTAAAGAAATAAAATAAATAGAATAGCACAAATTATATTTTTCATATTTGCGTTTTTATTTCAATCTTTTCCCAAAAATTGTGACAGAGGGAAGGCCGATGATTCTATATTCTGATTCTTTATTATAGGGTGTATATTGGCGAGGATTTGTTGTATATATGCTTGTTGGCGCATTTGGAAATGAAGCATTAAGAATCGCAGCATTAGTTACGTCTCCCAAAGATGGCGTTGTTATTCCATTTGTATGGCTATGATTATTCTCTCTAATTGTGTACCCTGTCTGCATAACGTAGGCTCCCACACCAGTAGCTCCTTTTTGGTGCATATTGCCTACAATATTTTTTTGTGATGTCTCTGTCCCTGTTTTTACATGTGACCATTCTACTGTTGTGGTAACACCAGGATTCGCCATAAATTCAAAAAGTTGCGTAGCATTATCATCTCCTTTTACATGAAACATTGTTAGACGTTCTTTTGAAATACTTCCATCCTCCTGTATTACCTTTACTTTTGGCCGATTTACTCCAGTAATAGTACCATATTCAAAGGTTATTGACTGTCCTTCCATTTTTTGCCCTTTACTATCGACAATTTGAAACGCATCTTGTGTCTTATCTTTTATGCGATTGACAATCTCTCCATTTTGATTGATCTCCCAAACATCCTGTCCATTCGGATCGACAAATCGAATAGGATTTCCCATACAATACGCATACGGTGAAATCGGATGATACCCGTAGGTCAAATCTACTGAAAATAATGCGATAATGCAAATCACTGAGGTCAAAAGTTTAGGTTTCATAATCGTATAATTTTAAGGGTTATTGTATCGGTAGTTTATTGGGTGGTTGCTTCCTGCATTTTCATCCCCTCTTGGTTGCCCTTTTCGAGTTTGTCATGCAGTTCCTCGCTCATATCTTCCCAGCCCAATGCTTTCAATTTTTCGTAAAGAGTGGCCGATTGCGCTTCAATCTGCCGGGTGCAAGCGTCCTCCTTATGCCCGTTTTCCTTCAGATGTTTTACAAGGGCCGCATCGAGCGACTTGCCCAGAATAATGCACGCTTTGGGGTGCTGCGGATAGTATTCCAGCGATTTCTCCGTGCAGCATCGGGTGAATTCGTCGTAACATTTGAATTTGTTCCAATATCCGAACGCGAGGTCGGCAAGTTGCGCCGCAACGGCTTCACGATCCGTCAGAGGAGTAAGATAGATCTTGTTCTCGATGGCCTTGTCGCTGATCTCGAAATGCTCCTTATAAAAGAACTCCGGGGTGATCTGGTGCGTGGTAAGCTCCACGTTCACCCACTCTTCGGGATACATCTTATCCTCGTTCCGGTAGCGGATAAACACATGGGCAGGGGCATACGCGATATAGGCTTCGGCGCCGAGGGTCTCGGCCAGCACCTTGTAGTACATCGGCAGGGAACGGCACTGCCCGCTGTGCGTCTGCATGACTTTGGTTACGAACTGTTTCGTAAAATCGGCTTTGCCCCGGTATCGTCGAAATCGTAGGTGAAGGGTTTATGCCTATTCCCGGAATAGGGTCGGAAAAAGTATTCCGTGAGAGCCATGTTCTTTCTGGTCTTATATTGTTCAAGTCCGTTTGAAGCAATGAACCTTTGCAGAAACGCGACAGCCGTATCGATGCCGAGGCAATAAGCATCGTAATCGAGCTCGCCGTCGAGATAGGCCCACTCCGCAAGGAAGACCGCACGTTTTATGCTCAAGGGGATTTTCCCGTCGAGCATATCCGCCATTTCGAGATACGCCTGCCGGTAATGCCGGCTGCGGGATTCGACCTGCACAGGGTTCAGCGCCCGGCAGGCCTGTTGGCCGTCGGCCGGATGCAACGGGAATCCGCAAAACAGAACGAAGATGCAGATTATCCCTTTTTTGATTAACGTTTTTTCCATCGTTTTATCTGCTAACGTGCAATTCAAAGTTAGCAGATAAATCCCGAAACGCAAAGCTGCAATAATCTTACATTAGCCGTGTAACTATGCTGGTATTCAATGTATTGAAAAATAAATTTACTTACATTGAAATTACAAGCAGAAAAAGTCGAAAAATCCTCCTGTAGCGGTATGGATTTTAGAACGGGAGATTTCAATTTATTCGTGACTACCTAAGTTGACGGGGTTGAATAGTGAATAGCGAAAACTATACTATGGAACAAAAAAATCGTCCAATATTGGCTGAATAAGTTTTTAGTATTACCTTTGAAGTGCGTCCCGCCAATAGGCGACGCCTTCGTTCAGAGAAAATTTGGAGGTTTTTTTAGAAGTGACGAAGTGAAAAGCAGCCCGACGGATCGTGTGTCCCACGCCCGGTTGTGGTATATTACTACGCTACGATATGTGGGCGTGTGCATTTTCACTTGCATTGCTTCGGGTTTCCTCCAAGTACCTCGCTGATTGCAAGGGCCCCGCTCACTTTTTTTATGGCAGTATAGCTTGCATGTCCCGCAGTTTACAGCCCGTATCAAGCAACGGTTGCGTGCGTCATTTATCTGGCGGGGAGATAATTTTATGATGCCACCCGCTTCGTTTGCAGTAAGGGTCGTGTCGAGTTTATTTCTCTGGCAAATGTAGCTGAGCAGGATAATAGAATAGCTGAGCTGGAACTGTGTGGATAAGAGTTCCCGAAGCGTTTCTTCTTCGATGAGTTTATACTTGGGTTCTTTGGGCATAACTTATGTGATTAGCGATTCTTATTTTTTTCTATCTTGCGAATATATTCCTGCACGTCGTAGTTACGCCAGAAACGCCGTCTGCCGATTTTGAAGCCCGGTAATTCATTCGAATTTGCCAGTCGGCGCAAATGCCTGAGACTGATATGCAATATCTGGCATACATCCTGATAATCGAGTATAATATCATCGGAGTTTCGTTTATGTGCGCCAAACATTTCCCGAAATTCAGCCGAAATCTTATCCAGCTTATCTATCATCAGAACGCATAAGGTTCTGATCTCTTTGAACTGTTGCTCCGAATCCATTGTTTCACCGCTTGTTGATTGTCGTTTGGTACGGCAAAGATGCACAATGTGTTTTGGGCTTTCTTTTAACTTAATCTTTAACTTAAATCAGATTTCTAAGACAACAATAAACCTCACCACCTGATTCGATGGTGAGGTCTCTGCCGTATTCATCATTTATCGGCGCCGAGTTCCTTTATATAGTGCCTGCTCTGCGGTTTCCCGTATTTCCCGGGCTGTAGTAACTTTTCCGGAATTGATGTACTCAAGCAGTTCGTCTTCGTAGAAATAAACCTTTCGGCCCTGTCTGCAACTGGGAATTTCACCTAAGCGGGACAGTGTATATACGGTAGGTTTGGCTTTACCGAGAATCTTACAGGCTTCATCGATAAGAATAGGCCGGCGCGTGGGTTTCGGCGGCTGTAATACCGCGACCATTTCCCGGAGTTCTTTCAGTTCTTGCGCTATCATTCATACTGCCTGTGGCAGGTCGTTGAATGTCAAATTAGTGGATTCGTCCATTTCTAAACATTTTATTGGTTAGTACTATTTCTTCATGCTGCATCCGGATCGTGATCTTTATGGATTTGAATGCGGCCGATGGTTTTACTCTTGGTTTCTTCAAGTAGGTCGAGGTAGATTTCTGTCGTTGTAACATGCTTATGCGAGAGCATTTTACTTACGGTGTAAATATCAGTCCCGCTTGCCAACTGAAGCACGGCGTAGGTGTGCCGGAAACTATGGAAAGTGATATGTTTTGTAATTCCAGCTTCGGAGATCCACCGGCGCAGAGGAGTATTGAGCATATTGCGGTTAAGTCCGATGAAAACTACGCCGTCACTACGCTCTCCGCATAGCTCCAAGGCATCCGGACTTAGCGGCAGAGATATTTCCGCTTGTGTTTTCTTTGTCCGTGTACGGATATTATACCCCGTGCGGTCGAGATTCGGAACGATATTGCGCCATTCGAGGCGCTGCACGTCGCTATATCGCAATCCAGTTAGGCATGAGAAAAGCGACGCTTTTTTGAGTACGGGAATTTCACAAGGAGCCTTCGACAGATTGAGCAATTCCTGCTGGGTGAGATATTCAATTTTGTTGGGCTTTACATCGATACGGTCCAGATACAAATTGATATTTTCCTGCAGCAGTTTGTCGCGTAATGCGATGGCAAGTAAACCCCGGAATTTGCGGTAGTAACCCGAAGCCGTATTGACGGAAAGTGCTTTGGCGGAAGTATCAAAGCGGGGAGCTTTCAGAAGATATTCCCGGAATTTCACGCATAAATCGACATTGATCTGGGCAAAAGTACATTTACCGCCCACGAATGTCTTGAAGTGTTTGTAGCAACTTGCCCAACTACAATTCCGCATGAGGGTTTCTTTGCGGAAATATTCAAGAAAATCCGTATTCAGGCGTTGTTTATCCAGAAAACCAAACTCTTCATTGATGACAGCTTGGACGCGGAGACAGCGTATAGCTTCCGCTTGTGCAAGCGTGGATTCATTATGCCGTTTCTGAATCTGGTTTTTCGGCTTATCATACAGGTACATGCCCAATGTTTCCTGCCGCATCATTTTCATTGTTTCGGGAATGCGGACTGCCGGGTAATAATCAAGATAGAGCGTGCGTCGATCTCCGGAAATCGGACGACTGCGAACTGTAACTTTTACTCTTCTCATGTTATATTTTTTGGGGATTGCAAGTTATTTATTACTAACCATACAATCAATTATTGTGTTTTGTAATGCGGTAATTGTCAGGCAATTTCAAGTCTTTTGGTTTTTTTTACAAACTCATCTTCCTGAAAAATAATCGATTTCTGAAACCATGTATATTTAACACCTAAAATGTCAAGTCTCTTTCGGACTCCTGTAAGAGAAAGATTGTATCTCAGTGAAGCCTCTTTTATGGTTATATACCCGGATGGCATCGTTTTATCGGGATAAGGTTCTAATACGGCATCAAAGGCTTTGCTTGAATACAATGTATGCCGGTGGACTTTCTTTTTAACTATATGAAATTTACTGGCATAAGCGTAGACAATATTGATTGATGATAAATCGTATCTTTCGCATACTTGCTGTGGCGTTAGCCACAGCGGAGTAGAGTCCTTGAGTTTAGCTTTTGCTGTTGCCTTTTCGAATTTTGCAATTACTTCCCTGCGCAACGGCTGCTTTCCTTTCGGCAACGTGATTTGCGAAATCTTCGGATTGTTGTGATTGAAATGATCCACTATTTCACTCCATTTGACATAAGATAGACGTGAGGTGAAACGAATTTCCCTGATTTGATTCGCATGGATCAGGTTATACACCGTTTGTTTGCATACACACATACGTCTTGCCGCTTCTTTGATGGAAATAAGATCAACAGGAGTATCTGTTACACCTGATTCAGGTGAAGGATTCGGTTTTGCCGGATTTCGAGGTTTATAGGTTTTTTTATACAGCTCGGCCCTTTTCAGATTCATAATTTGGGCATGATGGAGATAATAGTCCCGGTTATAACATTTTCGGGAACAGAAGCGAGTTGTACTGTTATGGGCTTCGAAGGGATTGCCGCAATACCCACAAATTCTCGTAACGCTCAATATCCGGCCTTTGCTTTTCCGTTGCATAGGCTTTTTGTTTTATGATTTCACAGCGTATTATGGCTGAAATTATTACTCTACGAAGATATATTTCAGCATAGGTCTACCGTTGTTTATTACGATAAAAGTGTTCTCGTCGATGACTTGAATGTCTTTAGCCTTGGGCCAAAAGAGCCATATAAGTTTGCCGTCGGGTTTAAGAAATGCTACGGCATTGGTTTGTGCTTTACCAACCGCTCGCACACCCATATCTGTGTTGTCGAAAAGATGGATGCAACGCCACTTTGTGCCGGGTCTCATTTTTCGTTTTACATCTGCGAATGTTTTCATAGTTGTTTTTCCTGTTACAATCCAAATAAAATTGGATCAAAGTTTTCGGTTAAATTTGTTT
>OBVC01000262.1_pt1 | contig 33216 bp, 27 predicted proteins | sample 1494991 | NCBI WGS metagenome assembly OBVC01 (sample SAMEA2579955, study PRJEB22360) | human gut metagenome
ATGGATCGCGCCCGCCGTCGAAGCGGTCCGCCGCGCCGCCGTATGCGCCGCCGAGACCCTCTCAAAGCCTGCCGCTGCTCCGCTTTCCGCATCTTCGGCCGCCCGCCTGATCGCGCAGGGGGCCGTCGCGCTGCTGTCTGCCGTCGGCGGCCTGAACGAGGAGAACCGGCAGGCGGTACTCCGCGCAGCCGGTTCTCTGGGTAAGCTCCCTGCCGAAGACTACGTCCACGAGGAGCTTACTTGGCGTCTGGAAGCATAGCTTCCGCCTGTCAGCGCTGACCCACCTGCTCGCGCTGTTCCAATTCCCTGAGTACGTTCGCCAGATGGTCGTAGCCGATGCGGCCGCTTTCGCGCCACAACACCTCGCCGCGGCGGAAAAACATCAGCGTCGGCACCGACATGATGTTGTAGCGGTGTACGATTTCGAGCATGTCCCGGTCGTCTATGTCCACCTTGTAGACATCCACGCGGCCGTTCATCTTCTCCTGAAACCGGTCTATGACGGGGTGCATCATCTGGCACGGCCCGCACCATGTTGCGAAGAAATCCACGAACGTCAGTGCGTCCCGCCAGATAATCTTGTCAAAATCCGTTGCTGTCATATTTGTGTGTTTAGTTCATTTCCGCCCATGTAAGCTCCGTATAGACCTTGTCTGTCAGCTCTTTTTCGGCATAGCTGATCGTGCGGCGCAGCCCCTCGGCCAGCGGCGTGCGGGGCGTCCAGTCCAGTTCGCGCCGTGCGGCCGAAATGTCGGGTATCCTCCGCCGCGCATCGTCCGGACGTGCCGCCCGGTGTACGATCCGCGAGCGGCTTCCCGTCAGGGAGATGATCTTCTCGGCCAGCGCGCGTATCGAGATTTCGTGGTTGCTGCCCAGATCCAAGGTGCGGGTCTGCTCCGAAGGCGTGGCTTCCATCATCCGTACAAGTCCGTCCACCATGTCCTCGACCCAGCAGAAGGTGCGCATCTGTTCGCCGCTGCCGTTGACCGGGATGTCGCGGTTCTGCAGCGCCGCCACGATCATCTTCATCACCACGCGCTGGTCCATGATGTCGGCCCCGCTTCCGTATGTATTGAAGATGCGTGCGATGCGTGCGTCCACGCCCAGCTCCTCCTGATAGGCCCGGTGCAGGGCTTCCGCCGCGCGCTTGCCTTCGCTCAGAATGTACTGCCCCGAATATCCCGCCGCCGGATCGGTCGCCGGATCGCGGTATCCCGCGCCGTATACGCAGCCCGACGAGGCGAACAATATCCGCGCATGCTCCATGCGCGCGGTGTCGAGGGCGTTTATCGCGCCCTGCATGTTGATCCGGAGCGTCTCGACGGGCAGCGCCTTGTTGTAGCGCACGCGCGACGGCGAGGTGAGGTTGTAAATCTCGTCGCAGCGGATTCCGAATGTATTGATGATGTTGTGGTGGACGTACCGGAACAGCGGATGCTGCAATACGCTGCGCAGCAGCGGCGAATTCACGGCGTCGCGCATATCGACACAAAACACTTCGTGGCCCTCTTCCAGAAGGCGCAGACAGAGGTGTGTGCCGATAAATCCCACTCCGCCCAATATGACAATTCGCTTTTGCATCTTTTACTCCTTTTTGCAGGAGTACAGAGCAAAATCTATTCCACAAAGAGCGCGCGGGGCAGCTGATCGATGCTGTTTATCGTGACTATTTCGATTCCTTTGGGACGTTTGCCGCCCTTGCCGAGGTAGCCGGAGACGATGATGCGTTTGAAACCCAGCCGTGCCGCCTCGCTGATGCGCTGTTCGGTCCGGGGCGCAGGTCGCACCTCGCCCGAAAGCCCGATCTCTCCCGCACAGCAGACGCCCGCGGCCACGGGACGGTCGTAGTAGGAGGAGATCACCGCCGCCACGACCGCGAGGTCCAGCCCCGGATCGGCGACCTTGAACCCTCCGGCGAAGTTCAGGAAGACGTCTTTCTGAAACATCTTCATTCCCACGCGCTTCTCCAGCACGGCCAGCAGCATGTTCATGCGCTTGGTGTCGTAGCCCGTGGTCGTACGCTGCGGCGTGCCGTACGCCGCGCCGCTCACCAGCGCCTGCACTTCGATCAGGTAGGGGCGCACGCCGTCGGCCGAAGCGCCTACCGCGATGCCGCTCAGCGGCTCCTCGTAGTGCGTGAGCAGAATCTCCGACGGGTTGTCCACGCCGCGCAGTCCGTTGTCGAGCATCTCGAAAACCCCGATTTCGAACGTCGCGCCGAAACGGTTCTTGATGCCGCGCAGGATGCGGTATATGTTGTTGCTGTCGCCCTCGAACTGCAGCACCACGTCCACGATATGTTCCAGAATTTTGGGTCCGGCGATGGTTCCGTCCTTGGTGATGTGGCCGATGATGAAGATCGACGTGCCGGTCGATTTGGCGTATTTGAGCAGCGTCGCCGCGCATTCGCGTATCTGCGATACGCTTCCCGCCGACGAGTCCAGCAGGTCGGTGTAGATGGTCTGTATCGAGTCGATCACCACCAGATCGGGCCGGTGTTCGCCGATCTGGTTGACAATGTTTTCGAGCAGCGTTTCGGGATAGATCAGACATTCGTCGTTGCCGATGCCGATGCGTCCCGCGCGCATCTTGATCTGCTCGGCCGACTCCTCGCCCGAAACATAGAGCGTCTTGAGTCCGTTCGCCGCCAGCGCGAGCTGCAGCGAAAGGGTCGATTTGCCGATTCCCGGCTCTCCGCCCAGCAGAATCAGCGATCCCGGCACCATGCCGCCGCCCAATACGCGGTTCACCTCGCTGTTGCCGAGGTCCATGCGGCGGTGTTCGCTCTCGCGGATGTCGCGTACGCGCTGGGGCTTGGCTGCGGGCAGGGAGCCTGCGACATTGGCCGGCACCGAGCCGCTTTCGCGGGCGACGATCTCCTCGGTGAAGGTGTTCCATTCGCCGCACGAGGGACAGCGCCCCAGCCATTTGGGGGCTTCGAATCCGCAGTTTTTGCAGAAGTATGCCTTTTTGACTTTTGCCATCGCGTGTCGGTTAATAGGGGTGCGACGTGTATTCCTTCCGGATCACCTGCGTGACGCCCGCATCGGGATAGAGCTGTTTGTACTCCTCGGTCAGATCGACGCTGAACAGCGTTTTGCGTAGGTCGTCGGTGTCCGTATAGCCCGAAACCTTGCAGGTGTAGGCCTGTTCTCCGAACGTGAAGTGCAGCTCCTCCGGTTTGTCCGGCTCTTTTATGAATGTACCCGTGACGGTTTCGGCGTCGGCCGCAGGCCGGACGACGAGCGGACCGCCGTTGTGGTGCGTAAAGTCGAGCCGGTAGACGGCGCCCGCCTGCACGGGGGCCTTCTGCGGCGACTCGTTCCGGATTTCCTCCAGCAACGGATTTTCCGGATTCTCCGGCTCTTCCGTCTGCGAAGTTCCTGCGTCCGGATTCTCCGGATCGGGATTCTCCGGATCGGGATTCTCCGGATCAGGGTTTTCAGGATCCGGCTTTTCCGGTTCGCTCAGGCTTACGGATACCTCGATCCGGGCGACGGGGTAGGAGGTCGTGTAGAAGACGTCCGAATCGTCGCCGCAGGCCGTGAGTGCGGCTGCAAGAAGCAGCGCTGTCAGTATTTTCAGTTTTCCCATAGTCCGTATTATCGCTAAAGTCCCAGATCTTGGTCGATCAGCACTACCAGCACGCGCTTGTCCGGCCAGCAGCGCAGCATCTCCATGCGGGTGTTGCATACCCGGTCGGGCGAATTGCAGTCCGAACATACGCCGGTCTTGGCGCAGGGCGTGCGGAATCCGGGGTGGCGCGCTATGTTCTGCGGCGCCGCAATCGTGCGGATGCGCTCTTCGGCCTCGTCCCGGTTTGCGACGATCTTGTTGCGTCCCGCCACGATAATCACCTTGCGAGGCCCGAACGCCACGGGAGCGATGCGGTTTCCCACCTTGTCGAGCCAGTGGAGCGTGCCTTCTGTCGTCACGGCGTTCACGCCCGTGATGAAGAGGTCCGACATCAGCGCCTGCCTGCGTATTTCGAGCCGCTGCGGGTACGTCATCGCGGGGTCGAATCCGTCCAGCAGCCTGTACCTTCCGTCGCCGCGCAGCCATTCGATGACGCCCGTGGCGCGCATGCTCATCGAATCTCCGAACGATACCGTTTCCGGCCGCTCCGTTTCGACGGCGGCCTTTATCACTGCGAAAGCTTCGTCCGTGTCCCGGACCGTCTCAACCTCGAAATGGTGCCGCCGCAAGGCATCTGCGCAATTTGTTATTTTCATCTTATTTTATGAAAAACCGGTATATGTCGTTGCCGTTGGCGTACAGCAGCAGAAGCAGGATGATAAACAGTCCCACGTACTGCGCGCCCTCCAGTATCTTGTCGCTCACCTTGCGGCCCGTAATCATCTCCCAGAACGTGAAGATGGCGTGCCCGCCGTCGAGTCCCGGTATCGGCAGAATGTTCATCACGGCGAGGATGATTGACAGAAACGCCGTCTTCATCCAGAAATCCTCCCAGTTCCAGTCTCCGGGGAAGATGCTGCCGATGGCGATGAAGCCGCCCAGCTCCTCGTACATCTTGGTTTTGGGCTGTACGATCATCTTCAGTTGTTCCCAGTAGGACGACATCACCTTGCCCGCCTTGCTGATTCCTGCGGGAATCGCCTGCCAGAAGGTGTATTTCTGCGTGCGGAGCTTGTAGGGATTGAGCGCCGTCACGCCCAGCCTTCCCTCGTCCGACACCGGAACGACCAGCTCCAGCAGCATGTCGCCTTCGCGTTTGACGGTCAGCGTCACATCCTCTCCCGCATGGGCCTTCAGGTACTCCCTGTAAGCGGGGTATTCCAGCCCCTGCGCATCGTTTATCGCCACGATCTCGTCGCCGCGCCTGAGCGCCGACGCCGTTTCGTACACCGCGCTGTCGATCAGGAACGGCATGCGGAGCGCCAGCAGGTCTTCGTAACCTTTGTTCTGGCGCATTTCGATCAGCTCGCCCAGCGGCAGTGTCAGCTCGACCTGCCGGCCCTCGCGTTCCACCACCACGCGGCGTTCGCCTTCGGTGATAATCAGCGCATTGACGATCTTGTTCACGTTGTCCACCGCCTCGCCGTCGATCGAAACGATCCTGTCGCCGTCTTGGAATCCGAGCTTGCGGCCCGCTTCGTTGAAGGTGTATCCCCAGCGCGCATCTTCGTTCGAGAAGTAGTTGTCGCCCCACGTGTAGCAGATTCCGATGTAGATGAAGATGGCCAGCAGAACGTTCATCACCACGCCGGCTATCATCACCAGAAAACGCTGCCATGCAGGTTTGGTGCGGAATTCATCGGGCTTGGGGGGCAGTTTCATCTGCTCCTTGTCCATCGACTCGTCGATCATGCCGGCGATCTTGCAGTATCCGCCCAGCGGCAGCCAGCCCAGCCCGTATTCGGTGTCGCCGCGCTTGAACTTGAAGAGCGAAAACCACGGGTCGAAGAAGATATAGAACTTGTCGACGCGGATTTTGAAGACCCGCGCCATGAGGAAGTGTCCCAGTTCGTGAATGCCCACCAGAATGGTGAAGCAGAGGAAAAATTGAATGATCTTGATGATAATATCCATGTTCGTGTTTTGGTTACAAGGCTAAAAATTCCGCGGCCAGCCGGCGTGCTTCGCCGTCCGCCGCCGCATAGTCCGCGAGGGTGGGGGCCGCAGCGAACGATGCGCGATTCAGCGCATGTTCGATGGTGCGCACGATGTCGAGCCATGCGCACCTGCCGCCGAGGAACGCCGCGACGGCCACTTCGTTGGCGCCGTTCATCGTGCAGGCCGCCGTGCCGCGCCGCCGCAGACAGTCGTAGGCGATGTCCAGCGCCGGGTATTTCACCCGGTCCACCTCGGCGAATGTCAGCTGCGGATGCTTCAGGAAGTCGAACCGCTCGCCGGGACGGTTCGCCCGTCGGGGATACATCAGCGCGAGGCTGATCGGCATGCGCATGTCGGGCGTTCCGAGCTGGGCCTTGATCGCCCCGTCCTCGAATTCGACCATCGAATGGACGATCGACTGCGGATGCAGCACCACCGAGATTTTCTCGGCCGGCGTGCCGAACAGCCAGTGGGCTTCGATCACCTCGAAACCCTTGTTGACCAGCGTCGAGGAGTCGATCGTGATCTTCGCGCCCATCTCCCACTGGGGATGGCGCAGCGCCTGCTCGGCCGTCACTCCGGCCAGCTCTTCGCGCTTCAGGTCACGCAGCGCGCCGCCGCTGCAGGTGATTATCAGCCGCCGCACGGGGGACTGTTCGCCCGTCAGACACTGGAAAATCGCCGAGTGCTCCGAGTCGATCGGCAGGATCGGCGCACGTTCGGCCCCTTTTCCCCGCCCCCCAGCCGCATCACGTATTCGCCGCCCACGACGAGCGATTCCTTGTTCGCCAGCGCGAGTTTCTTGCCCGCTCCGAGTGCGGCCACTGTGGGCGCCAGCCCCGCGTAGCCGACCAGCGCATTGACTGCTACGTCGGTGTCGCCGCCCGCCGCGACCTGCGCCACGGCCTCTTCTCCGGCGTAAACCTTGACGTCGGTGTCCTCCAGCGCGTCACGCAGCCGGGTGTAATATCGTTTGTCGGCGATGACCGCCGTGTCTGCGTCGAATTCCCGCGCCTGCGCCGCCAGCCGCTGCCAGTTGCTGTTGGCCGTCAGCACGCGCACTTCGAAAAAATCGGGGTTCTCGCGTACGATGTCGAGCGTCTGCACGCCGATCGAACCGGTCGAACCCAGTATTGCCAATCGTTGTTTCATGCGGATCTATTGGAAGACGATATATCCTTCGGGATCGACGGGCTTGCCGTTGTTCCAGAGTTCGAATTCGAAGAGTCTCACCTCGCCCTGCTCGGCTTCGGCGTTGTAGCCGATCAGCTCGCCCGCACGGATGGTCTGCCCTTTGGTCACCAGCGACTGCGAGAGTCCCTTGTAGACCGACAGCAGATTCCCGGCGTGCTGCAGTTCGACCATGTAGCCCGTTTCGGGGGTCCAGAGGCTCAGCACCACCGTCCCGTTGTCCACGGCCGCTATGCGGTCGCTGGCCGCCGCCGCAATACGTATGCCGAAGTTGCCGTTGCGGATGTCGAACCGGTCGGTGATGATTCCTTCGACGGGCGTCGCCAGCTCGATCGCTTCACGCACCGAGCGCCGCGAGCTGCCGCTGCGGCCCGTGACGGCGTACTCGCCGTCGCCCTCCATCTGCGCCCTGAGCACCGAATCTTCGGGCGAGGGCATCACCAGCACCTTCGTGGCCCGCGTGCTGTCCGAATTGGCGAGCACCCGCGCCACGGGCGTCTTGCCCTCCATGATCAGGGCTATGTTCTGGTTGTAGGTGAGCATGTCGTTCATCATGCGCTCCATCGAGTCCAGCCGGATGATGTTCTGCACCAGACTTTCGCGCGAACGGTCGGCTTCGGTGCGGTAGCCCGGCAGGAATTCCAGCACGGGGCTGTACGCCACCAGCGTGAGGATGAGGATAAAGAGCAGCAGTGCGAATGAAACGAATGCTGCGAAAATGCTGGCCGGCGAGAGGTGCATGTGCCACTCTTCGCTGTTGTCCGTAGCGTTGAGCATGTTGAAGCGGCGTTTGCGGAAAAAGTTGCGCTGCCATGCCCGTATGTTCTTCAAAAATTTCATCAAACCATTGCATTATTCATGCAAAGATAACCAATTTCATAGAAAACCTTTGCGGAACGCGGTGAATTTTTTAACTTTGTAATCGTTTTGATTTTAACGCCAAAAACAGATAAAAAGTATGGTAAAACCTACATTACTGGTCCTCGCCGCAGGCATGGGTTCGCGCTACGGCTCGCTCAAGCAGATGGACGGGGTCGGCCCCAATAACGAGGCCATTATCGATTATTCGGTTTACGACGCGATCCGCGCCGGTTTCGGCAAGGTCGTATTCGTCATTCGCCACTCCTTCGAGAAGGAGTTCCGCGAGGTCTTTTCGGCCGAGCGTTTCGGCGGCCGCATCGCCGTCGAATTCGTCTTTCAGGAGCTGGACTATCTGCCCGAAGGCGCTTCGGTTCCCGAAGGCCGCGTCAAGCCGTGGGGTACGAACCATGCCGTGATGATGGCCGCCGACGCCGTGCACGAGCCTTTCGCCGTCATCAACGCCGACGACTTCTACGGCGCCGAAGCCTACCAGACCATCGGCGACTACCTTTCGCAGCTCGGTGACAGCAAAAACCGCTACTGCATGGTCGCATACGATCTGAACCGGACCCTTTCGGACAACGGCACCGTATCGCGCGGCGTCTGCGGCGTGGATGCCGACGGCAACCTGACGTCGATGGTCGAGCGTACGCAGATCGAGCGCATGCCCGACGGCCGAATCCTCTTCCACGACGGCGGCGCCGACGAGGAGCTTGCCGAGGACACGCCCGTTTCGATGAACCTCTTCGGCTTCACGCCCGACTTCTTCGCCTATTCGAAGGAGTATTTCAAGACGTGGCTCGCCGAGAACCGCGAGAACCTCAAATCGGAGTTCTACATCCCGACGATGGTCAACAAACTCATCGGCGAGGGCGCGGCGTCCCTGCGCGTGCTCCGTTCGGCGGCCCAGTGGCACGGCGTCACCTACAAGGAGGACAAACCCGCGCTGATGGCCTCGATCGAGAAGATGATCGCCGAGGGCAAATACCCCCGCAATCTCTGGGCTTAGTTCCCGGTGTTATAATAAGGGGCGGCTTTCGGGCCGCCCCTTATCTTTTGCCCCGCATTGTCCTATTGTTTTTCCGACTTCCGGCGCTATTCCGTTCCGGCAGAGTAGAGCAGGGCCTCTGCATTTTTCACCCGTAGCGCAAAATAAAAACAGGACTCCGAAAAGTCCTGTTTTTATCTTTGGTTAACAACTGTTGGGAACCTGTTGCGCAGCCGTCTAACAACCTGCGGGCGGCCGGTCAGTCCAGAAATCCCTCCCGTACCAGCTGCTCCCTGATCTTGGTCCAGTCCGCCACCGGCCGTTTCACGCCGTCCACGAACCGGATCGGACAGCCCAAGTTGCTGTCATCGATATAGAGGTCCGCATGAATCTTCGGCGACGAAGTCCAGCGCTGCTGCGACGGGTTTTCGTTGATGGCGTAGAGCGGAATCTCCCGGTCCCTGAACCACTTGACTGCCTTGTCGAGCAGTGCGCCCGAACGCATCGTGTAGAGTATCAGCCGGCATCCGTTGTCGGTGAGTTCTTTGAGTACGGCAACCGCGCCTGCATCGTCCCCGATTTCGGGGTAGGCGTGCGTTACCACCGTGCCGTCGAAATCCACGGCGATCAATGCATTGTGTATAGCCATATTATTTCTTTACTTTACGTGCGAGTTTGCTGAAGAAAAGTTTGATCCGCTTGCGGTAGCTTACCTCCTGATGGTCGTCGCCATAGCCGTATCCGTAACCGTATCCATACCCGTAACCATAGCCGTATCCGTACCCGTAGCCGTGGCGGCGTGTGCGTGTGCCGTTGAGCACGATGCACATGTTATGGAACTTCTTCTCGCGGTAGAGCCGTTCGATGTCGGGCAGCTGACGACGGTCGAGCACGCCTTCGCGCACGATATAGATACAGAGGTCGGCCAGACGGTCCGTAATCACCGCATCGGCTACCGACATGGCCGGCGTGCTGTCAATGAATACGAAGTCGTAACGCTCCTTCAGCTGCTCTACCAGCTTGTCGAGCCGGTTCGAGAGCAGCATCTCGGTGGGGTTGGGCGGCTGTATGCCGGCGCAGATCACGTCGAGGTTCTCGTGGAAGCCCATGTTCGTCACCAGCTGGTCGATGTCGGTGATCGTTCCGGCCAGATAACCGGACATGCCGTTCTTGCTGTTGCTGCGTCCCAAGTGCGTCGTGAGCGCGTGACGGCGCAGGTCGAGGTCTATCAGCACGACCCGTTTGCCCGCCATGGCCAGCGTCATTGCCAGATTCATCGCCACGAACGTCTTGCCCGCATGGGGGTCCGACGAGGTGAAGAGCACGCACTTGATCTCCTTGCCCGACGAGACGTTCATGAACGTCATGTTCGAGCGCAGGATGCGGAACGCCTCCGACAGCGCGTCGCGTCCGGTTTCCCGGACCACCACGCCGCCCTTGTTGTCCCCTTCGAGGAAGGGTATGTCGCCGAGGAACGGTGCGCTGAGGTTCTCCTCCACGTCCTTGCGGCCGCGGATGGTCGTGTCGAGCATGCCGATCAGGTAGAGTATGCCGAACGGAATGGCCAGACCTGCCAGCAGGCTGATGCCGAGGATGATCGTCGAGCGGGGCGATACGGGGCGCGCGCTTCCGTACGCCATGTCGATCGTGCGCGAGTTGCTCTCGGCTACGGCGTAGTTGAGCTGCGTCTCCTCCTGCTTGTTGAGCAGGTAGAGGAACAGCTCCTCCTTGATTTTCTGCTGACGCATGATGTCGAGCATGACCTTCTCCTGCGAAGGCATGGTCGAGATGCGGCGGTTGACCTGCGCCTCCTCCTTGCGCATGGTTTCGAGCTGTATCTCCAGCGTCGAAATATGCGAGTTGAGCGAGGCGATGATCGAGCGGCGCACGGCGGCCAGCCCGTTGTCTAGGTCCTGAATGACCGGACTGCGCTCCGAGCTGTTTTCCAGCAGCTTCTCGCGCCGCAGGATGGCCTCGTTGTATTCCGATATCTGCGCGACGATGCCGTTGTTGGTCATCGAGGCCACCATCGGGATCAGGTCGCCCGCATGCGACGGGTCGTTGAGGTATTCGCGGATGAAGTCGGCGACGCTTATCTGATTCTCGATCGTCAGGCTTTCGGCCTTGTAGCGCGTGCTCTCGGTGATGGTGCGGGTCGCCTCCGAGGTGATGTCGATCATCTTGTTGCTCTTCTTGATGTCCTCGATGTCGCGGTCCACGTCTCCCAGCTCGCGGCCGATTACCTGCATGCGCTCCTTGATGAAGTCGGCCGTCACCACCGACAGCTGGCGCTTGTCGGCGATGGCGTCTTCCTCATAGACGGCGATCAGCGTGTTGATCACGTCCTCGGCGCGGCGCGGCACCGAATTGTTCATCGAGATCGTCACGATCGAGGCCTGCTTGTTGGCCACGTCGCTCTTCACGGCGGCGCGGTAGGCGTTGGTCGTCGCCGCGAGCGAATTCTTGATTACGGTGATGGGTTTTTTCAGATAGGTCGAGTCCATGAACAGGGTCTTGTGCACGACCACCTGCCCGACGGGCGTGGCGACCGTATCGCCGTATTCGGCCAGAATGACCCGCTTGGTCTCCTGCCGCGTCACGAACTTGTCCTCGAAGTCCGTCAGCTCGATCTTGCCGTTTCTGAGCGGGGTGACCTCCAGCGAAAGCTTCTGCTTGGAGTTGTCGTTGATGAAATCGACTTCGATCGGCGAACGGCCGTACAGGTCCGCCGTGCGCAGCCCTTCCCGCACCGAGTAGTTGACCGTCAGGTGGAGGCGCTTGACCACCTCCGACATCAGCCGGTGCGACTGGAGGATGTAGACCTCGTTGTCTACGTTGCGGCGGTTCTGGAATCCCACCAGATCGCTGAACGCGCCCAGATCCGTGTCGCCGCCCTTGCGGCTGTCCTTCACGAGGATGGTCGCCGTCCGGCTGTATATTTTCGGGGTGCTTGCCAGATAGTAATAGGCCGTTCCCAGACAGATGATCGCCGAGAGCGCGAACCAGTACCAGTTGGCCAAAACCATCTGAATCAGGTCATGGAGCGTGATGCCGTTCGTGTTTTCGGACTCTTCGTTCAGCAGATGCGGATTGATGTTCTGTTCTGTCATGGCCGGTCTTATTTGGTCAGGGTTATGATGAGCGTCGCCACGGAAATTGCCGTACCCACGAGCGAAAGGTAGAAGTTTCGGTTCTGGCTGATTTCACCGGCCTGCGCCTTGTATTTGTTGGGTTTGACGTAGATCACGTCGTTCTGCTGGATGTAGAACGCGGGGGAGTTGAACAGCTCCTTCGACGTGAGGTCGAGGTACTCGATGGTGCGCACTCCGTCCACTTCGCGGGCCACGGCCACGTCGGTGCGGATACCGTAGATCGTCAGGTCGCCGGCCATGGCCAGCGCGTCGAAGATCGAGAGTTTGTCGCGCGTGACGTCGTAATGTCCCGGACGTGCCACCTCGCCGATTACCGAAATCTTCATGTCCGCGAACTGCACGTTTACCGTGGGGTCGTTTATATACCCGCCCTCGACGATCTTGTCGGCTATGGCCTGCGCCAGTTCGCTCCGGGTCTTGCCCTTGCACTCGATCTTTCCGATCACGGGCATTTCGAGCTGTCCGTTCTCATCCACCGTGCGGATCTGCAGCGACTGGTTGGTGGCGCTTCCGTAATTGGTGGCTCCGGTCAGGGAGCTCAGCGACGACGACGAGTTGAACGGCACGGCCAGTTCGGGGTCCTTGCTGTTGACGACGATCGTCAGCCTGTCGAGGGGCTTGATGCGTATCTGGCCGTTCTCGGCGATCTGTTCGGGCGTGAACGGCTGGGCATCCTGCAGGTACCATGCACGCTTTTGCGAGGCGCATGACGTGACGAGTAGAGCCGTCAGTATGACCGGCATAAGGAGACGTAAATGTTTCATATTTGATTAAGGCGTTTTTATAATCGTGCGCAAAGGTAAGAATTTTCCATGAAATAAATGCGCCCTGCGTCAGCTATTTCCGTCGAATTATGGCTGTTTTTGGTCCGGGCGGAGCGTTTGTCCGGAAAAAAACGTACATTTGACACCCCGAAAACCGATTTATTCAAGCTATGGAAATGTTACATCCCGAATGGAGTTATCAGGCCGTGCTCTATGAAATGAACGTGCGCCAGCTGACGGCCGAAGGCACGCTGCGCGCCGCGGCCGCGAAACTGGGCTTCCTGCGCGACATGGGCATCGACGCCGTGTGGCTGATGCCCGTCTATCCGATCGGCGTCGAGGGGCGCAAAGGCTCGCTCGGCTCCTATTATTCGGTCCGCGACTATTGTGCGGTCGATCCCTGTCTGGGGACGATGGAGGATTTCGACGCCTTCGTCGCCGAGGCGCACCGGCTGGGTATGAAGGTGCTGCTGGACTGGATCGCCAACCATACGGCGCGCGACGCCCGCTGGGTGACCGAGAAGCCCGCTTCGTGGTACGAGCGCGACGCTTCGGGAGCGCCCGCCGTGCCGTGGGACTGGACCGACACGGCCAAACTCAACTATGCCGAGCGCGAAGTGTGGCGCGCGCAGGGCGACGCCATGGAGTTCTGGGTCCGCGAACATGGCGTGGACGGCTTCCGCTGCGACATGGCGATGCTGGTTCCGATCGAATTCTGGAACGAGACGGCGCAACGCCTGCGGCGGGTGAAGCCCGGTCTGTTCATGCTGGCCGAAGCCGAGGAGACCTACCTTTTCGACGGGGGAGCCTTCGACGCCTGCTATGCGTGGGAGATGCACCACCTGATGAACGACGTGGCGCAGCAGAGGGTCCGCGTCACGTCGCTGCGCGACTACATCTATGCCGACCGCCGGCGCTATCCCCGTTCGGCCATGCGGCTGGCCTTCACCTCCAACCACGACGAGAATTCGTGGAACGGCTCGGAGTTCGCCCGCATGGGCGCCGCCCGCGAAATCATGGCCGTCTTCACCTTCGTCGTGCCGCGCGGACTGCCGCTGATCTACACCGGTCAGGAGATCGGCTACGACCATTCGTTCGCCTTCTTCGACCGCGACCCGCTTCCCGCCTACGGCTCCAATCCCTTTTCGGAGTTCTACCGCCGTCTGACGGCGCTCCGGCACGCCAATCCGGCGCTCGCATCGGGCGAACGGGGCGGCGAGATGATCGAGATACGCAACAACGCCGAGGACTGCCTGATGATTGCGGTCCGCGAGGCGGAGGGCAACCGCGTCGTCGCGGTCATGAACCTCTCGCCCTATGTGATCCATGCCGATTACTATACGGGCATCTACGCCGGCATGTATACCGATGCCATGACGGGCCGTCCCGGCGAACTCCGCGGCCACGTCGAGGAGGATATGGCGCCGTGGAGCTACCGCATCCTGACCCGCTGACGCTTCTGCGCCGCCGAAAAAAGACCGCCGCACGACAGGGCGGCCTTTTTTTTGCATTTTGTCCGCTAACTTCCCGCCGGAATCCGTTCCGGTTCCGGAATATTTGCTATTTTTGCCGATGAATATGAGACGCTTTATCATTCTTTGCCTGCTGCTCTTTGCGAGCCTTGCGGCGCAGGCCCGGAGCTACCGCGCCGAGGATATCCCCAATGTCCAGCGCGCCGACCGTACGCGCTACGTGTCGAATCCCGACGGTATCCTTTCGCCCGGCGCCGTGGCGCGTATCGACTCGGTCTGCGGGGCGCTCCGCGACCGGGCGATCGCTCAGGTGGCCGTGGTGGCCGTGGACGACATTGCGGGCGGCGACCTCTTCGATTTCGCCGTCGATCTCTTTACGCAGTGGGGCGTGGGGCGCGCCGAGAACGACAACGGGCTGGGCATCCTGCTGGTCAGGGACCGGCGTGAAATCCGCTTCGTCACGGGCGGAGGGCTTGAAGGCGTGCTTCCCGACGCCGTCTGCAAGCGGATTCAGCTGAAATACATGCTGCCCGCCTTCCGCGAGGGCGACTACAGCCGCGGCATGGTCGCGGGCGTCGAAGCCGCGGCGCAGCTGCTCGAAGGCAGCGAACTGGATCTGGGCGGTACGGATACCGCGGACGGGGAGCTTCCTTCGTGGGCCGTCTTCCTGATCGTCGTCGGATTCGTCGTCCTGCCGCTGGGCGTCGTCATGCTCGGCTATTATGCCCGCAAACGCTGCCCGAAGTGCCACAAACCGACGCTTCGGCAGCAGTCGAACCGTATTCTGCAGGTGACTCCCAGCTACCGGCTGGTCGAATACACCTACGTCTGCTCCAACTGCGGGGCCGTGGTGAAGCGGCGGGCCAAAAATCTGCGCGACGACAATTTCGGCGGTGGCGGCGGGACGATCATCGGCGGCTTCGGCGGTTTCGGCGGCGGATCGCGCGGCGGCTTCGGCGGAGGTTTCGGCGGCGGGTCGTTCGGGGGCGGAGGCGCCGGATCGCGCTGGTAGGGGCGGATGTCCGTTCGCCGGTCCGGAGACCGCCGGTTCTGCCGTCCGGTAGTCCGGTTGTTAGTCCGTTCTGCTGTTCTGCCGTCCGGTCGTCCGTCGGTCCGGGAAACCGCCGGTTCGTTGGTTCTCCGGTCCGGCAGCTCGCTTACTCGGTTGGCCGCCGGTTGGTTTGTTCTGCAGACCGGTAGTTCCGCCGTCCGGTCGTCCGATAGTCCGTCGGCTGTCTTCGCCCGTAATTCCGGCCGCGTGCGGCGACTCCTTTCGCCGGGGGCTTAGGGAGGCCCGATTTGAGATTCGTGAATGACGCCGAAGGCGGCTGCAGCGGCCGAAGGCGGAAAGATATGACTGAAAATTGTGTATTAAAAATAAAAAATTGTCGATTATGAAAAAATGGATTTGGATTGGAGTCGCCGCCGTCGTGGTGATCTTCTTCTATGCAACGTACAACGGATTCGTCAATAAGGAAGAGGGCGTTAAGACCGCATGGGCCAACGTCGAGACGCAGTATCAGCGCCGCGCCGACCTGATTCCCAATTTGGTGAATACGGTCAAGGGCTATGCGGCCCACGAGACGCAGACCTTTACCGAGGTGACCGAAGCCCGCGCCAAAGCCACCTCGATCAACTTGTCGGCCGACGACCTGACGCCCGAAAAGCTGGCCGAGTACCAGCAGGCGCAGGCGCAGGTGCGCTCGGCGCTGGGCCGCCTGATCGCCGTGTCGGAGAGCTATCCCGACCTGAAGGCCAATCAGAACTTCCTCGAACTGCAGGCGCAGCTCGAAGGCACCGAAAACCGTATTTCGGTGGCCCGCAAGCAGTTCAACGAAGTGGCCCGGACCTATAACGTCTCCGTGCGCCGCTTCCCGGCCAACCTCGTCGCCAGAATGTTCGGTTTCGAGCAGAAGCCCTACTTCGAGTCGGCCGAAGGCTCCGAAGCCGCGCCGCAGGTACAGTTCTAAGGGAAATGGCGAACGCTAAGTCGCGCGGCTGCGTGCTGGGTGCCGTGGCCGCCGCCAGTTACGGATTGAATCCGCTCTTCACGCTGCCCCTTTACGGGGCGGGCATGGGAGTGGATTCGGTGCTTTTCTACCGTTATCTGCTGGCTGCGGCGATGCTGGGCGCGCTGATGCTCGTCCGGCGGCAGTCGTTCGCCGTGCGCCGCCGCGACCTTGTGCCGCTGGCGGTCATGGGACTGCTCTTCTCCTTCTCGTCGCTCTTCCTGTTCGAGAGCTACAACCACATGGACGCGGGCATCGCATCGACCATCCTGTTCCTCTATCCCGTGCTGGTCGCGGTCATCATGGCCGTCGGTTTCCACGAGAAGGTGAGCCGGATCACCATGCTCTCGATCCTGCTGGCCTTCACCGGCATCGCCATGCTCTACAAGGGCGGCGGTGAGACGCTCTCCTTTCTCGGCGTCGCGCTGGTTTTTCTCTCGTCGCTCTGCTATGCGGTCTACATCGTGGGCGTCAACCGCTCGTCGCTGCGCGGCCTGCCGACCGAGAAACTCACCTTTTACGCCCTGCTGTTCGGCCTGAGCGTCTATGTCGTGCGCCTGCGCTTCTGCGCCGACCTGCAGGCGATCCCCACGCCCGGACTCTGGATCAACGCCGTCTCGCTGGCGCTCTTCCCGACGATCGTGTCGCTGGTGACGATGGCCGCCGCCAACCGCGCCATCGGCTCTACGCCCACGGCGATTCTCGGTGCGCTGGAACCTCTTACGGCCCTCTTTTTCGGCGTCGTGGTCTTCGGCGAACGGCTCACGCCGCGCATCGTGCTGGGCGTGGTGTTGATTCTGGCTGCCGTGACGCTCATCATCGCCGGTCGGTCACTGCATATTCCCTTTCCGCACCTGCGGTTCCGCCGGGCGCGGTAGGGTGGTATCGTGTTGGATATAAGGGGATGCGGCGGGAAGCTACATCCCTTTTTTTATGCCCGCTTTAATCAGCAGGACGTTTACCGGCAGTGCTGCCAGGAACCCGCATGCCATGGCGATTTGCATCATAAACCAGAATACGAACGAAGTGCGGGGAAGCGGCATGCCCCCGTTGAGTCCGAAAATTGCGACCGCCATCCAGCCGTACATGCCCGCCTGCCATGCCGTGAGCGACAGTATGTCGGCTTTAGCCGCCCGCCGCAGGGCCGTGCCGCGTCCGAGTGTCCGTTCCATGCCCCGGATCGCCGCATACTGGAACCCGATGCCGAAAACCAGCGCCAGTATGTAGTCCGCGATCCACGCCCCGGCCAGCAGGCTCCCGCCGACGGCGATCGGAACGAAATACATAAACCATTCCCCGACCAGATCGGCCAGCGTACATCCCGCTCCGCAATGAAGCGTGGACAACACCGCCGACTCCCATTTCGGCCGCCCCGGCATCTCCGCTTCCGCCATGTTCCTCATGCCGGGCATAGCCATACCCGGCATACCTGCCGTTTCACCCATATTTTCCATGCCTGCCGTACTGCTCATTTTCCGCATGCCGTCAGCCCCGGCTTCTGCCGCTCTTGCTCCCGTTTCCGCTTCGGCTCGTGTTTCTGCTCCTGTTTCCGGCTTCGTCCCCGTTTTCCGGCCGCCGTTATGCTCTTCGAGGTCGCAGTGCCGCGGCCGGCCGAAGGTGAAATAGGCCCATAGCCCGATGACGCTGGCCCACAGTCCGGTGAGAATCCACACGCTGTTCATAATATGCATCGGCTGTCTGCACGAGTGCAGGTCGGCCGCGATAATCAGCGCCGAGACGATGCCGCCCACGACGAATATCTCGGCCAGATAACTGAAATGCTGCATAGCAGGAAGTTTTTCCCGCCATGCAGCAATTTATGTACCGTATCCGCTTGTATTCAGCGGTTTTTGATCCGCTCCCGGCTGCAGCCGTTTTACTCCGTCGGGGCCGGCCCCGACGATCTACAACCGGCTCTTCTCGTCGGCCGAACCCGCCTCGACGGCCCGGCGCTTGAACGCCTTCCCGGACTTGAAGTTGTAACTCAGCGAAATGCGGAATTCGCGGCAGTTCCATTGCTGGGACATGTCCACCCTGCGGACGAACCCTTCGCCGCGTGCGCCGACATGCTGCGGTCGGTCGATCAGGTTGCGCACCGAGCATGCGGCGGTGAACTTGTCGCCGAACCGTTTTTTGATCCCCGCATTGAGGAAGTGCATCGGCTCCACCCAGCAGTTGCCGAAGTCCATGCGGCCCTGAAGGCGGTATGACAGGTCGATGTAGAACTTCGCGGGGAGCGTGAAGGTGGTCGAAGCGTTCGCGAAATAGAAGTTGTAATGCGCTTCGGGCGTATGCTGATCGACGCGCTGGCCCTGACGGATGTAGGTGGCGTTGAGGTTCATGGTCCACCATTTGGCGAACTGGCAGGGCGCATTGGCCGAGACGTAATAACTCTTCGTCGTGTCGTAATTGACCCACGCTATGCACAGCCGCTTCGGGTCGTCGGCGTCGGGACGCATCGTCTGCTGTATTTCGCCGGTCTGGACGACGATGCCGCCCGTCAGCGTGTATTTGTGTTTCAGCACCAGCGTCAGGCTCGCGTCGTGCTTGTAGGCCGGGTCGAGCTTCGGATTTCCTGTCTGATAGGTGTAGTCCGAAATCTGGTACCGCTGCGGGTTGAGGGTCCAGAACCGCGGCCGCTCGATCGTGCGTGCATACTGCGCGATCAGCGAATAGGACCCGTCCTTGGCCAGCGCATAGGAGACGTTGGCGTTGGGGAACAGACTGAAGTAATTCTGCGCAATGCCGTGTCCTTTGCCTTCGGTGCGGGTGTACTCGCCGCGCACTCCCGCCACCAAGCTCCAGCGTCCGAGATTGGCCGACGCGATGGCGTACGCCGCGGCGATGTTCTCCGTGTAGTTGATCGTGAAGCTCTGGTCGTCGTTGCGCGACCATGCGTCGTTTTTCCGGTATTCGTACAGCGCGTCGTTGTGCATGTCGTTGTAGGTGTACTTGGCTCCGGCCCGCAGCGACCAGCGGGGCGAGAATTTCTTGTCGAATGCCAGCGTGGCGGTGGTCACGTTGTAGACCGAGACCGAATTGTCGCGGTAAGTCGAGTCTGCGGCGGGCGCGGGGGCCGGAGCGGCTGTGCGGCTGAAGTTGTCGTTCTCGGCGTCCGTGGTGCGGCGGTTGTAGTCGGCCAGCACCTTGAGCGTCGAACCCAGCGAGTCGATCTTCCGGATGTAGTTGAACGTCAGCGAGTAGTTGTTGCGCGCCGTGAAATTGTCATAGCGGCTGTCGGTGCGGGTCACGCCCTCTGCGGCCGTGAAATCGGTGTAGGAGTCATTGGGGCCTTTTTCGCGGTTGCGCCAGTATTCGAACTCCGCGCCGACGCTCTGGCGGGAATTGATCTCGTACACCGAACCGAAGCTTGCGCCGAAATTCCGGTCGCGTTCGAATTTTTCGGAGTGGGCTTCGAGACTGTTGCTGCCCGACGTGTAGCGGGTGTTTTCGTCCGATTCGAATTCGTCGGTTTCGAGGTTGAACCACGCCAGCCCGTAGAGGTCGAGCCGTCCCGAATGGTAGCTGACGCGCGCACGGGGATTGACCGACCGCACCCAGCGGCCCAGCCGCGAATCGGCCGACAACGACCCCTCCACGCCGTTTTCGCGGCGTTTGCGGAGCGTTATCCGGATGATGCCGCCCGACGCATCCGCATCGTAGTCCGCGCCGGTCGTGGGCACGACCTCGATTTTCTGGATGTCGTCGGCGCGCAGCGAACGCAGGTAGGTCAGCAGCTGCGCCGGTTCCATGCGCAGCTCGCGGTCGTTGACGTACACCTTCGAACCGCTCTTGCCGTTGATCGAGATCTTCTCGTCGTCCACCCATACGCCCGGAGCGCGCTCTAGCAGTTCGATGCCGTCCTTGCCGATCGCCGCCGGGGCGTTGGCCACGTCGACGATGAAACGGTCGGCCTCGCGGCGGATCAGCTGCGCCTTGACCACCACGCCCTCGATCTGCGTCGAGGAGCTTTTCAGCACGATGTCGCCCAGATCGTTGTCCGCTTCGACGCGCACCTGCCGCAGAACGGGATCGAAACCCAGATACTGGATCGAGAGGGTGTATTCGCCCGTCGGGACCTTCAGCTCGAAACGTCCGGCGTCGTCGGTCGCCATGCCGGCCACCTGCTCGCCGCCCCTGAGCAGTACCACCGTCGCATACTCCACGGCCTGCCCCTGCTCGTCCACGACGCGGCCGCCGGCCGGATACATGCGGGCCGCTGTTGCGTTCGCCGCAGCCATTGCGAGCAGCAGGATAAGGAGGATAAGTTTTTTCATAATATTCTGCGTTTAATTGTAATCTGCGTTGCATTTTAGTTGATGTGGCAAAGATATATAAAAATATTTATACTTTGCAATGCATAGTACTGTATTTTTGCAGAAAATTTTGATACATATATAAATAAGACCTCCGTACCGGCAGGGTACGGAGGTCCGAAAGGGTAGGACGGCGGGGTTACCTGCCTGTCGGAATCTGAATTTCGGTCAGCCACTCTTCCTCGCTGTCCTTGTTCCAGATGCCGTCGATATAGCTGAACCGGGGGCTTCCCGCGAGCTTGTATCCCTCTTTTTCGACGTATGCGTAAAGCTCGGCGAAGGTCTGCGGCAGGGTGTCGTAGTTTCCGCGGTGATACATGCACACGGCCGTCGGCACGGCCTCCAGCTCCTTGAATTCAACCAGCTCCGAGTCCTCTTTCCGTTCGGTCACCGCTTCGCAGTATTCGATGTCGATGTCCCGTTCCCTGAATTCGCAGGTGTGGTCGATCGTGAAGCAGTAGCCCGGTTCGGGACATTCGCAGCCCAGCCGCGCCATCTCCGGTCCGATGACATTGGGGCAGAGGTCGAACAGTTCGTCGTAGCCTCTGACGACCCGGCGGTGGCTGGCGACGACGACCGCCGGCAGCTCTTTGATAAATGCTTTTTCCATTTTCTTCGGTTTTGCGAGTTCTTTTCCCAGCCTTTCCAGCTCCGCCATGCGCCGCTCCAGCCGGAGCAGCGTCTCCCGGCACTCCGCGGTTTTGGCCGCGATAAGCTCCGGCGACGGGCGCGTCCGCCCCTCGTCGAACAGTTCTCCGATCTCTTCGAGCGTGAATCCCAGCTCCTTGAGGTAGCGGATCGTGTTCATCCTTCCCAGCTGGCATACGTCGTAATAACGGTATCCGGTCCACTTGTCCACTTGGCTCGGTACGAGCAGACCGATCTCTTCGTAGTGCCGCAATGTCTTGACGGTAACCCGGTTGAGCTTGGAAAATTCTCCGATTTTGAATTTGATTTTCGTTGTCTTCATAAACTCTGCGCAGTGTTCATGCGGCAAAGATACACCCTGACCTTGGGGACGGGTCAACTGTTTCGCATTATTTTTTTCGGCGGCCTGCGAAAAAAAGGTCCGGCCCGACGGTCATCGTGAATATTTTGTTGAAAAATCGTTGCTCCCCGATTTAGGATTCCTGCGAATAATTCCTAAATTTGCAGATTGAATTATTATGGCTCATTGTCCCCTGACGTTATTCCGAACGCTCCGCTATGCCGTTTTCCGCCCGATACGGCGTCCGGACGGGTGCGGCGGGGTGCGGCGGCCGGGCCTTAAAAACTGATTTTTATGATAAGCGCAGTTTACTATATCTTTCTGGTCTTCCTCTGCACCTTTTTCATGGTGCTGTCGGCCGTCGCTCTGGTCGTGTGCTATCCTTTCGACAAGGGCCGCCGCGTGGTGCACGAACTGTCGCGCATTCTGGTCCGCATCTTCTTCGCCGTGCCTCCCCGGTGGCGGCAGCGGGTGATCGGCCGGGAGTACGTGGACCGGAAGAAGAGTTACGTCATCGTGCTGAACCACAATACGGTGATCGACATTCCGACGCTTTACTACATTCCGCTCAATTTCCGCTGGGTCTCCAAGCGCGAGGTCTTCAAGACCCCCTTCTTCGGGCAGTACCTCGTCCTGCACGGCGACATCTGCATCAACCGCGGCCGCGCTTCCGAAGCGCTGGAGCAGATGGTCCGCGACGGCAAACTATGGATTTCGCGCGGCGCTTCGGTGGCCGTATTCCCTGAGGGGACGCGCTCCAAGGACGGCGAGATTCACCGTTTCAAGGCGGGGGCCTTCACGCTGGCCAAGGAGGCGGGCGTGGAGATTCTTCCCGTGGTGCTCGACGGCACGAAGACGCTCATCAAAAAGAACGCGCTGTTCAACTGGGGCAACCGGATCACGATCCGGGTGCTGCCCCCCGTCTCCGCCGGGCGGGTCGCCGCGGCCGAGACGCACGAACTGATGCAGGAGGTGCACGACGCCATGTGCGCGGCCCTCGCCGAGATCCGAAACAAAAAATAGACTATGGCAGATTTACTCAATACGAATCCGAACGACAATTACGGCGACGACGCCATCGTCACCCTCTCGCCGCGGGAGCACATCCGCCTGCGGCCCGGTATGTATATCGGCAAGCTGGGCGACGGCGCGCAGGCCGACGACGGCATTTACGTCCTCATCAAGGAGGTCGTGGACAACTCGGTGGACGAGTTCATCATGGGCGCCGGCCGTCAGATCGACATTTCGATCGCCGACAACGTGGTTTCGGTGCGCGACTACGGCCGCGGCATTCCCCTCAAGTCGCTCGCGGCGGCCGTCAGCGAGATGAACACCGGCGGCAAGTACGGCGGCTCGGCCTTCAAGAAGACCGTCGGCCTGAACGGCGTCGGCGTCAAGGCCGTCAACATGCTTTCGAGCGAATTCACGGCCCGTTCGGTCCGCGACGGCGAAGCCCGCACGGTGACCTTCGCGCAGGGACTCGAACAGAGCGATACGTGGGAGAGCGGCGTGAGGGAGAAGAACGGCACTTTCATCTCGTTCCGCGTCGACGAGGAGGTTTTCGGGCAGTACGCCTACAACCTCGAATACGTCGAGCAGATGATCCGCAACTACACCTACCTGAATCTGGGTCTGACGTTCAATTTCAACGGCAGCAGCTACGTCTCGAAAAACGGCCTGCTGGACCTGCTGAACGAAAACATGACCGAGGAGCCGCTCTATCCGCCGATCCACCTTTCGGGCGACGACATCGAAGTGGCGATCGCCCACGGCACGGGTTACGGCGAGAGCTACTTCTCGTTCGTCAACGGCCAGTACACCTCGCAGGGCGGCACGCATCAGGCGGCGTTCCGCGAGGCCATCGCCAAGACCGTCAAGGAGTTCTACCACAAGGATTACGACCCCTCGGACATCCGCACGTCGATTATCGCCGCCATTTCGGTCAAGGTCACCGACCCGGTCTTTGAGTCGCAGACCAAGATCAAGCTCGGTTCGAAGGAGATCGAGCCGGGCGTGTCGATGCGCAACTTCGTTGTGGACTTTCTGGGCAAGCACCTCGACGACTACCTGCACAAGCACTCCGAGACGGCGCAGATTCTCCAGAAGAAGATCGTCGAGAACGAAAAGGAGCGCAAGGCGATTTCGGGCATCCAGAAGAAGGCCCGCGAGACGGCCAAGAAGGTGTCGCTCAACAACAAGAAACTGCGCGACTGCAAGATACACCGCACCGACAAGCACGAGCTGGCCGAACAGTCGATGATCTTCATCACCGAGGGTAATTCGGCTTCGGGTTCGATCACCAAGAGCCGCGACGTGCGTACGCAGGCGGTCTTCTCGCTGCGCGGCAAGCCGCTCAACTGCTACGGACTCACCAAAAAGGTCGTCTACGAGAACGAGGAGTTCAACCTCCTGCAGGCGGCACTCAACATCGAGGAGGATATGGATAATCTCCGCTACAACAAGGTGATCATCGCCACCGATGCCGATGTCGACGGCATGCACATCCGCCTGCTGATGATGACCTTCTTCCTGCAGTTCTTCCCTGACGTGATTCGTCAGGGCCATCTGTTCGTGCTTCAAACGCCGCTTTTCCGCGTGCGCAACAAGAAGGAGACGCACTACTGCTATTCGGAGGACGAACGCCTGAAGGCCGTTTCCCGCTGCGGCGCCAACGCCGAAATCACGCGATTCAAAGGTCTGGGCGAGATTTCGCCCGACGAGTTCCGCGAATTCATCGGCGAGGGGATGCGGCTGGACAAGGTCCGCATCACCAAGGACGACCCGATCCACGACCTGCTGGAGTTCTACATGGGCAAGAACACCTACGAGCGGCAGGGCTTCATCATCGACAACCTGCGCATCGAGGAGGATATCGTCGAGCAGGACCTTGCAATCAGTTAAAGGAATATGGCAGAAGAAAAAGATATCATCGGGCGGGAAGAGCCGCTCAACGAGGACGCATCGACCCCGGAAATGGCCGGCGACGCGGCCGGCGAAGCCCCTGCCGCCGGGCCTCAGGGCAAGGCGGGCAAGTTCGACCGGCTGACGCAGGACGAGGGGGGCGTGCGCAAACTGACGGGCATGTATAAGAACTGGTTCTTGGATTACGCTTCGTACGTGATCCTCGAACGCGCCGTGCCCCATGTCGAAGACGGTCTGAAACCCGTTCAGCGGCGCATCCTCCACGCCATGAAGGTCGTGGACGACGGCCGCTACAACAAGGTGGCCAACATCGTGGGCCAGACCATGCAGTACCACCCGCACGGCGATGCGTCGATCAAGGATGCGCTGGTCCAGCTGGGCCAGAAGGACCTGCTGATCGACTGTCAGGGTAACTGGGGCAACATCCTCACGGGCGACGAAGCCGCCGCGGGCCGTTATATCGAAGCCCGCCTTTCGAAATTCGCCAACGAAGTGGTCTTCAACAAGAAGACCACCGAGTGGATGCTTACCTACGACGGCCGCAAGGAGGAACCGGTCACGCTGCCGATCAAGTTCCCGCTGCTGCTGGCGCAGGGCTCGGACGGTATCGCCGTGGGTCTGGCGTCGAAAATCCTGCCCCACAACTTCGTGGAGCTTATCAACGCCTGCATCGCCCATCTTCAGGGCCGCGAATTCCAGCTTTACCCCGACTTCCCGACGGGCGGCATGGCCGACGTGAGCCGTTACAACGACGGTCTTCGCGGCGGTGCGGTGAAGGTCCGCGCCAAGATTTCGAAGATCGACAAACGTACGCTGGCCATCACCGAAATTCCCTATACCACGACCACCGAGTCGATCAAGGATTCGATCATCAAGGCCAACGACAAGGGCAAGATCAAGATCAAGAAGGTCGATGACAATACGGCCGACCGGGTCGAGATCGTCATTCAGGTCTCGCCCGACGAGTCGAGCGACAAGACCATCGACGCGCTCTACGCCTTCACGGACTGCGAAGTCTCGATCGCCCCGAACGCCTGCCTGATCTGGGAGGACAAGCCCCATTTTCTGGGCGTGAGCGAAATCCTGCGCCGCTCGGCCGAGCATACCAAATGGCTGCTGGGCCGCGAGCTGGAGATCCGGCTCGGCGAGCTGAACGAAGCGTGGCACGCCGCGTCGCTCGAACGCATCTTCATCGAGAACAAGCTCTACCAGCTCATCGAGGGCAGCAAGAGCCGCGAGGAGGCCTACGCCGCCGTGGACAAGGGGCTGGAGCCGTTCAAGAAACTGCTCCGCCGCGAGGTGACGCTCTCCGACGTGCAGCGGCTTACGGAGTTGAAGTTCATCCGTATTTCGCGTTACGACAGCGACAAGGCCGACAACGAAATCCGCCAGATCGAGGAGGACATCAAGTCCACGCAGTACGATCTGAACCATCTTACCGAATACGCCGTAGCCTATTACGAGCGTATCCGCGACAAGTACGGCAAGGGCCGGGAGCGCAGGACCGAACTGCGCGAATTCGACAATATCGAAGCCACGAAGGTCGCCGTGACCAACGCCAAGCTCTACGTGGACCGCGCCGAAGGCTTCTTCGGCATCGGCAAGTCGATGAAGGACGCCGAGCTGGTCTGCGACTGCTCGGACATCGACGACGTGATCGTCTTCACCAAGGACGGCCGTTACGTCATCACCAAGGTCAGCGACAAGGCCTTCTTCGAGAAGGGCATCTATTATATCGGCGTCTTCAAGCGCAACGACGAGCGCACGATCTACAACGTGCTGTACCGCGACGGCAAGAACGGCCCGATCATGATGAAGCGCTGCGCCATCAAGGCCATCACGCGCGACAAGGAGTACGACATCACCAAGGGCACGCCCAAGAGCGAGATACTCTATATGTCTGTCAATCCGAACGGTGAGGCCGAGGTGCTCAAGATTTACTTCAAGCCCCGTCCGCGTCTCAAGAAGGTGATCGTGGACCTCGACTTCTCGACCCTCGCCATCAAGGGGCGCCAGAGTCAGGGCAATCTCTTCTCGCGCTACGGCATCCACAAGATCGTCCTCAAGGAGCGCGGCACTTCGACGCTCGGCGGCCAGAACGTCTGGTTCGACGAGGATGTCCGCCGCCTGAACGCCGACGGCCGCGGCACGCTGCTGGGCGAGTTCAAGGGCGACGACAAGATCATCGTCTGGACCTCCAAGAACCAGTACTACATCACGGGTTACGATCTCGGCCAGCACTTCCCCGACGAGACCGTGCGCGTGAGCCGTTACGAAGCCGACCGCATCTACAGCGTCTGCTATTACGACCGCTCGCAGCAGTACTACTATATGAAGCGTTTCACGGCCGAGATGAGCGACAAGATGCAGTTCTTCCTCGACGAGGAGGGACAGGCCGATCTGGTCGCCGTGACGGAACGCACGGGCGCCAAGCTCGAAATCACCTACAAGGGCGCGCATGCGTCGCGCCCTGCGGACGAGATCGACGTGGACGAATTCGTGGGCGTCAAGAGCCACCGCGCCAAGGGCAAGCGCCTGACGACCTACGACGTCGCCGCGCTGCGCTTCATCGAACCCGAACTGCCGCCCGAACCCGAACCTTCGGACGACGACGGCGACGACGCTCCCGACGATACGCCCTCCGGCGGCGGTGCTTCCGGCGGAGCGCAAGGCGGTTCCGGCAACGGTGCGGACAACCGTGCGGTGGGCGGTTCGAACGGTGATGCGGCTGATCGCGGCGCGATCGACGCCGCAGCACTTTCCGGTGGAATTGGTTCTGCCGTCTCTTCCGGTGCGAATTCCGCCACGGCCGGCCCGGCCTTTGCGCCGGCCTCTTCCGCTGCGGAAACTCCTTCCGCGCCGGGCGTTCCGGGCGGATCCGCTCCTGCTCGGAACAAGTCTGCGGCGGACGGCGTTCCTGCCGCAAAGGATAATCCTGCCGCGAAAGACGACTCGGCCGTGAAAGACAACCCCGCCGCGAAGGCTTCCGCTCCGAAGAAAACGCCCGCGTCGCCCGCCGGCCTGCCCCGTACGGGCACGACTTCGGGCGGCGTGGAGTTCGAAATCGAACGCGCCAAAGGCGATGCCGACGAGGTGATCGACCCCGAACAGCTGAATCTGTTTTAACCCCCGACGATGAAACCTCTTTTTCTGATCGGTTACATGGGGTGCGGCAAGAGCACCCTCGGACGCAGGCTCGCACGCCGTCTGGGTGCGGAGTTCGCCGACACCGACGCGCTGATCGAACGGCGCGAGGGGGCTTCCGTGGCCGATGTTTTCCGTTACGAAGGGGAGGAGCGTTTCCGCGAGGTGGAGCGCGAAGTGCTGGAACAGACGCTCGCCGGAACCGCCGCCGTGGTCTCCACGGGCGGAGGACTTCCCGTCTGGCGCGACAACATGGCCCGCATGAACGCCGCGGGATTTACGATCTACCTGCGCCGCGAGGCGGAGCAGATCGCCCGGCGGCTAAGCCCTTACGGACGGCAGAAGCGCCCCCGCCTGCGGGGGCTGGGCGACGCCGAACTGGTCGAATTCATGAGCCGCGACATGGCTGCGCGCGAACCGTTTTACGCGCAGGCGCAGCTGATCGTCGATTGCGGCGAGCTGTCCGACGACGAGGTGGTCGAAACGATCCTCCGACACACGATGCAGAACGAATAACCTCCCTCCGCGGCGGTTGCTTTCCCCCGAAGCGGACGGAGTGACAAATACACAGAAGCGAATGAACGATGCTCCCATAGGTGTTTACGATTCGGGGCTGGGCGGACTGACCGTCTGGCGCGAGGTGCGGCGCATGCTGCCCTCCGAATCGCTCGTCTATCTGGGCGACGGCAAAAACTGCCCCTACGGATCGCGCCCCCGCGAGGAGGTGCGGCGGCTCGCCGACGAGGCCGTCGCCAATCTCGTCGCGCAGGGGTGCAAGATGGTCGTCGTGGCCTGCAATACCGCCACGGCCGCCGCAATCGACTTCCTGCGGGAGAAATACGCCCCAATGCCGATCGTGGGCATGGAGCCGGCCGTGAAACCCGCCTGCCTGAATACCCGCAGCGGGGTGGTCGGGGTGCTGGCCACCGAGCGGAGTCTCGACGGCGAACTTTTCCGCCGCACGGCGGCCAAATACGGCAGCGGCGTCGAACTCATTACCGCCCCCGGCCGCGGTTTCGTCGAACTGGTCGAGAGCGACCGCGAATCGACGCCCGAAGCCGAGCAGGCCGTCCGCGACGCCGTCGCGGTGATGCTGGAACACGGCGCCGACCAGATCGTGCTGGGATGCACGCACTATCCCTTCCTGCTTCCCGTGCTGGAACGCGTCGTCGCGGGCCGCGGCGTCGAAATCGTCGATCCGTCGCCCGCCGTCGCCCGCCGCGTCGTCCAGCTGCTCGACCAGTACGGCCTGCACGCTGCCCCGGACCACGTTCCCTCCTATACGTTCCGCACCTTCGCCGGCGAAAGCTACCGCCTGCGTCTGGAACATAAGGCCGCGGAGTCGCTCTGAGCGGGCGCGGGATTCAATAAAGTTCCCCCTGATACCCCGAATGTCGAAAAAAATGCGTAACTTCGCTTGATAAAATCAAGCGCAACACGAGATGGCATCTAAAAATACGACAAATACAACTGCTTCTAAAAACGGACGTCAGCGCATCGAACGCTCCAACAGCGACAGCGCCCGCTGGATCGCGGGCCTTTTGCTGCTGTTCGTCGGCGTGTTCGCCGCGTCGTCCGTGCTGTTTTCGTTCTTCAGCTGGGCCGCCGACCAGAGCGGCCTGCAACTCTCGCCTGAGGAGCGGCTGACGCTGGGCGTCGAGCCGGAGAACCTCTGCGGCTGGGCGGGCGCGAAGCTGGGACGCCTGCTGGTCGATAATTCGTTCGGTGTCTTCGGCATCCTGATTCCGACGATGATCATTCTCGTCGGCGTGCGGATCATCCGCCAGCGTCCGCTGCTGTTCAACCATTCGATTCTCTCGCTCTTCCTGATCATGATCCTCGGCTCGCTGACGCTGGGCTTCGCCTTCGGCGACAAGTGGAGCCTTTGCAGCTCGACGGGGTGGGGCGGCGCTTTCGGCATCGGGACCGGCGCCCTGCTGCACACGCATATCGGCGTCTTCGGCACGCTTATCCTACTCGTGGGCTGCTGGATACTGACGGGCGTCTTCATCAACCGCAATTTCATCAACAAGGTCAATCGCGCGGGCAACGTCATGGTGGACAAGAGCGGCCGGATCGTCGAGATCGTCAAGCATAAGGTCGTTCCGGGACACCTCCACGCCGAGGAGGCCGACGGGGCCGTTTCTGCTGCCGCGACGCCGGCCGCGCCGGATGCCGCCGGGGCAGCCGGAACGGAGCGTGCCGCCGAACCCGAAATGCCGCGCGCCGTGCGCGTGCCGGAGCCTGAAACGCCGCGCGCCGCACGTACGCCGGACCCCGAAATCGTACGTCCCGCCCGTGAGCCGGAAGCAGCCGCAACGCAGATCGTCCGCGGCGAAGAGGACGATCCCTTCGTCGAAATCTCGTCCGACGGCACTCCCGTCGGCTCGGAACCCGCCCGCGAAGCGGAATCCGCGGTAAAGACCGACGAGGACGGCGAATTTATCGAAGTGGACCTCTCGCGTCCCGAAGGGCGGCTGGTGCTCGGCCCCGGCGGACTCGTCGAGCTGGAGCGTCCCTCGACACCCTCGGCCGCACCCTCCGCCGGAACTCCGGTCCGCAATATGCCCGTTTCCGACGGCCCGTTCACCGAACTTACCGTAGGCGGAGATGCCGGCGCATCTTCCCCGGCTACCCTCGCCGGAGCCGCTCCCGAATCCCTTTCCGCTCCCGAATCCCTTTCCGGTTCCGAATCCCTTTCCGGCCCCGCATCTCTCGCCGCGGCTGCTTCCGCATCCGGAGATGCGCCTGTGCATGGAGCTGGCTCCGCGCCCGAATATGAATCCGCACCCGCCGACGCATCTGTTTCCGCGGGTTCGGCCGGTGCCGAAGGCGTCGTCGTTACGGTCGAAGCCAACGAGGCCCGCATGGTCGACGAACGGGCGATCACGACCGAGAGCTACGATCCGTTGAAGGACCTCGTGAACTACAGCAAGCCGCCCGTGACGCTTCTGGAGGACTACCAGTCCGATTCGGAGGTTAGCGACGAGGAGATTTTCGACAACAAGACCCGCATCGAGGAGACGCTCAAGAATTTCGGCATTCCGATCCAGCGCATCAAGGCCACCGTCGGTCCCACGGTCACGCTCTATGAGATCGTGCAGGCGCAGGGTGTCAAGATTTCGAAGATCCAGAGTCTCGAAAACGACATAGCCCAGAGCCTTAAGGCGCTGGGTATCCGCATTATCGCGCCCATTCCCGGCAAGGGGACCATCGGCATCGAGGTCCCCAACCGCGACAAGCAGGTGGTGTCGATGTACTCCGCCGTGCGTTCGCTGCGTTTTCAGGAGTCGAAGGCCGAGCTTCCGGTGGTGATCGGCCGCACGATCCAGAACGAAAACTACGTCTTCGATCTGGCCAAGATGCCGCACCTGCTGGTCGCGGGTGCCACGGGTCAGGGTAAGTCGGTGGGACTCAATGCGATCATCACCTCGCTGCTCTACCGCAAACACCCCGCGCAGCTGAAGTTCGTGATGATCGACCCCAAGATGGTCGAATTCTCGCTCTACGCCAAGATCGAACGGCATTTCCTCGCCAAGATGGAATCGGAGGACGATGCGATCATCACCGATCCCCGCAAGGCGGTCTATGCGCTCAACTCGCTCTGTACGGAGATGGACAACCGTCTGGAACTCTGTAAGAAGGCCGGGGCGCGCAATATCGCCGAATACAACGAGAAATTCACCTCCCGGCGGCTCAATCCGCATAACGGCCACCGTTACCTGCCTTATATCGTCGTCGTCGTCGATGAGTTCGCCGACCTGATCATGACTGCCCGCGAGGTCGAGGGACCCGTGATGCGTCTGGCGCAGAAAGCCCGCGCCATCGGCATCCACCTGATCATCGCCACGCAGCGTCCCGACGTGAAGGTCATTACGGGCGGCATCAAGGCCAACTTCCCGGCCCGTATCGCCTTCCGCGTGATGCAGATGATCGACTCGCGCACGATCATCGACCAGCCGGGCGCCAACCAGCTGATCGGGCGCGGCGACATGCTCTTCTCGAAGGACGGCGAGCTGACCCGTATCCAGTGTGCGCTGGTCGAGACCAAGGAGGTGGAGCGCGTCGTCGATTACATCTCCCGCCAGCAGGGCTATACCGAAGCCTATCCGCTGCCCGACTATACGCCCGATGCGGACGGCGGCGGCAGCAGTCAGGGCAGCGAGGAGTCCGCTCCGGTGAAATACGACTCGCTCTTCGCCGAGATCGCCCGCGACGCAGTTTCGAGCGGCAATATCTCGACCTCGATGATCCAGCGCAACTACGAAGTCGGCTTCAACCGCGCCGGTCGCATCATGACGCAGCTCGAACGCGCCGGTATCGTCGGCCGCCAGCAGGGGGCCAAGCCGCGCGACATTCTGTTCCACGACCTGCCGTCGCTCGAAGCCAAACTGCAGGACCTCGGTTTATTCTGATGCTTACGCCCATGAAACGACTTTTATTCGCAATAGTGCTGCTGTCAGCGGCCCGGACGGCCGCCGCCCGCGGGATGCTTTCCGAAACCTTCGCCGTAACCGAAACCGCCGTCGCGTCCACTGTTTCCATGCTTTCTGCCGAAGCTACCATGTCTGCTGTTTCCTCGGTGTCAGCCGAAACCGCCGCATCCGCTGTTTTCTCAGTGTCTGCCGAAGCTGCTGCGTCGGATCTTCGTGCGGTTTTCCCGGAAACCACCGTATCCGCTGTTCCTGCGGCCGCAGGTGATTTCTTCCGGTCCGGCGTTCCTGTTGCTGCTGCGTCTCCCGCATCCTCCGCGGCGGTTGCCGCCCTTGCGCCTTCTGCCGACGGACGGGCCGCTGAGATTCTTGAAAAACTGGCTGCGGGATTCCGTGCGCTGGGCGCTTACGGAGTGACGTTCGAGGTCAGCTCGGACGAATACACCACCCGCGGCCGTTATGCCGTCGAGGGTGAAAACTACTATATCGCGGTGGGGGAGGCGGAGGTCTACTGCGACGGCAAAATTCGCTACGAGATCGACAACCGCCGCCGCGAAGTGACCATCGACGACGTGGATACTTCAAGCCGTAATCTGCTCAGCAACCCCGCCCATGCCTTCGACTTCATCGGCACCCAGTATGCCCCCTCGCTGGTGAGCGACGCGGGCGGCCGGGCCGTCGTGCGGCTGACCCCGACTTCGGCGAACGCCTCGCCCGCCGGGGAGATTCTCGTTACGGTCGATACCGCCGCGATGCGCCCCGAATCGCTCCGCTACGATTACGACGGCGAGCAGGTCGGCATTGCCGTTCTCGGCGTCGCGCCGCTCGACACGCCGCTCAAAGCTTTCTCCAAAGGGGACTACAAAGGTTACGAATTTATCGACTTCCGCTGATACGCTTGCGCTGATACGCCTGCGCGGATATACTCCGGCGGATACACTTCGTGGATACGAACGGCGTGCGTATGTGACGGCTCATGCCCCGGATTGCGCGCCGGGCTGCCGCGTCCCTGCTGCCGCGGGAATTTCCTGCCGCTTATTTCCGGTTGAGATACCAGTACAGCCCGCCCACGAAGAGACCGCCGCCCACGATGTTGCCGAGCGTGGCCGGAACCAGATTGCCGGCGAACAGCTCCGCCGCTGATACCGGTGCGCCGAACAGCATGCCCAGCGGGATGAAGAACATGTTGGCGATGCAGTGTTCGTAGCCGATCACCACGAAGCACATGATCGGAAAAAACAGCCCTATCATACGTCCCGGCACGTCGTTGGCGCTCATTCCGAGCCATACGGCCAGACATACCAGCCAGTTGGCGCCCACGCCGCGCAGGAAAACCGTGCCCCACGGCAGCGATACCTTCGCCTGCGCAATATTGCAGGCCGCTTCCCGCCAGTCGGGCGCG
>OBVC01000290.1_pt1 | contig 29203 bp, 26 predicted proteins | sample 1494991 | NCBI WGS metagenome assembly OBVC01 (sample SAMEA2579955, study PRJEB22360) | human gut metagenome
CCCCAAAGTTGACCCCCAAATTTCTGGCGAAAACCCCTAAAAAATTTGGATAGCCTAATTGATTATTATTTGAACAAACCAGAAAGCATTAGATCACCCTTTATGAGTGGTATTTTATAAGATTTATAAATAATATTTTGTTCCCTTACCTCTTCCCTTGATTTTCATAATACCGTCCTTCTCCATTTTTTTCAATAATTCTTTTACTTTAGACCTGCCAAAGGATACATGTGGCAATATTTCACTAATCGACATAGGCTTTGTTTTACTCAATACCGCATATAGATGTTCTTTATCTTTTTGTAAAACAGGATTTGAATCAAAGACAGGTAATATGATTTGTATCGTATTTGTGCTTACATTAAAAATAGGCTTTTTAATACTTTTTTCATAAGCATGTAATATTCTGAGTATTCCGGTACCAAAAATTTCAACAATTCCTAATCGACAATTACTAATCAATTTTGTTTAGAGATTATTTGCTGTCGTGTTTGTAGTGCTTTTGATTATTTGATTTATCCATATTATCCTGCCTATACTAGCTAATGTTATGATTTTGTTATCGGCATTGATAACACTTGCTCAAGCAACTGTGGCTAATAAAAACATATTTAATCTGAATTTCTGTTGTCACATTGATGGGGTCATTATACCTCATCGCTCTGCCTTTTGCAATAGTTTTTAAATTTCGCACACAATATTCGATAATTTGTGTGTGTTTTTATTGCAAAATTGCTTAGTCTGTGTTAGGATAAAATTCGAACACAAGGACTTGATTTATGTGTGCGATTTTTTTGAAAGTGGGTGAATGAGTGAATCTTAACGAACTCGCCAAAAATGTTATCGAAAGTAAAGGTGGTGTCGCTAAATCTTCTGACTTTGTTGCTGCCGGAATGCGGGCTGTCGACATTGTAAATATGTGTAATGCTGGATTTCTTGATCGTGTGCGCCACGGATACTATCAGCTTGCGGAGCAGCCATCTGCTTCCGAAGAGCAACTACTCGCCACGCTCATTCCACAGGGCATCGTCTGTGTTGAATCTGCTCTGTTCCATTATGGATACAGCGACTTCACACCTCGTAAATGGTCTATCGCAGTGCCTCGTTCTATGTCCAGAGCAAAGCTGGATGTAGATGTTCTTGTCCTGCAACCGTACTATGTACAGCAAGATTTATATGAACTCGGGAAGACCACCGATAATTTTGATGGCGTTATGCTTTCTGTTTATGACCGTGAACGTACAATTTGCGATTGTTTTAAGTACCGTTCACGACTTGATAATGAGATGTTTAATAAGGCAATAAATGCCTATGCAAACGACAAAAAGAAAAATCTGAATAACCTTTCTGCTTACGCCAAGAAACTGCGTGTGTATAAAAAGCTTACAGATCTTATGGAGGTACTGCTAAATGGCTGATATGGCTACATCCGTGCTTGCACGACTGAAAAATAAGGCTGCTGAAAGCGACAGAAGTTATCAACTCTGCCTTCAGCTTTTCTGTCAAGAAGAGTTTTTGCGTCGCTTGGAAAAATCAAAATATGCCGAAAACCTTGTGATGAAAGGTGGTCTGTTCCTCTATTCCCTTACCAACTTTGATAGCCGTGTAACGGTCGATGTGGATTTTCTGCTGCGACGGATACCTAACACTCCTGAACAGTTGAAAGCAATCCTCGAAGAGATTATCGCAACCGAAACGGGAAATGATTTTATTACCTTTGAAATCAAAGATATTGCACCTATTGCTGTTGCCAAAAAATACGCCGGCATCGGTGCTTCTCTAGTTGCCAGAATCAAAAACACCAAAACACCTTTTAGTATTGACTTTGGCGTTGGCGATGTCATTGTGCCAAAGCAGGAAAAGCGTAAAATTCCTACACAGCTTTCCGATTTTGATGCGCCAACGGTGAATACTTATTCTGTCGAAACTACCATTGCCGAAAAGATAGATGCAATCCTCAGTCTGATGGAGTTCTCCAGCCGAATGAAAGACTACTACGATATTTATTATATCGCCAACAAGTTTGATTTTGACGGCAAGATACTGTCTGAAGCTCTCGGAAAAACCTTTGCCAACAGAGAGCATAATTTTACTATTGAGCAGTTTGAACAGGTTATGAGTTTTGATGACGATGCTGCTATGCAGAAGAAATGGAAGGCATTTATTCGCAAAATAGATACGAAAACAGATGATTACAGCACAGTGCTGAAAACGATTAATGCTTTTCTGACAAAACCATTTATAGCGGCAGTTAAGAGCAACGACTTTAATAAACAATGGTCTGCTGTTAACAGCCAGTGGATATGATAGGAGAAACAAAATGAGTACAAATATATCAAAGCAAAAGCGTGAGGACTTGCTGAATAAAATAAAAAAAATCCGAACCTATATTTCTGCTGCTCCGCAGGATGAGAATACGGGTAATCTGCTTTCTTATCTTTCTGACCTTGAAAAAGATGTGAATAGTAAGAAATATGGTCTTGTATTTGAGGAACACCGTGAAGAAATTGACGAGGTGCTTGATACCCATATGCCGGTACTGACCGAAGATAAAGACTTTTTTATTGATAACGGTGGACAGATGAATTTTCTCATTGAAGGAGACAACCTTGCCTCTTTAAAACTGTTACTAAAAACACATAAAAATAGTATTGACCTTATTTATATAGATCCGCCATACAACACCGGAAACAAGGATTTTATATATGATGATTGTTATGTTGATACAGAAGATGGATTCAGACATTCAAAATGGATTAGTTTTATGTCGAAAAGACTTGAAATTGCTCGTTCCCTTTTAAACGAAAAAGGTGTAATATTCATTCAGATAAGTGACATTGAATTATCGCAGCTTCGTCTGATGTGCGATTCCATTTTTGGAGAAGAAAATTTCATTAATGTAGTAAGTGTTAATATGAAGAATATAGCCGGAGCATCTGGCGGTGGCGAAGATAAGAAATTAAAGAAAAACTGTGAATATATCCTGATTTATGCAAAGCAGTATGCTACAATGCCTCTTTTTAATGGTGCTTATGTATATACTGAACTTTCTGACCTTATACAAACATATATTTCAGAAGGAGTAAGCTGGAAATATACTTCTGTTCTTTTTGATGAGGGCGACAAGGAGTATATCAGCAGCACAGTAGATGGTGACGGTAATGAAATTAAAGTTTTCAGACGAAAAAATGTTATTATTAAATCCATCAAACAAGCTGCAAAAGACGATGGCATTTCTGAAAAAGAAGCATATAAAAAATATGGTATAAGGACATTTCAGACAACAAATGCTCAGTCTTCAATTCGTACTCGTGTAATGAATTATAGAAATGAAAACAATATATCTGATGATGTCATTTCTATTGAATATATTCCTAAAACGGGGAAAAACAAAGGTTGTGTATATGAGCAATTTTATAAGGGCGAAAAGTGTAGGCTTTTTGTATGGCTCAAAGATACAAGTGAAATAATTAATGGCGAACTTTATAAGAAAGATTTACAAGGAACATATTGGGATTTTAATGGTGCTATGAAAAATCTTACTAAGGAAGGTAATGTTGAATTTGGAAATGGTAAAAAGCCAGTTGATTTATTAAAAAGAATTGTTTCGCTTTATCCAGATAAAGATATTTCCGTTTTAGATTTTTTTGCGGGTTCAGGGTCAACAGGACACGCTGTAATATCTCAAAATATTGAAGATGAAGGAAATAGACAATTTATACTTTGTACAAATAATCAAAATAATATATGTAGGGAAAAAACATATCAAAGACTTTCAAATGTAATACGAGGTTATACCACAGAAAAAGGAAAAGTTTTTGAAGCAATGCCCGCAAGCCTTAAATATTATAAAGTTGACTATATTCCCATCTCCGATCGTATGTACTACGAATATGCGGACGAGTTGTTAAAGCATATCCGTGAACTTGTTGAACTGGAAAACGGCGTGAATTTCACGGGCAATGCTGAAATTAGTATTGTGCTGACCGAAGAAGAACTTGACGATTTTATGGCAAATATCAAGGCCTATGGCAAGTGCCGCAAATTGTATATGGGGCACGATCTGCTGCCTGATGAGGAACAGGAACAGTCCCTTGTTGATCACGGCATTGAAATCAATATTATTCCAGATTACTACTATCAGGATTTACAGGAGGTGTAAACTGTGCAACTGAAAAACTTTCAATTATCGGCTGTAAAATCGCTTTTTGAGGCGATGGACAAGCCTGCCCGTGACATTATCCTGAAAAGCCCTACGGGTAGCGGTAAAACCATTATTCTCACTTATTTTATGCACCAATATGTGCAATCCTATCGCAATACCGTGTTTGTGTGGCTCACTCCCGGCAAGGGTAATTTGGAGGAGCAGAGCAAGGAAAAGATGGATAAGTATATCCACGCTGCTCAGACAAATCTGCTCTCCGATGTGATGACGGGTGGCTTTGAAGAAAACGATAACTGTTTCATCAACTGGGAAAAGCTGACGAAAAAGAGTAATAACGCTCTGAAAGAAAGCGAACGCACCAACTTCTTGGAGCATATCGAACATGCCCTGAATGCCGGTTTGCATTTTATCGTCATTGTGGACGAGAGCCATCAGAACAACACGGTGAAGGCGGATGAAATCATCCAGTATTTCCATACGAACAAGATTATCCGTTGTTCAGCTACGCCCAAAGGTATTAAAAATGCAGAAATCATAGAAATTCCTGAAGCAGATGTTATTGCAGAGGGACTTATCAAGAAAATGCTCATTATTAATAAAGATTTTCCGCAGCAGGTGGAAATGGAGAATGCCACCAACTATCTGTTGGAACAGGCTTATGCCAAGCAGCGTGAAATCCGTGCAGAATTCCTTTCCGTCGGAAAGGATATCAATCCTTTGATCGTGGTGCAGATTCCAAACAAATCGGAGAGATTGCAGGACGATGTGGAACGCTGGTTTGAAACGCAGGGCGTAACCTATGAAAACGGTCAGCTTGCGGTGTGGCTCTCAGATATGCACGAAAACTTGGAGGGCATTGAAAAAATCAATGCTCCCTCTGTTGCTGTTATTATCAAGCAAGCTGTTGCCACGGGCTGGGACTGTCCGAGAGCTGCCATTTTGGTAAAGCTTCGTGACAATATGGATGAAACCTTTGAAATTCAGACTATTGGGCGTATTCGCCGTATGCCGGAGGCACACCACTACGGTAAAGATTTGCTGGATAGCTGTTATCTCTACACTTTTGATGAAAAATTCACCGCTGGTGTCAAGCTGAGCCTCGGTAAAGGGGCTTTGGAAGCAGCTACCCTGTTCCTTAAAAATGAGTATAAAGGCATCACCCTGATCTCCGAACAGAGAACGATGGTGACGAATCACCGCAATCCGAAAAAGGCTCTGCTCTCTGTAGCAAAGTATTTTGAAGAAAAATTCAAAACTGGCTCGAATAAGGCGGAGAACAAGACACGCTTGCAGGCGGCGGGCTTTGAATTTAGTTCCGATATTCTGCGTCATACCCTTTCGGGTGAAACTGCGACCTTGGATTTTGCTTCGGCAGATATGAATATGGTCATCATTACCGAAAAGCTGAATACCCACGATCACGGTCATATGTACCATCAGAAGGTGGGTAAAATCGGTATGGAAATCGTAATGGAATACAGCTATATGAATACGATCATTCGTAAGCTGTTTGATCGCAATTTTACATACAGCCGTAAAATCCTCGCAATGGAGCCGAGAGAGGTCTACGCATTTGTTATCAACAATGCCGATCTGCTACGGCACACGATGCGTGAAGCGATGGCGGCTGATCTTCAACAACTTACCCTTGATATTACTAAAATATCAAAGGTACCGTTCCATATTCCGCAATCCTGCCTATTCACCTATGATAGCACGGCAAAAACGCAGTTGGAAATGAAGAAAAATGTATATCAGGGCTACCTTTCCTCTGCGGAAGTCCGCTCCTCCTCGGAACGCAAATTCGAGAAATTCTGCGAAAAGTGTGGTGCCGTGGAATGGGTATATAAAAATGGTGATAAAGGCAATGAGTACTTGTCTATCGTATATGCGGATAATTCGGACAAGCAGAAGAATTTCTATCCTGACTATATAATCAGCGTAAACGGTGAAGTTTGGATCGTGGAGACCAAGGGCGGCTTTGACCGCAGTGGCAATAGCCAAGATATTGACATTTTCACGCCGAAAAAATTCGCTGTGCTGAAAGATTATTTGGAACGCTACGGCTTAAAGGGTGGCATTGTCCGCTATGACGAAAAAAGTGAAGAACTGTGCATTTGTATGGACAGCTATTCCGAGGATATTAACAGCGATAGCTGGGTTGTGCTGAGTGATATTTTGAAGTGAGGTGAATGTCTTGAAGATAACTGACCACAGTGTGTTAACTGAGTTTTCTCCTGCAAAAGTTCAATTTTTCAGAATAGATCCTGAAGATATTTCTGCAACATTATCAGATATTTTGCGTACTCTTATGGACTTGTCTTGGCTCAGTAAATTCGATCAAGACTTTGAACAGAAAGCATTTGCCTCCCGTGCAAAGAAAACTATTGATGATATTAAAGAAAAGTTTGACAAATGCGTTGATGACAATATCAGCAAAGATGCTGGTGAGTATGTGGTATCTGAATTAGCCAGAGAAACTATGGTATCAAAATTGGACTATTTAGATATTCCTCTTGATGAACTTGTTGGTAAAAAGCGTTCTGGAAATCCTGGGTTTGATTTTCATTCACAAAACAAAATTACGGATACGGTTATTTTCGGTGAAGCGAAATATGTTGCCACTACAACAGCGTATTCATCGGCATTGCCACAAATCGTCGATTTTATCAGAGATGGAAAAGATGTTGAGGACCTTCCTGAATTAAAACCGTTCTGTACAACATCGGCTTTGCAAAGGGCAGTCGATGGAAGAAAGGGATTTTCTGCTGCGTTTTCAGCAAAAACTACCAACACAGATAGAATAATCGCTAATATTACGAAGCGCCCTGACTTTCAATCATTACTTCAATATGAAGAACTCATTTTGGTGGCGGTGGACTTATGAATACTGTTTTAGAAAAGGGCAATATCATTTCCAAAATCCGCAAAGGGGAAGATTTGGAGCAGATTATCGACTATGTCAAATCTGAGATTTATCAAAATGGTCCCAATAGCTCGGTGATTTTAGAAATAGTATCATATTTCAAACTGTTCCAACCAGAATTTTTCAAGAAAGACGAGCAAGAAATCATTGCTACAATGGGGTTGTTTTTCAAACAGCCCAAAATCGAAAGCCTTACAGGATCAGTATTTGAGATGTATCATCAGCAACTCAGGGACAAATTTGGCAATGACTATACACCAATGCAAGCAGATATTCTTAAGAAGATACGAGATTTACAGTTTTTCAGTTTTTCGGCACCAACAAGTACTGGGAAATCATTTGTATTTCGACATCTTATTTTGGAATGTTCTAATGATGTGGTTGTCATCGTCCCCTCAAGAGCACTCATTAACGAGTACTACGACCGATTGAACAGTCTTGTGGATAGGAAAACTGTAAATATCCTGACTTTTGTTGATAGGATTAATACAAAACACATTCACAAAAATATTTTCATACTGACACCTGAGCGTGCAAAAGAGCTGTTCAAAAATAAAGATTGGCTAAAAATTGATTTGATTCTGTTTGATGAAGCTCAACTCAGCGATGAGCACTCGGTGCGAGGTCTCTATTTTGATAGTATTGTGAGGCGAGCACTAAAGTATTTTCCTGATGCAAAATTCGTTTTTGCACATCCTTTCATCGAAAATCCTGAAGCGCAATTGCAAAAAAATGGCATTGAAACCATTGATACAACAGCAACATATAGCAATTATGAATTAAAAAATGTAGGACAGATTTTTTATACCCATGACACCACGAACCCAAAATTCTATCATTTTGGTAGTGACCCTGTAACACTTGGAACACGCAAGCTGGAAGCAAACTTTGATCCTATTGAGTCCGTACTGAAAAAGGGTGGTAGTGTACTGATTTATGTGCCAAAGTCGCACATTTACAGTAAGCAGATATATGGTCAATTTCAGAAGTATATTTCTATGTGCCAACCAATTAATGATCCTATTGCAATAAAAATGATAGATGAGCTAAAGGAGTATATTGGCGCTTCAACAACTGATAAGTTGTTTTATAACTCTGATATGCTGGAAAAATTGAGATGTGGGATTGTTGTTCATCACGGTTCAATGCCATTGACAGCCCGTTTGATATTAGAGCATTTTACGCAGCAGGGCTTTTGTAAAATCTGTTTTGCCACTTCTACACTGGAGCAGGGAATCAATATGCCATTCGATGTAGTTTATCTTGACCGCTTCGAGGAAAGCAAGACACTTTCTGTTAAAAATCTGATTGGTAGAGCCGGTCGCTCTACCAACAAACCTGTATTTGATTTTGGTAGCGTAATATTGCGCCCAAATGCGATGAGCAGATTCCGTAATGTATATCGCAAAAAGAATACACTTTCTTCAAAATCTCGCTTAGACACAACAGATGATAAAATTGATGAAAAGTATGAGGAGTATAAAGAAGCAATCAAAACAGGGGAATTCTCTGACGAGTATAATCTTACAAATAAAGATTTGGAAAAATTAAAATCAGATAGCGTTACAACAGTTGTGCCAACCCTACTTGATATGATGTTTAATGGTGCAGATTTTGTACTACCTAATGCAGTCGCAAAAGAAGTTTATGAGGATTTTCAATGTTTATATAGGCATTATTTGGGAAGAGAATTAACAGCAGCAGAGAAATATGTCTTTGATTCTGCAATAAAAATAATGATCTGGAAAGTGCACGGAAAAACATTCAGCAAAATATGTCAGGAAAGATACGCTTATGTTTCGAAAGTTGCGCAACGACGCTTATTATCGCAAACAGGACATCAGGAAGACGCAGACAATCTGACTGTTAGATATATTGCGGGGTATAATGACATTCCGAATAAAGAATTGAGAGCCTATCCACTATTCTCTGCTGAGACTAAAGGAAAAGATGTAGACTATGACCGTATCGTCTATGATACATACGATTTTCTTGATAAGCTAATTGGATTCAAGCTAAGTGATTTGTTTTATGCCGTTTTCCATCAGTATTATATTGCATACCAAGATAATCGTGCTGAGAGGTTGGCAAAGTACATCAAATATGGAACTGAAGACTCAACTGAGATATGGATGTTACGATATGGATTTTCTTTCGAAGAAATTGAATGGTTGAAGCCTTGTGTTGAAAGCATTGAGCAAACGGAAATTAAATTTAACGAAAAAATCGAAAATCTCAGCGATGCTCAGAAAAGTAGTATTTCAAAATTTATTTTTAAAATTGCATGAGTTTTGACAACTTTTCACAATGTGTATTTGAACTTAGCACAACGGCGGCAAGGATTTATCCCTACCGCCATAGTCTTATACATAAATCAATGCAGCGTTCACAATCTCTGTAGCTCTGTTCCGAATATTGTTCATAGCCCCAACCCACGCCATTTGGTCGGCTGCTTTGAGCTGTTCGGTCACACCCTCACGCTCCGCCATCTGTTCTACAATCCGAAAAAACATTTCCCGTGCCTGCTCGTCAATATCAGAAAGATAGCGGTTCAACTTACCGCTTATAAACAGAGTGGTGTACACCCCTCTGTTATGCTCTTTCAAATAGTATTTATGCCGCTGTCCCCATATGCCGATAGGCTTCATTTCTTCTTCGGCAGGTAGTGTAAGGCAGGGGATAAGATAATCCCCCCGCCTTACATAAGTACCGCCCATTTCTTCAAAAATCGTTTTCTTCATTGTCTGTTCCTACCTTTCATAATCTTTGTTTTTCAAGCGTGTACCACGCTGTTTAGACTGCCTTGCCTGTTCCAGCAAGCTATCAACCTGCCTGTTTCCAAACGCCTTTCGCAGCAGCTTGTAGTCCTTGACATCTTCCCTTAGTCGGTTATTATCCGTAGTCAACTGCTTATTGTGACTTTTAAGCCGTTCATTACTGCGGTACAGACTGGCATTTGTTTGATTGAGCCTTTGGTAATCATCAATTGCTCGAAAACAGCGTACCATAAGCGTTTTCACAAGAGATTTCAGACGCTTCACGACTGGCTCTGCAACTTTACTCTTATAGCCCTTTGCCGTCATAATGCCCTGCGGATCGGGCAACTGATATTCGGGTGCGTCCTCAAAATCACTTTGTATTTTAGCGAGTGACGCCACACCCTTATCAAAGTTTTCAATTCGCTTGGAGAGCGTTTCAAACTCTGTCTGTTTGGCTGTGATTTTGTTTTCCAGTCGTTGAATTTTCTCTGAACGCTGCTTCTTCTTAAAATCCAAAACATCAAGATGTTTGTTGTGCGTACCTTTCTGTTCCCACTCAATTCCGTATCGCTCCATTACAGCGGCAAGCTGTTGTTTTTCAGAAAGAACCCATTGCGACCACTCAGTATCGCCACGAGAGCCGCCCTTAAATCCCTGTGCAGCAAGTGCCTGTTTCAGGGATATCCTAGTATCCAATCCACGCTTGCTGCCTGTTGTGAATGGGACAAAATCTATATGCAGATGTGGCGTAGCTTCGTCTAAATGCAAATGTGCAGAGAATACTCTAAGCTGCTGATTTCTCTCTTGAAACTCACGATAATATTCATCTAAGACTTGCCTTGCAAGCTGTCCGTTCTCACTCTCTGCATTCGTATTTTTCTTATCACCAAACTGCAAAATCAATTCGTGGAATGGTTTTTCCTGCTTGGAGCTGCGGATTTTTTCATAGTAGTTTTCTATCTTTCGGTCTGCCCTTGTCTGCTTGGCGTTATACCTTGCAAGCGCTTCGTCAAACAGTTCGTGATAGACCTGCTTAATATTCTCATTGCAAAAGTCAATGTTGAGGTGTGAACGGTCAGCGTCAACATTCTCCGCTTCGAATTTTCGGCTGTTGTGATTGACCGAGCCTTTTCCGACCATTGCGCTTATCTTTCTTTGGATAATATCACTCCCTTTCCATTCTGCCGCTTGCGGCTTGCCTTTGTTACTTTCTGCGAAAGTAAGCAAAAGCACTTTTGACAGCAAGCTATCAAAAATGCAACCTGCAAGCAGGTTTTGCGCCCTGCCGGGGGCTTTGCTGCCTGCGGCAGTCCCTCTCGACACCCATACGGTTTCGCCGGGCGGCAGCTTCCCCTTTTCCCTTATCAGCCATTCACAGGAGTGTGACACGCTTCTGTCTATTGCCGACAACGGAAAATTCACCAGCGGAAACTCTCTGGCACACTACGCCTGTCAAGGTATTCCCGCCGTGCCTGCTCTCGTTCTTCCTCGGTAGGTGCAGTCTTATATTTCGCATATAACTCATGCCGCACCGTCGCATCCAGCTTTTCTTCCAGACCTTGCTGTATGTCTTTTGCATAATCATCATCCATAACAAGATGATATTGCAGAAGTGCCACGTACAGGTCATAGGGTATTTGCACATTTTTCATTTCCTGTCACTTCCTTTCCGTGACGGCTCGTGACAGCGGTGACGGTTATTTTGATACCGCCCCCACTCACTAATATGCCGTCACAAACTGTCACACGGTTTCTGCTGTATCTTTCCAGAGCATTATCATTCGCCCATCGTGACGCCTGTCATTCTTAAAGTAAATCCCATGCTCTGCATACAAACGCCCTGACAGCACATTCAATTTCTTGCTGATAGTGTTTATCGGAATTTCTATGGTCAAGAGCGAAACAAGTTCCGTTGCCGACCTTGCCAAAAGGAAAGGTCTTTCATAACAAGTTCTGCAATCTCTTCAATCAAAGGCTCTGGCGGCTCTTTCCATAACTCTGTCTCTGCCTTCTGAAAATCCCACAAGAGCGTTTCGGGATTGCGAAGTAAATGCAGCTTTTGGTCTTGCTGGTCTCTGCCCGACACCTCAAGCGTTGCAATATTTCCTGTTCGTTTTTCTTTCTGTAAAAGAAATGCACCGTCTGCCGCACCCAGCAATCCGCTTGTTCCCGAAATCATATCAAACTTATCATCAGCAGTCTGCTTTCTTGTGTGGTGTACGAGCAGCAGACAGATACCGTGAGCGTCTGCAAAACTTTTCAGCCTTGCCATAATCTGATAGTCATTTGCATAGCTGTAATTATCCCCGCCGACCTCACGCACCTTTTGGAGTGTGTCAATGATAATCAGCTTCGTGTCGGGGTGTTCCGTCACAAATCTTGCAAGCTGTTCGTCAAGCCCTTTACCAAGCTGACCTGCCGAAACAGAGAAGAAAAGATTTTCTGTGCTATCCGTTCCGAACATTCGATACAGACGCTCTTGCAAGCGTCTGTAATCATCTTCAAGGGCAAGATACAAAACGGTACTCTTGCGGACAGGAAAGCCCCACAGGGGCTTTCCTGTGCTGATGTGATAAGCAATCTGTGCCATCAGAAAACTTTTGCCTAACTTCGGCGAGCCTGCAAAGATATATGTGCCAGGATAGAGCAAGCCGTCAATCAACGGCGGCTTGCTCTGGTACTGTGTATCAAACAGTTCATTCATTGAAATTGTTTTGAGATACGAGGGGTCTAAACTTCGCAGCAGCTCCCTCTGCATTTTCTCAAAACCCTTGATATTTTCGTCATAATTGGATATACTATTAGCAGCGAAATTTTGGAATGACTGCCTTTCATCTGCGCTACGGTTTCTTTTTCAAAATTAAAATCGGCTGCTGTCAGAGCCAATAACTCGCCCTCACGAATACCGCACCAATAAAGCATTTCAAAGGCATAAAAGGAAACTGGCTTGTCCATCATTTCAAAAGAGAATTTTTTGTATTCCTCTTTTGTCCAGAACAGCATTTCTTTGTGTTCTTCGCTTCCCATATTCCCCACCTTTGCGGCGGGATTGGAACGCAGCTCATAATAGCGTACTGCGTGATTAAAGATGGCTGACAACTGATTGTGCAGCGTTTTCAGATAGGTCTGTGAGTACGGTTTTTTCTTCTCGTCACGATAGGCAAGCAGTTCATTTTGCCAAATGATAATTTCCTTTGTGGAAATCTCACTGATTTTCAGCTTGCTAAAATAAGGGAGTATCTTCGTGCGAATAATATGCTCCTTTGTCAGCCAGGTGTTTTCTTTCAGACGGTTTTTCACATCCCTAATATACAGTTCCGTAAAGGCTTCAAAGCTCATATCAAGGTCTGACGCAGTCTGTAACTGGAACATACGCTCCCAATCCTGTGCTTCTTTCTTGGTAGCAAAGCCTCGTTTGCATTTCTGCTTACGCTCTCCTTTCCAGTTCATATACCTTATCCCCCTTTCCTGCTCCGTAGAGCCTTTCATAAAAATACTGGCGGTTTACACGCCCTGCAATCGTAATAAATCCCTGTGCTTTCAGTTCCTCATTCAGCTTTCTGATGAGCTTATAGGCATAGGGCTTTGATACGCATAGTTCCCGTGCAACATCCTCTACACGGATAAATTTGTTTTCCATATCATCCGTCCTTTCTAAAGTTTGTATTGCTGCCGTTTTCCCCGAATATTGTTCCTGCCCCCATTTCAGCGGCGTTATCTCGCTCGCTCTTAAATAAAGAGGTCTTGGCAAAGTATTCTACTCGGACGGTCATTCAGTTTACCAAAGCGTATTTGCTTAGTGTTTTATTGTTATACTAAGCATTATTGCTTATGCCAATAGGTTTTCGAGATAATATTAAACTTTTTTGCTTTGTTTTATCTTGACAATCACTAAACATATCTGCTTTGCTGTCCAAAGACACATAAGCGAGGAGTGTGAATACTATGGCGATTGGCGAAAGAATACATTTTTTCAGGCTCTTGCGTGGAATGACGCAAAAATATCTTGGTACGGCTGTCGGTTTTCCCGAAAAGAGTGCGGATGTCCGTTTGGCTCAATACAAAACAGGCTCACGCAAGCCGAAAGCGGAGCTTACCGCTGCGCTGGCGCAGGTACTTGAAATTTCCCCACAGGCTCTTGATGTTCCCGATATTGACAGCTATATCGGGCTTATGCACACCTTATTTACCCTTGAAGATATTTACGGTTTGACCGTCAGTGAAGCAGACGGAGAGGTCTGTCTGAAAGTCAACAAGGACAAAGGTAAGGACGCAGCCGAGTTACTGAAAATGCTCTATGCTTGGAAAGAGCAGGCGGACAAGCGAAACACCGAAGAAATCAGCAAAGAGGATTACTATAACTGGCGTTATTACTATCCAAAGTTCGATACCACACAAATCTGGGCGAAAGTTCCCTCACAGGAGCTTAGTGACGCTTTGGTTGAAGCGTTCAAAGACCGCCTAACAGATGAATAAAGACAGAAAAACGCCCTTAGCCGTGTTACCCACAGCTAAGGGCGTTTTAATATGGATTGTTATATCAGAAAACCATTTTCTTTTATTCTCTAACCATAAAACCACTGGATTACAAGAATAATGGCTCTGATACAACTGTTATCAATTTGTTATCAAAAAACTTCGTGAAATGCCTCAAACCCGCATAAAAACTGGGCTTTTACGGCCTATCAAATTATTCCCACTCGATAAAATATATTACTGATAATCGGATTTCTAAGCATTGAAATCATTCCTGTTATATATTCATCCTTAGTAATACCGTTTATCAATCCTCCTGGTGAAGTTATTTCTATTCTATCGTCATACATAGAAATCCTTATATTTGCATTTAAATCCCATGTGCGATAAATGAGTGCGTTTGCAACAGATTCACGGAATGCCTCTTCCGGTACAAGGTCGACCCTTTTACGGTAGCTGCCTTCAATCTCTTCATACTGATAATAATCTCTATAAGTTTGGACAGCAACATCATACATTTCTAACACAGACATATTCTCCAGCAGCAGTCTTTTTTTTATAATGTTGATACTATCGCCAAATTTAGCAATATCAATTCCCGGAAATGCGTTGTTATCTGATAGAATATTCGCAGCATTATTGTACCCGATTTGCACATTGTAAAGATTCAGAGTTTTTAAAGTATCTTGATTGAATATTTTAATGTCAATATGCTCTTTTAATTTATTTTCCAGATAATGAAAGTCCATTTTTTGATTGGATGAAGGTAAAGCTTCAAAATTGATTTTCTTTCCTTCTAAAACCAGCCTTGTTAATTCGAAGGAATCCACTTCAATCGTTGAAGTATCATTTCGCTTATAGGCCTTTGAGTTTCATTGATTCGATTCTCAATATCAAGACAAGTGCTTTTGGGATCGGAAAGACCTTTTATATTTCCATCATCATCAATTCCAAAAATGATTTAGATATGGATTCTTTGAACACCAGTGTTTTTGTTTCTTTCATGAAATCACCTCTTAGTTTTAGTATACTCACTTTCAACCGTATTTTAATATGGCCGATTTATGGCCGGCCATAAATTTCTGCTAAAAACTACGATTTGATAATATCTATGGTTTTCATATAAAAAGCATGTGGAGCCATTTATAAATCGAATATGCCATGTTTTACTGCTAAATATGGCATAGCAGTGTTTTTGTCATACTGTCCCTGAAAAAATGTAAAGCTTCTGATGCAACTGGATGAAACCGCAATTTTGGGAAGATACCCGACAAGATATACCATGTTCAACTGCCGCTTTTTTTTCTATGATTAAGGTAGAAAGGATGTGGTGCTTATGAATTACAGTTATACGCAATGGAAAAAGCATCTAATGGATGAGGATGTGCATGCCATGGCAATCTTGTCATTTCCTGCCGTTACACAATGCGCTACTACCGTACAGGAGCTGGTACAGAACGCTGAAATGCAGAGTGCTGTCATGCGCAGAATCAAAGAAGAATTTCCTTTGCAGGAAGCGCTGGTCAGTATGATGGATCTGTCTGTAGAGGCGCAGGCATTCGGTTGTCCTGTCAGCTTTCATGAGGGAGAGATTCCTGCTGTAACAAGCGGAATCATAAAAAATCGAGAGGATGGTGAAGCATTGCGTATTCCGAAAATGGAAGAAGGGCGCATGTCTGTATATCTGGCAGGTGTGGAGAATATCACAAAGGAAAGCGACCGTCCGGTATTCGGCGGTGTCTGCGGGCCCTATTCACTCGCAGGAAGACTGATGGATGTGAGTGAAATCATGATGCAGTGCATCATGGATCCAAAGCTTGTACATCTGGTATTGCAGAAGGTTACCACTTTTTTGAAGCAGTATATACAGGCATACAAGGATGTGGGTGCGTCAGGTGTCATACTGGCAGAACCACTGGCGGGTCTTCTGTCACCAACGATGGTTCAGGAGTTTTCCAGCAGCTATATCAAAGAAATTACGGAGGAGCTGCAGGATGATACCTTTACGGTCATTTATCATAATTGCGGCCCGAATACTGTGCAGAGCCTTCCGGAAATATTATCATCCGATTGCGGGGCATGGCATTTTGGAAATGCTGTTTCTTTGGAAAAGATATTGGAACAGGTACCGGCCGACTGTCTGATTATGGGGAATCTGGATCCGGTTGGCTGCTTCTGCGACTGCAGTGCGGATGAGCTGGAACAAAAGGAGAGGGCTCTGTTGAAAGAATGCGGTGCATATTCCAACTTCGTCCTTTCGACAGGCTGTGATTTGCCACCCAAGGCAAAATGGGAGAATATACAGAGATTTTTCAGGACACTGGAACAGGTGAATAGTGAACGGAGGTTACCATATGGTATGTGATCGCAGGAAATTTCCAAAGGCGGAAATGCTGCCGCTGACAAGAGAAGAAATGATATCTCTGCTAAAGGGGAATGGTACACCGCGCGTTGGTGTGGCATGTGGAAACTGGCTTCATATTGATGAACTGGCTTTGCAGGATCAAAAGCCGGTAGAAGATTTGCTGGAACGTTTTCCGGAGGATATGCAGGTGTTTTATTTAAAAAAGCCAAAGCTGTTTGCGGAAGATGGAGATCGTTATACATGGTGTGATGTAGCAGGGGCCGATCCATCTATCGGTCGTAAAGAAATTGTAGGTGTAGATGAGGAGCATGCACTGGACTGGGAGGTGATTCGCCGAATCAGTGAACATCTGCCGGATGCGGAAGAAGCGACAATGTATTGCAATGCGCCGGTTGAAGACGGACGCTATCGTCTTGCATGGTTCTCCGATGGTCCGTGGACAAGATTGTGGGACTATCGAGGCATGACAAACTCTCTAATGGATTTATACACGAATCCAGAGGATGTGCATCATGTATGCAGAAGAGTTGTGGATTTCTTTAAACGCGCCGCAAAGCGCGGTGTCGAAGAGGCGCATATAGACGGTATAGCTTTCGGCGATGATCTTGGGATGCAGAAGGGGCCGTTTATGTCACCTGAGATGTTTCGGGAATTCTACTATCCGTATTACGTTGAGCTGTGTGAGTATGCGCATTCCCTCGGTCTGCATGTCTGGCTGCACAGCTGCGGTGATGTGAGAAAGCTGTTGCCGGATATAATTAAAAGTGGAATTGATGTTCTGCATCCGATTCAGAAGTATGCGATGGAAGAACAGGAAATTGCGGACACCTTCGGGAATCAGATTTCCTTTTGGGCTGGAATTGACCTTCAGCGTGTGCTGCCGTTTGGTAGCGTAGAGGAGGTACGGGAAGAAACAAGACATTTTATTGATGTTTTCCATCAGCGGGGGAAGGGGCGTATGGTGTTTACGCTGAATAACCGTATGCAGGGTAACGTACCGATTGAAAATTTTATCGCATTCATTGAAGAAGCCCACCGGTATGGTGCAGCGATTGAAGGAGTGAAGGAAAATGAGTGATAAGCTGGAAAAGATACAGCAGCTGATGCCGCTTGGAAAGATGCAGGAGGTGAATGCCCTGGTGGAGAGTGCTCTGCAGGAGGGGATATCGCCACAGGAAATATTGAAGGGTGGATTACTGGAGGGCATGGATATCGTAGCAAAGAAATGGGCGGAAGGAACGGCATTTATACCGGAGGTTCTAATCAGTGCCCGCTGTATGAATGGTGCTATGGAAATACTGGAGCCTTATCTTGTGAAAAAAGAAGAAAAATTCAGTGGAAGGGTGGTATTCGGAACGGTGCAGGGGGATCTGCATGATATTGGGAAAAATCTCTGTACACTCATGCTGAAGGCGAAATCCTTTGAGGTGATTGATATCGGTGTTGATGTATGCGCCGAGAAGTTTGTGGAGGCTGTAAAGACCTATCAGCCGGATGTACTCTGCATGTCTTCTTTGCTGACAACCTCCATGGGATATTTTAAGGTGGTTTTGGATGCCTTACAGGAAGCAGGTGTCAGAGATTGTGTGAAGGTCGCTATCGGCGGTGCACCTGTGACACAGGCTTACGCAGATGAAATCGGAGCAGACCTGTTTACGGAGGATGCTGTATCCCTGGCAGGAAGACTGCTTGAGGAATTTGCGTGACAAAATTTCAGAAGCATGACGATATTCTGGAGCTGCTGCTTCAAAAACATCCGCAGCTCGATCTGTCCTGCGGAGGCAGAGGACAATGCGGAAAGTGCCGGCTTCAGGTCACAAAGGGCTTTCTTCCTGTTACAGATGCAGAAGGAAAACTGCTGTCCAAGGTACAGCTTGCACAGGGTATTCGCTTGGCCTGTGAGCATCGGAATTGTGAGGCGGCTATTGAAGGAGAACTGCTGCATGAGCAGAGGGATATGCAGATCGTGGGAGTGGAAGAGCTGCATCTGGCTGGTCATCATGAGGAAGGCTGTGTACTTGCTGTTGATATCGGTACGACAACTGTCGTTCTTGTATTGCTGGAAATACGGACAGGAAATGTCTTGCTGGAAAAAAGCTTTCTCAATCCGCAGCGACGGTATGGTAGTGATGTGATCAGCAGAATACAGCATGCTCATGAAAAGGGGCCTACACTGCTTCAGGAGCTGCTGCTGAAGGGATTGCGTGCACAGCTGAAAGCTGTTGAGAATAAGGATATACGCCGTATGTGCGTCTGCGGAAATGCCGTCATGACACATTTGTTTCTTGGGATAGACCCTATACCACTGGCAGCTGCACCATATGAGTGTGTACAAAAGGAGCTGGTCATTTGTTCATCAAAACAGTTTTTTCCGGATTTTATACCGGAATTTGAGATACAGGTTCTACCTCCGATTTCCGCATATGTTGGTAGTGATATTTTGATGGGAATTTATGCACAGGATATGGAAAAGACCAAACAAAGCTCACTGCTGCTGGACTTGGGAACAAATGGAGAGCTCGCTCTATACCATGAGGGCATGCTGAGCGTGAGCAGTGCCGCCTGCGGACCTGCCTTTGAAGGAGGAAACATGAGCTGCGGCTGTGGTGCTGTAACAGGGGCAGTCAGCGAGGTACGCTGGGAGAATGGCTTTCGACTGCAGACTATTCATGACGGTAAGCCGGTGGGAATTTGCGGAAGCGGATATCTTTCTCTCATCAGCTGCCTTCTTACCGCTTCACTGCTGGATGTCAGTGGATATCTGAATCAACAGGTTACCCTCTTCGACGGACTACTTCTTACCCAGAAGGATGTCCGGGAGTTCCAGCTTGCGAAAGCTGCGATAGCTGCCGCACTGGAACGGGTATGTGCTGGAGCACAATGCTCCTATGAGCAAATTGAAGCAGTTTATCTTGCAGGAGGCTTCGGCCGGCATCTGCATGTAGAGGATCTGTGTATAACAGGAATTCTTCCAACAGCCTTGAAACAAGCTGTACGGATTAGCGGTAATACGGCATTAAAAGGCTGCTGCAGATATGCTCTGGAACAAAATCGCACACGTATGGAGCTGCTTTGTAAAAATGGACACTGTATTCTACTGGCTTCGGATACCGGCTTTTCGGATGCGTTTATCTCACATATGCTGCTGGAACCATTCACATAAAAAAACACACAGGTCTTTTCCTCATAAGATGCTATAATACATATGAGGTGATGCCTGTGTTTTCGAATGGAAAAAACCATATCCTGCGTGAAGAAACAATACATTTAACAGAATTTGCACAGGTACATATGCAGATGGTAAAGCATGTTGCACATTTTACATGTATAGAAGCTCATATTCTGCATTTTCATAAACATGACGATCGCCAATATCTTGTGCTGTATCTGCCACAGGGTACAGGTATCCTGGTAAAGGGCAGCGATTATACGGCGCTGACTGGCTCCTGCACGCTGATTCAGTCCTATGCTTCTGTGTTTTCGATTTATCTGGATGAAGGCTGCGAGGTATATGCCGCACTGTTAACAGGGGAAAGTATTCAGGGATATATAAAGCAGGAAACAATTCTTCAGGACCTTCGTTTTCATAAGAAAACAGAAATTTTCTTTCACTCCGTTTTTCAGAGTCTGGATAAATATCATTTGGTGGACGAGTATTCCATCAGCTCTTCCGTGCTTCGCCTGTACAGTGATCTTCACTATCAGCTGCACGAGGCACAGCCTGGCAGTATGAAACAGGAAATGGTGGATAAGGCAGTTTCTTTTATCGAGCAGAATTATCGCAGAGATATCGGTCTGAAGGATATTTCAGAGGCTGGCGGCTACAGTGAATACTATTTTTTAAGAGTTTTCAAAGAGGTTATGCGGATGACTCCATACGAATATCTTATACGTAAGCGGCTTTCACAGGTGAAAATCCTGCTTTTGTCTACAGGGAAAACAATCGAGGAAATCGCGCTGGAATGCGGATTTAAATCAGATATCAGCTTATATAAGGCATTTAAGAATATGTATTCCATAACACCCGGGGAATATAAAAAATGCGTAGGCAGGGGATAAGGCTCTTGTGCTTTCGGTAATTCAAAGAAACATTATCAAAAAGGATCAACTTTGATATTTCCCTCAAATGAAGTGTGTCCTGTTCATTTCAAATAAGAAAGGGAATTTGCGTAAATCAGGAAAAATCTGCTGTTTCTATATCCTTTGCTTTTTCTGAAGATACACAGGTGCTGTGCTGCTGGTTCTATTGGAAAGCGTTGTTGCATCCCTGGTTCTATGGTAAAATAGAGATATTGTAGAGGGCAACGTATGAAAAAAGGGTACCGGAAATTTTTTGATTCCATATTTATATTGTCAATTAAACGCGGATTGATGCTGGCAATCCCTTTTCTTATCCTTGGAAGCTTTGCTTTGCTGCTGTCCAGCTTTCCACTGGATGCCTACCAGTCATTTCTGACCTCCTTTCATCACGGAGCTCTGCTTACCGTTTTTAACAGTCTGTATGAAATAACACTGAATTCGCTTGCACTGATTCTGATTATCACGATTGCACTTTCCTATGGGCAGCTGCATGCGCTGGATGATGTTTTCTTTTATCCTGTGGTGGCCATGATTTCCTATCTGGCATTCTGCGGAGGAATGGAATATGCCAATGAGATTTTCCATCCGGAATGGGTGTTTACAGCTATGTGTATCACAATACTGTCCTGCTGGCTGTTCCACAAGGGTATGCATTGCGGCAGGCGTTTTGAAAAGCTGCATACTGCCGGTGCGGACTATACGTTTAACAAAGCCATACAGGGGATTTTTCCGATTGCTGCGATTGCTCTGTTCTTCGCTGTTATCGGTGCAGTGCTGCGTGCACAGTTTGGAGAAGTCAACATTACAAATTTCGGTGCCTATTTATTTATGGGATTGTTTGAAAAAGTGGGAAAAGGGCTGCCCGGTGCTCTACTGTATGTATTCTTTGCACATTTTCTCTGGTTTTTTGGAATACATGGTACCAATACGCTGCAGATGGTCGCAAAGCAGTTTCTGGAGCCCGGTATTCTGATCAATCAGCAGCTGGTACAGGCGGGACAGCTTCCAACGGAAATATTCACAAAGACTTTTCTGGATACGTTTGTCTTTATGGGAGGCTGCGGTGCTGCATTATGTCTGATTACGGCGATGCTTTTAAAAGCGAGAAAGAGTAATAACCGCAAGCTCGCCAAGGTAGCGGGGATTTCCGTTTTATTCAATATCAATGAAATTGTAATATTCGGTTTTCCGGTCATCTTCAATCCGCTGATGCTGCTGCCGTTTCTGCTTGTTCCTCTGGTTCTGACACTGACCAGTGCGTTTGCCATGCAGCTGCAGCTGGTACCTCTGCCCACACATTTCGTGGAATGGACGGTTCCGATTCTCATGAGCGGATACGAGGCATGCGGCTCTGTTTCCGGCAGTTTGCTGCAGCTGTTTAACCTGATTCTGGGGACTTTGCTGTATATTCCGTTTATTCGTCTGAGCGAAAACCAGCAGAGTGAGGAATTTGAAACGGCGGTGCGGACAATGGAAACCGATATGGCGGAAGGTGAGGCAAACGGAGCACTTCCGGATTTTCTTGATGATCACTACTTATATCATTTCCCTGCCAAAACACTGGCGATGGATTTAAAGAACGCCATGCAGCGAAATCAGATTCATATGCATTATCAGATACAGCGGGATAACGCCGAGCATATACACGGGGCGGAAGCTCTTCTTCGCTGGGAGCATCCGGTAGCCGGAAGAATTTCCTCGCCGCTGATGGTAAAGCTGGCAGAAGAAGAAAGCTTTCTGGATGAGCTTGGACTTTATATCATAAAAGAAGCATGCAAAGACGCACAGAAATTACAGAAGGAAGGTACGCCCCTGTCGATTTCTGTAAACATATCACCGAAGCAGCTGGAAAGCGCTGTATTCGTCAGGGAGGTGCGCAGAATTCTTCAGGAAGTCGATCTGCATGACATCCAGCTGATTCTTGAGGTTACGGAGCGTTCCCTGCTCAGTACCTCCGGACGTATTCTGGAGCGCATCCGGGAACTGAAGCAGCTGGGAATTCAAATGAGCATGGATGACTTTGGCATGGGGCACAGCTCGATGATGTATCTGCAGGAAAATGCATTTGATGAAGTTAAGCTGGATGGCAGTCTGGTTCGTCAGATTCTGGAAAATGAACGTTCGCGTGATATCGTGCGCGGTATCACAAGGCTTGCGGCATCTATGCAGTTTCATGTCGTTGCGGAATTTGTAGAGACCAGGGAACAGATGGAGCTGCTGAAAGCTCTGCATTGCGATATTTATCAGGGATATTATTATGGAAAGCCATGCAGCTGTGATGAATTTATTATCAAATATCTAAAACAGGAACCTCGCTGATTCCTGTTTTTTTTATGATAAGGTAACTTGTCAGTTCCAACAGCGCTACAAAAGGATCATCAGATGTGTCATGATGGGAAAAGCCCTACAGTCATAATTGAAATGGCAGGGGTAGTAAGCTGAATGCGTGCTGCAGGAAATCTTTCTGTAAAGGATGGAATACATTCGTAGTTGACAGTACCGTTTGTGTATGGATACCGTTATTCAATATTTTGCTTTTTAAAGCAGAACAAATCCTAAGCTGAAGTATACATACTGAAGCATTACTTCATACAGAGTTGCATATGCATGATGAAAGGTCTTACAAATAGTTTATACAGGCTGTTTTCGATTTAAAAGAAGTAAAACTACAAATTTATAAAAATATATTGAAGTATTACTACTTTTATGATATATTCAATGTAGCAATACTTAAAGGAAGGTGAGCAACGTATGAAAAAACTGAATATTGCTGTTGTAGGCGCGGGGATTTACGGAAAAAATCACCTGGATGCCTACACTTCAAATCCCAACGTTAATCTTGTTGCAGTCTGTGATTTAAAAAAGGAAATCACGGATAAAGTGGAACAGGATTATCAGGTGAAAACGTATAACGACATGGAGGAAATGCTCAAAAGTGAGGAAATTGATGCTGTTTCCGTAGCAACACCGGATCCGTATCATAAGGACCCTGTGATGACCGCCATACGCTATGGAAAGGATGTTCTGGTGGAAAAACCACTGGCAACTACTTCTGCAGATGCCTATGACATCATCGAGGCAGCGGAAAAAGCCGGTGTCCGTGTTATGGTGGATTACCACAAGCGCTGGGATCCGGCATCCATAGCAGTTAAAAACAAGCTTGCAGATGCAGGGACAGGAAAACCGGTACGCGGCTATATGCGTATGGATAATGTCTATGATGTCGCAATCAACTGGCTGAACTGGTCATCCGATTCCAGCCCGGTCCACTTTGTCGGAACACACTGCTATGATTTGATTCGCTGGTATATGGGATGTGAGGTCGTACAGGTGTATGCTGTGGGACATAAGGGAATCCTGCAGGAAAAGGGTGTGGATACGTATGACAGTATTACAGCAATTCTGGAATTTGAAAACGGATGCACTTGGACTGTGGAAAATGCGTGGATTCTGCCTAACGGCTTTGCGAAGGCAGATGACGGATGCTCTGAGATTCTCTGTGAACATGCAATGATTCGTGTGGATTCCCAGAAACGCGGTGTTGAATTCTTTGATGATCAAAAGCAGTATACCCCGAATATCTGCTTTATCCAGAACCATAACGGTCGTGCGATCGGCTTTGGAATTGATCCGTTAAACGATTTTGTGGATTGCATTCTCCATGATAAGCCGTTTGTCGCAAATCTGAATGACGGTTTGGAAGCAGAGCTGATTGCAGAGGCTGTGCATAAGAGTGCGGATACACGTCAGGTAGTAAAAATCGAAAGAAGATAAAGTCCCGACAGGGTAAAAGGAAAAGAGGAAAAGCTATGGGCAAACTGAATATGGTTCGTGTTGATTATCGTATGGTACATGGACAGATTGTGGCAAAATGGATCAAGTTCCGTCCGGTTGATCGTTTGATACTGGCAGATGACAGCCTGGTGGATGATCCTTTCATGGGTGATATTTATCGCATGGCAGTACCGGATCGCGAGGTTGATATTGTCAAGCTGGGGGATGTGCAGACAGCGATTGACCGAAAAAATGATACCGTGCTGCTGATATTCAAGGATGTGGCATCTGCATATACGGTATACAAAAACGGCCTTCAGCTGCCGGAGCTGAATGTCGGTGCAGTGCAGAACAGTGCACAGCGTAAAGCGGTTGTTCAGGGGGTTGCGCTTACCGTTGAAGAATACGAAAAATTAAGCGAAATGAAGGCGGAGGGTGTAAACGTGTTCCTGCAGCCGATACCGGAAAATGATCCGGTAAGTCTTGGATCGATTGAAAAGAAGCTGAAATAATGAAAGGGAGTGTGAGGTTATTATGAGTGGTACACAGTTGGTTATCATGGCGGTGGCAATGGGTCTGATGTATTGGATCGCCCGGGGAATGATTGGTGGATATTTTGCATTCTTCTTTATTGCAAGTCCTATCGTAGTAGGGGTTGTTGCCGGTTTGATTTACGGGGATTTGACAAAGGGATTGATTATCGGCGGCGGTATTGCCGCAGCGTTTGCAGGAATCATTGCGCCGGGAGGGAATCTTCCGACGGACTCGGCACTGGCGGCGACAACCGTCATACCGATTGCTTTGGCAACGGGGCTTACGGCGGAGCAGGCGATAGCATTTGCCGTTCCGATGGGACTGCTGGGCTCCTTTGTGACAAACCTGCGTAAAATGATCAATGTTATCTTTGTGCATAGAGCTGATGAATTTGCGGCAAAGGGAAACCTTTCCGGCATTACCAGATGTGCAGTGGTGTATCCGCCGCTGATTGAGATTCCATTGCTGTTTCTTCCTGTATTTTTAATTGTTATGTTTGGGCAGGATGCTATGCTGACCTTCATGAACTCCGTGCCTAGCTGGGTTATGCACGGTCTGGAGGTTGCAGGCGGTGTGATGCCGGCAATCGGATTTGCTCTGATTATGAACATGATCGGAAAGCCGAAGATGATTCCTTATACGGTACTGGGCTTCATTGTTGTAAAGGCAGTAGGTCTGAATACCCTGACAGCTGGTCTGGTCGCAGGCTGTGTTGCAGTGCTGGTTGTACTGGAAAAACGTGAAAGAGAAAAGGAGGGTGCATAGAAGATGGCTGAGGAAAGAAAAACATCATTGACAAAACGGGATGTCAACCGTGTAATCGCCAGATGGTATATTACAACGGAAATGTCACTGAATTATGAACGTATGCAGTCTATTGCATATACATATGCCTTAATTCCGGCTTTGAAAAAACTATATCCGAACAAGGAGGATATGATTCCTGCGCTGCAGCGTCATCTGGAGCTGTTTAATACCAATGCGACAGCCGGTGGTCTGATTCTGGGAACTACGCTGGCAATGGAAGAGGAAAAGGCAAACAATCCGGATGCGATTCCTTCCGAATCCATCGTTGCCGTTAAAACCGGGTTAATGGGGCCGGTTGCGGCACTGGGGGATTCCTTCAGTGCAGGGACCATTACCACTCTGTTCATTCTGGCCTCCTGCTCTCTGGCACAGGGCGGCTCAATTGCCGGCTTCTGGCTGCTGCTTCTCGGTACGATGTATACGCTTGGCGAATTGATTATTTTTACCAAAATGACCTATACAAAGGGGCGCTCTGCAATCAAGGATATCATGTCAAGTAAGCTGATGAGCAATATCATTGAAGGTGCGAACATCCTTGGTATGGCAATGATGGGTGCACTGACTGCTTCCATGGTTAATCTGGCAGTTGCTATCACAGCAAACTTTGATGAGGCAACCTTGAGCGTACAGGAAAAAATCGACGGTATCATGCCGGGTATTCTGTCCATCGGTGTGTTGTTTATCTATTATTATCTGATCAGCAAAAAGCATGTCAGTGTAGCGAAGCTTGTCTTCTTCACCATTGTGATTGCACTGCTCTGTGCCGCAATCGGATTGTTTTAAACACATAACAACATGGGAGAATACTCTCTCAGGTAATGAAACATAATCCGTATGGGCATTCCGAAAATCGGATGCCCATATGGTGCAAAATGAGGAGGAACACAAATGAAAGGAATATTATTGGCAAGTCATGGCCGTTTGGCGGAGGGATTGCTGGATACGCTGCAAATTTTCTGCGGAGAGCTGCAGCAGATGCAGGCGCTGTGTCTTCTCCCCGGTGAGGAAATCACAGAATTTATGGAGAAGCTGGAAGCTGCTATACAAAAGGTGGATACCGGAGAGGGTGTTGTGATTTTCTGCGATCTGCTCTTTGGCTCTCCCTGCAACTGCAGTGCGAGATTGCTGCAGGACGCGAAGTATGCGGAGAAAATCAGTGTGATAACGGGGATGAATTTGTGCATGGTACTGGAATATATCGGTTCCGGAGCTGCCGGCATGGACAGGGAAGCGCTGGTGGATACCGGACATAAGGGAATCGTGGATTTCAATAAGCTGCTGAGGGAACGTCAGGCAGCATAATGCAGGAGGAGATGGAGCTATGAAGGAAGAGGAGATCAGAGACATATTAAACAGCCATCAGATCTGCTTTGCGCAGCATGGAACCCTTTGTGCAACAGTGAAAGCAGGAATTGGAGCCTACCAAAACGGATTGGGTGAAATCATGCATACGATGAAGGATCATATACTGCATATCAATGCGCAGGGAATCGCTATTCTGGCGGTTGATGATATCAATGGAGCGCCGCAGGAGCATACCCTGCTGTTTCTTCCGCATGAGGATATTGTATCGACTACTATCAAAATCAAGCTGCTTCATTTTCTTTTCACGATAGAGACAAGGAAGGGGACCATCGTGTACAAGCTACATAAAAACGTACTGGCATCACCATGGCATAAAGAAAATCTCTCCTTCCTTCTGTTAAATTCACCTTCTGCATAGGAAAAAGGAGGCAGTATGAGGGCTGGAGCTATTTTTGATATGGATGGTCTGCTGTTCGATACAGAGCTGGTATATAATCAGGAGTGGTATTATATTGCAGAGCTTTACGGTCTAAAGGTTGATCCTGCGATGCTGGATGAGCTGCGTGGTACGAACGGTACCCGTATGAGTGAAATTGTGAATACATACTGGCCAAGGGTTGATGCAAAGAAGCTGACAGATGAATTGTTTGCACATGCTATCGTAACATTATCCAAACAGGTTCCCATGAAACCGGGTGTTGTGGAGCTTCTGGAGTATCTGAAGCAGCATGCAGTTCGCATGGCAGTGGCAAGCAGTGCTCCTATGGAGCTGATCAAAAGCAATCTGCGTCTGGCAGGAATAGCAGACTATTTTGACGCTGTAGTGAGCGGGGAGCAGGTAGAGCATGGAAAGCCGTTCCCGGATATCTTCCTTCTAGCTGCACAGAAACTGAATCTGCAGGCGCAGGACTGCTATGTTTTTGAGGATGGTATCAATGGTGTGAGGGCAGGCATACAGGCGGGCTGCTCTACCATTATGGTTCCTGATCTGGTGCCGCCGACAAAGGAGCTTTATGAGCAATGTACGGGTATTTATCCAAGTCTTCATGCGGTTTTACATGCGTTGCAGACATATACGTGTTAGGATACAGTCTGCCTGTCATATAGCTTTCAGCGATGATTGCAAAGGCTTATAGCGCGCCTTGTGCAGAACATATGGTACCCTTTGCCGGGAACATATTGCATTTTTTTCACTCCGTTGGTAGAATGTGATATGTAAGTGTATGCTTCATTACAAGCATCACAGATGGTTTCACCCGATGTGTGGAAGCCAAGTGAAGGAGAGTTTATGCAAGCAGTTAATATCATATCAAGTCTGGAATCGGTCATGCCGTTTCTATCCGCAAAAGAAAAAAAGTTAGGAAATTATGTATTAACCCACAGTCAGGAGATTCTTTCGCTAACCTTAAAGGATCTTTCATTGCAGGCGGAGGTTAGTGAGGCAACCGTGATCCGGTTTGCGCGCAAGCTGGGCTGTGAGGGCTATTCCGATTTCAAACTCTCCCTTTCGGCAAATCTGTCTGCCAATTTCTATAATGAGAATTCAGACATGATTCTGGATAAAATCATGCCTACAGACACACCGGATTCCGTATTGAAGAAGCTGAGTGCCTTTATTGTTACTTCTATTCAGTCTACTACGGATATCATAGATTCACAGGAGCTGGATAAGGCGATAAAGCTGATTCGGGATACAAATGAGCATAAACGTAAGATATATCTGAGCGGACTGGGCGCAAGCAGTACACTGGTGAAGCAGCTGCAGATAAAATTCATGCGGCTGAATATTCCGGTAATCTACTATGAGGATGTGCATCTTCAGCTGGAGTCCAATCTGAATATGGCAGAGGATGATTTGCTTATCTGCTTTACGACTCTGGGGAAATCGGTACAGTCACATCAGTATATCAATATTGCGAATCAGAAAAAGGCAAAGATTATTCTCATCACCCAGTATGGCAATCAGGAGCTGGCAAGCAAGGCAACGGTAACGCTGTTTGTATCGGCTGGGG
>OBVC01000300.1_pt1 | contig 28526 bp, 16 predicted proteins | sample 1494991 | NCBI WGS metagenome assembly OBVC01 (sample SAMEA2579955, study PRJEB22360) | human gut metagenome
CTGTTTCCATCATATCTGTCTGTTTTTAGGTTTGTCCGATTTCGTAAGAAGCAATACTTCCACATCCTCACACTTGTAATAGCACTTGTGTCCGATTTGCGTAAACGGCAGCACGCCCGTATCACGATAATGCTGCAAGGTGCGTTTGCTGATGTTCAGCAGCCGACACACATCTCCGTTGTGCAGCCAGTCCGTATGCTTACTCTTTTCTCCGAATGCCTTGTGGCAGGTCTCGGCAAGACTGAGTATCTCGTTCCTCAACCTTGCCCAATTTGATTCCGTAATGATAAAATATCCCATAGTTTTATTGTTATTTTGTTTGTAATTCTGTCTTATTGGTATTGACAACACCTTTGTCTGTTCTGCGTTTCATCACACGTTTATGCCTGCAAAAGTATGATGAGTTTATCACACTTCAAAGCAGTAGGGAACAGTAGGGAAACATCGGGAAGTTGAAGGAAAAGCTAACGCATTTTATCGGCAGTCGTTTGCGCATTCTTACCCTGTTTTCTTCTTTCACCGTCCGTTTGGCGCAAAGATAGGGCGGTGCATGTCCAATTCAATCGGCGTTTGTTCAACTGGCAGCTTATGGCACTTTCGATATGGACAAACGCTACCATATTTCCGTACTGATTCTATCGTTTGCAATATCAGTGCAGAATATTGCAAACATGCGCAAGTGGTACACTTCTATCTCTGTCTTTCCTTGCTATTTTATACCCAGTTTTGACTTAATTCGTGTTTAAATCAGTCATTTCTTTTCCTGTCTCCATAAAAATCTGTGCGAACTTCATTGCCAATGAACGCAACATTATGCAAGCACTCCCTGAATGCTTGGAACTTACTCATTCTCTTGATAACTTCGTTCTTGGAAACAAACCCAAGCATATAATGAAAACAAGCGCAGATAAAGGCAAATTGGAGGGTGGGTACAGCACACTCAGACCGAGAAAGGCTTCCTCCAAGAACTCAGAGATAGAAGCCTATCTCTCCTCTTATTATGAGTTCAGATACAACACGGTATTGGGACGAACCGAATACCGCAGAATGAATAGCAGCGATTTCACAAAGGTGGGTCGCTATGAAATCAACACGCTCCGCAGAGAGATAGACAACGACATCGGAATAATAACCTCGTCGGATAATCTATACTCTATCATCGAGAGCAGTTTTTCTCCACGTGTCAATCCCATACAGGAGTATTTCAAAAACTTGCCATCGGTGGATATAAGCAGTAGTTCTCCCTTTGCGTTGAAAGCCATTCCCCACTTGGCAAGTTGCGTAGTCGTGCGCAACTCTGATAAGTGGTTACCATATCTCACCAAGTGGCTCGTGGCAGTGGTTGCCAACGCAATGGACGACCGTGAGTGCCGTAACCACACCTGCCTTGTGCTGACGGGCGAGCAGGGCAAGTTCAAAACTACATTCTTGGATTTGCTCTGCCCACCTGCATTGCATGGCTATAGCTACACAGGCAAGATATATCCACAGGAGAAGGACACGCTCACCTATATCGGTCAGAACCTCATCGTAAACATTGACGACCAGCTCAAAGCCCTCAACAAGCGTGACGAGAACGAGCTGAAGAACCTCATTACCTGCCCGATGGTCAAATACCGTATGCCCTACGACAAGTATGTGGAGGAACATCCCCACTTGGCAAGTTTCGTGGCATCAGTGAACGGCAACGACTTTCTGACAGACCCCACGGGCAGCAGACGGTTCCTACCCTTTGAAGTTTTGTCCATTGACATTGAGAGGGCAAAGGCTATCTCGATGGACAATGTCTATGCGGAAGCTAAAGCCTTGTTGAACATGGGCTTCCGCTATTGGTTTAACGATGACGAGATAGCGGAACTATACAGGGAGAGTGAGGACTTTCAAGTGCAGACCGCAGAGATGGAACTGCTGCTGCGCTGTTTTGAGAAACCAACGGAGGATGAAAGCTATTCGTTAATGACCACTACGGAGATACTCACCTATCTGGGTATTTATACCCACCAGCCACTTGTTGCCAAGCGTATGGGCGAAGCCTTGAAGAAAGCAGGATACATAAAGGTGAGCAAACGAAGAAACGGTGGAAGCCCCATCTATGTCTACAAGATTAGGAAAATCTTGCCATGTCCGCTCCTTCAAACTTGTAGTAGCCAAATGTAGTAGAATGTGTGGTATCGTCCTATACTACTAATCGTTGTTGATTATCAATTACTTATCACAAAATAGTATGTAGTAAGAAGAAAGATGAAAAAGTTTGGAGGGGAAAACTTTGGAAACGGTAAAACCATAAAACAGACAAGCATAAATAATTATCATTCAACCCATTAAAGTATCATAACAATGAAGGAAGAAGATTTATCACTTATCAAGCGATATTCCATCGTGGAATATCTCGAAAGGAAAGGTATCAGGCCTGTCCGCAGGACACCAGCCTATGCAATGTACCGTTCACCGCTCAGGGAGGAAACGCATCCGAGTTTCAAGGTGGACACGGAAAAGAACCTTTGGATAGACTATGCTGAAGGCAGGGGTGGAAGCATCATTGACCTTTATATGCGCTTGGAGGACTGCACGCTCTCGGAAGCCATCTACCGTTTGGGGCAGAACGCTTCAGAGTATATAGTGCCCAGCTCCAGCTCTCCAAAGAGAGAAACATCCATCAGCCCAAAGCAAACAGAAAATACAATGGCAAGCGGTACAAGGAGACTGATAAGCATATCAGATACCTTGCCACCGCATTTACAAGAGTATCTCACAAAGGAACGCTGCATTGATTTAGAAAAGGCAACACCCTTTCTTAAATGTATCAGTTACGAGGTAAGGGGAAGAAGATATGAAGCTATCGGCTTTGCCAATTCTTCGGGTGGTTATGAACTACGGGACAATCATTTGTTTAAGGGAACAGTTGCCCCGAAAGACATCACCCCGATATTTGAGAACAAGACACAGCCCGTCTGTCTGTTCGAGGGCTTTATGGACTTTCTCTCTTTTCTTTCAATGAAAGGGGAAGTAACCAACCAATGCCTTGTGATGAATTCCGTGAGTAATGTTGCAAGAAGTATTCACTACCTGAACGAGAGGAATATAACCTCTGTTCGTGCTTTTCTTGATAATGACGATGCAGGGCGAAAAGCTGTACAAGAATTTGTAAACGCAGGTTTTAAGGTAGAGGATATGTCTGTACATTACAGGAACAATAAAGACCTCAACGAGTATCATGTCAGCCGTGTCCGTGAGCAGGAGAAAAAGTTGGAGAAGACTCCAAATATAAGCAACAAAATAAAACAAGTCAGACTTAAAATAAGATAGAGTGATGAAAAAGGAAAAAAGAAACATAGAAGAAATAGATCGTTTCATAGGAGAAACTCTTGGTATAAACCAAGCTGAAAGTTCAAGTGAACAAACCGTTGCTGAATTTCGGGCAAAGGGAATGGAATATATTCAAGAGCAAAAACAACAAGAAGCAGAATATGCCATAGAACAGCCCACGCCATCCGAGCCTGCACAGCATACAGAGAATGCAACCGTTCAACGACGCATCAGTGCCAAGATGAGAAAAGAGACACTCGAAGCATACAAGCAGGCGTTCCTTGTTCCAACAAAGCTAAGCGAGAGAAAGGCGGTCTATCTGAGCAGGGAGACACAGGAACGTGCGGACTTCATCGTACGCAGGTTGGGTGACAGGGGCAGCAACCTCTCAAGTTTCGTGGAGAACATCGTGTGCAACCATTTGGAAGAATACGGTGAGGATGTAGAGAAATGGAGAAAACTGTGAACCTCAAGAAAAAGGTCGAAGGTTTTCAGAAAAAGCCTCTCTTTCACTCAAAATCCTCGACCGTTTTTAGGGTAGTACCGATAACAGTTTTTTGCTGAATACATTGAACGGTGGGAATACCACGAACGCAGTTAGATACTGAATGCACGGCATTCGTTTTTGGACGGCAAAACGCTTTATGCGTAAACGGTCTGTTAGGTAGCATTGCAAGACGTCAGTTTGTACCCACAAACTGCGCTTGCTCCCCTCATTCTGTTACCGGGGAGATTAGACCGTAATCACTCTGTTCTCATCGGTCAGTATTCAGGAATTAAGAAGCAACGAATCATCTACAATGATTAACTTTCAAAAAAACTTATATGAGCAGATACAAGGGAAAAGCTGCCCGATGGCAGCAACAGGATAAGGAAGATGAGCGGATGAACAAAACGGAGTTCATCAAGGTAAGATGCACCTTAGAGGAAAAGCAGCGTATCAAATTAAGGGCGGAAAGCACAGGACGGAAGTTCTCCGATTACTGCCGTGAGATACTCCTTAACGGAGAAGTTACAGCCGTTCCCAAGATGACCGCCAACGAGAGGGAAGCCATTGCCATTCTTCAGCATACAGGAAGGTTCTACGGGCAGGTTTCCAATCTCATAAAGGTCAAGGACGAGGATTGGCTACATATCACAAAGAACCTCTCCCTATGTGCAAAAGAGGCATTTAAGCGATTTTATAATCCCCATTTTCGTGTGGACGATGAGATATATAAGGTCTTAAATATGACAAGGAATGATAGGAAAGTGTAAGGCAATAGCGCACGGAAGCATAGCTCTGGACTATATTTTCAGAGAGGGTAAACTCGGTTATCGGCTTGCTTTCCACAATCTTTGCAGCAGGGAGCCAAAGGTAATCTATGAGGAAATGAAAGTGGTCAGCGACTACAACAGCCGTTGCAGGAACAAGTTTCTCCGTATCGAAATAGGCATCGCACCTCAGGACGAGAAAAAGCTGCCTGTGTCTGAACTTATGAGGATAGCCCATTTGTTTGCCAAGCGAATGGGACTTGACAACCACCAATGGGTGGCAGTAACGCACAAGGACACCGACAACAGGCATATCCATATTATTGCCAATCGTATCAGCCTTTATGGAGAAGTCTATGATACCACCTTTGTAAGCAACAGAGCAGCGAGGGTAGCGGAGGAAATCAGCAGAGAGAAAGGCTTGACCATCGCAAAGGAGGTCAAGGCGGAGAAGAAATATCAAAAGACAAAAGCCAGTCCAACGAGAGAGCAGACGAAGCAGCAGGTGCAGAAGATTTGCTATGCCTTGCTTGAAAAATACAAAGGTACAGGTATCACGGGACACTCCATGTTCCTCTATGAGCTGAATAAGAACGGCATCGCCATAGAGCGCATGAAGAACAAGCAAGGTAATGTCTATGGCTTGAAATTCTCATACTGTGGCCAGACATTCAAGGCTTCCGAAATCGGCAGAGAGTTCGGATACCACTCTTTGCAAAAGAACTTTGAGATAGCCAATAAAGCCGAAACAAAGGAGACGATAACAAAAGCTCACACAATAGCAGACAAGACTACAAAGAATAAAGTTCAATCAGACACAGGCTATCAACTTGTTCCTCCCAGTCGTTCATACATACCGCCTACAAAAACAAACGAAAGTTCATCTATTGCACAAGCCGTAGGAAATGTAGCAAGCACCGCCTTGAATGCAGCCGAAGAAATGATTTCGGGGGCAGGTGGACTTATTAATCCACAGACACACGGTGATAATTATGCTGAGACTGTATGGCAGCACAGGCTCAGAAACCAAGCCAAGAAAAAGAAGAAAAGAGGGAGAGGAATAAATTAATGTTTAAATTTTCGGAGATAGACACAAATAAAAGTTGTTTTCCTAACGAGATACAATAAAATTATGTAATTTTGTATCTCATATGCAATGCTTAACACTAAGAAAATATATAAATAGCTTGGGCAAGACCTTTGATACAGATAGTTTATGCACAGCTTTAATAGTATCCAACTTCAATTTCTATACACAGTCAAGGTGTAGAAATGCTAATATATCCCCAATTGATTTTGCAAAAATATCATTTTATAAAATCATTTTTTAAATAATTACTAAATTGTAATCTATAATTATTGCTTATTTTCAATTCTACGATATTACATGGATTTATCTTTATTTACAGGTGGTGCTATTTTGGGTGCCGTAATAGGATTTTGGAATCAAATAAAGTCTTTTTTATGGTCAATAGTCTCAATATTAATACAAAAAGCAGATATAACTACTGAAGAGGCTCATAATACAATTATTGCATATCTCTATAAGGAGTACAAGCATGTATCAATATACGACCAGGTATTCGGAGCACAAAATGAATCTTACAGGACAGGAAAATACGGTTTGGTTGCGTATGAGCAACTTGGCAAAAAAAGTATGATATTTTTTGATAGGAGTAAGAAATGTTTTATAAATTTCCCATTTGTGTTCTCCATCAAACAAGAGAACCCTAAAGGTAACGGTACAGAATACTCTGAAGTTGATACCAATAAGGTGTTTTCTTCTTTACTGTTTATCAGGGGTACTATTAATATCGACCAAATAATTAAAGAGGCAACAAAAGTACGAAACAACCTTGCTTGGAATATAGAAGATAAAGAAGGAAAAACTGACCGGTTTGAAATTTTTTATCTTCCAGATAAAGAAACTGATAATCAAAAATATTTTCAGAAGCAGAAAGATGGCCTAGTGTGGTACAAACAGAATCAATACCGGTTAATAGGGACGGGGAAGGACGAGTTGGGGAGAAAGAAAACTACCCAAGGTTCTGCAATTTCCAATCTTTATTTCCCTGACGATATCAAAAAATTAATTCGTTCGATAGAGTTATGGGTTAAGAGTGAGCAATGGTATAAAGAAAAAAATATTCCTTGGAAAAGGGGATGGTTATTGTATGGTCCTCCTGGTACAGGAAAGACTGCACTTGTAAGAGCTTTTGCTGAAGACCTTGACCTTCCTATTTATGTTTTCTCACTTGCTCAAATGAGTAATGGGACTCTTATGGATTGTTGGAAAAATCTACAACTAAATATACCATGTATTGCGTTAATAGAAGATATTGATAATATATTTGATGGTAGAAAGAATATCTGTCAAAAAGTGCCTTTCTATACTAACACATCAACTGGGGGAAATGAAGATAATGATACATCTCAGACTAAGGTGATGCAACCGTTAACATTTGATTGTTTCATTAATTGTCTTGATGGTGTTGATAAATCTATTGGCGTATTTACAATAATAACAACTAATAATATCCACAAAGTAGACGAGGCTATAGGCAAACCAAATGACAATGGTGAGTATGTTTCTTCTCGCCCAGGTCGAATTGATAAGGTGATAAAACTTTCTTACATGAGTAAAGATAATAGAAGAGAAATGGCAAAAAAGATATTATCCGAATACTTGGAAAAAATGAGTGATGTTGAGCAACATATAGATTCGATAGAGAAGGAAACTCCTGCACAATTTCAAGAGTATTGTGCTCAAATCGCTCTTGAGGAGTATTGGAGAAGGGAGGGAAATTAGAAGAAACTCAAGTGACAGAATTTAAACCTATAGGAACATATTAAAGTGCAACTACTGGAATATTTCATCAAAAACGCTTGTTATTCAAAGCAAATGATTATCTTTGCAGACAGAATAACAAGCGTTCTTTGTTAATGCAGAAACTTGCGACTAAAAGCAATTCGCTCGTTTCCAAATCGTTACCAGTCTAGTCTGCACAATAAGATAACTTCTTTATTTTCAATTAGATACATTCCAAAAACTATCTTAGGATGTAAACGAGTTATAGTTGACAAGTAGACGGGTAGACCGGTAAACAAGTTGTTTGCTTTGCTCCCATAGAATCTTCATATCCTATATGACAAACAACTTGTTTACCGGTCTACCCGTCTACTTGCCAACTTTCCCGACTGCCATCTTCCTGTCCCCGTGGATGTAGATGCCGCCGATGGTGGGGCGGGCGGGGAGTCGCATGCCCGTCAGGGAATACCAGTGGTTGTCAGGTATTGGCTGTTTGAGGGCCGAAACGGTGGCGATACTGTTGCTTGTTCCGGCAAAAGTCTTCAGTTCAGAGAGAGCGGAGGTGGCACGGCCCGTGGTGTTGTCGAAGAGCGAAGCATTGTACCAGTGTTCCGTCACGTTGTCTACACCCCACGTGAGACCGCACTCATTGGCTTCCATGAACCACCAGAAGAGGCCCGTCACGCGCTCGTGAGTGTTGAGCAGGGCAATGAGATCGCGGGTGAAAGCCCGTTGTCCGGCATCTGTGAGAGGGTAGGTGGCGGTGTAGTTGTAGTCACCTCCCATGGCATGTTTATAGGAATAACCCGTTTCCACGAGCATGATGTCCTTTTCCGGATATTGTTTTTCGAGCAGTGACACGGCCCCGTCGAGTTCACCCAAGGCCCCGTGGAAGTAGGGATAGTAGCTGAGGCCGATGATGTCGTAGTCGATGGCGTAGCCCTGCATCTTGTTGTAGAAGTTGGCAAGGGCCGCATAGCCGGCATTATCTCTCTGGAGGGAGGTGTTGGCCGAGACGCGTTCGGTGTGCAGAATGATTTTGGCAGCGGGGCACACTTCCCGGCAGGCGGCTGTAGCCCGGCGAAGCAGGGCAGCGAAACGATCCCAGTTGGCGGCAGGGGAGGAGGGATAGCAATACTTGGCATTGCCGGCATCAGTTCCCCAGTCCATGCCATAACTGATTTCGTTGCCCGTCTGTATGAAGTCGGGGGCGGCCCCGGCCTTGGTCAGTGTGGTGAGTGCGTGCTTGGTGTAGTTGTAAATCGAGTCTTGCAGGTCGCTCTCTGAGAGTCCGGCCCAAGCCTTGGGCAGCCACTGTTTGGCAGGGTCGGCCCACGAGTCGGAGTAGTGGAAGTCGAGCATCAGTTTCATTCCGGCCTCCTTGATGCGCTTAGCCAGCCGGGTGACGTAGGCAAGGTCTTGCTTCACACCTTCCCCCTTTTCGGTCGTTGAGGCGTTGGCGGGCGTGTGGAACAGCCGCACGCGCATGGCGTTCATGCCTTCGGCTTTGAAGAAAGCGAGTGGATCGGCTATGGCATTTCCGCCGTGGTCGTAATACTTCGCCCCGTTTTCCACGTAGGAAGGGAGCAAGGAGATGTCACCGCCCACGTATTTTTGGGCCTGCATCTGCAAGAAGATAAAGAGTGCCGAGAGAAGGAGCACTGGTTTTAGTTGATAGGAATGTAGCATGTTGATATTGGTTTGTGTCGGGTGCAAAGGTAAGACTTTCATTTCATATAAACGAAAAAGAGCAGACACTTTTTGGAAGTGTCTGCTCTTCTTGGCTTTTGGGGAGTTTTCGGTTGCGGCGGGCGTTATCTCACGACCGTCTTCTTACCGTTGTGAATGTATATTCCGGGAACGGAAGGCCGGCCGGCGAGCTTCATGCCCTGCAGCGTGTAGTAGGCATTGTCGGCCCGCTTCACGGCATTGTCGGCCATAGTCCCGTCGATGCCTGTCGTGATGTTTGAGGTGATGTCGGCCACGGTAAACTTTCCGTTGACCTCTCCTGCCAACTCATAGTAGCGGTCGTCGCTGATGGGACCGATGTCGACAGTCTGCTTCTTGCCGTTGCCTTGGCCGAAGATGATGTTGAACGTGTAGTTGGAGGCATTGATGTCGAAAGTCCGGTAATACCACTTTGCGCCTTTGATCGTCTTTGTGTCGGTCACGGTCTTGCCCGGCCATGAGCCGTTGAGAGTGCCCTTGCTGTCCCAAGCGTAGAAATATACAGCCGACCAACCCGGATCTTTGAAATAGACCGTGGCCGTGTGGGCCTCGAAAGGCTTGATGGTGTATTCCCGGGTGACGATGCCCGACACGCTGCCGTTCTTCAACAAGCCCACTGTCAGTGTGCAGGAAGAAGTGATATTGACCGTCTCGCCCGATGCCACCGAGGGGCTGCTTGCCGTGGGCGTGCTGCCGTTGGTGGTGTAGACGAGCTTGGTGCCGCCGGTGGCCGAAACGGCCGAGAGCTTCACGGGGATGGTGGTCTCGTAAGTGCCCGAAGACTTGTCGGCAAAGGCCGTTTCGAGAGAATTGTCAAGCAGGTAGGCATAGTGATAGCCGCTGAGCACATTGGTGTAGCCGCCAAGAGCCGAAGAGGCCCCTGCCTTATTGCCCAGGCACACCAGCAGTTTGCCTTTGGTGCCCGTCACGGTGTTACGATAGAGCGTAGAGCCGGAAGAAATGTTCGTGTAGGTGCTCGTGTTGGTGATGCCCGCAGCGCGGCGAACGTCGATCATCGACTTGATTTCGCTCTTGTAGGCTTTCCAGTGGGGCAGGAACACGCAGGGCGTTCCCGGCATGGCGAGCAGATAGGCATTGGCAGCAAGCGTGTCTTTGCGGATGGGGTCAAGCTGTTCGGAGGCACTGCGATATTGCGTGTCGTGGTTTTCCACAAACGTCACGGCCCACTGACGGTAGCCGGCATCATGCACCAGATTGTTAGTGCTGTTGAGTTTGCTCCAGTCGTTGGCATTGATGGCATCGCGCACATTGTAGCGGAACTGAAAGTCGAAGGCCGCGCTCTTCTTGCCCGTGGCGTTGATCCAGTTCTTGATGGTGCTGTTGCTGTCCCAGCATTCGCCCACGGAGTAGGCCACGCCGGCCGCATCATTGTAGTCGGCCACGTGGCTGCCGTTGAAACCTTTCACCATGTCGTAGCGGAAACCGGTATAGCCGAGGTCGTCTACGAGATATTTCACGTAGGCCTTGATCACCTTTTGCACGTTCTCGCTCTTGTGGTCGAGGTCGCGGCATCCGCTCCAGCCTTCGCCCTCGTCGTTGTTGCTGCTGAGCGAATAGCCGTTGGCCGTGGCCCATGTTTTGGTTTGTCCGCCATCGTCGTTGGCCACGATGTCGGTGGAGTGCATTTGGTAGGTCACACCATTATAGGGCTCGGCAGGATAGTCCACCCACGATCCGCCGACTCCGAGATTGTTGCGATGGTTCACCACCACATCGGCCACGATGCCCGTACCTTTATTCTTGAAGGCCTTGATCATGGAGCGCAGTTGCGCTTCCGTGCCGAAGCTTGAGTTCTGGTTGAAATAATACACGGGCGTGTAACCCATCACGTTGTGCGAAGTGTTGCAGTTGCCGCTTTGCGGAACCCATATCAGGTTGAAGTATTGCGACAGTTCGTCGGCCTGGCTCTCGAGGTTGCTCCACTGCGTGTCCACGTATGAGTCCCACGAGAAACCTTGCAGCATCACGCCGCCATAGTTAGACGGCCAACCTTGGGCCATCATGGAGACGGTCGCAACGAGTGCGATAATGGTTGAATAGAATCTTTTCATGTTGGTCAGTATTTGCTAATAAATTCCGGTTTACGGCCGTAAAGTTACGCTTTTATTTCCGAATATGCCTCCAAGTTGATTTAAATCAACTGTTAAACAGAAATGCAAACGATTGCATTGTGTCGTGGCAATCCATACGGTTGCAGCAGAACAACCTTTACAAAAGCACCTCCGGAAAAACTCGCCAAATAGAATGGGAAAGTGGTCTCGCAAGGCCGAAAAAGTCATTCCGATTTCCCGTTTGGCCCTTTCGAGTTTGCAAAAGGGCTACACTTGGAGGCTCAAAGGGCCACAGTTGCACGTCAACTGTGGCCCTTTTGCAAGCCCGAAGAGCCCGTTTCAGACCGGTTTTCGGGCATTATGAAATGTCTGTAAAATTCAAACTCCTGATTGCCAGTGCCTTAAAAGTGCCACCAAATTTGCTCATTTGCAACCGACGACCTGTCCGGTGGCAAATGAGCAAAACTCAGGGGCTGAATCCGGACAAATAGTTTGACAAAACGCCTTGACTGAGAATTTGTCCCTCTTTATCCGCTGTTTTCGATTATGTCCCGTCCCTCTTTTTTCACTTCACTGTCCACTCGAAGAGTCCGCAGGAGAATTTCTCGGGTTGCTTCACATGGAGGCGCACGGCATTCGCAGTCACAGGAGTGAAATTGACCGTGCAGGCACTGCCCTTCTTCACGGGATAGCCGTCAGCTTCGGGAACGGACAACCACTTGCCGTCGGCTGTCCGGTATTCGATATTCCACGACTCGGGCACCTTGCAGCCGCCCCACGGCTGGTCGTCGTACCAATAGACGGTGGCACTCTCTATGCGTTTAGGCTCCGGGAAGGTGTAGCTCACCCACTCCGTCGTGCCCTGTTTGGGCCACCAGTGGAAGTAGGGGATGGAGCGGTCGTTCCCGTCGGCCGGCACAAGACCGTCGTTGACACTGCGCAGGGCCGGTGAGGGAGACGAGGAGGCGACCTCAGCTGTTGAGGCTAAGGTGGCAGGCATGGCCGGTCGGGCGGCCTTGACATCCTGCGGAAGCCACACCTTCATGTTGCCGCTGCCGCGGTGGCACCATGCAAAATAGGGGATGAGGTGCAGCGTCACCGGCCTGACGGTCAGCTCACCCTGCTCGTTGTAGGCCAACGTTTGTGCTTGGGTGGCAAGCGTGGTGAGTCGGCGGTCTTTATATAAAGTGAGTTTCGATTTCAGGGAGTCGGCTATGAAAGCATCGTAGGAGAGTTGTCCTTCGATGAATCCGGGATGTTGGTTGAGCAGCACGCCCGTGAGGTCGAAGTCGTTGTCAGGCCATTCGGCGCAATAGACGATGGGCCCCCGCTCGATGCTCACTTGTCCGCGGTCGGCCGTCACTTGGTTGTCGGCCTTCACCGTGCGCACCTCCATGTCGAAGTGTATGCTCACCCGGTCGCCTTTCTTCCACTTCCGGGCGATGGTGCAATAGCCGTCGGGCGAGAAGTTGATGTCGGTGGCGGTGAGCCTTCGGCCGTTCACGGCGATGGTGTAGCCCGTGCGCTTGCCGTCGGAATACTCATACAGGTCCGACGGGACCGGCTGCCCCTTCACCCACCCCGGGATGCGTATTTTCAGTGCAAAGGCTCCCGCGCGGTTCTCGTCCACCGTCAGCGCGATGTCGCCGTTCCACGGATATTGCGTCTGTTGCGACAAGGCCACGCGCTTGCCGGCCACCTCCAGCGAGGCGGAGTTGCTCAAAAAGAGGTTGACATAGACATTGCGGTCTTTCACCGCATATACATAGCCCGGCAACGAGGGCAGGAACCGGCAGATGTTGGACGGACAGCAAGCGCAGCCAAACCATGCCTGCCGCTGGTGCTGGCCGCGGCTTTCGAGCGGATTGGGATAGAAGAAGCCTCCGCCATCCATCGACACGCCGCTGATGAGGCCGTTGTAGAGTGTGCGTTCGAGCACGTCGAAGTATTTGCTCTCGCCGTGAAGCAGGAAGAGCCGGTAGTTGACATACACGTTGCCGATGGCCGCACAGGTCTCGGCATAGGCACTCATGTTGGGCAGTTCGTAGTCGGCCCCGAAAGCCTCGCCGTTGTTGGTGGCCCCGATGCCCCCCGTGATGTAGAGTTTGCGGCCCACGATGTTGTTCCAGATGCGGTCGATGGCGTGTATGTAGGCCGTGTCGCCCGTGAGCGCGGCCACATCGGCCATGCCGGCATACATGTAGGCCGCGCGCACGGCATGGCCCACAGCCTCCGACTGTTCGAGCACAGGCAGATGGCTCTGTGAATATTCCTGTCTGATGGCTGTCTTGCCCCGATAGTCGAGGAAGAACTTGGCCTCGTCGAGATACTTCCGGTTGCCTGTGACAAGATAGAGCTTGCAGAGTGCCATCTCAGCTATCTGGTGTCCCGGCACCACGCAGGCCTGTCCCGGCTTAGGCCCCACTTCGCGCACCACACAGTCGGCGTAGCGCGTGGCTATGTCGAGAAACTTGCGCGAGCCCGTGGCCTGATAGTGGGCGATGGCCCCTTCCACCATGTGCCCGAGGTTGTAGAGTTCGTGGCTCAAGTCCTCTTCCTTGCTCCACCGCTTGTCGCCCGCCCACTCGTGGGGATGCTTTGGATTCTGCGTGCGCGAGGTGTAGAGATAGCCGTCGGGCTCCTGCGCCGCCCCGATGATGGAGAGCACGCTGTCGATGTAGGCCACAAGACGTTTGTCAGGATAGGTTTGCAGGATGTAGCTTGCCCCCTCAATGGTCTTGTAGGGGTCGGTGTCGTCGAAGCTCAGTCCGCCCACGGGGAAGGTCTTGAACGGGTCTTTGAGGTGGATGGCCGCATGTTCGAAGTTGGCATAGCGCCCCGTCTCCTCGCATTTCTCAAACGCCAGCGGGACGGTCACCCTGCGGCTTGTCTCCAACCGCTGTCCCCAGAAACTGTTGTTCCACACCTTCACCGATGTGAAAGGCACCGGCGTGATGGGATAGCCCGCCGTGGGGGCATTGGCGGCATGGGCCGACCATAGTGTCGTGGCCGCAAGGGCCGTGATGAAGAGTTGTCTTTTCATGTTGCGATGTCGATTTATGTAAGTTGCTATTGGTCAGTTGTTGTCGTCCGTCACAGGGCGGTAGGGCAGGCATTCATCCCACAGGCGTAGCGCGTGGAGATAGCCCGTGAAGGGCCATTCTCCCTCGTTGTTGAGCCCGAGGCGTAGTCGTTGCGAGGGCTTCACGAGCAGGCGGATGTCCTTTTGGCTCACAATGTGGCCGTTGATGCGCACCTCTTCGATGTGTCCGTCAAAGCAGATGTAGACATGCTGCCACCGGCCGGCCCACTGCCCGGCTTGCCTGCTCCCCACGTCTTCATACCATCCGTAGTGGTTGAGCAGTCCGCAGCGGGGCTCGGTGCCGTTGACCAGCATGATTTTTTCCAGTTCGTCGTGACTTGTGGTGAAGTCGGCCACACATTCGTTTTCCTGCATTTCCGGGTTCAGAATCCACGCTTCGAGTGTGTAGGGTGTGTTGTCGTGCAAGGTGGCAGGTATGGCAAAGGTGGAGTTGTAGACCTCCGAGCCTGTGAAGCGGAACGCTTTGCGCCCCTCCTTGCGTTCTATGGTGCAGGCCGCTCCGGCCGGTTCGAGCCATCCGCCGATGCCGTGGTTGGTGATGATGTGGGCAGTGTCGCCCTCGGCGAAGTCATCGGCGCGAAGGTCTACCACCGGTCCGAGCCTTTGGGTCTCGGCAGGTGGCAGACGGAGAATGTCGGTCGTGGCGTCGAAAGCCGTCTCCTGCGGGTGTTGTAGCCGGTTGTAGTAGCGCACGTTGGTGATGAAAAGTGTGTCTGCACCGGCCGAAATCTGTAGCCGTCCCTCCTTGAGTTGCAGGTGTTTGTCGCCCTCTTTGGCCTGTCGCCATGAGCCGTCGGCAGAAAGGATGGAGGCTGTGAGCGTGTGCGGCCGATGGGGTGAGAGCAAGGCGTGGGTCAGTGTGAGTGTGGTGCCGGGTTCCAAGGCGAGGGCCTCTTTTCCCGCGGTGCGCCGTGCCCGCGCCCTTCCTGTCGTCAGTTGGAAAGCCCCGGCAAGCATACCCTCGTTGTTTTCCCACGAACGGCCGTTCCAGTCGGCCCCCGTCAGACCCACCCACTGTTGCGGAGCCCAGTCTTCGTTGTCTCCGTAGACCTTGATATTCCATACGCCACCGCCGAAACCGACTTTCTGTCCGCCCGTGAACGTGAGCCTCACATAGCGTGCCCGCACCTCTCCGAAGTCGGCCATCGGACTGCCGGCGAGTCGGTTCTTCCGTTTGTCGGCAAAGAGTTGCCATCGGCGGCCGTCGGTGGAAGTCTCGATGAAGTAGCGGTAATACTGCGTGGCATATTCAAACTGCGTCATCACCGTCTTTATCTTGACGCTCTTTCCCAAGTCTATCTCGAGCCACTCCTCCCCGAGCGAAGCCGGCCGCCAGAGTGTTCCATTGTTGTCATCCACGGCATAGTCGGCCCGGAAGTCGGCCCCATAGCTTGACGAAGCCCTCACACGGGCCCCGAAAGCCAGGTTGGGGCCGTGGGTCACGGGCCTCCCCAGTGCCCCGATACCGTCGTGGGTGGGAGTGACTTCGGCGATGGAACCGTCGGGGTTGAATGTCAGGCGGTCGATGCAGAGCTGCCGGTGGAACCCCCGGGTGGAGTGGGGATTGTCATGGCGGTGGTAGACGATGTAGTAGTCGTCGCCCTCCTGCAAGACGCTGTGGTGTCCGGGACCATGCACGGTGCTGTCGGCATTGGTACGCAGAATGGTGCCCCGATAGGTATAAGGGCCCAACGGACGGTCGGCAGTGGCATACTGCACATGATAGGTGGCATCGTGGCAGCTTGCCGAGGAGTACATCAGATAGTAGATGCCGTTGCGTTTCATCACGAACGGAGCCTCAAAGAAGTCGGTGATTTCTGTATTGGGGATGAGCCGTGTCTCTGCAAAACTCTTCATGTCGGCATTCAGTCGGCCCGCCCCACAGCCGAATCCCTTGTAGATGCCCCATGTGCCCCAGTACATGTAGACCTCGCCGTCATCGTCGGTGAAGGTCTGTCCGTCGAGCGTGATGGCGTTTTTCACGAATCGGTCGGGCACAAGCACGGCCTCGCTCTCGCCGAGAATGTTGCGCCATGGGCCCCGCGGCGTGTCGCTCACGCCCATGTAGAGGTTGCAGGGCTGGCAATAGACCATGTAGTAGCGGCCGTCGCGGCTGCTGCGCATCACGTCCGGGGCCCATATCCAGTGGCTGTCGGGCCAGTTCATGGGCAGGAGGGTCCAGTTGAGAAAGTCCTTGCTCGTCCAGCACTGCGCCGGGCCGAAGCCCGCCCCGCAGCCGTCGGTGGTGGCATATATATAATAGGTGTCGCCAAATTTCTTCACCGTGGGGTCGGCAAAGTAGCCCGGAACAAACGGGTTGAGGGCTCCGGGAGTGTTGTAGGCCTTCTGCCCTGAAGTGAGGGTTGGGGGCAGGAGCAACATGGCGGAGACGATCAGAAATTTGAAGTTCATGGCAGGATGGTCTTGTTATGTGCGGCAAAGATACGGATAATAGGCAAGAGGCGATGCAAAAATAGTCTCTACTGATGGAAAAATCGTCCAGAAAGGGCTCTTCAGCCTCCTTTTGGACAATTTTTCTATCTTGATGGACGATATTTGCAGTGGGTTTGCAAATAATCAGTTTACTTTGCCCCCGGTTGCCGGATGTGTTCCCCAACCGAATCGAAACAATCAAACCAACTCACAGCATTGAATGCCATGAACAGAACAGTCCTATTGCTTATAGGTATTACACTTGTGGGGACAGCCTCTTTTGCTTCAGGTCATGCCCATAAGAGTGTGCCCCGCACCACGGCCCCCATTGTCGAGGTACCCTTTACGGCCGTCCATCTGAACGACATCTTTTGGAGCCCACGCATAGAGATCAACCGCACGGTGTCCATTCCCTCCGCCTTCCGCGAATGCGAGAAGAACGGTCGGTTTGACAATTTCGCCATTGCGGCCGGTCTCATGAAGGGCGAGCACCGCGGCGACTTCTCGTTCGACGACACCGATCCCTACAAGGTGATAGAGGGGGCAAGCTATTCGTTGGCCGTGCACTACGATGCCCGGCTCGACCATTATCTCGACTCCGTGATACATCTCATAGCCGCGGCGCAGGAGCCCGACGGCTATCTCACCACCTGCGTCACCAACAAGTGCAAGCGTCTCTCGGGCTGGTGGGGATCCCGGCGGTGGGAAAAAATCAACAGTCACGAGCTCTACAACAGCGGTCACATGATAGAATCGGCCGTGGCCCACTACAAGGCCACGGGCAAACGAACCTTTCTCAACGTGGCCATCAAGAATGCCGATCTCATCTGCAACACCTTCGGGCCGGGCGAGGGACAGATACACCGCCCCTCGGGGCACCCCATCGTGGAGATGGCCCTCTGCAAATTATATAAGGTGACGGGCTCTCGCCGCTATCTCGACATGGCCCGCTACTTTGTCGAGGAGACCGGTCGCGGCACCGACGGCCACCGGCTGAGCGAATACAGTCAGGACCATAAGCCCATCCTCCGCCAACAGGAGATTGTGGGCCACGCCGTGCGCGCGGGCTATCTCTACAGTGGCGTGGCCGATGTGGCGGCCTTGACAGGCGACACGGCCTACTTTCATGCGCTCGAACGTCTTTGGAACAACATGGCCGGCAAAAAGCTCTTCATCACCGGAGGCATGGGAAGCCGTGCGCAGGGCGAAGGATTTGGTCCCGACTATGAACTCAACAACATGACAGCCTATCAGGAGACGTGTGCCTCGATAGCCAATGTGTTTTGGAACTATCGTATGTTTCTGGCCACGGGTGAGGGCAAGTATGTCGATGTTTATGAGCGCGCACTCTACAATGGGGTGCTGAGCGGTGTCAGTCTGTCGGGAGACAAGTTCTTCTACGACAACCCTTTGGAGAGCATGGGGCAGCACGAGCGGCAGCACTGGTTTGGCTGCGCCTGCTGTCCGGGCAACGTGACGCGCTTCGTGGCCAGTGTGCCGCAATATCAGTATGCCGTGCGGGGGAGTGACATCTACGTCAATCTGTATATCCAAGGCACGGCCGACGTGAACGGTGTAAGGCTCGCGCAGCAGACCCGTTATCCCTGGGACGGCGACATCACCGTCACCGTAGACCCGAAGCGAAGCCGGCGTTTCGCTCTCCGTTTCCGCATTCCGGGCTGGGCGGGGGCGTGCCCCGTGGGGACAAACCTCTATCATTTTGCCGACAGCAGCCGCCCGTTCACCGTCAAGGTCAATGGCAGGAAGATAGCCGGTGAACCGGTCGACGGATACATGGTCATCGATCGCCGGTGGATGCGGGGAGACCGGGTGGAAATCAGCCTGCCGATGGAGGTGCGCCGGGTGGCGGCCAACGACAATGTGGAGGACGATCGCGGCAAGTATGCCTTGGAGCGTGGCCCCATCGTCTATTGTCTGGAAGGGCGTGATCAAGTCCACTCCACCGTGTTCGACAAATCTGTTCGCCTCGATGCCCCCATCCGCGCCGACTATCGGGCCGACAAACTCAACGGCATCGTGGAACTCAGCGGTGAGGCCGAAGAGGTGGAAGCCGACGGGAGCGTGCGCCCGGTGGCATTCAAGGCCATCCCCTACAGCACGTGGAACAACCGCGGCAGCGACGAAATGGAGGTGTGGATACCCGGCAGTCCGGCCTACGCCCATGTGAAGCCGCAGCCCACCATCGCCTCGTGGGCCAAGACTTTGTTCTTCCGCAGTGCCATTCAGAAAGACGCACCCGAGACTGCCGCCGTGGAGGGGGAGGCATGGGGAGTAAACGACCAGTGGGAACCCCGCCGCAGCTCCGACATCTCCAAGCCTTATCACTATTGGTGGCTGAAGCAGGGCACGGAGGAAAGCATCGCCTACGAGTTTGACAAACCCGAGACCGTGAGCAACGTGCAGGTCTATTGGCTCGACTTCGACCACTACGACGGCGACTTCCGCGTGCCCGCGAGTTGGCGTCTCTTCTACAAGACTGATGACGGAAACTGGAAGGAAGTGGACGGGCATTCGGCCTACGGATGTGCGCGCGACCGCTACAACAGCGTGGACTTCAAGCCCGTGACCACCACCGGACTTAAGATACTGGCCAAACTGCAACAGGGCAAGAGCGGCGGTGTCATCGAGTGGAAAGTGAACAAATAAACCCTGTCACCAGCCCCGATGCCGAATGAAAGGAAATCAAACGTTGTGGTGCAGGGCTCTTGCACCATCCGTGCAGAGGCCATGCACCATCGGTGCAACAGCCAAGCGCGGGGCGTGCAAGAGCCATGCACCGCGATGTCGGCAGACCAAAGGCTGTGGCAGTATCGTATGTGGAACAAATAAAATAAACTATAACTATCAACCAAAAATGTCAATCATGAAAAGAACACAGTATTTCATGGGCTTTGCACAAGGCCGCGCCTTGGTGCAAGCCACAGCGTGTTTGCTTCTGACTGCCGGCATGGCCTTACCTGCCCGTGCAGCGGAAATGACGGTGGAGAGCAGCTCGGCCATGACCGTGCAACAGACTCCGATAACGATTAGAGGAACGGTGAAAGACGCACTCGGCGACCCGATCATCGGCGCAAGCGTCGTGGAGAAAGGCACCGGCAACGGCACCGTGACCGACATTGACGGCAATTACACCCTGCGGGTGAACCGCTCGGCCACCATTGTCGTCTCCTACGTGGGGTTTGCCACGCAGGAAATCCCTGCCTCACAAGCCGGCAACATCACGTTGAGGGAAGATCTTAAGTCGCTCAACGAAGTGGTGGTCATCGGCTACGGCACCCAACGCAAGGGCGACGTGACGTCGGCCATCACCAGTGTGAAGGCCGAAGACTTCTCGCAAGGCAACATCAAGGATGCCGGCGACTTGATCAAAGGAAAGGTGGCCGGCCTCACCATCAGCAATGGCAGCGGCGACCCGAGTGTGGCTTCGAGCATACGGTTGCGTGGCACCATCTCGCTGGTGGGTGGCAATGCCCCATTGGTGCTCATCGACGGGTTGGAGGGCAATCTGTCTACTGTTGCTCCGGAGACCATCGAGAGCATTGATGTGCTGAAAGATGCGTCTGCCGCAGCCATCTACGGCACCCGCGGTGCAGCCGGCGTAATACTCATCACGACAAAAAACGGGCGGCGCGAAATCAGCACCACCGTCAATTATTCAGGCTATGCCTCCCTGTCTTCCTTTGGAAAGAAGTTGGATATGATGGACGGTAACGACATTCGTGCCGGACTGACCAACTTCCAAGACAAGGGATATGACACCGACTGGTTGGATGCCGTGAGCCGCACTGCATTTTCGCACAATCACAATGTGATGGTCAGTGGCGGCAACAAGACAACGGTTTACAGCGCCGACTTCACCTATCGCAACCAGCAAGGAGTGTTCCTGAAGACTTATGCCGATGAGTTGCGCTTCAATGGTAACCTCTCCCATTGGTTCCTCAACGACATGGTGAAAGTGGCTTTCAACATTCAGAAGCGTTGGCACAAGAACGGACCGGTGGATGCCGCTGCCACTCAAGTCTACCGTCAGGCCATCATGCGCAACCCTACGGAGCCCATCAAAAATCCGGATGGCAGTTGGTATGAGAATATGTCCATCAACTATTACATGAATCCGGTGGAACTGCTCTATGAGCACACGGGAGAATATAAGGTGGAGAACACCCGCCTGACGGGCAATGTCACGTTTGAACCCATCAAGGGTTGGCAGACCAATCTCACCTTGAGTACCGACCGCAGCAATGCACACGACGAGGGATATTACACATCCAACCATTTCAATCAAAAGACCGACTATCTTACGGGCAGAGCCGAACACTCCTATGCCTACAACAAGACCGACAATCTGGAGCTGACTTCCACTTACAAGCATCATTGGGGCAGCCATCGTTTTGAGGGGCTGGTGGGTTATAGCTACCAATATGACGAGTATGAAGGGTTCTATGCCAACAACACCAACTTCATGAGTGATTTCTACCAATACTTCAATTTGGGTGTAGGCCAGTATCTGAAAGAGGGTAAGGCCGGCATGGGAAGCGGTAAGGAAGACAGCAAACTCATCGGCTTCTTCGGTCGTGTGAGCTATGGATATGCCGACAGATACAACGTGCTGGTGAGCCTCCGCCATGAGGGTAGTTCGCGCTTCGGCGATAACCATAAGTGGGGCACATTCCCTTCGGCCTCTCTCGGTTGGACTATCAGCAACGAGAAGTTTATGAAACAGTTCACTTGGCTTGACAATCTCAAGTTGCGTGCGGGTTTTGGCGTGACCGGTGTCATCCCCTATTCCAACTATTTGTCTAAAACGATTTGGAAACTTGGAACTTCCTACTTCTATGACAACGGAACATGGAAACAAGGACTTGCCGTCACGCAGAACCCCAATCCCGACCTGAAGTGGGAAAAGAGCACGGAGTTTAATGTCGGTTTGGACTGGAGCGTATTGGATGGTCGGCTGGGCGGAACTGTGGATTTGTATTCCAAGAAGACGACCGATATGCTTTACGAATATACCGTGCCCACTCCTCCTAATCTGGTCGACAAGACTCTTGCAAACGTAGGGCAGATGCGCAACAGGGGTATAGAGATTGCTGTCAACGCCGTTCCGGTGCGCTTCAAAGACTTTGACTGGAAAACGACATTGACCTTTGCCTATAATGCCAACAAGCTGTTGAGCCTCTCCAACGATTTGTATGAAACGGCCAATGAAGAAGACGTGGCTTATCTTGGCGAACCGATAAGCCTTCCCACCCAGCGCAGGGAAGTGGGCAAGGCACTCGGGCAGTGGTTCGGCCTGAAGTCTGTGGGAGTCTCTGAGAGAGGGCTCTGGATGATTGAAAACCCGAAAACGGGGGAAGCTGTGGAACTGACAGACAATATGCTCACCGACAGCAACTATAAACAATATCTTGGCAATGCCATTCCGAAGGTGAATCTCGGTTGGAGCAATACGTTTCGCTATAAAGGCTTCGACTTGAATATGCAGTTTACGGGGCAGTTTGGCTTTAAAATATTCAATGAAGCGCGTGCCTACTATGAGAACAATGCGGTGACCTACAACCGGACGAAGAGTGCCGCCGACAAGCAGTATGGACAGAATGTGCTGTCTGTAGCCCAGAAACAGACATTCGTGAGCTACTATCTCGAGAACGGCAACTATCTGAAACTGTCTAACGTGACATTGGGTTACAACGTTCCTCTGAAGAAAAATAACTATGTCAAGGCACTGCGTGCCTATGTGTCGGCAGCCAATTTGTTTACCATCACGAGCTACAGCGGTCTGGATCCGGAACTCTCCAATTCCGATCCCCAATATTCGGGCATCGACTCGCGTGACAAATATCCGTCTGTGCGTACTTTTACTTTCGGTTTAAATGTAACTTTCTAAATAGTCGCTATTATGAAAACAAAAATCAATAAGATATTGCTGTTCGCCATCATCGGAACCATAGGTTGCTCGGTGAACGGATGCACCAATTTGGACGAGACGTTATATTCGGATATCTCGTCGGAAACCCATGAGATGTCAGAGACTGAACTCGCCGCAACCATAGCTCCGGTTTACAGTTCTTTGCGCACAGTCTATTGGGGATGGTTTGGTATGTCGGACATTATGGATATGAGTTCCGATGTCTGGGGTGTGCCTAACCGGCCCGGCATCGGTTGGGGTGACTTGTATATACCTATGCACAAGCATCAGTTCAATAATGAAATGGGATTTTTTGAGACGAATTGGCTAAATAATTATGCTGGTGTAAATGCCTGTAACAAGATATTGGCTAATGAGGCGATTGCGGGTGATCAGAGCGTTGCGGCGCAGGTGCGTGCCTATCGGGCCTTGTATTATTACAACCTTTTCAATCTCTATCGTAACATTCCGCTGGACACAACCTTTGTCCATGAGAAAGGATGGCTTCCGGAACAAGCCGAGCCGCAGGTGACATTCAATTGGATAGAGCGCGAGCTGAAGGCCGTTGCCAATCAGTGTCCTTCCAAGGTGGAGATGGGGAAAATCAACAAGTATGCCGTTCACATGTTGTTGGCCAAACTTTATCTGAATCACAATGCTTGGTTCAAGGATGATACGGATAAGAGCTGGTATGGCAAGTGTATTGATGAAATCAACGAAGTGGTGAAAGGCCCGTTCTCTCTGGCGGCCTCTTACAGTGTCAACTTCATGGAAGACATATCTTCATCTCCCGAGATTATTTTCGGAATACCTTTCGAGAACAAATATGCCGGGGGCAATTATATGGCCAATCTTTGGACACATAATGCGGGCCGCGCCCGTTGGGGATTTTCCGGTTGGGCCACAAGCGGCGGCATCGTGTTCCCGCAATTCTTGGAAACATACGAGAAAGATGACACTCGCTACAATGTGACATGGACAGTAGGCCAACAATACGCGTTGGACGGTAGTGCCATTCTTGTAGACGGAGAGCCTTTGGTTTATACCCGTGAACTTCATAGCATCGACAATCCCGGGTGCTATCCGTTTGAGAGCGAGCGGTTGATAAAGTATGAAATCAAAAGCGGTACGTTCGGTTCGAGCTATGATGATGTGCCCTATTTCCGTCTTGCGGATGCCTATTATATGAAGGCAGAGTGCTTGCTGCGCCTTGGAGGCTATAAAGGCGAGACCGAACAGACGGCTGCTGACTTGGTCACTTCGGTCAGAATGCGTGCCTTCGGCAATGATGCCTCTAAGGCTACGGTTACCGTTGCACAGCTCAAAGGTGGAAGTAAGTACAACTACGGCCACCGAGAGAATACGGGAAAGCTGGGAGAAGAAGACAACTGGATTATCACTCATGAAGGAGGAGATGACATTGAATTCGGAGGTATGCTGGATGAACTTGCCAAAGAGTTTGTCTGCGAAGCCCATCGCCGCGATGACATCATTCGTTTTAAAATCAAAAATACCAATATGAATGTTTATTGCGGTAAGTCTTGGTTCTGTAAAGATGCCGAAAACGACCGTCATAGCGACATTTTCCCGATCCCCAAAGTGGCATTGGACGGCAATCGTAAGCTGAAACAGAATCCGGGATATGATGGAAATTAAAGTCTAACAATAATCAAAACAGTTGTTATTATGAAAAGACATATATTATATATAATGGTTGCTTGCATGGCTTTGAATTTCGCTGCATGCAGCACCGACTATGAAGATGCTTCCGAAAAGCATGTATATGGCCCCAACGAGACGGTATATCTGCGTACGGATGCTAAAGCAAACATTCCTCTGAAATTGGAGTTTCGTAAGGGAAAGATAGCTTCCAAGACCATTAGCTTGAAAGACTATGCGGAACAGATACAGACCAATATCGGCATGACCGTGGACGATATGATTGCCGGATTGGAAAGTGGAAGAGTCGTATTCTATAATATCTCGGCAGCCAAAGGGGTGTGGAACAAGACTGCCCCCAACAAGGGAACAGCGGGATGGTATTACAACATGGCCGGCAATGTGTCCGACACGGCACAAGTGGCCTCTGTAGAACTGGATAAGACGGGCAAGGCCTTGCTTGTGGAAATGCCGGAGAATGTGGCTGCCGGCGTGAGCCTTACGGTCAATTTGGGCTTTGCCGTCGACAACGGGTGTGACTATGACAAGTATGTCCGGTTTGTAATGGATATTGCAGTGTCTGATCCGGGTACGGTATTGCGCGATGTCAGCATCCCCGCCGGAGACTACAGTGCCTATGAACTCACTTTCAGTTCCATCGAACCTGTCATTAAGGCATGTTTTGGAATGTCGGCAACAGAGTTCAATAAGGCAGTGCAAGAAACCTCCGGTGATGTGGCCATGTATGTTGTCAGCGACGACGGAACGTGGGATAAGACTTCCGCTTATACGGCCAATGGCATCGGCTACTGGTGTACAGCTGCCGGAACCGTGACCAAATATGGTGATAACTGTGCGTTCTTCCTTGAGACCCACGATGGCTCCGTGGGCATCGGACGCTACGTGAAGCAGGAGACGGGCACCAAGTTTAAGGCGCATTTCGTTTACGCCAGCAAGTCGGAACCGAGCAAGTTCATGGAGTTTGTGCTCAACATCACGCTTGAATAGACCAACATATTCATTTTATAACCTTGACATGAAAAGACTATCACAACTTTTGAGCAAGGGCGCAATCATTGCGCTCTTGGCTCTCTCGGCAGTGGCTTGCAGCGAAGATAACGTCATTGCAGGCAACATCACCATTGCCGAAAGCGAACTGAACAAAACCATTGCATGGAACGAGGTGGAATCTTCCATTGCTTTTACGGCGAATGACAAGTGGACGGCTGTCGTTTCTGAGGTTTCCACGCGAGCTGCCGACACCAAACTCAGTTGGCTCACGCTGACAGTTGCTTCCGGCGATGCGGGTGAAGTGAAGATGCCTTTCGTCGTGACGAAAAACGACGACGAGCACTATCGCGAAGCCCGAATCACCGTCAAGTGTGGCGAGAAGACCTCAGTCATCACTGTGCATCAGGAAGCCAATCCCGATGCCGTGCACACGATGGATATCTCCCGGATTCCCGACTACGACCGGTTCTACTGTCCAGGCACATGGAATGATGGTTTTGAGAAAGGGCCGGAGGGCATGTTGCGTTCCGATGCCAAGTGGTCGTGGTGGCGTTATAAGTCGAGTGAGCACTTCTTCGTGTTTTGGGAGCCCGGTTTTGGAGCCGATCCCAATGCCGAAACGGTGCCCGAGGCCCTGCGTGTGGATGTGGACGACCTGTTGCAAAAGGCCGAGCAGTTCTATAAAACCAATATCGAAAAGCTCGGTATGGCTACGGTGGGCGAGGGCAAATCGGTGCTCGATAAGTACAAGATGGAGATATTCCTGCTCTATCAGACCGAGTGGTTGGCCACGGGGTCGGGCTATGACGACATGATTGGTGCCCTTTGGGTGAATCCCAGCACCTGCAAGCCCGTTGGTTCCACCATTGCCCATGAGATAGGACACAGTTTCCAGTATCAGACTTCGGCCGACCAGCTCTTTACAGGAGTGGTGAAACCGATGGAGAACGGCATCGTGCCGGTAGGCTTCCGCTATGGCAACGGCGAGGGTGGCACCGGCGGCAATGCCTTCTGGGAGCAGTGTGCGCAGTGGCAGTCTTTCCAAGACTATCCGCAGGAGGCATTCACGCAGGATGCTAATGTGCAGGTATGGCTCAAGAATCATCATCGCAATGTGTGTCATGAGTGGCACCGCTATGCCAGCTACTGGTTCCCTTACTACTACACCGAGAAGCATGGCTACAAGGCATACAGCCGCCTGTGGAAAGAGTCGAAATATCCCGAAGATGCCGTGGAGGCCTATTGCCGGCTCTATTGCGGTAACAGTCTTGATGCGCTCTATAAAGATATGTACGACTATTCGGCCCGTTGCGCCAACTACGACTTCAAGGCCGTGCACCAATATGTCACCGAGGCGGCCCTCAACCACGGCACCAAACTCTTCCGCAACGGCGACTACTATCAGGTGGCCTACGAGAGTTGTCCGGGTTCCACGGGCTTCAATCTCATTCCGCTCAACGTTCCGGCCGCCGGCACAGTTGTGAAAGCCTCTCTCCGGGGCCTTGCTCCCGGTTCGGCACTTGCTCCGGGTGACCCGGGAACTGTGGTAGATGGCGACGGCAAGGTGAAGGGAAACACCACTTCCTACAACACGCAGGCTAATACGGCCGAGAGTTTCCGTTTCGGCTATGTAGCTATTGACAAAAATGACAAGAGCCACTATGGCACCATGCAGAGCGGCAAGAACGGTGAAGCCACCATGAAAGTGCCCGACGGTACGGTGAAACTTTACTTCCTTGTGCTCGGTGCGCCCGATGTTTATCACCGCCAAGTGTGGGACGATGACGAGCGCAATGACGAACAGTGGCCCTACAAAGTGAAGTTTGAGGGCACCGACCTCCTCGGCAATGTGATTATTCCGGCCGGCGACCCCACCGACGTGACCGTGCACCACAGTGTGACTCTCGATGCTTCCGCTGCCGACTACGTATTGGGCACACTCAATCTCCTCACCTCCGGCGACATGGGCAAGATAGCCCGGGCCTTTAAGTTGCAGCCCTCGCAGATAGCTTCGGCCACGCTGGCTGCCGGGTCGGTGCCTGCCGATGGGCCTGCCGACGGGCAAGTGGCCATTGCGCTGACCAATCCCGATGGCACATTGAGCTATGCCTATTCGGCCAATGGCACCGGTTTTTGGATAGCTGCCGACGGCACGGCAAGTTCGTGGGGTTCGAGTCCGGTCTACTTTGAGTACAACTACACGGGCTATAGCCTTGCCTACGGGCACAAGCCCGGGACCTCGGTAACGGGAACCACCTACACCATCCGGCCGACAATGGTCTATAATAAAGGTGGAAAACTCTATCGTGCAGTCATTGAATTGAAGATGAAGTTCTGATGAGAGGTGTACAGACCGCGGATGCTCCGGCGATTGTCGGAGTGCCGCGGTCTTTTTGGTATCCGTCGGAAATAAACCGGTGAGACACTTTTCTGGCCGGTTTTCTGTCCATTCGTCCGTTGCAACTCATCCTTATTTCGGGAATAATCCGTATCTTTGTCGCGTGAAACCATGCCAAACAGAGATACTCATCATGAAAAGGCCCATGACAACCCTACTGATGATACTGATGTCGCTGTTCACTTTCGGAAGTGTGCAGCAGAACGTGCGTTGCCGCAACATCTCCATGGAAGACGGCTTGCGCTCCAATGCTGTGCGCAATGTCGTGCAGGATGAGTACGGCTTCATTTGGTTTGGCACCGACAACGGGCTCTGCCGCTACGACGGCTACGTCATGCAGCACCACCGCATCGCCTCCTTGGGCACCGACCAGTTTGTCTCTGCGCTCCATGTCGTCAAGGGTGGGCTGCTCGTGGGTACGGGGCATGGGGCCTTCTTTTTCGACCAAGCCACCGAACGTTTCGCGCCCTACATCCCTGGCAAGCTGACGGGACAGGTCAACTCCTTTGCCGAAGACCGCGACGGCAACGTGTGGGTGGCGACGATGGGGCAGGGGGTGTTTCGCTACAATGCTTCCAACGGGAGGTGCAAGCGGTTTGCGTTCGGTCGGTTGAAGGGAAATGTGACTCAGGTGTTTGTCGACTCCGACAATCAGGTGTGGGCCCTCACGGCATGGGGTGCGCCCGCCTTGAGCCGGCTCGACAAGGCCCGGGATGAGTTTCGGGCCGTAAGTCTTCGGATGGGAGATGCCGACTGCCGGGGGCATCGGATGCTTCAGACGGCCGACGGCAGCCTGTGGGTAGGCACACGGGGGAAACCAGAGG
>OBVC01000306.1_pt1 | contig 28263 bp, 25 predicted proteins | sample 1494991 | NCBI WGS metagenome assembly OBVC01 (sample SAMEA2579955, study PRJEB22360) | human gut metagenome
CAGGCTTGCCTGCACAGATGCATAGACATATGACAGGCAAAACTTCATGAGCAAGAAAGCCGTCAGGCTGGATTGCGAATGAAGTCAGGATCGTGGGAGCACGAAGTGCAAAACGATCCGTTTCAGGACTGGAAAGCAATAAAACAAACCGCGGCTATGCAGATGGGCAGGCTTGCCTGCACAGATGCATAGACATATGACAGGCAAAACTTCATGAGCAAGTAAGCCGACAGGCTGGATTGCGAATGAAGTCAGGATCGTGGGAGCACGAAGTGCAAAGCGATCCGTTTCAGGGTTGGAAAGCAATAAAACAAACCGGGGGGACGGAATGATATGGAAGTAACGGAACTTACTGCCGAGACCTTCTGGAAAGGCGAGACTGAGATCAGGGGAACCGTCATGGACGGGGAAGATGAATACCGTGTCCGTATCCTGCGCAAGGGTAGTCAGAATTTTGACTACTCTTGTTCGCATATCAGTAAGACGGGCAGAAATCTCGGTTTCTGCGGCGTATCCTGCACACAGGGACCTGACGGGATCCCCATGTGTCCGCACGCTCATGCGCTGATCGCGGAATGGCTGCGGCGGGAGAGCAGGGAGTCAAAGCATCCGGTCTCCACATCCCAGAAAGTCCGTTTTATGGTCCGGGAGTACACGAACCGCGAGGTGAGCCGGATCATGGGGGCCTCTGAGGAAGGGCATTACCGTCTGATCCCCATTGTTGCGATCTCAAGAGATCAGGTAAGGGTCCGTTTCACGGTGGGACGGGAAAAACAGTACCCGGTGAAGGACCTGACGGCCTTCGCGAAGGCGATGGAAACCATGAGCCTTTTCCAGTACGGAAAAGGACTGGCGTTCCATCACAGTCTTCAGGCTTTCGACGAGGAGAGCCGGGCGTTGGCGCTTCTCATCATGGAACGCGTCGGCTTTTTCAGGGAACAGTACCGCGGAAGCGGGCGGTTTTCCATGGAAGCGGAGCCGGCGTTAAAAGAACTGATCCTGGGAAAAGCCGGACGAGAGCGGTTCTTTGCCATCATGGACAGTCAGACCATCGAGTGTGAGGATTACCGGAAAAAAAAGAGAATGCTGACGGTAAAACGGGAAAATCCTACATTTACCGCTGTTGTAAAGAAAGAGGGACGGGACGGGATCAAGGTCACTGTTGACAAGGACATTATGGCCTTTTCCGGCGAAAAGTCCTTATTTATCGCGGACCAGGAATCGATCTGCCGCTGCGATCCAGACTACACGGAGTGCCTGACCGTATTCATGGAATACATGGTCATGGGGCTTGACGCGGAGAATGAAGTCTCCGTCAATGACCGGGACATGCCGCTCTTTTATGAGAGAGTTTTGAGAAAGCTGGAGTCTTTCGGACTGATCCGCTCCGAGGACGTGGATCTCGAGAGCTACCGCCCGAAGGAATTGAAGGCCTCCTTCTATTTTGACAGCGATGCCGCTGGAACCGTCACCCTGCGTCCGGAGCTCGCCTACGGCGATTTCTCCTTTCACCCGCTGGCGGACGAGAATGTCCCGAAAGAGATCTGCCGGGATGTCCCGGGAGAATTCAAGGTGAGCCAGCTGATCACCACCTACTTTAAGTATACGGAAGACGGATCCGGAAACCTCGTGATCAAGAATGACGACGAGGCGGTATATCGTCTGATCTCCGAGGGCATGAAGAAATTCATGGATACCGGGGATGTGTTCGTGTCCGAGTCCTTCAAGAAGATCCGCGTCCTGCCGCCGGTGAGCACATCGGTCCAGGTACGGACGCTGGGAAGATGGCTGGAACTTGAGGTAGACACTGGGGCGCTTCCGCGGGAAGAACTCGCTGCGGTGCTGGCGGCTTACGGAAAGAAAAAGAGCTTTTACCGGATGAAGAACGGCGATTTCCTGACTCTGGGGGATGGCGGACTTCTCACGGTCGCAAAGATCGCGGAACAGCTCGGTGTCGCGAAGGAACTTGTGGGTTCCGACACGATAAAGCTCCCTGCATACCGCGCTATGTTCCTGGACGCGGCGTTAAAAGAGGATAAGAGCGTCAGCGTGTACCGCGACCAGCTGTTCAAGGCTGTGGTCCGTGGCATGAAGGACGTGGAGGACAGCGATTATGAGATACCGAAACGCCTTGCATCGACGCTTCGAAGCTACCAGAAGGTGGGCTACCGGTGGTTAAAGAGCCTGGATGCCTACGGCTTCGGCGGAATCCTTGCGGACGAGATGGGTCTGGGAAAGACGATCCAGGTCATCGCCCTTTTGCTGGATGAAAAGGCAGAGAACGGCGGCACGTCTCTCGTGGTGTGTCCGGCATCCCTGGTATACAACTGGGAGAACGAGTTTGCCCAGTTCGCCCCGGAGCTTAAGATCATGACGGCGGCGGGGAACCAGGCAGAGCGCGAGGAGATGTTCGCAGCTTGTGAGAAGGAGCGCCCGGATGTGATCATTACGTCCTACGACCTCTTAAAGCGCGATATTCTCTGGTACCATGAAAAGGAATTCCGCTTCGAGATCATTGACGAGGCCCAGTACATCAAGAATTCCTCCACACAGGCAGCGAAATCCGTGAAGGCTGTTCCGGCAAAGACGAGATTTGCCCTGACAGGAACACCCATCGAGAACCATCTTGGGGAACTCTGGAGTATCTTTGACTTCCTGATGCCGGGATTTTTATTCACGTCACAGAAGTTTAAGCGTGCGTTTGAGATGCCGATCGTGAGGGACCAGGATCCAAATGCCCTGGTTCAGTTAAAAAAGCTTACGGGACCGTTTATTTTGAGGCGTTTAAAGAAAGATGTCTTAAAGGAACTTCCGGATAAATTAGAGACGGTTCTCTACTCCAACATGGAGGGCGAGCAGAAAGACCTCTACACGGCGGCGGCAGCTTCCTTAAAGGAACAGCTCATGGAGGGAACTGACGGAGATTACGGAAAAGAGCGGATGCAGATCCTCGCGGAGCTCATGCGTCTGCGCCAGATCTGCTGTGAGCCGTCTCTATGCTTTGACGGCTATAAAGGTGGATCCGCGAAGCTCGATACCTGTATGGAGCTTCTCTTAAACGGAACATCTGCGGGACATAAGATCCTCCTGTTCTCCCAGTTTACATCGATGCTTGAGATCATCGCGAAGCGCTTAAAGAAGGAGAAGATCCCGTTCTACCTGCTCACCGGCTCCACGCCGAAGCGGGACCGCGTGCAGATGGCGTCTTCGTTCCAGAAGGACGATGTGATGGTGTTCTTAATCTCACTGAAGGCCGGCGGAACCGGATTAAACCTCACTGCGGCGGATGTGGTGATCCACTACGATCCGTGGTGGAACGTGGCGGCACAGAACCAGGCCACAGACCGCGCCCACAGGATCGGACAGGAGAACCAGGTCTCCGTATTCAAACTCATCACGAAGCACACCATCGAGGAGAATATCCTGAAGCTTCAGGAGATGAAGCGGGATCTGGCGGATACCGTGGTGACGGAAGGAACAGGAGCGCTCAGCAGTATCACGAGAGAAGACCTCATTCGTATGCTGGACGAAGATATATAAGCGATATGCCCATATCAGATGGACATACGGTTCCCGGCTGCACGGGACACAAACGGGAACACATGAAACGACATAAGAAAATCGACAGAAAATTGCAAAGTTTTTTCGGTTGATCTATGGTAGCATAGAGAAAGGAAAAACAGATGCCATCCGAAACAGTGTGAAAGCGCACGGGGAAACGATGGAGAAGGTTCTGTTTTTCAAAAAAACACCGGAAAAAGAGGATAAACATATGAGAAAAATGAACAGAATCATTCCGATTGCGCTTGCATGCGCGATCTTTGCGGCTCAGCCTGCACAGGCAGCCATCATCATCCGTTCGGATGGGACAACAACGGATACGAAAAATACAAATACAAAGACAACAGGCACACAGTCTGGAAACGAGGGCGGTCCGGGATATGAGAATAGCACATCCAATCCGTCAAACAGTACAACAGACAGCACAACCGGTCAGAGTCAGGTGAGCGCAGCGGCAAAAGCGGCAGCGGATGCCATCGCAAAGCCGACGATCTCCGCGGAGGCCGGAATCCTCTACGATGTGACGAACGGAAGAGTTCTCTTCGAGAAGAATGCCGATGAGAAGCTTGCTCCAGCCAGCACCACAAAGCTTATGACAGCGCTTCTCGTGCTGGAAAAAGCAAACCTGGACGACAAGGTGACATTCTCAAAGACAGCAGTCACAAACCTGGAGTCCGGAGCTGTGAAGATCGGACTCGTGGAGGGCGACCAGGTCTCCGTGAAGGACAGCCTCTATGCCCTGCTTTTAAAATCTGCCAATGAGGTCGCAAACGGACTCGCGGAGCATGTCTCCGGCAGTATTTCTGCCTTCGCGGAGCTCATGAACGCGAGAGCGGCGGAGCTCGGCTGTACGAACACACATTTCGTGAATCCAAACGGCTTAAATTCCGATCAGCAGTATACTACATGCCGCGATATGGCGAAGATCGCAGCTGCGGCCTTCGCAAATAAGACGCTCTGCGAGATCGACTCCACACTGAGCTACAAGTTCCCGGCGACAAAGGCAGCTGCGGCAAGAACCATCACTCCGGGCCACAAGATGCTCTACCCGAACGATTCCAGATATTATGCGGGAATCGTCGGCGGAAAGACGGGATATACTTCCAAGGCAGGAAATACTCTTGTGACCTGCGTGGAGAAAAACGGCGTCCGTATGGTTGCGGTGATCTTAAAATCCAAGAGCACCCACTATGAGGATACAAAGAAGATGCTGGACTATGGCTATCAGTATGTCAATACAGAGAAGTCCGGAAGCACATCCGCAGGAAAGCAGACAACTGCCGGACACTGGGTACAGGATAACGGCAGCTGGAGATACGAGTTTGCCGACGGAACAAAGGCAGTAGGAACGATCTACACGATCGATGCCGCTGATTTCGGTTTTGATACGGACGGAAAGATGGTAACAGGATGGAAGATGTTCGGCACCGAGTGGCACTATTTTGAGACAAACGGAAAGATGGTAAAGAGCGCATGGAGACAGGATTCCGGTAAGTGGTTCTATCTCGACGCGGAGGGAAAGATCGCGAAAAATACCACGATCGATAACAAGTATGTAGTCGGCGCAGACGGCGCATGGGTACAGTAAAAATAAAAAGGAGTATTGATCATGAAAGAAAGAGTAAAAGTAATGCAGGATGTGTACGAGAACCGTTCCACAAATAAGAAGGCAGCAGGATGCACCGTCATCATCAGCGGAGAGATGAAGGAAGTTATGGATAAGATCATCGCAAAGCATCCGGAGTACAAGAGCTATGCACAGGCATTCGCAGGCGTTGTTGAGCGCGGGATCCGCGTATTTGAGGAGGAGTAATCCGATTTGGGAACAGCAGTGTTTCTGGCAGCCAGTGTCATGGCTTTTGGGGCCGGCTGCCTGGCACGTTCCCGGTATGAGAGGGACTGCCTTGTAACGGAAAAGTACCGGATCGCCTCGGAGAAGATCCACGGACAGGGAAAGACCATCGTCTTCCTGACTGATCTCCACAATAAAGAATTCGGGGAAGAGAACAGCCGTCTGCTTGAGACCGTGCGGAAGGTGAAACCGGATGCCGTGCTTTTTGGCGGGGACGGAATGGTCGCAAAGAGGGGAAATTCTGATGTCAGGATCCCGCTGGCGCTTCTGACAGAGCTTGCGAAGGAGTTTCCGGTATACTGCGGAAATGGAAATCATGAGAGCCGGATGCTATGGAAATCTGAGATTTACGGTGAGACTTATGAGAATTATCGGACAGCCCTGGAAAATGCAGGGATCCGTTATCTCTCCAACGAGGCGGCGGACCTCGACAGCGATATCAGGGTCTATGGCCTCGATCTTCCAAAGATCGCCTATCTGCCGCGGTCGGGAGAGATCCCTGAGGGTCTTTTGAAGGAGACCATGGGAGAGCCGGACCCTGAAAAGTTCTGTCTTCTTCTGGCCCATTCTCCGCTGTTTTTTGAGGAGTATGCGGCGTGGGGAGCGGATCTCACACTTTCCGGACATTTTCATGGCGGAACCATCCGGCTTCCGCTTGTGGGCGGAGTCATGACACCCCAGTACCAGTTTTTTTATCCGCGCTGCGCGGGATATTTTGAACTTCCGGGAAAAGGAAGAGAAAAGAGCCGGATGATCGTCGGACGGGGACTTGGGACCCACTCGATCAATATCAGGCTGAATGATAAACCACAGGTGGTTGTTGTGAGGCTCTGCGGGGCTGATACGCAGCAGTAGGGACAAAATGTGAACGGCGTGATGAAGAGTGTGCATACGCACATTCTTTTTTGCGGTTATATATCGAATTGTTGGACATGGGTTTTCTGAATGGAAGACTGTGAAAACATACTTGAGGTGCATATGGAATTATCGTACAAACTGGAAAAGTTTGAAGGTCCGCTGGATCTTCTTCTCCATCTGATTGAAAAAAACAAAGTGAATATCTATGATATCCCGATCGCCGAGATCACGGACCAGTATATGGAGTACGTGCGGCAGATGGATGAGGAAAATCTGGATGTGGTCAGCGAATTCCTTGTGATGGCGGCGACGCTTCTCGACATCAAGGCGCGGATGCTGCTGCCGAAAGAAGTGAATGAGGAGGGCGAGGAGGAAGATCCGAGAGCGGAACTTGTGATGCGTCTCCTGGAATATAAGAAATACCGGCTGATGTCGGAGGAACTTAAGGACATGGAGTCCGGGGCGGACCGGGTGTTCTACAAGGATCCGACGATCCCGCCGGAGGTCAAGGAATATGCAGAGCCGGTGGATCTCGACAAGCTCCTGGACGGAGTGACGCTCACGAAGCTTCAGAAGATCTTCGAGTCGGTGATGAAGCGGCAGCAGGATAAGATCGACCCGGTCCGCAGCACCTTCGGAACCATCAAAAAAGATCCGGTGAGTCTGGAGGACAAGATCACCTCTGTTCTGGGATATGCCAGAAAGCACCGGAAATTCAGCTTCCGGCAGATGCTGGAAAAGCAGAACGACAAGACAGAGGTCGTCGTGACGTTCCTGGCACTTTTAGAGCTCATGAAGGTGGGGAAGATCCATCTGACCCAGGAACATCTCTTTGACGACATGTGCATAGAATCTCTTGAGCCGGAAGGCGAAGAAGAGGATATTGCTATCGATGTCACAACTGCTCAGTAGGTTTGCGCATTTACTGCGCGGGACTGTAAAAAATCGGACAGTTCCGTTACCAGTATGAGTAGGAGAATACCACTGTGGAGGAAAATGAATGAGAGTGGAAAATCTGAAAAAGCAGGAGTCCGTTGTGGAGTCCGTGCTGTTTACCATGGGGCAGTCTGTGGAGATCCGCCAGCTTGCGGCAGCGTTGGAATCGGATGAGGAGACGGCCATCCAGGCCGTGGAGCGCCTGAAGGAGAAATATGACAAGAGAAAGGCGGGCATGCAGATCGTGCGTCTCGATGACAGCTACCAGATGTGCAGCCGCACCGACTATTATGAACATCTGATCCGCGTGGCGGCGACACCAAAGAAGCAGGTGCTGTCGGACGTGGTGATGGAGACGCTGGCGATCATCGCCTACAAGCAGCCGGGGGCGAAGGTTCCTCGTCGCAGCCGGTGACGAAGGCAGATATCGAGAAGATCCGGGGAGTAAAGTCGGATCACGCGGTGAACCGCCTTGTGGAGTATGACCTGGTGTATGAGGCGGGCCGTCTCGATGCGCCTGGAAGACCGGCACTTTTTGCCACGACGGAGGAATTTCTGCGCCGCTTCGGAGTCGGATCTACGGAACAGCTCCCGGAGATGAATGTGGAGCAGCGGGAGGAAATCCGGAGCGAGGTCGAGGAGGAGCTGAACCTTAAAATCGACGAGGAAGGTCATCTGATCGATGAGCCGGAAAAGGATGCGGGGACGGCAGAAGAACCGGTAGATTCGGAAACTGGAATGGAAAAAACAGAAGAGAATGAAAGTGGCGCAATCATAAGCGATACAGAGATAGAGAAAGAAATAGAAAGCGAAGACAACAGCGAAACCGATGAGGAGGATTCCATATCATGAAATGCAGTGAGATCAAAGTGATCAAGAAAGACGGGACAAAAGAAGAATTCAATGTCCAGAAAGTCCTGGCGGCGGTGAACAAGTCCGCAAACCGTGCGATGATAATCTTCTCAAAGGCTGAGAGCAAATTTATCTGTGAGTTCGTGGAGGAGAAGGCGGAGGAACTGGACCAGTCAGAGGTGCCGATCGCCCAGATGCACAATATCGTCGAGGGCGCCCTGGAGCGCGTCAATCCGGTGGTCGCAAAGAGTTACCGCGATTACCGCAACTACAAGCAGGATTTCGTCCAGATGTTGGACGAGGTCTACAAAAAGAGCCAGTCCATCATGTATATTGGCGACAAGGAAAACAGCAACACCGACAGCGCCCTGGTCTCCACGAAGCGGAGCCTGATCTTCAACGAGTTAAATAAATCCTTATACCAGAAGTTCTTTATGACCGTTGAAGAACTTCAGGCATGCCGCGATGGTTATATCTATATCCACGACATGTCCGCGCGCCGTGATACAATGAACTGCTGCCTCTTTGATGTCAATGAGGTCTTAAGCGGCGGATTTGAGATGGGAAATATCTGGTACAACGAGCCGAAGACCCTGGATGTGGCCTTTGACGTTATCGGCGATATTGTCCTGAGTGCCGCAAGCCAGCAGTATGGCGGTTTTACGGTGCCGAACGTGGAGAATATCCTGGCGCCTTACGCGGAGAAATCTTACGGAAAGTATATCACAAAGTATATTGACCTTGGCCTCGATGAGGAGAAGGCAAAAGAAGTGGCATGGAACGACGTTCAGCGCGAGATGGAACAGGGATTCCAGGGATGGGAGTACAAGTTTAACTCTGTTTCCTCCAGCCGCGGTGACTACCCGTTTATCACCATGACAGCGGGAACCGGAACAAGTCGCTTCGCGAAGATGGCCACTATCACGATGCTGAACGTCAGAAAGAAAGGTCAGGGAAAAGAAGGCCACAAGAAGCCGGTACTGTTCCCGAAGCTTGTATTTTTATATGATGAGAACCTCCACGGATCGGGAAAAGAGCTGGAGGACGTCTTCGAGGCAGGAATCGAGTGTTCCTCAAAGACGATGTATCCGGACTGGCTGTCATTGAGCGGTGAGGGATATATCGCCAGCATGTATAAAAAGTATGGAAAGATCATAAGCCCCATGGGATGCCGCGCCTTTCTTTCCCCGTGGTATGAGAGAGGCGGCATGGAACCGGCGGACGAGAATGACGTTCCGGTGTTTGTTGGCCGCTTCAATATCGGCGTTGTGAGCCTGCACCTTCCGATGATCCTCGCGAAGGCGAGACAGGAGAGCAGGGATTTCTATGTGGTCCTCGACTACTACCTGGAGCTGATCCGTAAGATCCATATCCGTACCTACGCGTACCTCGGCGAGATGCGTGCCTCCACGAACCCGCTTGCCTACTGCGAGGGCGGATTCTACGGCGGACATTTGGGGCTTCACGATAAGATCAAGCCGCTCTTAAAGACCGCGACGGCGTCCTTTGGAATCACGGCGTTCAACGAGCTCCAGAGACTTTATAACGGAAAATCCCTGGTGGAGGACGGCGCCTTTGCCATAGAGGTGTTAAAGCATATCAACGAGAAGGTGGAGCAGTTTAAGCATGAGGACGGAAACCTCTATGCGATCTACGCCACACCGGCGGAGAATCTCTGCGGTCTGCAGGTAAAGCAGTTCAGGAAGAAGTACGGAATCATTGAGAATGTCTCTGACCGCGAGTACGTCAGCAACGGCTTCCACTGCCATGTGACTGAGGACATCACTCCAATCCAGAAGCAGAATCTGGAACACCGGTTCTGGGAGCTCTCCAACGGCGGAAAGATCCAGTATGTGAAGTACCCGATCGACTACAACAAAGAGGCGATCCGCTCCCTGGTCCGCCGCGCCATGAAGATGGGATTCTACGAGGGAGTAAACCTGTCCCTGTCTTACTGCGATGACTGCGGTCACGAGGAACTGAATATGGATGTGTGCCCGGCCTGCGGAAGCAAAAACCTCACGAAGATCGACCGGATGAATGGATATCTGAGCTATTCCCGTGTGAAAGGCGATACAAGATTAAACGACGCAAAAATGGCCGAGATCGCTGAGAGAAAGAGCATGTGATAAAACCAGTTTGCAGTGCACGGATTCAGGCATAAAAATGTGTTGCAAGCTTGCTTGCATAAGCATTTTTCTGCCTGAATCCGTATAGGGCGAACGCCCGAGAGATTCTTGTTTTCATGTAAATGAAAACAAGAATATGAGCACTGCAAACGTATGAAATGTGGCTCAGAAAAATGTGTTGCAAGTTTACTTACATAAGCATGCTTCTGTCTTAATTGCCATAGGGCGAACGCCCGAGAGATTCTTGTTTTCATGCAAATGAAAACAAGAATATGAGCACTGCAAACGAGCGAAACGCGTAAATGATTCTTACCAGAGACAGATCAAATAGAAAAGGAAAAACAAATGCGATACCACAACATAACAAAAGAGGACATGTTAAATGGCGACGGTCTTCGCACAGTCTTATGGCTGGCGGGCTGCAGCCATGCCTGTCAGGGGTGCCAGAACCCGATGACATGGGATGTGAAGGGCGGACTGCCTTTCGATGAGGCGGCGAAGGAGGAACTTTTTGAGGCCCTGGCCCCGTCCTGGATCTCAGGCGTGACCTTCTCCGGCGGCGATCCGCTCCACTGGCAGAATAGGAAGGAGACGGGAGAACTGATCGAGGAGATCCACGAAAAATTCCCGGAAAAGACGATCTGGCTGTATACAGGATTTCTCTGGGAAGACATTAAAGACCTCCCGTTCTTAAAATACGTGGATGTTCTCGTCGACGGCCCGTTCGTTGAAGCGGAAAAAGATGTGACCCTGCACTGGAAGGGCAGCGCGAACCAGAGAGTGATCGACGTGAAAAAGACCCTGGCACAGGGAAGTGCAGTTCTTTACGAGTCAAAATAGAATAATGGAGTGAAGGAGGAAGGTATATGTTCACAAAGTATATACTCTGTATTTTAACGATCGAATGGGCCGTACTCGGCACCTGGCTGTTAAAGGGAAAAGGAAGATCCTACGAGCGGATCCAGAGGAACGACGAGATCCGGGAAAAAGACCGCTTTGTCCGCTTCCAGGGAATGAATCTCCTGTACCTTGCCCTGACTTCTTTCCTCGCCCTGCTCACGACATTCGCAGGTTCCGACCGTCTCACACTCCTTTTTTTCGCCGCCATCTGCCTGTGTCTGTTCGGCCGGCTCCTCTACGGAAACTGGAAATTCGGCGGGAAGATCTGGATCCGGTGGTAAAATAGAATATAAAAACTTATTTTTGGGGCTGTCGCATTAACATATCAGTTAGTGCGGCAGTCCCATTATTGATATCAGAGTTGTTTTTACGCGAAATTAAAGTTTATATAAACTTTATAATTTTAAACGTTTGATAACTTGAGACTGGTCCGCAGTTGGTTTATAATGAAGAAAATCATACAAAAGGTTCCTGAAAAAGAAAGGAAAACATGAGAAAAACATATCAGGAACTTGAATTTAAGGATGCGTTTATGTTTGCGGCGGTCATGTCCAATGCGGAAAGCTGCAGGGGAGTGCTGGAGCGGATTCTGGGAATCCCGATAAGAAAAGTAATGGTTCATGCGGAACATGTTCTCTTTGTAAATCCGGAAACAAGAGGTGTCCGTCTGGATGTGTATGCGGATGATGAACATGGAACGGTCTATAATGTGGAGATGCAGACAACGGACAATAAAAATCTGCCGAAAAGAAGCAGGTATTATCAAGGACAGATGGATATGGCTGCTTTGAAGACAGGGAAAGATTTTGCAAGGCTGCCGCAGAGTATCGTGATCTTTATCTGCACATTTGATCCATTCGGAAGAGAGCGATACAGGTATACATTTGTGGAAACCTGCAGAGAAGATGGGGAACTTCTGGAGGATGGAACCTGCAAGATTTTTCTGAACACGAAAGGGAAAATTGAGACAGGGATAGGACAGGAACTTGTACGTTTCTTAAAGTGGATCGGTGAGCCTGATGCCGGGAAGGAAAAGGAAGAAAATGATCTGCTTATCACGAAACTTCGGACACAGATCACAGATTTAAAGAAAAATCGGGGAATGGAGGAAAATTATATGTTGTTTGGCGAAATGTTGGATGAAGAAAGGCGGCAAGGGCAGAAAGAAGGACTGCAGCAGGGGAAAATGGATATACTTTTAAAACTGCTGCAGGAGCATAAGATCGACGTCAAGACAGCAGCATCAATTATGGGAATGAATGAGGATGAGTTTGCAAAAGCGGTAAAAGAATGCCAGGAAGTCTAAAACAATATTTAAACAAGTCATAAAATCGAGAGACAAATCTAACTATTTTTAATCTATCGTATCTGAAAACAAATCGATAAAGAATCAAAGAATGAATATCAGGAATCTATGTATGATTTAAAACAGGGCAGGATTCCAGAGGAATCCTACCATAAATGTGATTGTAAACGATATTTAACAACACTTTGCAAGAATTCTCCCATCCTCTTTAGGTGGTGAGATGAATTGCCTTTTGGGAAAATCATGCAATATCTGGCATCTTAAAACTGCACATATCTGTGCACATAAATGAAAACAAATACAGAAGAACAAATGTTCTGAAAAGCATAGACAAACAAGTATTCCTGTGTTATAATATAATCAGTCGAAAGTAAAAGGAAAGGCTGATTTCATGAGAAAATTGGACAGTAATGCGCATTCAGTATTTCTACTCTATTATCATTTGATTCTGGTTATAAAATACCGAAAAAAGATACTGACGGACCCTGTTTCTGATCGGGCTCGGGAGATTTTTGAATATATCGCTCCGAAGTATCATGTTACATTAGAGGAATGGAATCATGATCGGGATCATGTTCATATTATGTTTCGGGCCCATCCAAAATCAGAACTCAGCAAATTTATTAATGCGTATAAAAGCGCAAGCAGCCGATTGATTAAAAAAGAGTATCCGGAACTTCGGCAGAAGCTTTGGAAAGAAATGTTCTGGAGCCAGAGTTTTTGTCTGTTAAGTGCTGGTGGTGCACCGATTGAGATTATCCGCCAGTACATAGAAACACAGGGAGAAAATAAGAGTGAACATCGTGTACCGTTTTCGGATTTACCCGAATAAATCTCAAAAAGAACTATTTGCAAGGACATTTGGCTGTGTGCGTTTCGTGTATAACCGGATGCTGGCAGAAAAGAACGAACATTATGAGAAAACCGGAAAAGTATTAAAGGTTACGCCTGCAAAATATAAGGCAGAGTTTCCGTGGCTGAAGGAGGTAGACAGTCTGGCATTGTGTAATGCACAGCTGCATCTGCAGACAGCCTACAAGAACTTCTTTCGGGATTCTTCGGTTGGTTTTCCGAAGTTCAAGTCAAAAAAGAATCCGGTGAGAAGTTATACGACAAACTGCGTAAATGGAAATATTACTTTGCAGAATGCGAAACTGAAACTTCCGAAAGCAGGTTGGATCCGCATAAAACAGCATCGGAGTATCGATGATCGTTACATATTGAAGGGTGCCACCGTCAGCCAGGAAGCAGATGACAAGTATTATGTATCATTACTGTATGCGGCAGAAGAACCGGAACATGAAATCAGGCCAGTAAAAACCGCAATCGGACTTGATTTTTCCATGAGCGAATTGTATGTAGATTCCAATGGAGCTCATGCAGATTATCCTCATTTTTTCCGAAAATCCCAGGAAAAACTTTCAAGGGAGCAGCGCAGGCTGAGTCATTGCGAAAAGGGGAGCAGCCGTTACATGAAACAGAAAAAGAAAATAGCCAGACTCCATGCTCATATTGCACGTCAGCGGAAAGATTATCTGCACAAGGAATCCAGAAAGATAACCAATTTTTATGATCTTGTGTGCATAGAATCTTTGAACATGAAAGAAATGAGTCAGGATTCAAGGTTTGGAAAGAGTGTTCATGATAATGGATGGGGAATGTTTACTGAGTTTCTTTCCTACAAATTAGAACGTGCCGGTAAGAAACTGGTTCGTATTGATAAGTGGTATCCCAGTTCAAAAATCTGCAGCTGTTGCGGAAAACTCAAAAAGGAGTTGAAACTGGAAGACCGTATCTATAGCTGCACCTGTGGAAATCAGATGAACCGTGATGAGAATGCAGCTATCAATATTTGCAGGGAAGGATTGAGAATATCGGGAGTTGAACTTGAAACAGAAAGAAAAATTTCCTGATCTCCGCCCAAAACGTAGATTTTGTTCGGGACTGCGTAGATACGAAACAGCCCCGCTCGTAATAACAGAACCGTGGGACACACGGGGATAGCTCGCCTATGCTTTGCCCAATAGGGCAATCGAACGAGAAGCCCCCACTTCAAGCGTTAGCTAAGTGGGGGGAGTATGTCACAGAAAATGATCTTCGCATCCTGTCCGCCGAGCTCGATGGCGGTTCCCACAGTCTCGTAGGTCTTCTTTAAGGCGATGGAGTTAGCGACGACCTCCTGGATATAGGGGGTGCCAGCCGCCTCGGCCACAGGCTTTGCACCGGAACCGGTGAGAATGATCCTGGCGTCACAGTCAGGAAAACGCTCTGCCGCTTCCCGGATCGCGAAGAGGACGCTGGCGAGCTGGTCCGCGTGGTGGCGGCGGTAGTCAGAGTATAAAAGTGTCTCGGTCCCGGCATCCAGGACCGTGATCTTTGTTGTGGTGGAACCGACATCGATTCCAATCAGTAACTTTTTCATAATTGTATTCTTTCATATTGATAACAGTCCGATTGCTTTGAAGGTGACGGTTATCTTTTGCTCTGTTAGTCCTTAGCTGTATAGTTTAGAAAGAAAAAAGGCATAAAACCGTTTTGCATCTAAAATCATGCCGATTTCTGCCAATTCATTCAGTATTTTAGTGCCTGAATTTTTAAAAGTCAAGAATTGCGTGGGATAGAAAAGGGAAAATAGTGCTAAAATTTCGCTAAGATAGTGCAAAAATGGCGGAAAATACAGGAAGTCAGGGAAAAAGAGGAGACTTGAAAAAAGAAAGAAAAAAGTCGAAAACAGCAGTTGCGGCGGTGTGCTGGATACAGGTAAAAATCAGATTAAAGCTGGAAAAATAACTATTTGAAGAAAAAGGCATGTAAAAATCAGAGAAATCTGATCCACATGCCTTTTATAGGAAGTTCTATCGTAACTGTTCAGTAGGTCTGCGCACTTGCTGCGCTGACCGTAAGAAAACATAGGCTGGAAGGCAAAAATCCCATCAGCGAAGCTGATCTGGAATGGATTTTTGCACGTAACTATGAAGGCACTGAATAGTTACGTTCTATCATTCTTTTACGAGAACTTTTGTGATTTCTGCAATATAAACAGTGTGATAATCTTTCTCCGGATACCATTTTCCATCGTTCTCTTTTGCGATAAAGTTCTCCGGCTTGATCTCATCCTCGTAGAGCTTCCTGCACACGAAGACCATGTCGGCCTCCTCGAAAGCAGCTGTTCCGTCTGTGAAATACGGGGTAAGTCCAGCTTCTTTGACCTTGTCGCAGTCGCGGCCTGACTTGGAACCGCAGATGGAGAGTGCCTGCTTGTACTCCGGTCCGTAGAAGGACAGGGTAAATGTATCGTTTGCGTCCACGAATTTCTTTGTGTAGCGCTGCGGACGGATATAGCAGGTGGCAACATTCTTGCCCCAGAGGACGCCGAGACCGCCCCAGCTTGCTGTCATGGTGTTACAGATTCGCCGCCAGCGGTGATGAGCATCCACTCAGAACCGATCTTTGTGAAGGGATTAAAATTCAGACTTTTGATATCAACTTCTTTGAATGCCATGGAAAAATCTCCTTTCAATGATAAAACTGCAGTAACTGTTCCGTAGATCTTCGCAGTTACAAACTACTTTTATTATAGAATGAGATAAAATAAATTGCAAATGATTTGTATCCTGAAGGCTGGTTCATGAAAAAGCTGTGCAGGGTGCGGAAAAAATTCATGAGTAGATAAGGAAATTGTGCTTGAATGAACATGATATAGGTGTTATATTTTTAACAAGACAGGAAATTCACGCGGACGATCATGATTGGAGGAAAGCTTATGAGAGGCGTAGAGACAAGGATCCAGGAGATCCGCCACCGGATCTTCAGGGAAGTGGCGAGAATGGCGTACCACACGGAATGGCCGGTGGACAAACGGATTGAGGAACTTCCGTATAAGATCATTCCGGGAGAAGTCGGAAATTTCAGAAACGATGTTTTTTTGGAGAGGGCGATCGTGGGCGAGCGGCTCCGTCTTGCCATGGGACTCCCGTACCGCGGGGCATCGGACCCGGCACCGGTATCCCAGGGGATCGAGGAGGCGGATAAGCCGGAGACATACTACACGCCGCCGCTCATCAATGTGATCAAATTCGCCTGCAATGCGTGTCCGGAAAAGCGGGTCTATGTGACAGACGGCTGCCAGGGCTGCCTTGCCCACCCGTGCGTGGAGGTGTGCCCGAAGGACGCGGTGAGTCTGGACCGCACAAACGGAAGATCCAGGATCGACCCGGATAAGTGCATCAAGTGCGGACAGTGCGCGAATGTCTGTGCCTATCATGCCATCATCATCCAGGAGCGCCCCTGCGCGGCGGCCTGCGGCATGGATGCTATCCACTCGGACGAGAACGGAAAGGCGGATATCAACTACGACAAGTGCGTCTCCTGTGGACAGTGCCTCGTGAACTGCCCGTTCGGAGCCATCGCGGACAAGTCCCAGATCTTCCAGGTCATCCGCGCGATCCAGACAGGTGAGAGAGTGTACGCCGCTGTGGCACCGGCATTTGTCGGTCAGTTTGGCCCGAAGGTAACACCTGGAAAGCTGAGGGCGGCGATGAAGGCCCTGGGCTTTGCGGACGTCTTTGAGGTCGCCATCGGCGCGGACCTCTGCGCGGTGCAGGAGGCGGAGGACTTCGTGAAGGAAGTTCCGGAACAGCTACCGTTTATGGCGACATCCTGCTGTCCGGCATGGTCCATGATGGCGAAAAAACTGTTCCCGGACTACGCGAACTGCATCTCCATGGCGCTGACGCCGATGACGCTCACCGCGAGACTTATCAAGAAGCAGCATGAGAAGGCAAAGGTGGTCTTTATCGGGCCCTGCGCGGCGAAAAAACTGGAAGCCATGAGAAAATCTGTGCGGAGTGAGGTGGATTTCGTCCTGACCTTCGAGGAGATGGCGGGAATCTTTGACGCAAAGCATGTGGATATCGAGAATATCGCGGAGGATGAGGGCGGAGTCAATGCGGCATCCAGGGATGGAAGAAACTTCGCAGTTGCCGGCGGCGTCGCGAAATCCGTGGTGGATGTGATCGCCCAGATGTACCCGGATAAGGAGATCAGGGTGGCGAATGCCGAGGGCTTAAAGGAGTGCAAGAAACTTTTACAGCTTGCCAAGGCAGGAAAGTACAACGGATACCTGTTGGAAGGAATGGCATGCCCGGGCGGCTGCGTGGCAGGTGCCGGAACAATGCAGCCGGTGAAGAAATCCCAGACGGCAGTCTCCTTATATGCCGCGAAAGCAGGTCATGTGACCAGCGATAGGACGGAGTATGTGAGTGAGCTGGAGAAACTGGTGGACTAAGTGCGTGGCAGCTTGTTTTTCCGGTTCAGGCCGCAAAGCAACAGATTAAAGAGTTATCAAATAAAAGCGGCTTCCTTGACGGAAAGCCGCTTTCGTTGTAAAATACGTACTTGACTCGTTTTTTAGTGGAAAGATCCAGCAAAGACATGTCACAGTGAGCAGGAAAGGAGGAACTTTAAGATGGATCAGAAGATGGAGAAAAATAAGAATAAAACAGGACTTGTGCTGGAAGGCGGCGGTATGCGCGGCATCTATACGGCGGGAGTCCTGGACGTATTTCTGGATGAAGGCCTTACCTTTGACGGGGTGATCGGTGTTTCGGCGGGAGCGGTCCATGGATGCAGTTTCCTTTCGGGACAGAAGGGAAGAAGCATCCGGTATTATAAAAAATACTGTGCGGACAAGCGCTTTATGAGCACCGAAAATCTGATCAGGACAGGAAATTTTGTGGATACTGATTTCTGTTACCATGAACTTCCAGAGATCCTGGATGTTTATGATTATGACACGTTTAATAAAAATAAAGAACACACCGATTTCTACGCGGTCTGCAGCGATGTTGAGAAGGGAAAGCCGGTCTACGCGAAGCTTCACGATATGAAGCGTGATATCGACTATATCCGGGCATCAGCGTCACTTCCATATGTGTCAAAGTTTGTGGAGCTTGACGGCAGAAAACTGCTCGACGGCGGATGTACGGACAGTGTCCCGGTGGAAGCATTCCGGAGACTGGGATATAAGCGCAATGTTGTGGTCCTCACGAGAGATTCAGAGTACCGGAAAAAGCCGGAAAATGCCTGGATGGCGGATATTGTGTACCATAAATACCCGAAGTTCGCAGAGGCACTTAAGAACCGGGCTGTCGAGTACAACATGAGTATCCGGAATATCGAAAAGCTGGAAAGGGCGGGCGAAGTTTTCGTGATCCGTCCGAGCGTTCCTCTCACGATCCCGAGGATCTGCAAGAGCGCCGAGGAGATCGAAAAGACATATCAGATCGGTGTCATGGACGCGAAGAAGATGATGGCGGATCTGAGAAAATGGCTGGAAACGTCAGAAGGATCAGAAGGGTGACGGAGCAGTCATGAAATGATGAAGCCACCAGAGAAAAATAATTATGCGGGAGCGCCCGGTCTGCTTTATGGGCAGATGACAGAGTGGAAAACAGACTGATAAGGGGGAGAAAGATATGGCAGCAGGAAAAAAAGAAAATCAGAACGCGGACCATATGATCCGACCGGTGGCGTATATCCACACGGATTTCCCGACAAAATTCGGAATTCCGAGACAGAGCGGCCTGACGGGTGATCTGGAGGCGAAGATCGTCTTTGAGCCGGAATTTTCCAATCCTGAGGCCATCCGGGGAATCGAAGAGTTCTCCCATCTCTGGCTGATCTGGGAGTTTTCGGAGAACGTCAGAAAGCCGGGAAACTGGTCAGCGACGGTGCGTCCGCCGAGACTCGGGGGAAACATGAGAGTCGGTGTGTTTGCCACGAGATCCCCGTTCCGTCCGAATCCCCTGGGACTTTCCGTCGTGAAGCTTAAAAGAGTGGAATACTTGGAAAACGGCGCTCCGGTCTTAGTTGTCACGGGGGCGGACATGATGGATGGGACGCCTGTCTTTGACATCAAGCCCTACGTCCCCTTTGCGGACAGCCACCCGGAAGCGAAGGGCGGCTTCACGGACCAGACGAAAGAGTACGGGCTTGCGGTGGAGATCCCGGAAGAATTTCTGGAGTTTCTGCCGGAAGAAAAGCGGGATCCGCTCCGCGCAGTTCTGGCCCAGGATCCCCGCCCGTCCTACCAGGAGGATCCGGACCGGGTCTACGGCATGGAATTTGCCGGATATGAGGTGAAGTTTACCGTGTCGGAGAAGGTTCTCCATGTGAAAAGTGTGGAGAAATGTACTGTTTGAGCAGTGCAGAAAAATGATTTAGAAGAAAAAAGTTATGGACAATGATCGTGATGACGATCTTTGTTGTCGCCATCGGTTCCCTTGGAATCGCAGGTATCCCTGGAACAGCGACCATGGCTGCTTCCGTCGGACTTTCCGGTGTCGGCATGGGGCCCAGTTCGGTATGGTCAGTCCGATCTTAGCCATAGACCCGATCATCGACATGCCGAGAACCATGATCAACGTCACCGGTTCCCTGACGAATGCACTTGTTGTAGATAAGATGATGGGAAATCTGAATCTGGATGACTACAATGATATGAGTTTAAATACTCTGGACAGCAAAGCAAACAAGGAAAGCGCAGAGAAATAAAATAGCTGCAAAGAAGCGTAAATTCCCCGTGTGTATCTGTAAGGCAGGTATGCGCGGGGGATTTTTTGCGGAAAAACAGTGATGATTTCCGTAAAATGGGCATTCAAGTATGAATTTAACATACAAAAATGTTAAATTCATAACTATATCCGCTAAAAATTCGAAAAAACTGGACAGGCTCATATTTTCCTGTATAATAAATACCCGTGGTCTTTTTTCGGGACCAGACAGTTACTTTTACACACAGGTAAGAAAAAGGAGAATATTGAGTATGGAAAAAATACGTCCAATGTTGTTCACAACATTGAAGAAGTATTCCGGTGCCCAGCTGATGTCTGATGTGGTAGCGGGTATCATCGTAGCCATCATCGCTCTTCCGTTGTCCATCGCGCTGGCACTGGCGTCCGGCGTGGGTCCGGAGCAGGGAATCTACACGGCCATCGCGGCAGGCTTCGTGATCTCATTCTTAGGCGGCAGCCAGGTACAGATCGCAGGACCGACAGCAGCCTTTGCTACGATCGTAGCCGGCATCGTGGCGAGAAGCGGCGTGGAAGGACTGGCAGTCGCAACGATCATGGCAGGTATCATCCTTGTTATCACGGGATTCTGTCAGCTTGGTTCCTTGATCAAATTTATCCCGTTTACGATCACCACCGGATTCACCTCCGGTATCGCGGTGACCATTGTGATCGGACAGTTAAAAGATTTCTTCGGTGTCACATACCCGGCAGGTATGGAGACCATCGAGACCATGCAGAAGTTAAAAGCTTTTGCCGCAGGTTTCGGAACAATGAATGTTCATGCGTTGATCGTAGGTCTTGTCTGCCTGGCGATCCTCATCGTAATGCCGAAGATCACGGAGAAGATCCCGGGATCCTTAGTGGCGGTTCTCGTTGGTATCGTGATGGTGAAATTCCTTCCATTACAGGTTAACACCATCGGCGACCTCTACAGCGTCAGCAACGCGCTCCCGGCTTTCCATATGCCGGCGTTCAGCTATGACGTGATTCAGGGCTCTTTATCGGATGCCTTCACCATCGCGATCCTGGCAGCCATTGAGTCTCTGCTTTCCTGTGTTGTCGCGGACGGCATGATCGGCGGAAAACACCGCTCCAACACAGAGCTTGTGGCCCAGGGTGCAGGAAACATCGTTTCTGCGTTATTCGGCGGAATCCCGGCGACAGGCGCTATTGCCCGTACAGCGGCAAACATCAAGAACGGCGGACGCACTCCAGTAGCCGGAATGGTCCACGCAGGTGTTCTTCTTCTGATCCTTGTGATCCTGATGCCTTACGCAAGCTGGATCCCGATGCCGACGATCGCGGCGATCCTCTTCATGGTTGCATACAACATGTGCCAGTGGAGAACCTTTGCAAGACTCGCAAAGACAGCTCCGAGGAGCGATATCGCTGTTCTTGTGATCACATTCTTCTTAACAGTAGTCTTCGACCTTGTCGTAGCGATCGAGGTGGGCATGGTACTTTCCTGTCTGCTGTTCATGAAGCGCATGAGCGACGAGATGGGAGTCAGAAGCTGGCTTCATGTGGAAGAGGTCGAGGAGCAGAAACGTGAGGAAGAGGAAGCTTCCAGGGGAGCGAAGAAGACAATGTCTGTGGAAGAGGCGCAGTTGAAGGCAGCAGCCGAGGAGATCAACCCGGCCAAGCTTCGCCAGATCCCTATGGAGCTTGCGGTATACGAGCTCACAGGACCGTTATTCTTCGGCGCGGCTGACCGCATCAACCAGATCGAAGTGAACGAAGTCACAAGATGTCTGATCCTTCGTATGCGGGCGGTTCCGGCGGCGGACAGCACAGCGATGAACTCCATGACAGCCCTCTGCGAGCGCTGCAAAAAGAACGGAGTTACCCTGATCCTGTCCCATGTCAACGAGCAGCCGATGCGCGCGATGGAGAAAGCCGGATTCGTGGATCTCGTGGGAAGAGAGAATTTCTGCAGGAATATTGAGGAAGCACTTGACCATGCGGACAAGGTGCTTGAGAAGTAAATAAAACGCGGAGACAGATTTTCTGCGCAAGGCTGAAAAGAGCTGTGTGACTATATGGGGGTCAGCAGCTCTTTTTAGCGTTTGTAGGGAAGACCAGACTGCAAAAATTAAATGATATTTTTGAAAAAGTCTGTTAAGACGACGCAAAATACGAAAAATACATACAAAAGTTACAAAAATCCTGACGAAATATATTGTATCTGTTATTTGCAAAATTTGCGTTAAGGAGGGAAAATAAGCGATTAAGGAGCGGCTAAAAAGCAGGCTAAAAGGTAGCAGGGATAAAATTTCTGTGATATATATGTTCCGACTTAAAAACAGGAGAGGAATTTCATCCTGTCAGATTAAAAACATCCCGAAAAGAGAAATTTCGCAAAGATTCTTTGCAGGAAACAAAAGCGGGGTGGATGTAAAAGAAAAATTTGGGAGGTATATATCATGGCTAATTTATTTTCGATCCTTTTCATCATCCTTGTTGCAATCGTAGGCGGTATCCCGACCATCGTGATCACGGGGTATATTCCGGTCATGATCGCACAGAAGATCTACAGGAAAGTGAAATATGGATATTCTTTGTATCGTTAAAATATGATAAAGCGCAGGATCACAGTCAACAGCGGGCAAATGGGCATGTTGATTCAGAATGCGCAGGAGCAGCAGGATCGGTTATATTTCATGCAGCAAATAGAGTATAACCAAAATGGGTGATTTTTCGGAAAATTATCTGCAATCTTAACACGAATTTAGCAGAAATTATGTTATAATAGTCCAAAAGAAAAACAGCCGGCGTTGAAGGTGCCAGTTGTTTTTTTGGATCATTATAAGAAACCGGAGGTTCCCCTATGAGCACAAAAGTCAGATCAGTGTTAAAGAACAGCGGGATCGCGTTCGGGATCCTGGGAATCGCGACGGCATTTTGTTTTCTTGTCCAGAGGATCTCAGAATCAGACACGCACGTCCCGCTGTTGTTCGTTTTGGCGGTGCTGTTTGTGTCCCGCTTTACGGATGGATATGTTTATGGAATCGTCGCATCGATCATCGCTGTTTTCGGTGTGAACTACGTTTTTACATTCCCATATTTCAAACTGAACTTTGCGATCACGGGATACCCGCTGACCTTCGTCGCCATGCTGGCCGTGGCCTGCAGCGTCAGCGCCCTGACGACCCAGATCAAGAAACAGGAACAGATGCGGCTGGAGGTTGAGCGGGAGAAGATGCGGGCAAACCTCCTGCGGGCGGTGTCCCACGATATCCGCACCCCGTTGACGTCGATCGTCGGCTCCGCGTCCGGGATCATCGACAACTATGACGCACTCTCTAAGGAAAATATCCTGGAACTCCTTGAGGACATGAAATCCGAGGGTCAGTGGCTCGTCCGGATGGTGGAAAACCTTCTTTCCATCACGAGGATCGGGGATGGAACCGCCAGAATCAATAAGGAAGATGAACTGGTGGAGGACGTGATCAGCGGAGCGATTACGAAATTCAGAAAACGATTCCCGGATATCGAGGTAGTCCCGAAGGTGCCTGAGAATGTCCTGTTTGTTCCTATGGACGCGATCCTGATCGAGCAGGTGATCGTAAACCTCCTGGAAAACTGCGTGCTCCACGCGGACGGCATGACAAAGATCTGGTTGATCGTGACGGAGGACGGGGACCAGGTGAAATTCTCCGTTGAGGATGACGGTGCCGGGATCAAGGAGTCCGTTCTTCCGAGAATGTTCGACGGAAGTTTCGAGTCGGAGGACGGAAAAGAGAGTGATTCCAAGCGAAATATGGGAATCGGACTTTCGGTATGCATGACCATCGTAAGAGCCCACGACGGAATCATGAAAGCAGAAAACAGAAAAGAAGGCGGTGCCAGAGTGATGTTCTGGCTGCCGAAAGGAGTGGACACGGAATATGGAGATTAAAGACAGAGTGCTGGTCGTGGAAGACGACAAGAGGATCAGCAATTTCATCAAGACAGTGCTGGAAGCGAACAATTACGATGTGATCGTTGCGCAGACGGGAGCGGAGGCATACAGCATGGTGACCTCCCAGTGTCCGGACGTGGTGATCCTAGATCTCGGTCTTCCGGATATGGACGGCATGAAGATCCTGCAGGGCGTGCGGGAATGGTCCGCGATGCCGGTGATCGTTGTGTCGGCGAGAACCCATGAGAGGGATAAGGTGGAGGCACTGGATCTCGGAGCCGACGATTACATCACGAAACCTTTCGGAACATCCGAGCTTCTCGCGAGGATCCGCACTGCGATCCGCCACACAAGGTCTGGGATCCCGAATCAGCCGGGCGGACAGACGGGAGTTTTTAAATCCGGCGGATTGACCATCGATTATGACAAGCACCGCGTGTTTATCGACGGTGTGGACGCGGGGCTGACCCAGAACGAGTATAAGATCGTGAGTCTTCTTGGAAAGTATGCCGGGAAAGTCATGACTTATGACTATATTATCAAAGAAATCTGGGGACCGAACATGAAAAATGATAACCGGATCCTGCGTGTGAATATGGCGAATATCCGGAGAAAGATCGAGAAGAATCCGGCGGAGCCGCAGTATATTTTTACGGAGGTCGGTGTCGGATACCGGATCGTGGAGCCGGATTAGGACGGGATGCCGCAGCACAGCGGAAGTGGAATAAGATATGGTAAAACACCTGCTGTGTCCTCTATGAATTTAGAGGGCAGCAGGTGTTTTTGTATTATATGTTCGAATTATTGTGTGGCGGCAGTCTTCTGGACAAGTTCCTCCAATGTCCCGAATCGGTATCCCATCTCCTCCCATTTCGTCAGCAGCTCATCGAGGATCGCCGCGTTTGTGGACGAAGTACTGTGCAGAAGCACGATGGCACCGGGATGGATGCGGCCGAGAAGCTTTTTGAATGCTTCTTCCTTTGCCGGCTGCTTATCCTGATACCAGTCCACATAGGCGAGACTCCAGAAGAAGGTCTGATAGCCGAGATCCTTTGCCATCTGAAGATTCACTTTGCTGTATTTTCCCTGGGGCGGCCGGTAGTATTTCCGCATGGTCTCCCCTGTGATCTCTGTGTAGAGTGCTTCGAGGCTTGAGAGCTCTTTTGCGAAACTTTCCCGGTCGCTGATCTTCGACATGTCCGGGTGGTGATATGTATGGTTTGCGACAATATGTCCCTCGGAGATCATGCGCTTTACGAGGTCCGGGCTGGTCTCCAGGTAGTTCCCGACAACGAAAAACGCGGCGGGAACCTGATGCTTTTTCAGGGCATCCAGGATCGAGGGAGTGTTGCCGTTCTCGTATCCGGCGTCGAAGGTCAGGTAGATGACCTTTTCGCCGGAAAGATCAGCGTACCAGGCATTGTACTGCTTTAATTCATCCGCCGTTGCGTTTGCCACAGGCGGTTTTCCCTCCTGCTGGAACGAGAGCCCCCAGTTTCCGTCAGCGGAGGCCGGGACTGCCGGAATAACGGTGGCGGCGAAAGCGCCGAGGACGTAGGAGAGGGGGAGGAGGATGAGAGCCAGGAGAAACGTTCCGAGACGGCGTGGGCTCGGAATGCGGGAGCGGCAGAGCGGAAGATGGATATGTTCCCGCAGAAAAGAGAAGGAAGAAAAAATCATAGTGATAACCTGTTTTTTACAGTATATGCGTCCTCAGATATTTGTATTCCACCGCAAAATGTGGTAAGATGTGTTGGTGTGCGTATTGGGTGCCGGTCTGCGGCAGCACAATACGGCGGCATGAAAGGAGAGAGGCAATTGAAGATCAGGATCCGGAGGATTCTTTTTCCAATTCTGTTCTGCCTGGCGGTGGCGTGTCTCATCGAACTTCCGCTTGCGCAGACGATGCTGTTCGGGGACGATGTGATCCTGTGGGATACACTGTTCCGGGCGATCGTGGCGGTTCCGATGCTGGTACATCTTTATAGAGAGGATTCGGTGTTCCGGGGAAAAGAACACTGGAACGGAAAAATCGCGGCAGCAGTATTTTTTGGCGGCGCCGGGAAATCCCTGGGATTCGGCTTTGCGGTGAAAACACTTCAGATCCCTGGCGCGGTGTTGGCGGATGAGAGCCTGTTTACGGGAAATCTCTGGCTGGAGGCTGTGGTGCTTCTGGCGGCATCCCCTGTTCTGGAGGAATACTTTTTCCGCGGCGTTCTCTATGGAAGGTGCAAGGAACTTGTGTCCGCCCCGGCAGCAGCATTTATGACTGCGGCATTTTTCAGTGTGTTCCACTGGGATCTTGTGCAGGGAATCTACAGCTTCTTTATGGGGCTGATCCTGGCATATCTTATGGAAAAGACGAACACGGTGAAGGCACCGGTGGTGTTCCATTTCGCGGCGAATCTGGCGGCACTTGTTCTGGCGGTTCTCTAGCCTGATGGAAAAAATGTGCTTATATTTCCGTATCAGAATCGATCGGTTCCAGTGGTTTTGATGCCGCAAAGATGGCGAAAAAGGCGGCAGATTGCCGTAAAATCGTAAGGGAATTGTAATTGAATCATCAAAATACAGATGATAAAATAGTTTAGGCAAAAAGAAAGGCGGGAAAACGATATGAAAAAAAGAACCTTATTCCGCAGCGGTGCGGCGTTTCTTATGGGACTGCTGATGACCGCGGCGGTGGGATGCTTCACGAGCTTTGCTTATGACAGTGCATGGCTGAAGGCTTGTTCGGTAGAGAACGGAAACAGCATTTCCGTCACAGGAACAGCTACGACCGGCGCTTTAAATGAGGGGGAAACTCCGGATGATGGATATTATTATCTGTTCGAGCTTCACCCATATGAGTCTGAGATAGGCTCCAGAACGGACTACATCGCATGGAGCAACAAATCCGACAAGTTAAAATTCACCTTAAAATACAGCGGTGATTCCACAGATACGATGCTCTATTCCAGATTTGTGGTTGCGTTAAAGACCGGCAGCACCTACACCCCGATCAGCAATGCGATCTATGTGACGAACCCGGGCGATGTGGCAAAATATCGTGAGGCTTACCCGGAGCCGATGAGCAAAAAAGGACTTCTGATCCAACTCGATATGCTCGGTGACGCGCTGAATCTGGGTGTGAAGCACACGACGGTCAATATCCCGTATCACCAGCTTGTGGGCGGCAATTTAAAGTACAAATACAACGGAAAGACCTACAACTTCAACGGTGATCTCATCAAGGATTATGATAAGATGATCAGTGCGTTCTCCGCAAAAGGAATCGTTGTGACGGCGATCCTTTTAAACGGCTGGAACGACAGCTACCCGGAGCTTCACGAAGCCGGGCTTGCGAAGAGAAAGGAAGCTTTCTACTACGGTTTTAATGTCTCCACGGAGCAGGGATATGAGACGACACGCGCGCTGCTCTCCTTCATGGCAGAGCGCTATTCCGGTGCCCACGATGATTACGGTCGCGTCAGCAACTGGATCGTCGGAAACGAGATCAACAACAACTTAAACTGGAACTACACAGGTCCGATGGACATCGATTCCTACACAAAACTCTACTCAAAGGTATTCCGTGTGGCCTACACGGCAATCAAGAGCCAGAGCCGCAACGCGAGAGTATTCTTCTCCACAGACTATGAGTGGAAGCGGGCGAACTCCAATCTGATGTACGGCGCGAAGGATTTCATCGACCGGTTCAACGCCGATATCCGCGACGAGGGAAATATCGAATGGGGACTTGCCTACCACCCGTACCCGCATCCGATGACGGAGCCGGAGTTCTGGGATGATGATCAGACAGGTGCTGTCAACAATACAGAAGATTCACCGGTCGTAAACTTCAAGAACCTCAACGTCCTGACGGATTACTTCCAGAAGGACATCATGCGCGATGCAGGCGGAAATGTCCGCCATATCATTCTCTCTGAGGAAGGCTTTACATCAAAGAGCGCGACCCGCGGAGATGTCTATGATATCCAGGCGGCGGCATTTGCCTACGCGTACTATCTTGTGGACAACAACCCGTATATCGACGCGTTTATCTTAAACCGTCAGGTCGATGCGGTGATCGAGGTAGAGCAGTCCTGCTCGTTTGGTCTCTGGACAGTTGACATGTCAAGCCCGAACAGGGTCATCGCCGTTATGCCGAAGAATATTTACAACGTATTCAAATATATTGATACAAATAAATCTCTGAAGTATACGGAATTTGCGAAGAAGATCATCGGAATCAACAAGTGGAGCGATGTGATCCCGGGATTTAAGCTGCAGGAATAATTCAAAAAATAAAGCTGGTATTTTGATTCGGCAGGATACTTTCGGATATGTGTTCTGCCGGATCTTTTTTGCTTACAAATACCAGTTTTACGGGATTTTATTGACAAAATCCTAAC
>OBVC01000308.1_pt1 | contig 28156 bp, 30 predicted proteins | sample 1494991 | NCBI WGS metagenome assembly OBVC01 (sample SAMEA2579955, study PRJEB22360) | human gut metagenome
GCCCCTCAGATCTTCCAGTTCCTACTACTCCTACCTGACCGACCGGAACCAGTTCCGGCCTCTCAGATATTCCTGTTCCTACTTCTACCTGATCAACCGGAACCAGTTACGGCCCTCCCAGTTATTCCGATTCCGAGGGGTACTCCACGCATTCCACCTCTTACTTCTGTTGATTAGTTAAAACCAGTTCCAGCTTCAATTTTCTAAATGGTTTTGTTTATCTCTGAAGTCCCATTTTTTCTTAATATACAATTTCATAATTCGTTTATAGAGATTTTCATGTACAGAATGTACGGCTGTTAGAAAGTTTCTTTTTATGATATTTTCCTCAATTTACAAAGAATTTTAACACTTTAAAACTTATCGATTATTTAAGAAATTATTAATTTTATTATTGAATTTTTCTTAGTCTCTGTTATAATAAATTCCAGGAAAGGTGACATTATAATCAGACATTATAGTTATTTTGTCCTTCTATCTTCCTCCTTCCTGTATATCCTTTTATTATAAAACATTTCCCTGTGTCAAACAATCTCAAAACCACTATTTTTGCAGAATACGCTATGCCTGTTTATTTGTCCTTTTTATTGTCTAATAGTACACATTCTGTTTTAATTGCGCAAACATTCTGATACTTCCAGTCAGCATTGCATCCCAAATGCACGACTTCATATATTGGATTGGATTTTTTATGTTAAAGTTAACACACGCATTATAAAAATTATCCATAGCTGGCTCCGCAAATTCTGATATATCTATATGGTTCTCGTAAAAAATAGCACTCTGATTGATTTTGTCAATTACCTTCGCATAACTGATCTGACATCCTTTTAAGACCATCTTTTCCTCTGTGCACATTTGAATCAGTGCTTCGTTGAAGAGGTTATAAACACGCTGCATCAGAGGATCTTTGTATCCTTTTGGGTATAAAGTATTCCAATTTGACATAAAATGAATTGCTGCAGTTATGTACTGTTCATTTGTCTTATACCAATATGGTAATTTCCTCATGGATAATAATTCTTTTTCTACATCAGCCTGTATCTGCTCCTCCCTCTTTCTCTCGCTGTCAAGAGAGAGGGAAGGATTGTTTATAGTAGAATTGTTTATAGTAAGATTGTTTATATTAGTGTCCTGTTTTGTCGTGTCCTGTTTTACCGTGTCCTGTTTTACCGTGTCCTGATTTCTACAGTCCTGTATCATATTATCCATATCTGCCGTGTCCTGATTCCTACAGTCCTGTATTCTGGTACACGTATCTGCCGTGTCCTGGTTCTTACAGTCCTGTATTCTGGTACACGTATCTGCCGTGTCCTGGTTCTTACAGTCCTGTATTCTGGTACATATATCTGCCGTGTCCTGATTCTTACAGTCCTGTATTTTGGTAGCAATATCTACCTTTTTTACAGCGTTGTCCTTATTTGGCATATCCATAAGGTAATAATCATTTACTTGTAGCCTACCCTCAATATGACGTTGTACGGCTGTGATATAGTTTAATCCGGTAAGTAATGTATAGAACTTGTAGTATGTCTTTTCTGTAATACCCAAGTGATATAGTATCGTTTCTTTCCGTGGAAATGCACTGTTTCCTGAGCCTGTAAAGCTGCAAAAGTACGCATATATTCCCTTAGATTTTATTGGTAAACGTGAGTCTAGCATAACTGCTCTTGGGATGATTCCAAATCCCATGGCCTTCAATCCTGAGAATCTGATCCTACTGTATGTCTGATTAGTATCCTTATCATCCTTTTTCTCAAACTTTTTCGGGTTAGATATGAGTGTATAAATATTTTTTCCAAATGATCCATTTGTGTTTTTTTCTTGATTGACAACAATATAACCATTATCAAGCAATTGCCGAAAATATTTATAGTATGCGTCTTTACTGATTTGTAAATCTGTAAGTATCCTATCTCTTGCTGGAAATGCAGTCTTACCATTTCCAGCAAGACTGCATATATATGCATATATTGTTTTCGCTTCGATTGCTAAATCGTTATCGATCATTACATACTTGGGGATAATTCCAAATCCTTTGCAATTAACTCCCTCTACTTGAAGCTGGTTACTTATTAAATCTCCCATCACGGTTCCTCCCCTTATGATTATTTTAAATCATTTTTTACAAGATTATATAAAATTGCTATGTATACCATCGCCTGTGAACGATATGAGGCTCCAGGTAATGTTTCAATCTGTGATAATGAAAGTTTTTCCAAGTCATCTCTTGACTTTACATTTGCATTTTCAAATATTTTACAAACATTCAAAGCAGTCTTGGATGTGGCTCCTAATTTGATCAATTCCTGATAAGGATACTTACAGAAGTTATCATTATTGCAGATCAAGCGAATGCGTTCTCTTGAAAGATGATATTCTTTGGCCAACATTGCCAATGTTGCTCCTTCTTTCTTTTTTTGGATAATCTCAAAATTTCTTTGCGAAGATATCATTTACTACTCCTCCTTCATCATTTCAACCAGCTTTATGATTCCTCTATTTTCTGTAACGCTTTTCATAACTTCATTCATCTGCTGATCAGTTGCAATGTTCTTATAGTGCTCCACTAACCTAATCAGCTTCTCCGTGATATCAGTAAGCACCGACATCTGTATGTCTATCTCAGTTCTCGCCCTCACTAATGCCGTCATATCATTGTCCTTTTTCGATAACGCCTCTACCCGTCTATTAGCTTCTTCCAATGCCTTTTTTGTATCCTTTAAAGACTTATTCGTCTCTGAAATCATCCGACCAGAACTTTCACGTTCATTAGCTAAATCTTCCTGTAGTTGCAGTATTAACTCCTCATTTTTATCATTAACCGCCCGTTCAATTTCACTTCTGATTGTCTCCTCTCTTTTTTTGGATTCCGATAAAATTTCCCGTATCTCTGTATCCTTTTTTTGTTTGATATCTTCCAATTCATTTTCTAAACGGTTTCTCTCAGCTTCCGCCTCATTACGTGCCTTTTCCGCCGCTTTTACATTTTCTTGATATAACCGGATCTGCTCTGAATCAAGATTTCTTCCCTGCTGAAGAAAATCGAGAACAATCATCTGTTCCTCTTCTGGAAGCGCCGCAATGCCAGGAACCTTATTTATATTGATCTTACCTGCTTCAAACTCTGTGCGGAGTTCCGGAATCAGGTTATCTAGGGCATTATATTTTCTAGCCTGCCTGTCTGAAATCCCTACTTTTGCTGCTATTTCTGTTAAAGCTGGCTCAGGAGCATTATGCCCATATAAAATTCTATTTCTTTCTTGCAACAATTCCTTGGTTTCAGCTAATTGAATAGCCCTTTCTTGTGGTGTAAGATCACGAACCTTCAGGTTCGCCTCCTTAAGGCGGAGTTCAGAATCTATTTCATTTAAGCGTGTTTGTTCAACTGTCTCATCATCACTATCCTGCTCATACCCTCTCTTCACATTGACTGCAAATCCTTTTTCAAAAAAAGGCTTGATATTACGAACATAGTTCTGGTACGCTGTTTTCTCCTCGTTATTATCTTGAAAAGCATTTATATTATCAATGCTACCATATTTTTCATGCAGCATATCGCACGCTCTTACACGACGTTCGCCAGACTCTAATATGTATTTATCTTGATCATCGTCATAATAAGCCACCAGGTTATGCAGCATACCATGCTGGAGCAAGCCGTTGGCTAATTCCTCTACTTCCCTGATATTAAAATTATTCTTTTTATTAAATACGATTTTCTCACGTGGAATGAATTTGAAATTAAAAGCAGAGTTTGATAAATTTGTACCGCCATTTACAGCCTGTCCTAATTCCAAAACAGAATTGGATAATGTATCTTTAGCTACATAGTCTACTTTTTCTTGAGTAGTCTGCATCTCCTGGCTCTTTACATCATCACCAGTAAACTCCGCTTTTTCAGAGTTAAAATTAAGTGTTTTAAATTTCATAATGCTCTATCTCCATTTCTTCTCTATTGGTCGGTTTTTTGACCAATCCAATCTTTGTCCGCAACTCCAACAATACCGCTGTTCCACTGGAACTGGTGCACTGCATATAGGGCAGTCTCCTGTCAATTTATATGTAGCAGTCTCTTTGACTTTGGTTGGATATACATTCTGTACCTCCTGTGCTATCTGTTTTTGCAATGCTTCGTTCGCAGCTTGCAGCGCCTCAAACAAATATTCATTATGAATATCTCTCCTTGCGTTTCCCATAAAATTTTTGATTGTGTTTATGTTTGTGACTGCGCCTCTCATTTATCACTCCTAAATTTTTCAGTTTTGCAAAACATTAAGGCTGTCATCAACCTTAAACAGCTTTTTCCCACAATCGGCACACATAGCATATTTACCAGTATTCTTATGTTGCAAACCGCTATGTAGTTCTGTTGCATCAATGTCTCCGGATTCTAGGTCAACATAGTATTCCCCAACTCCGAAAATTCTTTGTTTTATTTTTAAAGTTGTTCCTCCGCAATATGGACATTCATGCAGTGGAAATTTTGTCGCATCAACTTCACCCATCATTTTTCCTCCATCAAATCTTAATATTACATATCATCCAAAGATAACTGCCCTGGAATATTGTCATCTTCCATCCACCATAGAAATACATCATATCCAGTTTTCCACTTGCTGGGTTTTCCTGCTCTGTGAATTGCCTCCAGCATCTTGCCAAATGCTCTGATATATGCCCGCCTATAAGTCGGAAAATCTGCAAATTCTTTCCAGCGATGTTTCCCTGCCATTGGACACCCTATGCATCCCACTCTTTTATACCCCATGTCATATAGAGGATTGTACAGAACACGTTCTGATCTAATGTAATCCCAGATATCCTTATGTGTCCAATCTACGATTGGATTTACAGCACTTTTGGATTTCAACCGGCAATGCTCTATGAGCCGACGTTTCTCTGAATTATCATTCATTAGGATAATTTCATCATTAATAGCAATCTTGTTTTTCTTCTTTGCTGTAATTCCTTCGTATGCTGTCCTATCTTTACGTGCTGTACTCTCATCCCACCGTACGCCAGTTGCAATATATCTATTGGGGCATCCTGTTTCTTTCAAAACGGAACAGCAATACCGTTTCATTCTTGTTGGTGGAGTTTTCTTTTCAGGTATCAAAGTCCACATACTGCACCGTTGGCCCTTATATACTGGCTTTTCTACTGTAGCCTTAATCCCTAAATTCTCCAACACTCCAAACTTCTGGCGAATATGATATATCGTCTGGGGAGCATCAACCGTTGTATGACTGTTATGTACTTCATACGGTACACCAGAACGCCGAAATAATTCCAAAACTACATCACTGTCTTTACCGCCGGAATAGGTACATACAAGAGGTACCCCATAATGTTGTAATGACATTTCAGATGCAAGCTTGATCCGTTCGATTGCTTTTTTCTCTAAATCCATTTCTTTCTCCAAACCTTAATTTTGTTTAATTGAAAATGTGATATTCACTTTCAGTTCCAAATCTTCAAAAGTGAATTTTAAATCAACATTATCTGTATTATTTTCTTTGCAGCATTCCAACAAATCTGCAATGTCGTGCATAAATCCTTCTGAAAAATCTTTATCCATACTCTCCTCCAGACTTAATTATGTTGGTACGGACACGGAGACCCCAAATAGCACCTGTCCACCCATTCCTCTACCTCGCTGTTCTCCAACGCCTTAACGGCCATCTCATACGCCTGGATCTGTTTCTCTGCGTCTGCGCGGAATGCCAGTTTCTCGTATATGTTATTCCTGACAATTCCAGCGTGTACCATGCGTTCCCAGCCACTATCTGTGATCTGGTTTTTGTATGTGCTGATATGCTCCTGCAATATCTGGATCGCTGTTTTTTTCTCCATTCTCTTCACCTCCGCATTTTAGCCGGCTGCTCCCCAGTCCTTATTTTAATGCAAACCGCTCCAATGATTCTTTAAGCCATTTCATCGCTGTTGTACAGTTTTCTATTCCATATACCGTATGAAAAACTATATCCTGCTGTACATTTTCCAGTGTCAAGCCTTCCAGTGCATAGAATTTAATGAATCCCTGTACAATCTGCATTTCTGACTTTTTTTCGGATCATGTGCCAGATCAAACAACCATACTTTGTGTAATTCACTGTACCTGTTCTTCATCTGCTCCCCTCTCTTTCCGCCTTATTTTACGGTTTCTCCTTATATCTTCATCATTCTATATCTCTAAAAGGTATTTCATAGTAAGCCTTGCTATATAATTTACCTCACTTGCTTTTTTCACATAGTTGTTGTATGCAGTCTCCACCTGATCACTCAAATCCTCATCTACATAATTCATGTGCTCAGATTGATTTATTAATGTCTTCCATCTATTCCACAACTCTTCTTCTTGCTTTAAATTGTCCCTGTACTCCTCACTTAGTTTCAAAATAATATAATTATTACTATACATTGTAATTCCTCATAGCTTCTACAAAATATGTATTAGCAGCCTCTTAATTCTCCCTTATATTGTTCATATGTGTCTATCATTCTAATAGCAATGTAGGAGTCCATAACTATCATCAGCACGGATATCCCCCCTTTCCAGACCAGGCTAAAGGAGGTTTAATTGGTGGCCTGGTCTGATTGGTCAGAAAGTATTGTGACATATCGCAATCTGAACCCATTGTTATTTATGTATCAACTTCTGTTTTATTTCAGAAGGTAATACCTCACTTATCTTCTCCCATACTCAATTTTAATTTTCTACTTGCATCCCCCTTTAAAACCCCCATCTCTAATAACAGGTTACAATAATCAATCAATGCATTACTGTCAAGGCTATACTCTAACATAGGTACAAAGCTGCTTTCAATCTGTGCAATCTTTGTGTCGCGTCGAATATATGTTTTAAAAATCAACTCTGGGATTGCTTCCTGATAGTCTCTGATCCGCTCCCTCACTGCTATTGTTCTTGGATCAACCTGTGTTAAAAAAGTCCCCAGAAACTTCACGTTCTCCAAATCATGCTCATCCTTGATTTCTCTTATAACATCAAGGATTTCTCTTAATCCTTTTTTTGAAAAACCATCTTCACGAATTGGCGTGATCACATAATTGCTGGCCGCTATGCTGTTGGTTGTAAACCAGTCTAGTGAGGGGGCATTATCAATCAGTACATAATCATAATCATCTTTGATTGACCGCAGTGCCTTATTTAGAACAAATGGCCCTTTATAGCATTCCAGCATTGAACTTTCAATACGTGCAAACCTTTTACTGGATGGAATGATATCAATACCTTTAATATTCGTAGGATATATGACTTTTAATAGTTCTTCCCGGCTTCTCAAACGTTCTACAAATACTTCAAATATATTTTCCTGGGCCGGTGCTGTTCGTCCCATAATGCTGCTTTCAGTTTCTTCTACATATGCGTGAAGTGCCATAGATATATTACTCTGTCCATCCAGATCAACAACCAACACTTTTTGCTCTAAATAGGCCAATAATTCTGCCAAAAGTAAAATTGATGTTGTTTTCCCAACCCCACCTTTATTATTGAGTGAACTAATTACGATACCCATTTTTCTCTCTTCCTTTCTCTCTGTAACCTTTTTCAACCGCTTGGCTTGGATCAATGGCATCGACATAAGCTTTCGGTATTTTCCCTGCAAATGTCAAATACCCATGTTCTGCCAGCTGTAAATTCATACTGCGAATACACCGATATGCCTGCGACTTTGACAATTCAAATTTTTGCATGATATCGTATACATTATAAAATTTACTCTCTTCCTGTTTCCCCATTCTTTTAAAATTCCCCTTACGATTTTCCTTGAAAATTTTTAAACAATATGTTATAATCAACTTGTTATATTTTTCATCACGGTAAGAGTTGCTTCCATTATCAATGGGGGCTTCTCTTTTTTTATCCGCCTCTCATAGGCATTTCCCCTTTTTGGTGTATAAATAAAATAAAAAAGGATATTTTTTGAAAATACTGTTTCAAAAAATATCCTTTTCATTATTGTTATTACGTAAAGGCAGCTTCCACTTACCTTTACCTTATCCATCTTATATAGAAATTTTATTACATCCCGTTACATCCAATAATAAAAATTTGATGTAGTAAATGATGTAGTAGCACCAATCTCGACGTTTTTTGTTAGCACATCAATACAGTTTCGCACCCGCAGGAATCCGGTCATCCACCATCAGCAAATTCAGTCCTTCTTTGCCATTTTCCTCATGAACAGCAGAGATCAGCATACCGCATGACTCAATTCCCATCATGGCTCTTGGAGGTAAATTTACAATAGCAATGCACGTCTTTCCTATCAGTTCTTCCGGCTCATAATACTCGTGAATACCGCTTAAAATCACGCGTTCTGTGTCGGTTCCATCGTTTAAAGTGAACTTCAGCAGCTTCTTGCTTTTTGGCACTGCCTCACATCCCTTTACCTTTACAACACGGAAATCGGACTTGCTGAACGTCTCAAAATCGACGTTTTCCTCAAACAGCGGCTCGATTTTTACATTGGAGAAATCAATCATTTCAGCGGCTTTTCCGGCTCCAACAGCCATAGAAACAACTGTCTTTTCAGCCTTACCTTCACCCCGCTTTGCGTCCAGTGACTTCATCGTGGGGAACAATAAAACATCTCTGATCGCCGCTGAATCTGTCAGCAGCATACACATTCTGTCAATACCAAAACCGATACCTCCCGTAGGCGGCATACCAATCTCCAATGCATTTAAGAAGTCCTCATCCGTATGGTTTGCTTCCTCATCACCGGCTGCGAATTGCTCTTCCTGAGCCTTAAACCGTTCTCTCTGATCGATGGGGTCATTGAGCTCAGAGTAGGCATTTGCCATCTCCCAGCCGTTCATAAAGAACTCGAAACGCTCTGTATATTCCGGGTTCTCTGGCTTCTTTTTGGTTAACGGAGAGATCTCTATGGGATGATCCATAACAAAGGTAGGCTGAATCAGGTGCTCTTCTACAAAGGCCTCGAAGAACAGGTTTAAGATATCGCCCTTCTTGTGGCGCTCCTCGAACTCTACGTGCTTCTCCTTTGCAGCTGCTCTTGCCTCTTCCAGCGTATGGATTTCATTAAAATCCACACCGGAGTATTTCTTAACGGCATCTACCATGGTGATACGCTCAAAAGGCTTTCCAAGATCCATTTCCACACCGTTGTAGCTGATCTTTGTGGTTCCAAGAACCTCCTGCGCCACAAAACGGTACAGGTTCTCGGTCAGATCCATCATGCCGTGGTAATCGGTGTATGCCTGATACAGTTCCATCAGGGTAAACTCAGGATTGTGTCTTGTATCCAGTCCCTCGTTGCGGAATACGCGGCCAATCTCATATACTCTCTCAAGGCCGCCTACGATCAGGCGCTTTAAGTAAAGCTCCAGTGAAATGCGAAGCTTGAACTTCTCATCCAGAGCATTAAAATATGTCTCAAACGGCCGGGCTGCTGCGCCGCCTGCATTGGACACCAGCATAGGTGTCTCCACTTCCATGAAGCCCTCTCCGCCCAGATATTTGCGGATGGCCGCCAGAATCCTGGAACGTTTGATAAAGGTATCCTTTACCTCCTCGTTCATGATCAAATCCACATAGCGCTGGCGGTAGCGCAGATCTGTGTCGGTCAGACCATGGAACTTCTCAGGAAGAACCTGAAGGCTCTTGGAAAGAAGGGTAAACTCAGTGGCGTGTACGGAGATTTCCCCTGTTTTAGTAGTGAAAACCGTTCCCTTTACGCCTACGATATCGCCGATATCCAGCTTTTTGAATTCCTTATAGGACTCTTCGCCTACACTGTCACGGGCCACGTAGACCTGAATACGGCCTTTGAGATCCTGAAGGTTGCAGAAGGAAGCCTTGCCCATGACGCGCTTAAACATCATACGCCCCGCAATGCTTACCTCTTTCTCCTCCCACTGGCTGTAATTTTCCCTGATCTCCGTGCTGTGAGCGGTTACATCGTATTTTGTGATCTGAAATGGATCCTTTCCTGCTGCCTGAAGCTCTGCCAGCTTATCTCTGCGGGCCTTCAGCACATGATTTAAGTCCTGCTCTGTCTGATTTGCCTTCTGCTCTCCCACGTCTTTTCTGCTCCTTTGTGAAATATTTAACGGTTAAGTATTCCCTATGACACTCTCTGGATCTCCAGAACCTTATACTGGATGATGCCTGCCTGTGTCTCTACATCAACGACATCCCCTACGGATTTTCCGATGAGGGCCCGGCCTACAGGCGCTTCGTTGGAAATCTTGTTCTGCAGGCTGTTTGCCTCAGTGGAGCCTACAATGAAAAATTCCATCTCCTCGTCGTACTCAACATCCAGAAGCTTTACCTTACAGCCGATATTGATCTTGTCTACATCGATCTCGTCCTCGACTACTACCTCTGCGTTCTTCAACAGTTTCTCTAACTCCTCGATACGGAGTTCAATATCTCTCTGTTCATCCTTTGCAGCATCGTACTCTGCGTTCTCGGATAAGTCGCCCTGCTCTCTTGCCTCTTTGATCTTCTGAGCTACTTCTTTTCTTTTTACGACCTTCAGATTCTGAAGCTCATCCTCATACTGCTTTAATCCGGCATAGGTCAAAATATGTTTCTTGTCTGCCATGTTTCCTGCTTCCTTCCTTTTTCATTGTGGACTGCTCTTACCATCAGTCTATTTCCCGGGCAGACTCCCCGTCCTGCCCGGATATCCCAAAAAAATTCTCATCTATAGTGTATTTTTATCTCTGTCTGTGTTGTGTAAGATACCCTGACATTCAGTGTATTATATAAGAAAAAATACCCATTGTCAAGTGCGCAGCCAGGGTTTTAACTGGCGTTTCGGTCCGTCCAAAGCCCTGGTTTAGCTGAGTTTTTCACCATACAAACCTCTGTGTCCGATTCCCGGCACCTGGGAGCACGCCTCCTGGCGGCATTTTGCTGCTATAAGCCAGCAATTCTCTATGCCTGGGCCATCCGCTCATCCAGCAGCGTCGCCAATCCTTCCAGAGTTTCCACCTGATTGATCTCGCATCTAAGAGCCGCTGAGTGTTTCATTCCCTTTGTGTACCAGGCCATATGACTCCTCATCTCCCGCATGGCCACATTTTCCCCCTTGTACTCTGTAAGCATCCGGCCGTGACGCAGGATCATCTGCCGGATCTCCTCTGCGGCGGGGCGGGGAAACATTTCGCCTGTTTCCAGATACCTGCGGATCTCACGGAAAATCCAGGGATTTCCCTTGGCTCCTCTTGCCACCATAATTCCATCGCAGCCCGTCTCCTTTAACATCCGGGCCGCGTCCTCTGCCCCGAAGATATCTCCATTTCCGATTACCGGTATCTTTACCGCCTCTTTTACCCGGCGGATCACCTCCCAGTCTGCTGTGCCGGAGTAATACTGTTCCCTGGTCCGGCCATGGACTGCCACCCAGGCTACGCCGCAGCTTTCAGCCATTTTGGCAAATTCCACTGCATTCAGGCACTGGTCGTTAAATCCCTTCCTGAATTTTACTGTCACCGGCTTTTTTACTGCCTTTACCATAGCGGTCAAAATCCGTTCTGCCCGCTTTATATCCTTCATAAGAGCCGAGCCCTCGCCGTTGTTTACAATCTTCGGCACCGGACAGCCCATGTTTACATCTATGGCCGCAAAGGGGCCATCCTCAATCTGAGCCGCGATCTCCGCCATAATTTCAGGATCCGATCCAAACAGCTGCACAGCCACCGGTCCCTCTGCCGGATCTACCGCCATCAGTTCCCTGGTGTTTTTATTCTTATATAAAATGGCTTTGGCGCTGACCATCTCTGTCACCGCCATCCCCGCACCCTGTTCCCTGCACAGGAGTCTGAATGGCAGATCCGTCACTCCTGCCATGGGCGCCAGTATGATATTGCTGTCTAATACCGTATCTTTAAGCTTAAGCTTCATCCTGATCTCTCCCGCTTTCTTCCCAGTCCACGTCCTCTTCCAGAAAAAAAGTCCGGTAGTACAGCTCCAGAGCCTCCAGCAGATCCCTTTTTTCCTCCTGATACTGCTTGATCTTCAAGACGCTTCCGATCTCATCAAAAAGGCAGTCCCCTTCCTCTGAGGTCACCTTAAATTCCAGATTCCCCCTGTCGTCAAACTCCAGGGTCAGAACACCGCCCACGTCCTCAGTAAACAGAACGCACATAATATGCAGTTCGTTCTGAACTGACTGAGGGAGACTCTTAAATTCTTCATTAAAATAATATTTCTGCTCATAAGAGCTTGCCCCGCAGAGCACCACTGTATCCATCATCCTATTATCTCCACAAAAGTCCGCTGCCCATACACAGACAGCGGACTTTTTCTCTTTGCACCTTTCCTTCTTATCTCACAAGAAGCTTTGCGATATTGAACTGTTCCTCCGAGATATCCTTCGTCATATTCAGCGCTTCCTGAATATCAAAATCAACAAACTCACCGTTCTTATAAGCCACCAGACGATTGCTCTTTCCCTCAACCAAAAGCTCCGTTGCCTTTGCACCCATGATGGAAGCATATACGCGGTCTTTACAGGTGGGAGTACCGCCGCGCTGCATATGGCCCAGAATCGTAGCTCTGGTTTCAATGCCGGTTGCTGCTTCGATGCGCTTTGCCATGGAACCGGAATGGCCGATACCCTCCGCGTTTATGATGATGTTGTGCTTCTTGCCTCTCTTACGATTTTCAATGATCCGGTTGATCAGCGCCTGCTCATCTCCGTCATAACGCTCCGGAAGAAGAATGTCCTCCGCGCCGTTTGCAATGCCGCACCATAAAGCGATATAGCCGGCGTTGCGCCCCATTACTTCCACGATACTGCAGCGCTCATGAGAAGTGGAGGTGTCGCGGATCTTATCGATCGCTTCCATGGCTGTGTTTACCGCCGTGTCAAAACCAATGGTATAATCGGTACAGGCAATGTCCAGGTCAATGGTTCCTGGAAGGCCAATGGTGTTGATCCCAAGGGCGGAGAGTTTTCCTGCACCTCTGAAGGAGCCATCGCCTCCGATGACTACCATACCGTCAATGCCGTGCTTGCGGCAGATCTCAGCGCCTCTCTGCTGGCCCTCAGGAGTGGTAAATTCCTTGCATCTTGCGGTATAAAGAATGGTGCCGCCCCGGTTGATGGTATCCGAAACGCTGGTGGATTCCATATCCACGATCTCCTCCTCCAGAAGACCGGCATATCCTCTCATAATGCCCTTTACCTTCAGTCCCTTATTGATCGCTGACCGCACCACTGCGCGGATGGCTGCGTTCATACCCGGCGCATCACCGCCGCTGGTTAATACTCCAATGGTCTTTACTGCCTTTGCCATAGCAATTTACCTCCTTATAGTAAGCACATACATATCTATGCCTGTTTTTCCTCTTTCTAAATCATACACAACGCTATTCTAATGCATTTTCCATGATTTATCAAGACTCTTTTCCACGACTTTGACATTTTTTTCACCAACTTTACAATACAGAGCCCTTAATAGCTCCAAATGTGCTTCCACGTTCCAGTTGGGAGGAAGAAGCTTTTTAGCCCTTTCCTTTTTAAGATAAATCACAACCTGATCCTTCCCCTCGTTTAAGCGGAGTACATCCATTACCTCTTTCTCTCTGGACTGGTACGCTTCCATGTCCTCAAACTGGAGCCACAGCTGCCTGGGTACGGCGTCAAAGGGGATCACCTGCTCGCAGACCAGCTTTCCCACCGGCTCGTCTCCCAGGGAAACGCGGCCCCGGATAAAAAGCTTCGCATCTTCTGTCAGCAGATCCCGGTTGGCCTCATAATCCCTTGGAAACACAATAACCTCCACAGATCCCATAAGATCCTCCAGAGTGATAAATGCCATCAGATGGCCGGTTCTCGTAGTTTTTACGGTCTTTCCTGTCACCAGACCGCCGATCACCGCCTTCACGCCGTCCCTTACCACAGCCTCTTCCGTATCCTCGTCTACGATAAAATCAGAGGCGGCAGCCGTGATATTTTTCCGCCACAAAGGTTCATAATCATCCAGAGGATGGCCGCTGATGTACACGCCCAGAATCTCCTTTTCAAAAGCCAGAAGTTCCGCCTTGGCGTACTCACCCACATCGGGAAATGTAACCTGAAATTCCTTTTTTTCCTCTTCTCCCGCAATATCAAAGAGGCTTAACTGGCCCTCAAAGGCATTCCTGCGCTCCTTGGCCTTGTTATCCAGCAGAACAGGAGCCACTGCCATTTTCTGGCGTCTGGTTCCGGGAAGGGAATCCAACGCCCCGGATTTGATAAAATTCTCCAGGGTACGCCGATTGACTTCCCGATGGGTCATACGGTTGACAAAATCCTCCATGGTAAGAAATACGCCGTTTTTGCCCCGCTCCTCCAAAATTGCATCCACCACCGGCTTGCCCACGCTCTTAATTGCGGACAGGCCGTAGCGGATACCGCCGTCTGAGACGGAAAAGCCGCTCTCTCCCTCATTGATATCAGGAGGAAGGATGGCAATATTCATCATACGGCGGCAGTTTAAAATATATTCGGAAAACTTGTTTACATTCTCCATCACCGAGGACATGAGCGCCGCCATGAATTCCTTCGGATAGTAATATTTCAGATAAGCCGTCTGATAAGATACAACGGCATAAGCCGCGGCATGGGATTTATTAAAGGCGTACTTTGCAAAGTCGATCATTTCATCGTAAATGTGATTGGCCGTCTTTTCATCGATGCCGTTGGCAATACAGCCCCTTACTCCTTCCGCCTCATTGCCATAGACGAAATTCTGGCGCTCCTTCTCCATCACAGCCGTCTTTTTCTTACTCATGGCGCGGCGCACAAGATCGCTTCGGCCCATGGTATAGCCAGCCAGATCCCGGACAATCTGCATGACCTGCTCCTGGTATACAATGCACCCATAGGTAGGGCTTAAGATCGGCTCTAACTGAGGGCATTCATAGGTAATGGAGGTTTTATCATTTTTTCCCTTTAAATACCTGGGTATAAAATCCATAGGGCCCGGACGGTACAGGGAAATTCCGGCGATGATGTCCTCCAGATTCTCAGGCTTCAGCTCCTTCATAAAGCTCTTCATCCCGCCGCTTTCTAACTGGAACACGCCCTCTGTCCTTCCGGTTCCAATGGATTCCAGCACCTTCTTGTCGTCAAAATCAATATGGTCAATGTCTATGGAGATGCCGTAATCCTTTTCTGCCAGACGCACAGCGTTCTGGATCACCGTCAGAGTACGCAGACCCAGGAAATCCATTTTTAAAAGGCCCAGTTCCTCGATTGTGGTCATGGTAAACTGGGTGGTAATGGTGCCGTCTGCGGCCCGTGAAAGAGGCACAAATTCATCAATGGAACGGCTGCCGATCACAACTCCCGCCGCGTGCATGGAGGTGTGCCTTGGAAGCCCCTCCAGACGTTTCGACATATCGATGAGATACTTCACCTGCTGATCCTCATGGTACAGCTTTCTCAGATCCGGATTGGCTGCTATCGCCTTATCCAGCGTCATTCCCAGATCGTTGGGGATCATTTTGGCAATGGAATCGCAGAGCGCATAGGGCAAGTCCAGCACGCGGCCCACATCCCGGACCACACCCTTGGCCGCCAGTGTACCAAAGGTAACGATCTGCACCACCTGGTCTTTTCCGTATTTTTCCACCACATAGTCGATGACCTCCTGCCGCCGCTCATAGCAGAAGTCCACGTCAATATCCGGCATGGATACACGCTCCGGGTTTAAAAACCGCTCAAAGAGCAGGCTGTAGCGCACAGGGTCGATATTTGTGATTCCCAGAGTATAAGAGACAACGCTTCCCGCGGCAGAGCCCCGGCCTGGCCCCACCATGATATCCTTAGAACGGGCATAGTTGATAAAATCCCACACGATCAGAAAATAATCCACATACCCCATGGTGCGGATCACATCCAGCTCATAATCCAGACGGCTGCTTAAAGTACCGTCATCATCCGGATACCTTGTCCGAAAGCCCTCCCGGCACAGATGGTTCAGATACGTCCAGGAATCAAAGCCTTCGGGCACCTCATACTTTGGCAGTTTGGTGACGCCGAACTCGATCTCTACATTGCAGCGCTCCGCAATTTTATGAGTATTGTCCACTGCCTCCAGCGCATAGGGGAATAAGGCCCGCATCTCTTCCTCGGATTTACAGTAATACTGACCGCCTTCATAGCGCATCCGATCCTCGTCTGCTGCCTTTTTGCCAGTCTGGATACAAAGCAGGATATCATGTGCCTTTTCATCCTCAGCAAAGGTATAGTGGATATCGTTGGTAGCCACCAGCTCGATCCCAGTCTCCCTGCTCAGACGCAGAAGTCCCTGGTTTACCATCTTCTGCTGAGGCAGGCCGTGGTCCTGCAGCTCCAGAAAGAAATTGTTTTTTCCAAATATCTCCTCATACCGTCTGGCAGAACGCATGGCCTCCTCATACATTCCGCGGGCCAGATATTTCTGAACCTCTCCCGCCAGGCAGGCACTGAGAGCGATGATTCCCTCGTGGCAGGCTTCAAGAACCTCGTAATCCACTCTTGGCTTGTAGTAAAATCCCTCCACAAATCCTTTGGAAACGATCTTCATGAGGTTTTTGTAGCCCTCATCATTTTCCGCCAACAGCACCAGATGGTAGTAGCGATCCTCTCCTCCCGTGCTTTCCCGGTCAAAACGGGAGCCGGGAGCCACATAGACCTCGCAGCCCAGAATAGGCTTGATCCCCGCTTCCCTGGCTGCCCGGTAAAAATCAATAACGCCGTACATAACGCCGTGATCCGTAATGGCCAGGCTGTCCATTCCCAATTCCTTTGCCCTGGCCGTCAGCTCTTTTATCTTGGATGAGCCGTCTAACAGACTGTATTCTGTATGGACGTGCAAATGTGTAAACGCCATAAAACGCCATTTCTCCTTTCTGCTGCAGCCGGCTCCAAAGCCAGCTTTCTTTTCTATCGTAAAAAAACCAGGCAGCCTCTTATACCGCCTGGTTTCCAATCGTCCTTTTTGTCTCTCCGGAATGCACTGAGGGGCTTATGCGTTGATCAGATACTTCTCGATCTCAGACACTGCCTGATCCTCATCTGCGCCGTCAGCCTCCACCGTGATGGACTGACCTGCGATCAGACCTAAGGTCATCATACCCATAATACTCTTTGCGTTCACACGCTTGGAGCCTGACTCCAGATAGATCCTGCTGTCATACTGGCTTGCAACCTGCACCAGCATAGCGGCGGGCCTTGCTTCTAACCCATCTGCCAGTTCAACCGTGATTATTTTTTTCTTCATCATTATCCTCCTCATTTCTGCGGATGGAGCGTTTCCTTACTGTTCCGGGAAGTTTTCCCTTAAATCCTCCGCCATAAGGCTGAGCTTTCTCAGCCGGTGATTTACACCCGACTTTCCAACCGGCGGCTCCAGAGCCTCCCCAAGCTCCTTAAGCGTAGCCTCCGGCCGTTCCAGCCTTACTTTTGCCATCTCCTGAAGATTCTCAGGAAGCGACTCAAGCCCTATGGTATCACGGATATATCGTATGTCCTCCATCTGCTTTACTGCTGCCGAAACCGTCTTGTTAATGTTCGCAGTCTCGCAATTTACCTGACGGTTCACACTGTTGCGCATCTCCTTGACGATCCGGATATTTTCAAGTTCCATTAAAGCCACCGGCGCTTCCATGACCTGAAGGAGCTCTACGATCTGGCTTCCCTCCTTCACATACACCACAAAATAGCGCTTGCGAAGAACGATCCTGGCTTCCACATCAAAGGAAGCCATCAGCCCCTGAAGCTGCTTCGCTTTTCTCATAGAGGCGCAGGCGATCTCAAAGTGATAGAACTTCTCAGGATCGCTGATAGAGCCAGCCGCAAGGAAGGCCCCGCGGATAAATGCCCGCCTGCAGCAGACATTCTGCACCACAACATTGTGTACCGGCGAAAGATCCTCGGCAATCTCACCATATGGGTCTAAGAGTTTGGCCGCCTGCAGGACCCGAAGAGCATCCTCATGCTCCCGCACTGCTACTACATATGTCCGGCTCCGTGCGGGCACCATGCCCTGCCGGATTGAGACATCCGTATTTATATTAAATGTTTTTTTCAATAATGTAAAGTATTTTCTTGCAACTGCCAGATTTTCTGTGTGAATCTCAATGGCATAGCGGTCTGCGGCCGAGATCTTCACCCGCCCGCAGAGGCTTAAGACAGCCGCCGTTTCCGCGATCTGGCAGTGCCTTGCAGGAGACCACTGCCTGGACAGTTCCTCCTTAACTCTGGAAGAAAATGACATGGCGCCCTCTTACTTTCGTTTGTTATCCTTGTCAATATCCCGGTGATCCATGCGGATCCCATACTCGCCATGGCTCTTTAAATGCGCATAAAGTGCCTTTGCCACAGTGACAGAACGGTGTTTTCCGCCGGTACAGCCTATGGCGATAACCAGCTGGTTCTTGCCCTCATTGATGTAATTCGGGAGAAGAAAGTCAATCATATCCTTCAGCTTACAAAGAAAAAGCTCCGCCGTATTTCCCTGCATCACATAATCCCGCACCGACGAATCCTCTCCTGTAAGAGGGCGCAGTTCCTCCGCATAGTAGGGATTTGGCAGGAATCGCACGTCAAAGACAAGATCCGCGTCCTCAGGAATCCCGTACTTAAAGCCAAAGGACATGACGGTGATAAACATATTTTTGAAGTCTTCCTCTTTCTGGAAGATCTTCTCCAGCTCCTGGCGCAGCTCTCTGGTCAAAAGCATACTGGTATCGATGATAAAATCGGCTTTTTTCTTTAAAAATGTCAGCCGGTCCCTCTCCTTTCCGATTCCCGTTTCCAGCCGTCCTCTGCCTGCCAGAGGATGTGTCCTCCTGGTTTCCTTATAGCGCTTGATCAGGGCTGCATCGCTGGCGTCTAAGAAGAGGATTTTTATGTCCATCTGCTGAGAACGCCATTTTTCTGTCACTTCCTCCAGCCCGTCAAGGCCTTCGCCGTTTCGGATATCGATTCCCAGAGCCGCCTTTTTTATATCGCCGCCGTCTGAGACCAGCTGTACAAATTTGTCCACCAGGGAAACCGGAAGATTGTCCACACAGTAAAAGCCCAGATCCTCCAGCATTTTTAAGGCTATGGTCTTTCCCGCGCCGGACATTCCCGTGACGATCACAAGTTTCATTTTATCCACCTCTGTCAAAATTCCCCCAGCGTTTTTACTTCCATCTCCAGCTCTACCCCTGAACGCGCCTTTACCTTCTCCCTTACCTGCCTGCAAAGCTCCATCACATCCGCAGCCGTAGCACCGCCCCGGTTGATCACAAAGCCGCTGTGCTTCTCTGATACCTGTGCTCCGCCTACGGTCAGCCCCTTTAAGCCTGCTTCCTCGATGAGCTGTGCCGCAAAATGGCCCTGAGGCCGCTTAAAGGTACTGCCGGCGCTGGGATACTGAAGGGGCTGCTTTTCCCGGCGTTTCTCTGCCAATTCCTTCATGAAGGCCTCAATAGACTCCTTATCCCCCTTTTTCAGGAGAAAGCAGGCTTCCAGCACCGTATATTCCCTGAATGGAATACAGCTGGTGCGGTAGCCAAGGCAAAGTTCCCCCGGCCCCAGCGTCAGGATCTCTCCCTCCGGCGTCATAACTCTGGCAGATTCCAGTATATCCTTCATCTCAAAGCCGTACGCTCCTGCATTCATCACAAGAGCGCCTCCCACGGTTCCAGGGATCCCGGCCGCAAATTCAAAGCCCGTAAGCCCCTCCTCCAGAGCCCGTCTGGCCGTGCGGCTAAGGAGCTGCCCTGCTCCTGCAAAGATCCTCTCCCCCTCTGTCCTTAAACTCTGCCAGCACTCGGTCATGGAAATAACCACGCCCTTAAATCCGGCGTCACTGACAAGAAGGTTGCTTCCGTTTCCCAGGATCCGGTACGGGATCTGCTCCCTGCGGCAGAAATCAATGACATTTTTAAGGTCTGTCTCTCCCTCAGGGCAGACAAAGGCTGCAGCCGGCCCCCCGATGCGGAAGGTGGTATGGCTGCTCATGGGTTCCATAAAGCGGCACACAGAGCCTTCCTGCGCAAGAAGGGCCGTCAGTGTTTCTCTCAATTCCATCTGATTCCTTTCCTCCGGTCAGCCTCAGTCATTCTGACCGTTCTTTAAATTGGCCTGCACGCGGTTGTACAGCTCCTGAGCCGCGTTATAGCCCATCTTCTTCTGGCGGTAGTTGACGGCCGCAGACTCCACGATAATCGCCAGGTTCCTGCCGGGACGGATGGGAATGGTATGGCAGACAACCTGATTGCCTAAGAATTCCGTATACTGATCCTCTAAGCCCAGCCGGTCATACTCCTTATCCTTGTTCCAGTCCTCCAGCTTGATCACCATATCGATAGACTGGGTATCCTTTACGCTCTCTACGCCGTAAAGGGTCTTTACATCAATGATTCCGATGCCCCGAAGCTCGATAAAATGCCTCGTAATATCCGGCGCGCTTCCGATCAGGGTCTCATCGCTGACCTTGCGGATCTCCACCACATCGTCCGTTACAAGACGGTGCCCTCTTTTAAGAAGCTCTAACGCCGCCTCACTCTTTCCGATGCCGCTCTCGCCCATGATCAGCACGCCCTCGCCGAACACGTCTAACAGCACGCCGTGAATACTGATACAGGGTGCCAGCTTTACATTGAGCCAGCGGATGATCTCAGCCATCAAAGAAGAGGTGGTCTTATCGGATACAAGACAGGGAACACCGTAATAATTGCAGTATTCCAGCAGATCATCATCGGGATTCTGGCCCCGGCTGAATACAAGGCAGGGAATCTGACTGGAAGTCAGCTTATCATACATCCTGCGCTTAACTTCCCGATCCATGGTGTTGATATACGCCTGCTCCACATATCCGATGATCTGTACTCGCTCTCTGTCAAAATGGTCGAAAAAACCGGTCAGCTGCAGCGCCGGACGGTTCACATCCGGATGGGTCAGAACGATCTTGTCTGTGTCGATCTCCGGCGTGGTATTGCGAAGCTTCATTTTCTCAATGAGCTCACTGATAGTTACTCCATGCATGGTACAATTACCCCCTTGTGTTTACCCTCCGCACATGGATGCGGAGAGACTGTCTGGTTAAGATACATACTATCATAAATTCTGTGGGTTGTCATGTGTTTTTGCAGAAGGCGGCCCGCCGGCAGGGAAAGTTTCCCTTTCCTTTCCGCGGAAAAATCCGTAAACCGCTTCCGCTGCCCTCCGGTTCATCTGGGGCGTATCTGCCAGTTCTTCCATGGAAGCATTTCTTACGGCCTCAATGTCCTTAAACCGGCGCATCAGCGCTTTTCTCCGGGCCGGCCCGATTCCGGGAATATCATCCAGCACTGATTTTACCTGTCCCTTCCCCCTGAGACTTCTGTGATACTCGATCGCAAAACGGTGAGCCTCATCCTGGATGCGGGTGATCAGCCGGAACCCCTCGCTGTGGCGGTCAATAGGCACCTCTGCATTGTTAAAATACAGCCCTCTGGTACGGTGAAAATCATCTTTTACCATTCCGCATACGGGAATGGTAAGACCTAAACGCGTGAGCACGGAAAGGGCAATGTTCACCTGCCCCCGGCCGCCGTCCATCATGATCAGATCCGGGAACCTGGTAAAGCTTCCCAGGGAAACATCTTTTCCATTTTCTTCCAGTTCTTTTGTTTCCTCCATTCCATGAGAAAAACGTCTGGTAAGCACCTCCTCCATGGAGGCATAGTCATTTGGCCCCTGGACGGTGCGGATCTTAAACTTTCTGTAATCGCTGCGCCGGGGTTTTCCATCCTCATAGACGACCATAGAGCCTACTGATTCCACACCACTGGTATTGGAAATATCAAATGCCTCCACACGGCGGATGGCACCGATTCCGATCAGTTCTCCGATCTGGTTCATGGCTCCGATGGTGCGCAGCTCCTCTCTCTTGATCCGCTCCTTATCCTGTGACAGCACCAGGGCCGCGTTTCTGGCCGCCAGCTCCACCAGCCGTTCCTTGTCCCCTTTCTGAGGCACCACCAGCCTTACCTTCTGCCCCCGTCTGGCGGTAAGCCACTGGCCGATGACCTCGCCGTCCGCCAATGGATACTGAAGCCACAGCTCCCTGGGGATAAAGGGCGTGCCTGCATAAAACTGCTTCACAAAGCCGTCTAAAATCTCCTCCTCGCTCTCCGCTGCTCCAGCTGATATATGGAAATGATCCCTTCCGATCAGTTTTCCTTCTCTTATGAAAAACACCTGCACCACCGCATCCCGGTCGTCTCTGGCCAGAGCCACGATATCCCGGTCCTCCATACTGCTGCTTGTGATCTTCTGCTTCTGGGCTACTTGTTTTACGCTGTTTAACAGTTCCCTGTATTCAATGGCCTTTTCAAACTCCATTTTTTCAGAAGCCTCTTCCATTTTTCCTTTTAAAGTGCGCAGCAGTGGGTCATAATGACCTCCCAGAAAATCCAGAGCCTGACCAAACGATTTCTGATATTCTTCCTTTGAAATATATCCCTGGCAGGGCGCATCGCACTGCTTTATATGGTAATTTAGACAGGGCCTCTCCTTTCCTGCATCTCTGGGGAGATTCCTGCTGCAGGTGCGCACCCGGTACAGCTTGTGGATCAGTTCCAGCGTATCCTTCACCGCCCCGGCGCTGGTATAAGGGCCGAAGTACCGGCTGCGGCCGTCCTTTTTCATATCCCTGGAAAACAACAGTCTGGGAAAATCCTCTCCCACTGTGGCTTTAATATAGGGATATGTCTTATCGTCCTTGAGCATGGTATTATACCTGGGCCGGTGCTCCTTGATCAGGTTGCATTCCAGCACCAGAGCTTCCAGTTCCGAATCTGTAAGAATGTACTCAAACCAGGCGATATGAGACACCATCTGCTCAATCTTGGCCGTCTTATTCCGGCTGCTCTGGAAATACTGGCGCACCCGATTTTTCAGACTGATTGCCTTTCCCACATAGATGATCTCATCCCTGTCATTGTGCATCAGATACACTCCGGGACTGGAGGGAAGCTTTTTTAACTCTTCTTCCAGATCAAACATTATTTCGTTCTCCTTTTGAACGTGTATAAACAGTTGCTAGCGCAGCCGCGTGCCGTCATACCGGCGCAGCAGCTGGACATACCGGCGAAGGGCCTGGATCTGCTCCTTCACATCCTTTTTGGGCTCCGGCTGTAAGTCCATGGAAAGAAACATACAGTCCAGCTCCCGCCTGGTAACGGTTCCCTCCATCTGTTTTAAAACAGCCAACTTGTCCTCTGGACGGTCTGCATCTAAAAAACGCTCCAGCCAGGGGCCGGGAAGTTCTTCTTCCTCCGGCAGGCTTTCCCCGGCACCTTCTTTCTGTGTCTGAAAACCAGGGCTTTCACTCCCCGGCCACACGCGTTCAAACCGATACTGCTGCTTTACATCCGGGTATTTTTCCCGGTCCACCGGACTCATAAACATATCCAGAGGCCGGACGTAGACCCCATAATCCCCATACAGAGCCTGATACACCACCATGGGTTCCCCCGTTTCTGAGTGGGCTGCTACTGCAACGATCTGATACAGCTTATTCTTAAAATGCCTGTAAAATGTCCCCGGCACTGGTACAGATTCTCTTTGATCCAATCTTTACACACCCCTTTCCTGCCCGGACAAAGCCGGATCTATTGTGTTCATCTATAGAGTATACCATATCTCATTTTACAGTCAAAGGGCTTTTCAGTTCCCGCTTACCAACTGTAAGAGCAGCCGCCAGGAAAGCTTTTTTCTGCATATAAAACGGCCGGACAGCATCACCTGCACTGTCCGGCCAGCCTTTCTGACAGCAGACGCTTAGACTGCCTGCTGTCATTGTCATATATTTATGATGTTAAGATCCAATGGCCCTAAACTCTCCTGGGAGAAAATTTTACAGCCCGCCTTATACCTTTGCCAGATGCTTTTTAAGGGTTTGTCTTACTGCACCCTTTCCTGCAATCAGTTCTGCAAAGACAGCCTCTGTGTACTCCCCCAGACCTGCCTCATAAAGGTTTACGCCAAAGATTGCGGCATCACTGAAGATCGGCTCCAGAACCGCGTGGACGTCACAGCTCTCTCCCACCTTTACGCCTGCCAGCTTAGCCGCCAGTTCCCCGTACATAGGATCGGGACTAACAGTAAACGGATTAAGCTCATCATCCACTCCCAAGAGATAACGGCACCATCCTGCCTGTACCATGGGGATAAACTTTAAGGACTTTACATCCAGCTCGCTGCTTGCCAGGTATGCCTTGATGGTTTCGCCGAAACGAATGGACAGTTTCTGAGAGGTATCGCAGGCAATACGCTGGGGTGTGTCAGGCATAAACGGGTTAGGCACACGAACCTGAATCACCTCATCGATGAATTTTTTCGGAGAAAGGATGCCGGGATCGGTTACAACAGGAAGCCCCTCCCTATAACCGATGGTTTCTACCAGCTTTACAAGATCCTCATCCTTCATCTCGTCGCTGATCTTTGTATATCCTAAAAGGCAGCCGTATACCGCCAAAGTAGTATGAAGGGGATTTAAACAGGTGCATACCTTCATGCGCTCTACGCGCTCAACCGTCTCTCTCTCCGTAAACATAACCCCTGAATTTTCCAGCGCAGGGCGGCCATTGGGGAAGGCATTTTCAATGACAAGATACTCTGCCTCCTCTGCATTTACAAAAGGAGCCACATATGTGTTTTTGCTGGTAACAATATTTTCCGTGTCTGTAAATCCGCACTCCTCCAGCATCTTCTTTACACTGTCATCCGGGCGCGGGGTGATCTTGTCGATCATGCTCCAAGGGAAGGATACGCACTCCGGATTCTCAATATAAGCCAGAAAACCGTCCTCTGCCTTTCCATTCTCAGTCCAGGCCTTCGCATAGGCATCTACCGCCGCAAAAAGCTTGTCCCCATTGTGAGAGCAGTTATCCATACTTACCAGAGCAACCGGAGCGGCGCCGTGGGTATATCTCCAGTAGCACAGAGCTGCCAGCTTTCCGATATAGCTGTCTGCGCCCTCAGGTCCGGCCTCAAAGTCAGCCGCTACATCGCTGCGGAAGGAGCCGTCCGGCCCTGTGATGCTGTAGCCCTTTTCCGTGATGGTAAAACTTACCATCTGAAGGCTGTCTGCGGCAAAGATCTCCTGAAGGCGGTTCCAGTCCTCAGCGTCATGGCGGTCTACGGTAAGAGATTCAGCAAGGCTTCCGATCACGGTCTTTTCAATGGTGCCGTTTGCTTTTAAGGTTACTAAAAGGCTCAGATCATCCTGAGGGCGGTAAGCTCTTCTGATGATCTCATAGTCATATCCCTCTGCCACGATAATGCCCGTCTTTTCGATTCCTTTGTTTAACAGGTTCTGCTGCAGGGCGGCCGGGAACGCGCGGAAAATATTTCCGGCTCCAAAATGGATCCATTGAGGGGTTTCCTTTGTCTTTACCTTCATCGCCTCTCTGTCAAATTCCGGCAAGGCGATCCCTGCCTTCTCCCACTGCTCTTTGTTTTTTAATTCACTGTCAAGTAAATGCATAGCCGATTCCTCCTCGTTGATTGCGTGTACCAAAAAAGCCTGTAAGGCACACCATGATAGTTCATGCTGCACGTAAACCTATGGCTTCATCTTACCACGTCCATCTGAAATAATCCATATGCGTTTTTGTTTATTGTATTGCAAAAGTTGCGGTGAAAATCATAGGACTGCCAATGCTGGTTCTTTGTTTTTGAGAACATGAAAATATGCCCCGCACCTTTGCTCTCTGCTCTGGTACGGGACATATCTTCCTGCTCTGAAAAGGTATCTTTTTTGCCTATCTTACTGTTTCCTTCACTGCATACTGCTCCTGGATGGAAAACTCCTCTGCATTCGCCGCGGCAGCATTGATAAGGATCAGCGCGGCAGCCAGAATCACCCAGGCAAAGCTTCCTAATACTTTTTTCAGTTTCATATTCCTCTTTTCCTCCTGTGGAGCACAGGATGTATGTCCATATGGCTATACACTGTGTTCCGATTCACATTATACCTTTTTTTTACAAAAATGCAAGGCTTTTGAGCATTCAGGAAAGTGCCCTGTCCTGAATCGTTACATAATTTCATTTTTTTACAAACCGGCGGGGAATTTTCTTTTTTCAAACGTTTATAAAATATACGGTCATATACTTATTGATAAAGGGGGATTTTTTATGATCAGCTACAAACCGTTCTGGGAAACTTTAAAGAAATCATCTGAAACTACCTATACCCTGATCCACAAATACAATATTTCCAGTGCTACCATTGACCGCCTGCGCAGGGACAAACCCTTAAGCACCATTACCATTGACGACCTGTGCCGAATCCTTCACTGCGGCATTGAGGGTATTGCCACATATGTGCCCCAGAAAGAGGATGCCGGTCCGGCTTAACGATAAAAAGCAGACTGGCCTTTCCCCTGCTACCGTGCTATACTTACATACAGCCCCAAACGTCTTTGGGCGCGCAACAAACAAGAGGAGGCCTTCGTTATGCCAAAAATCGGAAGAAATGATCCCTGCTGGTGCGGCAGCGGTAAAAAATACAAAGACTGTCATCTTTCATTGGAAGAAAAGCTGGCGCAGTACCGCCGAAACGGCGTGAAAACGCCGGTCCGGTCCATGCTCAAAACAAAAGAACAGATCGAAGGAATCCGACAGAGCGCTAACATCAATGTGGCAGTCCTTGATTATGTGGCTGAACATATTGGCCCCGGCGTTACCACGGAGCAGATCGACCAGTGGGTCTATGAGCAGACTACCCATCTGGGAGGGATTCCTGCTCCCTTGGGCTATAACGGTTTCCCCCGAAGCGTATGCACCTCCTTAAACGATCAGGTGTGCCATGGCATCCCCTCCGCTGATGATGTGCTGAAAGAAGGGGATATCATCAATGTAGATGTTTCTACTATTTACAAGGGATATTTTTCCGACTCATCCCGTATGTTCTGTATCGGAACTGTCTCTGAAGAGAAAAGAAAGCTGGTGGACACAGCCAGACAATGCCTGGAAGTAGGCTTAAAAGAAGTTCGTCCCTGGGGATTTTTGGGAGATATGGGGCAGGCCATCCACGACTTTGCCCGTGAAAACGGCTATTCCATCGTAAGGGAGATCGGCGGCCATGGCGTCGGCCTGGAATTTCACGAAGAGCCATGGGTCAGCTATGTATCGAAAAAGGGATCTGAGATGCTCATGGTGCCCGGTATGTGTTTTACCATCGAGCCCATGGTCAATATGGGACGCCCTGATATATTTGTGGATGCTGACAATGACTGGACCGTCTATACCGACGATGGCCTTCCCTCCGCCCAGTGGGAGATTCAGGTGCTGATCACAGAAAATGGATACGAAGTACTGGCATGGTAGCATTGGCAGCGCTTTGTATGCGGCGGAAGGACTGCATCCATACAGATGGGCCGCTTCTGTAAACAAAATGCGCTCTCCCGGAAAAGCAGTACGGGAAAGTGCATTTTTTCGCTAACCTTTTCTGATAAGTACAAAAAGACAGTTTTTACAGCAGACACCTATTCTGGCAGGCTATACAGCACACAAAAAAAGTCCCGTAAATACAGGACTTTTAACATGGAGATAGTGGGATTCGAACCCACGAGTTTATACAGCCACAAACTGCTTAAATCCAAGAATCCTTATAAATGCATTGTTTCCTTATTGTAATATATGCAATTATTGTGGTTAATAATGCAATTTATGGCAGTATTTTAACTACTATGCAACACGAAGATGCAACACGAAAAATTATTAGGGAGGCACAAAAACGCCTCTCTAAATTTTACTCTTCCGCCAGCCCCCGCCACCGCAGCGCCCCGTCCTGACCCGGAGTAAGGACAACCGGCTCCATAATCATCCGCCCCCGATCGTCCATGATGTACCACTTGCCGTCTATGGTCTGCTGGCCTTTGACCATAGCCCCGTCAGCGCCCAGATAATACCAGTGATCCTGATACTTATACCAGGTATCATGCACCATCATTCCTGCTCCGTCAAACCAGTACCACTGTCCATCATTCTTATACCAGTCATTTTTTACTGGTTCCCCTGTATTACCCAGATAGTATCGCCAGCCTCCGTCCTCCTGCTGCCAGCCGGCTTTCTTTTCCTTGGCCTGGACAATCGACCAGTCCGGCAGCCCGTAGCCAAGAATTTTCCCATAAGACCGGCTG
>OBVC01000317.1_pt1 | contig 27402 bp, 38 predicted proteins | sample 1494991 | NCBI WGS metagenome assembly OBVC01 (sample SAMEA2579955, study PRJEB22360) | human gut metagenome
TTATAGTGTACCCTTCCGAAGCCCCCCCCGGAGGGATTCCTCCCCGCCGATCCAGCTCATCCGGATCCTTCACCACCGGATATGACAGGCCCTCGATGTGGAAACTCTTGGCGGTATACGGAAACTCATGCGCCGATCCGGACACCCGGTCCTGCACGATTTTCTTCCGGTTCTTCTTAAGCCTCAGTATATCCGCTTTCGCTTCCTTCACCTGCTCGCAGGCATCTATGTACTGCTTCAGAATCTCCTTGTCCATTGGTATCACCTCCTCGATAACGCGGATCCGGGCAAAGGCTTGTCCCCATGTACGCCGGATGTGCCGCCGACCAACTGTGTCTGCCCTTATCCTCACTCATAGCCGCGTACTCTGTCTCTTGGTTTTTCTTTTTCAACGCCTTCGCAACTTTCTCATCCCACTGGGTTCTCATCCTTATTTCACCTCATACTTCACGCCATACAGTTCATATGTTTCATCCCTGTATTTCCGGATATCTGCATTCTCCTGCTGTTTATGCCATGCTGACAGTTTCATGAGGGGTAAATTGGGGAAATTATGCCCGTCAACATCAATCAGTGCTACTCTCATTCCATTCTCCTATGCAAATCTCAGTTGCCCGCTATCGTCCTGCCCTAACCGATCATTCCGGCAGTTTGGCAGCCTTTTTGCAACGCACATTTCTTTTAGATTTGCCCTTACCAGGGCTGTAGGTATCGGCGGGCACACCGCATTACCGCATCTTCTCACCTGTTCACTCCGCGGATATGTCTCACCTGTATAATCATGGTCAATTATGTAATCTTCCGGGAACCCTTGACAGCCATACAGCTCTTTAGGCTCCAGCATTCTCAACCCGATATCAACAATTTGATATTCTGTACCATATATCGTCACAAGCCCGAAACGATCTTGTGCTGTTATGGTATCCAGTGGATCTTTAACGCTTTGTCCCGTCCCTGATCCGTAATACTTCGTCAAAAAAGCTCTGACTTCTCCGAAATGTCCATCTCCGGCAGTAATCGTGTGCAGTGGTTCTCGAATGTCTTGCCCGGTGCCGCTTTTATAAAATTTGCTGATGAAGGATGATGCCACAAGCCCATACCGGTTAGATCCATCCACTGTCATGATTGGAGCTTCGATTCCCTGTCCGCGTACCTCATCTTTGGCAGTTTCGGAATGGTATTGAATTAGTATTGGGGCAAGGGTAGCCGTCACAAGTCGATTATGGTCCACTGTTGTGATAGTATCCAATGGCTTATCTGCTTCACTACCTCCTCCCGAATAGTTTCCGCCATACGCTTTATCAATAATCGGAGCAAGTTTAGGTTCTACAATCCCAAACCCATGCTTTCCTGTAATTGTCGGCATAGGCTGCCGAATATCTCCCGGTTTCCGATCTCCACTATGATTACATTGGATCAAAAATGGTTCTGGATTGTCCAAAATAAATTTTTTAATTCCTCTGCCAATCCTGTCCATCGTTTTCTTTGCAAGCGGTCTAACGGCTCTGATTCCGTATTTCTCTTTGATCTCTTCCGCACTGTCGAAGATACTTGGGCACGGAAGTGAAAAGTCCAACTGTGTATATGCTCCAACATACGGCTTCAACAGCCCCTGTTTCACTGCTTCACTGTCTGCCGGTCCGTGTGTAGGTTCTGGCCATACAATCTGCTTACCATCACATCTCGCGATCATGAAGAAACGCTTTCTCATTGTCGGTGCCCCATAATCTGCTGCCACAAGCTCACGGAACTGTACTTCGTACCCGAGATCAGTGAGCTGCTGCACAAACTTCTGGAATGTCACTCCTTGTTTCGCTTTGATCGGATGATGCCTCCGGTTAAGTGGCCCCCATGTCTTAAATTCTTCGAGATTCTCCAACATGATCACCCTCGGTCTCACCAGGCCAGCCCATCTACAAGCTACCCATGCAAGACCACGAATGTTCTTATCTTTCGGCTTTCTACCTTTGGCCTTGGAGAAGTGCTTGCAGTCCGGAGAGAACCACGCCAGTCCAACGGGATGCCCTTTGCACACTTTGATCGGATCCACTTGCCATACATCCTCGCAGTAATGCTCTGTGTATGGATGATTCGCTTTGTGCATCTTAATCGCTTCCGGATCGTGATTGATGGCAATGTCTACACAGAATCCAGTTGCATCTTCTATTCCGGTGCTTGCTCCACCTCCTCCGGCAAAATTATCCACTATCAACTCTCCGTTAATCATCTTTTCCTCCTATGCGCTCATTCTCTGCCTTATCGCCCGCCACCCTTTCCTCATCTCCCCATTGATCGCGATCAAATCCCCCAGCTCCTGTCCGATCGGCTTCCAGAAGTGTAAGCAGTTCTCAACCATATTGACGTACTCGCTCTTTTTGGGGTGTATCTCCTTTCCGGTCCATCGTATAAGTCAGCACCTACAATCTTGTAATACATGCTTAATGTTACTTGTACTGTATTCATCTTTACTCTCCCAAATCTCATCCGAGAGCTTTGCGACTCGCTCCAGCATCTTGCGCGCCTCCTTCTGTGTCTCCGCATTCAGCGCTGTTACTTCATTCGGCATCAGCCCGGTATCCTCATAGTCTTTCAACTTCCAGAGCACCCCATAGAGCTTTTCCCAGACTTTTTCTGTAAGCACTACGCCGGGCTTCAAGTCGGACCACGGGACGTCCCGCAGGCACCAATGACCACTATCTTTCTTTTCCGTCAGTCTCATCCGTTTTTCCTCCCCTTATCTGCTCTTCCAGCCCATTCAACATACACGCGCTGCAATAACTGGATATTTTCACATCAATCCAACTGCACTTACTACACTGCAGATCCATGTCTCCAGATTTTAATCTTCTCTGACATTCCAAGTAATCTCTCTCCATCTCATCCGATACGAAGAGCCGAACCTCCACGTGCGTGGATGGGAATAATTTAATCTTTCTCATTTGTCTTCCTCCCTGCCCTCATGCATTCATGGTGAATATGTAGCGTAGTATGACGCCTCGTCTGGATGATCACATGATCTCCGGAGATCTCTTTTCCGCACACACTGCAGATAAACTGCTCCTTCGGCATATCGTTATTCTTCTTCATCGTCATCCTCCATACTGCTATTCATGATATCTGCCCAGAGAACACTTTCACACACACCACTCTGAAGGCGGACATGAACAAAGTTGCGGGAAATGCCGATCACGGTTCCTTTTCTCCAGACACCGGATTTGCCGCTCATGCCCTCATCGACACTGCAGTATTTATTTGTTTTCACATTGACCGTATCGCCGATCTTTACCTGTCTCTGAATCGCCTCAATCCATTTCGGTGATACATTTCCCTGATCTTTCTGTCTGTGGTTTTCCACCGCTGCTCCTGTATTGATCTTAGTTTTTGTCATCTCGACTCTTCCTCCAATAAGCTGAAAGCTGCCAGCATCAGTCGTGCGCAGATGGTTGAATTGTGATTTTTCTGAAGGATATCTGCAAAGTCATCTGTCGCTGCTTTCCACATTCCAGGCTCCACCGGATGCCCATGATATTTCTGATAGAAAAGGTACGAATCGCACCACGCTGCTTTCGCTTCTGCTGCCTGTTTTTCACGTTTTGTCATAAGATGCATCCTGCCTTTCTGTAATGGGTCTTTCTCCGCTTGAACTGATTCTGGCAGAACTGAATATCATCTACATAGTCAAAGCAGATTGCGTCCTGTTTTCCATCGAAGGTCCGCGCGATCCGGCCGACAGACTGGGTGACCACCGCATAATCTTTCTTCGGTGTCACAAGATACAACCGGTCAAGACGCGGGATATCCAATCCTTCTTTTGCAAGACCATATGAAGCGAAGAGGAAGTGCTTTTTCCCGTTCCGCATATTTTCAATGGCCTTTTCTCTTGCCAGACGTCCGCTCTTACTCTGCATCTTCCCGTCGATCATCACCGCCTGCATCCGAAGATCTTCCGGCAGCAGATCCATAAGATTCTTCAGATGTTCCAGCCGATCAGAGAGAACCAGATTAAAATGTTCCGCATTGTCTTTCAGATCCTTCACAATCTGATCATTCCGCTCTGAGCAGTTGATCAGATACGGGATCAGCTTCGAATACTCCAGTGTCCCGTCCGTATCCAGCACGCACCGATTGACCTTTACTCCCGTGCTCCTTTCACAGATCTGGACCTTCATGGTCTTGTCCGCAACCGCCTCATCAGGCACCCGGTACACCACCGGTCCAAGAACGGCAAATGTGCTTCTGATCATCCCATCCGACCGGTGTACTGTGGCGGATAACCCATACTTGTGTCTCGCCGCCAAGCTGTTCAAGATCTTATAAAACATCGTGCCCTGCGTCGGCGTCCCTGCGAGCCGGTGACACTCATCCACGATAACGGTATCCCATACATATTCGTATCTGGAAAGATCCAGCTTGCAAAGCGTCTGAGCTGTCGCGAAGGTCATATGGCTGCCGATCATCACCTTCCCAGCTGTAATCTTTCCCAGGGTGCTCTTCGGGAAGTACTGTGCTGCACGCTCATAAGACTGATTCAGAAGGTCTTGAGTATGTGTGACCCATAAGGTCTTCCCGCTAAGCTCCGCGGCCAGCGCAATTCCCCTCTGTGTTTTTCCAGATCCACAAGGTGCCTGAAGGATCCCGCAGCTCTGTTCCTTCATCGCAGCCACCGCCGGTCTCTGGTAGTCATACAGCGGCAGCTCTCCATCGTACTGAACATGTGCCTGGTCTGCAAGATGGATCTCAATCAGATCCTGCTCCGTTAAAAACTTCCGGATCTCCTTTCCGGTCCCGGTCGGAACCACCAGTTCCTGACCATCGCCCCGGAACAGCCACAGGTATTCCGGCGTCTTTCCGGTCCAGAGTCCCCGGCGCATTCGGTCATCATACTCCGGATTCCGCAGCACAAGATTCTCATCACACCACTTTTTAAGCTGTGGAGTCGGATCTTTGATGCGGATCTCAGCGCCAATCTGTATGATCAATTGTCTCATCTCCTGTCTCTGAATCGTTTAATTCCTGAAGCCAGTCATTCAGCGTTCTACCGTATCGTGTCATAGCCACGCGCGGAATCGACCGGACTCCCCTGTCCTGTAAATCTTTCAGAACCTGATAGTCAACCAGAAAGATCACTTCCGGATCATATCTGACTGCAAACATCCCGCGGCTGTTTCCGGTCAGGTGAAACAAATACATTGCATTGTACTGGTTCTCCTCCACCCTGCTTAACTGAAATGCGCCGGCACAGTCTTTGCAGTCAAAGAGATATGTTTTTCCGTTCCTGGCTGCGATCACATCACAAGGCTGCCCGTTTTTATTGTCCTGAAATCGGTGCACCCAGAAACGGTTCTTTGCCAGTTTCCCGGCAAATTCACGCTCAAACATTGTGCCGGCTGATTTATTGCTCATTTTCATTGTTTTCATCCCCTCATAGCTGCGGTCTTACCATTTTCCGGAAATGTCTTTCCCGAATCTTACCTGAAAAATGCCCGCAAGCCCTTATTTTACTTAGGGTCTTACTGTCTTACCTAAAAACCCGGATAATAAGTCTATATTTTTATAAGAGAAAAAATAATGACGTTTTTTCCCTCGCGTCACGAGACTATATAACAGGTAAGACCGGTAAGACAGGTAAGACCTTATTAAAAAAGCCAGTGTTTATGCGACTTCAAGGGTCTTACCAAGGTCTTACCTTTTAGAAATCAGGTAAGACCTTTTAGTCAAAAGGCAGTGTCTCCTGCTCATAATTTTCGACCTGCACAAACCCATCTTTATCCGTAGTATCGTCATCCTCTGGCAGGTTGAATTTGATGTAGCTCGATTTGATTCCATATACCTTCGTCTGATGCACCATCTTCCCTTGCGAATTACGCACCAGATAACCTTTCTCTGCCCATTTTCGGCTTACTGCCGTATAGTCGAATCCATTCTGATCCAGAAAACTTAAAAGTACATCACGGTTCACGATCAGCTTCCCGCCATCGATCTTTCCCCAGACCTCGCCTTTATTCAGCGAGTTTTCGGCTTTCGGATCTTCAAAACGGATCTGGTACTTTGCACCCCAGTTCAACACCTGCTGATATGCGCGCTCAGCAATATCCACATCAAATGCACTCTGCAGGTACTGCTTTACCTGAACAATCTGCAACGGCTGCTCTGCCGTAAAAAAGAGCTTCACCGCAATCTCATCTGCCAACAGCATGCAGGCCATAGCCATAGCCTGCTTGTCCGTAGTGTCCAGCTTACAGAGTTCCTCAAAGAGTTCTCTGTAACGGTCCATGATTTTGCCGGTTTCTGTCTCCTGTATGTACTCCACAAACTTTCTTCCGGCAAAGCCATAATTCTCCTGCACCATGCTGCTCACATAATGGCCGTCTGTCACCAGTGGACCGTCTATTGCGATCTCGATAACACGGTTTTTTGAACCACCTCCGGAGTTCACCTTCGTGATCGGTTCTTCGCCGGTAAAGATAAAACTGTTCTTCCAGGTCTTGGTATCCTCTACACCGCCATAAGCCTTCGCGCGGCCGCGATCCACGCCCTCTGTGATCTGGTAGATCAACTGGTCAAAATTTCCCTGCCATTTGTCCTTGATGGTCTGCAGCTCATCTCCCGCAAAAGGGATGCTGCATAAAAAAGCTGCATTACGCATAATGGCATTCTTGGTCATGTTCATGGTCTTTACCAGACCGCCCATCCGCGGGTTCCCCCAGATGGACATTGCCACCATAAGCGCCACCGTCTTTCCTGTTCCGGTCGTTCCCCACAAGTGCAGCACAAACGGCAGTACCTTAAGTGGCTCCAGAAGCACAGAAGCGAAGCTTGCTGCCATCATCATGCGCAGGGGTATATTCTTCCTGAGATCACTGCAAAGCTTCTTCCAGACGTCAAAATCGCCCTTTTCAGACATATTTTTAAAGATCGCCTCGAAATCCATTCCACCCTCGTACCGGATATCTTTCTCATACGGGGTAAAGGCTGCACCGACCCATCCCAAACGGTTAATGGATTTCTTCGGTTCCAGAGCGACAGGATTGTAACCTACGCAGTCACTGATATAACGCACCAGACTCTTCGCATTGTCGGAAGTAACCTCAATGCCATATTGAGACAGCACGTCCACAATTTTGTTGGTATTGGCACAGACCGACCGGTCTACCGTAATATGCTGCCAAGACGCTGACTTGAAGTAGGCAAGCGTGATCCTTTCCTCCGATGTATCCACGTTTTTAAGGATCTCGATCGGCATAAGCGGATGACTGCAGGCAATCACCGGAATCGGCTGCATATTCTTATCGTACCGGATCGTTTTCACGCCCATATCGGTAGCGCTCCATTCTGCACAGATCAGTTCCAGCGGCTGATCGGTAAAAGCCGTTTTGTTGCCGGTCTGGCGCATCCGCTGAATATAGTCAAGCTGGAACTGCTTCAACAGATTGTTAAACTCCGTGCTGCGCTTTAAGATCTTGGCTTCGTTCCGCAATGCCTCAATATACTTCTGCCGTTCCACATTGTCCTCAATCTCAAAGATCCGGTAAAAGATTTCATCCGGAAATGGACTCTGCCGCTCCAGCTTAGCTATACCAGTCAGTAACTCTTCGTTCGACTTTTCCAATTTCACTCACCGCCTTCTTGTCTGCGTATACCTGTTCCGGACACTGCTCCAGACATTCAAGCAGGTAGTCCACATACGATAAATTGCCCAGCCCCTCCCAGAAATGCCTGTCCTGCGTTCTGACCGCCTCGCACAGGAGGCTTCGGTACACCATTAGCCATTTCCTCGCATATCGGGTAAACTCGTCTTTCTCTCGCCTGTAGCGCTTCTTTTTCTCTGCTTCACGTTTCTCCCGATATGTGACTGGCTCCTCGATGGGAATCCCAAAGGCCTGCGCCAGCTCCTTAGCTGCATCATAATTATTTACGCCGAGGTATCTTGCCACAAACTTGACCTGATCCCCACCGGATCCACATGCAAAACAGTAATATCCTTTTCCATCCGGATAGATCTTCATGGATGGATGCTGGTCCTTATGGAACGGGCACAGGCATTTATCCTTTATGACACGCAGGCCGCAATACTCTACGGCCTGCTGCATCGTTACCGACTCTTTAACTTTCCGGTACAGTTCCGGATCATAAGAACGGGATTCCCTCATCTCCGGCTCCTTCCGGAATATTCATAAAACCATTGCCGTCCACCATAGACGGCGGCGCCGTATTTGCCTGTGCCTGCTGGCTTCCGGCTCCCGGTCCTTCCGGAAGAAGCTCGTCCTCCGGAACCTCTGCCTCTGAAAGTCCTGCCAGACTGCGGATCTGCCACAGCTCCGTAACGATCGGACGGTTTCCGTTCTCGGCTTCATACTGTCTGCGACGGAAGATTCCACCAAATTTCTTACCGTTCAGCGTTTTCTCGTTGTCCTCTCTGTCCCACTGGAACGTAAAGTTGTTTGAACGTTCGATTGAGGTAATAATACCCTTAAACCAGGAAAGTCCCTTGCCTTCCATGTTCTGTTTAAACACACCGCGCCACTTCGCTCCGGAAGGATTCTGTGATTTGTCATTATCAAACATCTTCTGGTAGAAGCCCTTCTGATCACCCTCTGCAATGTCATACAGAATTACAAACTGCTCGTTTCCGTTCTTGGACTTCTGCGTCGCAACCCGCTTGATCACGCACACATACTTTCCTTTCGGCAGCTGCTGGAACTCCCCAGTATAAGCTGCCGCCTCATCATATCCTGTTGGTTTCTTAATCATTCCTGCTTGTCCTCCTTGGCTTTATACTTCTCCCATCCATAGAAATCACGGATGGTGTCATCCACTAACTTCAGGTTATTTTCGATTTCCGGGCTCTCAAACATATCCTCCGGCGTCTTAGTAATATCGGATCCATCCGTAACTGTCCGGAAGAAATGCGTCCCGTTTTCACTCATGCAGCGAATGCAGATCGTCACCATGCCCTCCAGACAAACCTTGCGGTCCAGCTGCTTTCCAATGGTTCTAAGACGGGAGACACCGAAGTCATCCGTGTCCTCATGGAAAATGATGTATACGATCTTTTCCGGATCCTTTACCTCATCCTTGATTCTCTTGACAAGACCATACATGGCATCTGCAATATCGTCATACATCTCAAAAGATGCATTGCCTTTTTTATTCCGGTGTTGGGACATGAACAGGTGCGTCATAATATACCCGGCGTCATCGATCACGAAGACTTTCTCCGGATTCTGGTTGATTGTTGCGATAATCTTTCCAATGTCATCGCTGGCTCCCATTTTCCGGAAACGCTTGCGGAACGGCAGCGCCTTTCTTTCCGTGTTAAACAGTACAACTTCATCCTCTGCGAAGAACTTTAAGCTCCGGCTCTTTCCGCTTCCGGACTTTCCATAGATCAAAACTGGTAATCCCATAACTCCTCCTCTAATACGGAATGACTTCTTCTCTTTCGTTGAAGAAATCCAACGATTCTAACAATGGTAAAAATTCATTTCTTGTCTTTTCCGGCATTGGCTCTGCGGCCACCCAATAGATCATCATATCGTTTTTGAAATAGAGGACCGTACCGTTTCTGACACTCGGGTTCGGCGGCATCAGCTCACCTTCCGTTTTGTCCAGGTCACTGGGGGAAATCATCGGTTCCACATGCCGGCGCTCAATTGCGATGCATGCATGTGTCTGCTTGACCTGATAGAACGCATATTCGTGCGCAAACAACCGTACATTTACGCCGGTTTTAACTGCCACATCCTTCGCGGCCATCCATTCATCGTACGGATCCACCGGGTCCAGATCCGGCGCCTGCTTAAGTCCATGCTCATCGATGTTGTACAGATACGCCTCACCCTCTTCCGGGAGATCTCCGATCAGCTCGATCACGGCTGCCTTAAACTTGTTTGAGAGATACTGCAGCTCTGTGGCAACGCCCCATTTTTCCGTGTATACCAGGAACCACTCTCCTGTATTGCCCACGATCAGTCCGGAGCTCTTCAGGGCATCTTTCATGATTTTTTTTAATTCACCGATCTTCAGAAACATCGTCGTTTCCCTCCTCGTACTTTCTCTTATAAGCATCAATGCCGTACCGGATATACTCCAGGACGATATCCAGCTCGTCAAAGGATAAATGCCATACGCCTGTTGTCATAATCTTGACCGCCTTCGCTGCTACTTCCATAAGCAGCTGCATGCGAAACGGTCCAATACCCTCCCGGTCCATCAGCGGATCCTCAGGCTTTCGCCGCGCGGCTCCAGATGTGCCCACTCAACCGGCTGCTCTTCCAGGAGTTTCCGGATCTTCATGTTATCCGGAATCGGAGGCTGCTGGATCAGGTAACGGCCCGGGATATCCTCAAGCTCTCCAGTGATTACCAAAGGTTCCAGCCCGCCATTCTTCTGAATGTTGAAGGAGAACAGTTCCGTTTTGAACTTCATCTTGCCGGTATAACGCATGTTAGCTTCCAGGGTATCCTTCAGCCACTTCTGTCTCGCCTCCAGGGATTTTCTTCTGCTGGAAAGTCTCTGCTCTTCGTCCTTCATCGCCTTTATGCTGGCGTCCATTGTGCGAATAATCTTCGCATAGTTATCTGCCTTATCCTCAAAGTCCATGTTGATCATCTCTAAGGTGTCCTGTACCGTCTCCTGATCAACCGTATCATCGTAAAGCATATCCTCCAGTGTCATGAGCTCTTCTGAGATCTCATATAATTTAAATCCACTCATTCCTTTTCTCCCTTCAGCTCTTCCATTATTTCATCTGCGATCGCATACGCACTTTCCTTAAGCGTCTGACTGACCGCAGCATCCATACGCTTGGCAAGCTCCGCCATTGCCGCAGCATAGTCAAGCTTGGTTTTATACACCGATCCAAAGAACTTGGTAATCCATTTCGCGATATTGTTCGGGAGATGCTGCACGCATGTATTTCCTGTTCCGATCGCGCACGTTTTATAAGTTGTGCTGTCCTCAGTTTTCTTTTCTTTGGTAAGCATAAGCCCCATAAAGAACTCGCCTGTAATCTCATCCTTGTTTTTGTCGTTCTCAATCGTTACTTTTACCATCTTGATTTTCTCCTCTTTCTCCTCTAAAATAGAGGTGTAAACTTTTTACATGTGATCCCCTCGGAGTTGCCGCTCCGCTATGGGGATCTTTTTATGCAATTCCAGCCATGCGGGCCAGAACGTATATCATGCCGCCGCAGGTCACACACTCAACAATGCGACATATCTTTTCCATCACTTCAAATAGTGTCGGCTGCTGCTTGTCCTGATCGTAGGACTCTTCGGGTTCCGGATCCTCTTCGTACATTTCGGACAAATATATTCCCCGTGGATCACTGCAAACCGGGATATATTCCAGATCCTTCCGCAGTGCTGGCAGAGTGCCTGCCGTACTTGTACTGATTTCATGCATCTATTTCACCTTCTCTCTTATTGCTTGTCCACGCTGCATCCCGCCATTAGGCGGTTTTTTCTTCAGCGTAATTATCCTTGTGAATTTCGTAAGATACTTTTACATTTTCTTGGTCCGCAAGTAACGCTGCTAATATTGCAATCACTTTTTCTGTACTCATGTAAAGCACCTCCTTCTTCATCATATGCGACATCGTTTGTCCTTGGTTCCTGCGCTAAACGCGCCTGAACTATCAGAATGTATCTTCCCGATGCACTCGTCGGATCCCAGGATCGTCTTCAGCTTGTGAAGCTCGCACCGGAAATCAATGATCACATTTTTCAACTAAAGACTTCGCCATTTCGCCTCACTTCCCTTTTCATCGTCTCCAGCACCTTATCGTAGTTGTCCGGGTAGATGAATACTTATCCTTCAACCATTTTTCAGATCTTAATGAGGATTGAAAACAAAAGGCCAATAATGGCACCCAGCGCACAGACAATAACCTTCATTGCTTTCAGAATTGTTTTTTCCATCGTTCTCTCCTGTTAATGTACAAGAAAAGCAACTTATTTTCACAAAATCAGAAGCCGCATCATCCAAGAAAGACGCTCGATTCGCAAAGTTCACTTCGGTCGCTGCTATCTTAGTAAGCATTGCTGCTATCGTAGTACCATTAATATTCGGATAATCAATGCGATCACACTAAGGATCAACGCCGCCACCGAAAGTACGCTCGCCTGGCGGCTGTAATCCCGTGCCTTGCGAACATCCTCTATAATTTTCCGCATATCATCATGCTCCATCTCTCCCCCCTCCTTCCGTGTCCTTGAATGCTTGCTTCCATATCTCCCTTGCGATATACTTTCCTTACAGGCTCCTGCCAGAGCCGAGTACAGAAGAAAGGAGGCATGTGTATATGTCGATTGACTTTACAGGTTTTGATGAGCTTGAAAAAGAGCTGAGACGTCTGGAACGAAACGCTAAGGAGTTGTCTCAAACAACAGAGGTTTCATTCAACGAACTGTTCACAGCTGCTTTTATGAACAAGCACACGTCCTATTCCTCCATCGATGAATTATTAGATGCCGGCGGATTCGATGCTAAGACTTCAGAAGAATTCGAGAAAATTCCTGAAGAAGCCCTCGATCAGTTTGTATCTAAAGTTACTTCTTTCAGCACCTGGGAAGAGATGTTGAGCGAAGCTACTTCTGAATACGCCGCGAGGAAGTTAGGATTCTAAGCCATCTTTAGAAGACGAAGCAGCTAACTTCTGCTGTTTTTCCATCAATGCCACAAGCTGTTTCGTCTTTTCAAGAGCCATATCCAGTTCAGTGGTGTCCACTGAGATCTTGACCATACATTCGTTCTCTTTCTTTTCCATCTCTCTCACCCCCTTCCTACTCCAGCAGATCTACATTTTTCCTCCGCGAAATACTCAACAGGAACAATTTCTGATCCATACATCTGCAAATTGCTTAAATAGCTCAAAACATGCTTCGGCATCCTTATATGTAAGAATCAAATTTTTAACGTTTTGATTGCGCCCGGTCTGGTGTGAATAAAGCGCTCTTGCTGATTCATCACACGCATTTGCAAGACCCCAGAGCTTGTTGTCATACTTCTTTTTCAACTTTTCCCAATATTCCATGTACAGACAGCGATATACATAATTCGGTGATAATCCAGAAGAAATATCTCCATCTAAATCAATTACGATTTTCAACCTTTACTTCTCCTTTACAAGGTCTTCAACCCTAGTTCCCATTACGCCAGCAATTTTTTTGAGCGTATCAACATTCGGACTAACTTTGCCATCTTTCCATCTGCTAATACATCCAGCGCCTAAGTTAGCTGCAACTTCGATTTCCTGAAACGTGATATGCTTTTTCTTACAAATCTCTTTTAAGTTTTCGTAAACCATGTTTGCTCTCCTTTCATACTTCTATGAATTGCGATAAATAACAAATTTATATTGATTTATTTTGCGATATATAGTAAAATAAAGTCACCACAACAATATTTAAAAAGCGCAAATTTTTATAATTGCTATTTATCGCAACTCATGTCTTTATTATACGCGATATATGGCAACTGTCAAGTATGTATTTGCGTTTTATCGCAACTTTTTATTTGAAAGGCAACCACATGAGTATAAAAGACAGAATTCAAACCTTATGTAAACAAAAAGGGATTACCAGTAAAGAATTAGAATCGCAACTGAGATTCGGAAAAGGTTATATCAGTAAAATAGACAAGTCGAATCCTACCGTAGATAAGCTTCAGCAAATTGCTAATTTTCTTAATGTTCCTCTAAATGACTTAATGAATTCAAGCAATGATAGTCTTGTATCTTGTAAAGAATGTGGCCTCATGTATGATTCTTCTTCTAAAAAAGACATTGAAGAACACGCCAAACAACATACAGCTTGGCTAAAGGCAACAAACAAATTTGGAGAATTATACTGTTATGCTCCAGAGAGAGAAAAACTCAAAGCTGAATATAGAAATCTTTCGCATGACCTTTCCTTGCCTATTGCTAAACGAATTGATGCTCAACTAAAAGTACTCAGATGTCTTTTTTCACGAAGCATTGAAGATTGCGAATTCAGTTTGGATCATGTACCATTTAATACGTATGTGGCGATGATGCTTAATAATGATTCATATAAAAAAAGCATTGAGAATGATGTTTATGAAGCATTATGTAAAAAATACGGGACCCAACCAGGAATAGATTTTGGATCTACTTACAGAATGCCAGCACAAAATATTCAAACACTTGCAGCTCACAAAGAAGGGGATTTTACTCCTGAAGAATTACAGAAAATCGAAGATTATAAAAAATTATTAATAGCAGCACGATCAAAGGGATGATTATTTGAATTACACTGAATTACAAGCTCAATATCCTAAATTGAATATCCAAGAATTAGACTTAACAGAAGTGGATGGTTTAAAAGGGCTTTGTTTAGATGACAATATTGCTATTGAAAAAAAACTGAGTCAAAATGAAAAGAACTGTATTCTTGCTGAAGAACTTGGGCATTATCATACTTCATTTGGAAATATTTTAAACCAAACTATTATTAGTAATCGGAAGCAAGAACATATTGCTCGTTTGTGGGCTTATGACAAATTAATTGGCTTGCCTGGCATCATCCAAGGATATAAAATGCATTGTCAAAGCCTTTATGAGTTGGCCAATTTTTTTGATGTTACTGAAGCTTTTCTTAAAGAAGCTTTAGAATGCTACCGCGCAAAATATGGATGCTATACAGAAATAGATGGGTATGTGATCATGTTCGAGCCCCATCTGTCGGTAGTCGAGAAACTATAGAAATGAACCTTGAAAATAATATAATTACCCAGGGAACCGAAGGGGCGATACTCCAGCTTCCGGACTTTTTAGAAAGGAGCTGGTGTGCATGGTTACATACAGCGATTTGTTCGCCTTTGTGAGCATGATCTGTTCCATCGTTACTCTTGTTTTTACTCTCAGCAAACACAAAAAGTAGCGCCCCTGTCCTGGTAAGATAAGGCGCTACTTTTAGCAAATTACTCTCGCCGGCGGCTGGACTTCACCCAGCTTTCGGTTCTCTTGTTAAGTATATTATACAGGGTCGGAAATAATTTGTCAAATAATAGAAAGGAGTATATTTTATGCCATTATTAAAAAATGACCATTATACATCCGAAGACTACTGGAACTTACCAGAAGAAGAACGCGCCGAGCTGATCAACGGCAAATTTTACGACATGGCTCCGCCGAGTCGGATCCATCAGAAACTGGTTTTCTCTATTTCAAGGATTATCGGGAACTATATCGCCGATCACCATGGATCCTGCGAAGTTTACCCTGCTCCCTTCGCCGTCAACCTCGACGCCGATGATAAGGACTGGGTGGAACCCGACGTTTCCGTGATCTGCGATCCGAATAAACTGACCGACCGCGGATGCTCCGGAGCTCCGGACCTCATTTTTGAGATTGTCTCCGGCCAGCCGCAAAATGGACTATGGCCTGAAGAACACGATCTATTCCCAGGCCGGCGTCCGGGAATACTGGATCGTGGATCCTGCCAAGGAAAGAACCACCGTGTACCATTATGAAGACGATGCAGCTCCAGCAATTTACACGTTCAGCCAGGAGATTCCTGTTGGAATTTACGATGGCTTGACGATCCGGATCAGCGATCTACTATAACTCTTTAAACTTCCATAAAATGTAAAACCGCCCGGTGCTGGTAACACCGAACGGCTTTACATAGATTTTCTCTTGCCGGACGCCCGGAAGATATAAATCAGACTTTGAACACCTGAATTATATCATCTCCGAAGCGTCCTGGCAAGGGGTGTTCTTTTTGTACCTATTTCTTCGTACACTATCACAAGGAGATGATTCTATGTTGAAAACACCACCTGCCTGCCGCGCTGGTATCTATATCCGTGTCAGCACTGAAGAGCAGCATCTAAATGGGCTGTCCCTTCCGGCCCAGCGTATGGCGTTAGAGGATTACGCAAGTAAAAACGGCTACATCATCGTAGGTGTCTATGCTGATGAAGGTATCTCTGCCCGGAAAAGCATGTCTCACCGTAAAGGACTTTTGCGCCTGTTAGAAGATGTCCGTCAGAATAAGATCGATATGATCCTTGTTACGAAGCTGGATCGTTGGTTCCGAAACATTAAAGACTATAACATTACCGAGGAGATTCTTCGAGAACATCATTGTTATTGGAAAACTATATTTGAAAATTACGACTCTTCCACCGCAAACGGGCAGATGGTTATCAATATTATGTTATCGGTAAACCAGGCAGAGTGCGATCGGACCTCCGAACGTATCAAAGCTGTATTTGACTATAAACGCGCAAAAGGAATGTGCGTTACCGGAAAGTGCGCCCCCTACGGATATATCATAGAAAACGGGTACATTAAAAAGGATCCCGCTACCAGATCTATCGTGGAGGATGCTATCCAGTATTATTTTTCCTGTTTTTCTATCCGCCATACGACCCGGTATATCGCCGACAAATATGGTGAGAATGGTCCCAGCTACTATAAGGTTGATAAAATATTCCACAACCCGAAATATGCTGGCATTGATAAGGATGGAAAGCCTTACTGTGAACCATACATGACTATGGATCAATACCATGCCCTCCTCAAGTCGAGACAGGCAAAGTCCTGGAGTCCAAGCGGATATACCTATATATTCAGTTCCCTTATCACCTGTCCTATCTGCGGCTGCAAATTTTCCGGGCGCCAGCGAAAAGCTGTCCGAAAAAACGGCAACGTGTACTGCGATACTCGTTATAATTGCATGGGAAAATTCCGATACCACTCAGGTGCTTCTCTCAGAGAAAGCGCTATCGAAGAATACCTTTTGGAACATATGGACTCCATCCTTGAAGCAGCTCGAATCGATATATGTCTGGAACCATCTGGAGCTTCTGCCAAGCCAGCCCGATCGACCCAGTCCATCCAGGATGAAATCAATCGCTTAAATACAATGTATCAAAAAGGGCGGCTTTCTGATGATTATTATGACCAGGAATATATCCGCCTCACAGCAGCTCTTTCCGAAGTGAGTGATCAAAAAGCGGAATTGCAAAAGAAAAATTTAAAATGCGTATCAGAACGTTTTTCTGGTGACTGGAAGAGTCTTTATGTGCGATTAGACAATGAACACAAACGTGCCTTTTGGAAACAAACAATTGAAGAAATCCTGGTGGATCCAGAAACCAGGCAGATAAAAGATGTGAAATTATTGTTATAAATGCAAGGGCAGTATTCTATATTACACCGTCGAGTTTGAGCCCTTCGCCACTGCCCTGGAGCAGGAAGGAAACGGCTATGTAGTCGCATCCCTCGGAAAAGATTCCGGCTATGTGCCCTACACGGCCTACAGTGCCAAGAAGAGCTATATCGAAAAGCACCCGGAGATCATCCAGAAATTCACAAACGCGATCCAGAAAGGCCTCGACTACGTGAACACCCACTCCTCCGAGGAGATTGCCGAGACGATCAAACCGCAGTTTAAGGAGACCGACACCGAAAAGATCGCGATCATCGTGGACCGCTACAAAGAGCAGGATACCTGGAAAGAAAATACGGTCTTTGAGAAGGAAAGCTTTGAGCTTCTCGAGAACATTCTGGAGGAAGCCGGGGAGCTTGACACACGGGTTCCTTATGAGGATCTTGTGAATACGGGATTTGCGAAGGCAGCCGCAGAGAAATAACCTTCTAATCGGAGAGATCTGAATTTTTTTAATCATTGTAACTGTTCAGCAGGTCTGCGCACTTGCCGCGCTGACCGTAAGAAAACATAAGCTGGAAGGCAAAAATCCCATCGGCGCAGCCGATCTCGAATGGTTTTTGCTTGTAACTATGAAAATACTGAGGTTACTAATCATTTAAATTCAGATCTCTCCGATATTTTTATACTTCCTCTCCTCTCATTCTCCACCATCCCATCATCCACTTCACATAGTCAGAAAATCCCGCGGGATCCACATCCCGGGCCGCAATGACAGGGATGTTTCCGATCTCCTCCCCATTGAACCGGTAGCGCAGCGTTCCAAGCTGGTCTCCCGCCTTTACCGGGGCCTTTGCGCTCTCTTCCAGCATCAGTTCCCGCTCCACGCCAGAAAAGTCCTCGCCGTGGAGTCCCAGATATGTAAAGGTTACGCCGTAGGAAAGTTCCACCTCCGGCTCTTTTCCGCCTGTCACGGAGAGTTTCGGAAGCTCCGGCGGCGTCTCATCTTTATAGAGCCTGCAGTTTCCAAACCCATAGTTTAAAAGCGTCACCGCGTCCTTAAATCTCGCCTTGAAGTCCGGTGCCGCCATAATCGCGGCGATAAGCTCCACGCCGTCCTTTTTTGCTGTGGCGGAGAGACAGTATTTTGCGATACTGGTGGAACCTGTTTTCAGCCCCGTCACCTCGAAATTCGTCGCCATCTTTAAGAGCTTATTTGTGTTGGAGAGACCGAACTCCTTTGTCCCCTGCTTCGTCACATGGGTGATATTCTCCATCCAGATCGTCGTGTAGTTTGTGATCTGCGGGTACTTTGTGATAAGTTCCCTGGACATCAGCGCGATGTCCCTGGCTGTGGTCACATGTTCCGGGGAGTCCGTGAGTCCACAGCAGTCAATGAACTTCGTGTGCTCCATCCCCAGGCCTTTCGCCCGCTCATTCATCATCTTCACAAAAGTCCCCTCATCGCCTCCGATAAACTCAGCCATCGCCACCGACGCGTCGTTGCCGGAGGCGATGACGATGCACTTAATCAGAGTTTCCACTGTCTGGATCTCGCCCTCCTCCAGGAACACCTGGGAGCCGCCCATGGATTTCGCGTGGGCGCTTGTCACCACCTCGTCTGTCAGACGGATCTTCCCTGACTGCAGGGCGTCGAAGATCAGGATCAGCGTCATGATCTTTGTGACACTGGCGGGATTTCTCGGCTCATCCGCGTTTTTCTCGCAGATCACGGTCCCCGTGGATGCCTCCATGAGGATTGCGGACGGAGCCGTGATCTCCGGGCCGGTGTACGGTGTCAGCTCCGGCTGCATCTGCTGTATTTCCATGATCTGATTTCTTATATCCTTTTTCCATGTCCCTTCCCTCATCATCCCGTATCCGCTCACCGGTTCCATCATGAACAGGATTCCGGCCATGATCCCACAAATGATTCTTTTTCCCACTCTCATATTTCTGCTCCCGACCTGCCTGCTGTTCCATAAAATTTCTCCGCCCGGACGCCATTTTATTCCGCCCTGCGGCACGCTTTTCATGTTCTCAGCCAGTTTTCTCCTTATAAAATATGGCCCGGACATCCCCCTTTATGTCACTGCTTACAAAATGCTTAATTTTTCTATTTCTCGTAGCGTCGGACATGGGGTTGTGCTATGATAGAAGTAATAAATACAGAATTTTATCCGTTGTTCTGTCTGACAAAGGACGGCGGTTACGAATTAAATTACGAGGTGATATTTTGGAATACAATAATGATTTTGAAAGGCGCCGCGCATATATTTCAAGCCGCGAAAAGCTGCGGAAACGGCGGCGGACAGTTCATATTACGATACTGCTGATCGTTCTCGGAGTTCTTCTCCTGGGAATCGGCGGACTGCTCCTCTTTAAAAAAGGAGGCCACTTATCCACACAGTTGAAAAACAACTCTTCTGAATCTTCGGCGGAATCCGATCCGTCCGGAGATGATAAAACGACTGTTTCACTTGCGGAGAGCGGATCCGGAGAAGACGCTTCTCCGGAGTCACAGGAAGCTGCCGCACCGGCTGCCGCCTACAATACAGGCGATACTGCCCTGGATGGGATTTTAAACAGCGCTCACGCAAAATTCGTCACCTACGACTACGATGCTGCCATCGAGATCTTAAACTCCAACCCGGATTACGCGGAGAATTCCGATGTGAAGGAGCTTCTCGCCGCCTGCGAGGAGACAAAATCCACACTCGTCCGGGCGGATGTAAACAAGATCACCCATGTGTTCTTCCACTCCCTGATCATGGATAACTCCAAAGCCTTCGACGGGGACGCGGATTCCAAGGGCTACAACCAGGTGATGACCACGAAGAGCGAATTTTTAAAGATCCTGGATTCCATGTACGAGAAAGGATATGTTCTCGTAAAGCTCCACGATATTGCCCACGAGGTGACGGACGAAAACGGCAATACGAAGATGGTGGCGGGAGATATTATGCTGCCGCCTGGAAAGATTCCTTTCGTCATGTCCCAGGATGACCTCTGCTATTACGAGTATATGGACGGTGATGGTTTCGCAAGCCGGATGATCGTGGGTGAGAACGGAAAGCCGACCTGCGAGATGGTGATGGATGACGGCTCCGTGTCGGTGGGCTCTTATGATCTCGTGCCGCTCCTTGAGGACTTTATCACGGAACACCCCGATTTTTCCTACCGGGGTGCCCGGGCGGTCCTGGCGTTTACCGGATATCAGGGCGTTCTGGGATACCGGACGGATCCGTCCTATGAGAGTTCTAACCCAAATTATGAGGCCGATAAAGAGACGGTCCGCCAGGTGGCACAGTGTCTCAGGGACAACGGCTGGGAGCTCGCCTCCCACAGCTGGGGACATATCAATTTCGGGAAGCGCTCCTTTGAGGATGTGAAGACAGACTCCGATAAGTGGGCGTCCCGGGTGGAATCCCTGATCGGAAAGACGGATATCCTGCTCTATCCATTCGGATCAGATGTTGGCGACTGGCATCCGTATACAATGGAAAATGAAAAATACGCGTATCTCCATGAACTGGGATTCCGCTACTTCTGCAATGTAGACTCCAGCCAGTACTGGGTACAGTTTGGATCTGACTATCTCCGCCAGGGAAGACGGAACCTTGACGGCTACCGCATGTACTACGATCTGCCGGAGACGAATCCAGGAAAAGACCACTTAAGCGACCTTTTCGATGTGACCCAGGTCTTCGACCGCGAGCGGCCGGTTCCGGTGGCACCGATGAATTAGACCTGGAATTTAAAACGGACTTCAAAAGTCATATCTCATATGGCTCACGAAGTCCGTTTCTTTTGTTTATATCCGCTAAAGCTTTCACTGGCAGTCCCTTCTGAATACATGGGAACTCGCAGAGCCTGCCAACGGCAGCTTCTTCGGAATTCGAGAAAATCAAAATACGCTGGACAGTTTTTCCCATCCAGCGTACCAGGTATTATTCTGCATTTTCTGTTTTTCAGCTGAAATCTTCATTTAGAACTGCACAATATCCTTGATCTCCTGCGCTGGCTCCACGCTCTCGGCGTAAAGCACCGGACCGACACCGTCGTAGTCCGGCCAGAACTCGTATGCGATCTTCGCGCGGACCTTGACCCACTGCTTTGTCTCAAGGTTTTTCGCCTCACGCGCCTTGCAGATAAATCCTAAAAATGTCATATCTGCCTCGCAGCATGTCATCGCCATTCGGCCCGGAACGAAATAGTTCTTCGGGAATTCCGGGGATTTTAATACCATACCGGTGAACTCCACAACTTTTCCCTCGTAACGGTCCTGCTTATCCATGGCGTCGATGTACCAGATGCCGTAATCCTTCGGATTGATCTTGATCACATCTGCCTTCATGTCGTACGGAAGATCCTCTTCCAGAACCTCCTGCTCGATCTCGCCTTCCGCGTCCTCGAAGATCAGCTCTGCCTGCGGATTTAAAGCCTTTAAGCCGCGGCGGTAGCGGGTGATGTTCTCATCGCTGACTTCATCGCAGCGGTTCATGATCACAAGCTCGGAGCGCTTTACAAGAAGCGCTAAGAGCGGCTTCATGTTACTTAAATAGAGCTCGAAGGTGGAGCCGTCGATGATCGTGATCTGCTGGAAGAGTTCCCAGGTATCCGGGAGCTGCAGCTGATCCTGCGGCCACATTCCGTTCCACTCGATGAGCACGCGGGCCGGGTCATATAATGCCTCGATCCGCCCGTAGAAATCCTCGTCCATCTCGGAGATATCTTCCACGGTAACGATCTTTGTTCTTGTTTTCTTTAAGATTTCCTTATCGTACTCCGTATCGCCTTCCTCGCAGAGGATCAGAACGGTCGTACCGTCGGCCTGGAAATAGTCCTGCTGTAAAGTATTTGTAATGAACTGGGTCTTTCCCGCTTCCAGAAAGCCGTTGATGACAAATACCGGCATTTTTTCCTGCTGTTTCACTGTCTTATTCTCCTAATTATATAAAATGGTTCCTGCCCACGTCTTGCGCAGACAGGAACTGCCACTGAACAGGTTCTGCAGATCTGGCAGCCTGACCCTGGCAGAATACGTTCATTAAGCCTCAAACGCAGCCTTTAACTCGTCTTCCTTCAGGTTGGAACCGATCACGCACACTTTTCCTGTGTAGATCGGAGCGCCTGTGCGGATCTCGGTCTCTTCCGGAACAAGATCGAAGTAGTACCATGTTCCGTCCGCATCCGGCAGCATTCCCTTTGCGCGGAGAACCTGGCCGTACTTCTCGGAATGTGCGAGTTCCTGTAACAGGGACTCGAGTTTCTCCTTTGTGATGGTACGGTTTGTCTCAAGACCCCAGCTTGTGAATACCTCGTCGGCGTCATGATCGTGGTGGTGATGGTGGTGGCCGCATCCACACTCGCCGTCATGGTGATGGTGATGCTCGTGCTCATCATCGTCATCATCGTGGTGATGGTGATGGCCGCATCCGCACTCTTCGTCATCGTCATGGTGGTGATGATGGTGCTCATGCTCATCTTCGTCGTCATCATCGTCATCGTGGTGGTGATGGTGGTGGCCACAGCAGCACTCCTCGTCGTCATCGTCATGATGATGGTGATGGCCCTCTTTTACCTCCTCAAGGAGCTTCTCAGCCATATCATCTGTCGGCTTCTCGATGATCTCAAGAAGCTGCTCGCCTGTGAGCTTGTCGATCGGAGTTGTAACGATAGCTGCCTTCGGGTTCTTCTCGCGGATCATCTCTACACACTGAGCGACCTTGTCTGCGTCAGCGACATCGGTACGGCTTAACACGATGGTTCCTGCGCTCTCGATCTGGTTGTTGAAGAACTCACCAAAGTTCTTCATATACATCTTGCACTTCTGAGCATCAACGACTGTCACGGAACCATTTAATACAACGTCGATCTCACCCGCAACGTCGCAGACTGCCTTCATGACGTCGGAAAGCTTGCCGACACCTGACGGCTCGATAATTACACGGTCCGGTGTATACTTTGTAAGGACTTCATTTAAGGAACGTCCAAAATCACCGACTAAGGAACAGCAGATGCATCCGGAGTTCATCTCACGGATCTCGATGCCGGAATCCTTTAAGAAGCCGCCGTCGATACCGATCTCACCAAATTCATTCTCGATCAGGACTACTTTCTCGCCCGCAATTGCTTCTTTCAGAAGCTTCTTTATAAATGTTGTTTTTCCGGCTCCGAGGAAACCGGAGATAATATCAATTTTTGTCATAATGACACCTCTTTCTTGCCATCCGCGCGGCATTCCTGTATTTTTATCTGTCCGCCTTAATTTTATACTGTATCCAGACCAGATCCACTGCCGCACTTTCATTTTTCATTACCAATTACTAACTTTAACACATTTTCTAACAAAGTCAAGTACTGCCGCTTCCAGCGGATGTCTGGAAAGCGGCAGAAATACGAGAAATTTTCTCATATAATATTGTTTTCTTGTACAGTCTTTAGGATCTGGCAAAATCCAGCCTCATTGAGCCCTTGCGATTACGTATCTGCTGGCATCCTGCTGTTTCTCCCCTATCTCGACTGCTTCACCATCTGAACGACACTGAACACCCCGAACATCGCCAGGTTCACCACAACAACGCTGGCTCCCGCCGGAATTGAATATACATAGGAAAGAATGAGCCCGATAAAGAAGCACACCACAGACACAACGCCCGAGGATACCACAACGCCGAGGAAACTCTTAAATACCCGCATGGATGTCAGTGCCGGGAAGATCACAAGGCTCGAGATCAGCATGGCACCCATCATTCTCATACCGAGAACGATCGTAATGGCAGTCAGGACCGCGATCAGAAGGTTATAGGCGGAGACCCGCACACCCGTCGCCTTCGCGAAGCTCTCATCGAAGGTCACGGCAAAGACCTTGTTGTAGCAGATCACAAACATGCCGAGGACCACCAGGGACAGGACTACGCTTAAGCACATGTCCTCGCGGCTCATTGCTAAAATACTTCCGAACATATAGCTGCTGACATCCGTCGTCATTCCCGTCGTCAGGGATGTGACGATGATACCGATGGCGAGAGATCCTGCGGAAATCATCGCGATCGCCGCGTCACTCTTGATCTTTCCGTTTCCCGTGATCCGAAGAAGCAGGACCGCCGCCGCTGCCACCACCGGGATCGATACCGCGAGAGGCGCCCAGTTAAAGGCCACCGCGATAGAGAGTGCCCCAAAGGAAACATGGGACAGTCCGTCACCGATCATTGAATACCGTTTCAGCACAAGGCTGACTCCCAGGAGCGATGCGCAGAGCGAGATACAGATACCGCCGATCATCGCCCGCACGAGAAACGGATAGGAAAACATTTCCTGTAAAAGTCCCATTTAGTTCTCACCTCCGAGGAATTCTCTTCCGAATTCCGATTTCTTATACTCATCCACGGTCCCGTAAAACTGGACCGTCTGTTTCAACTGTAAGATCTTGTTGGCCTGGGTCACGATATTTCCGATATCGTGGGAGACCATGAGGACAGCCACCTTCTCGTCCCTGTTTAGATGACGGATCACCGCATAGAAATCCTGGGTGGATGCCGGGTCAAGTCCCGTGATCGGCTCGTCCAGGATCAGGAGCTTATCCGTAGCGCAGAGGGCCCGCGCGATCAGGGTACGCTGTTTCTGTCCGCCGGAGAGATCCCGGTAGCAGCTCTTTTTGAGATCCGTGATTCCGAGCTTTTCCATATTGACCGCCGCAAGCTTCCGCTCTTCCATCGAGTAAAACGGTCGGTTTCCACGCTTTCCAAGGCAGCCGGAGATCACGACCTCCTGTACCGTCGCAGGGAAATCCTTCTGGGCCGGGGTCTGCTGCGGGAGATAGCCGATTCCGGACCGTCTCAACTCGTCCGCCAGCGTCAGGACACCGCCGGTGGGCTTTATGAGTCCTAAGAGTCCTTTCATCAGGGTGCTCTTTCCGGATCCGTTCTCGCCAACGATGCAGAGATAGTCCCCAGGATTGATTTCCATGGATACGTCCTTCACCACGTCATAGTTTTCATATCCAAAATCCACATGTTCACATTTTAATAATGGCTGGTTCATCGATAAAGTCCTTCCCGTAAATTGACAACATTCTGTTCCATCAGTTCCAGATAGGTGACGCCGTTATCAAACTCTCTTCTCGTCACGTTATGACAGGAGTGAAATAACAGCGGCTTCGCACCGGTCTCCTCGCTGATGATCTCCGCCACCCGGTGGCTGGAGAGTTCCAGGTAATAGACCGCCGGGATCTGTTCCTCCCGCACCTTGTCGATCAGGTATGCGATGGTCTTTGCGCTTGGCTCAGTGTCGGAGGCACAGCCGGAAAACGCAGCCCTGTACCGGAGTCCGTAAGTGTCCGCAAAATAGCGGAGCGGAAACTTGTCCGCCATGACAATGAGGTCTAAGTCCGCGCCGTTTACCACATCGCGGAATTCCTGGTCGAGATTCTCAAGTTTCCCGAGATAATCCTCTGCATTTGCCGCAAAAATGTCCGCGTCTGCCGGGTCCATCTCCTGAAGCGTGTCCGTGATCACCTGGGTGATCTTCATGGCATTCACCGGAGAGGTCCATATGTGCTCGTCGTATTCGATCTCGTAGTCCGCGTCATCATCGTGCTCATCATCCGTATGATCATGATCTTCCGCATCGTGATCATGATCATCGTCATCAGCATGGACCGCCTCATCATGGTCGTGGTCATCATGGGTATCGTCTGCCGACGCGTGGCTGTGGTGATGTTCCTCACCTGCGTCCTCCATGCCTTCCACGATCTCTTCCTCCACGGTATCCACATAGTCCATCATCGTGATGACCTTTAAGCTCTCCGAATCCAGGGATGCCACAACCTGGCTCACCCACTGCTCCATGGCACCACCGTTGCAGATCAGAAGGTCCGCGTTCTGGATCAGGCGGATATCTGCCGGTGTCGGCTCAAAGGAATGACTGTCCTGTCCCGCCGGGATCACCATGGAAAGATCCACGGCATCCCCCGCGATCTGTCTCGTGAAATCGTAGTACGGGAACAGGGTCGTTACAACTTTCAGCTTTCCATCATTCGGAGTTCCCACATCTCCGTGTGTGTCACTAACAGAGCCACAGCCTGTCAGGGTACCAAAAAGAAACATCGCTGCGGTGAGCCATGCTTCTATCCGTTTTCGTCTTGTTTTTCTAAAATCCTTCAATCCATTTCCTCCGGTATCTAACGCGCGGGCTGCTGTTTTAAGCATAGTTTACGCAAGGTCCGAATTTTCATGTTACTGTCTTTTATTTTTAATAGCAGCTCTTTGTTTCCTGCGCAGTTTTTCCTGCAGTCATCACTATATATAAATAAATCCGCTTACTGCTGTCACCTTTTTATGGCACATTGATAAGTCATGCCGCATCTACACAGGTCTGCCAAACAGCTACTTTTCAATCTCCGTTAAGATATCAAGCGGTTTCTCAAGCAGAAATTCCGGCTGGAATGCCGCAAGCTCCTCACGGCCCCTGAATCCCCAGAGAACTCCCACCGTCGTCATCTTCGCGTTCTTTCCAGTCTTCATGTCCGTATTCGTATCTCCAAAATACAGGCACTCTGACGGATCCGCGCCACAGATCTTCGCCGCCTTCAATGCTCCCGACGGATCCGGCTTCTTCGGAACGCCCTCCTGCTCCCCGATCACCGTGTCAAAATATCCCGCGCCGAATACATATTCTACGGTCTTCTTCGCCTGGGCATCAGGCTTGTTGGATACAACAGCAATCTTTAAACCCAGCTCTTTCGCCTTCGAGGTGAGCTCCACGATTCCATCGTAAGGATGCATCTCATAGTTACAGTATTTTCCGAATATCTCCATATATACAGGGAGGATCGCCTCGTAGTGCGCCTCATCCGTATCCCCGCAGGCCGCGAGGGAACGTTTCATCTGCATTTTATATCCATCGCCGACGATGGTCATCATCTGTTCCTCCGTCAAAGGACCGAGCCCAAACTTCTCCAGTGAAAGGTTCGTACAGTATGTCAGCGCATGGATCGAGTTTACCAGCGTTCCATCCAGATCAAAGATCAGACACTTATATTTCATATCTGCCTCCATATAAAGCAAAAACGAATCAAAAACTGTGCCACTCATTTTATCACACTAAAAAAAAAATGACAATACCTTTCTGCGCATATATAGGGCTCTGTCCGTTCTTTTATTACTGTACACGGCTAGTGGATTTTGCCGATTTGGAATGAGAAGCATCAGGCGTATATTTCTGACAGTTTCAGTCATTCTTACAGTTTTTTTCCATA